>Ga0131853_10000042_pt1 | contig 168053 bp, 132 predicted proteins | sample TergutLab28metaG_FD_92764 | JGI IMG/M metagenome (GOLD analysis project Ga0131853, IMG submission 92764) | Labiotermes labralis P1 segment gut microbial communities from Petit-Saut dam, French Guiana - Lab288 P1 (version 2) (version 2) | ecosystem: Host-associated > Arthropoda: Insects >... | reverse complement strand
GCTATGAGCAGTAGATTCTTTTTTAAGTGATGCCGTAACATCGGAATTAGTGAAGTAGACAGGGATATAAAAGCTGTCGCCATGACTGATGAAGACTTCCCATTCTATTATTCCTTCGGTTATTTCAATTACTAGAGGCTTGGCTTGCATATGTGAGCGAGTGTGAGGGCAAGCTAGTTGGCGATACGCACCGACACTGCTTGGCATTCAAAAAATGCGTAAGACTTAGTCTTACGCATTTTTTGAACAAATATTATAATAAGATACAAATAACTCCACCCTTGCCTTCGTTTACAATGCGACTAAGTGTTTTACGCATCTTCTTTTGAGTAACTTCGGGCATTGAGGAGATTTTACTGTTAAGGTTTTCGTTTACTAATACATGCAAACTTTTGCCAAACATATCGGTATCCCAAATGCTTTTTGGATTATGCTCAAATTCGCTAAGTAAATATCCGACCAATTCTTCGCTTTGCAATTCTGTACCTAGCACAGGACTAACCTCAGTTGCAATATCAACCTGCATAATATGAAGGCTTGGTGCACTTGCTTTTAGTTTAACACCATAGCGACTGCCTTGTCTTACGATTTGAGGCTCTTCTAAAGTCATTTCTTCTAAGCTTGGAGTAACTACACCGTAGCCTTTTTCTTTAACCTCGTCTAGTGCCATACGGATTTTATCATACTCTCTTTTAGCATGAGTAAGCTCTTTCATACTAGACATCAAGCTAAAGTCATTTTCGATATTAACTCCGCATTCTCTACTAAGTGCCCTATAGAATAAGCTAGATTTAGCTTTAAGCGTTGCAACTAACTTGCCCGTACCTAATTCTATATTAGAAAGGCTAAGGGGTTCAAAATCATCATTTTCTTCAAACAATGCACTAAGTAATCTAGCATCGCTCATCTTATTAAGGCTACCACTAACGGAGCTTATTTTAGATGCTAAATCGGATATTATAGAATTTTCTAGCGGAAGAGCTTGCAACCACTCGTCGATTTTTACCTCAAAGCCTTGAAGAGGAAATTCATAAAGTAGTTTTTCAAAAATGCCGTTAATATCTTTTTCGCTTAGATTGCTAGCATCTAAAGCAAGAACAGGAGTGCTGTACTTTTCCTCTAGTTGTTCAGCTAGCTTTTTAGTCTCAGGCGAATGCGGCACAGTAGAATTTAGTACAATTACAAACGGCTTATTAAGTGCCTGCAATTCAAAAATAACTCGCTCCTCTGCCATTACATAAGCACTTCTTGCTATATCAGTACTAATAGACCCATCGGTAGTCATAACAATACCTATAGTAGCGTGGTCGGTTATAACTTTGCGTGTACCAAAATCAGCCGCATCATTAAAACTCATTTCCTTATCGCTCCACGGAGTTTTAACCATTCTAGGCTTATCGCCGTCCATATGACCTGTTGCACCGTCTATCATATAGCCAACACAGTCCACTAGACGCACTCTAATGTCAATGTTTTCGGCTACAGTTATAGCAATAGCTTCGCTCGGCACAAACTTTGGCTGAGTTGTCATAACAGTTTTACCAGCGGCCGATTGTGGCAGTTCGTCTTCCATGCGCTCTTTGGCGTGCTTACCTTTTATCTTAGGCATAATTAAGCGATTCATAAAGCTAGTGATAAAAGTAGATTTTCCACTTCTCACCGGTCCCACTACGCCCACATAAATATCGCCGCCAGTTCTAACGCGAATGTCATTGTAAATATCAAAACTTTCCATTTTTACCTCTTTTGGCGACCTCATCCGCCACCATATCAATCTTTTAAAGGATATGTGTTAAAATTATATGAGGTAAAATTTAATTTTAGAACATAGAAAATTATTTTTTACATTAAAAAAACCGTGAGAAGCAAATTTGTTCCTCACGGTAAAATAATTTTTTAAATTAAATAACCTCAACAGTACCGTCTTGGTGTCGATATAAAGTAAAGTAAAAAGGTTCGGAAGATAAAGGTGTATTCATATAACCTTCTTCGTCAAATCCTTCAAAACCCATAGCAACTATCTTAAAAGAATTTTGTCCATAAGACAAACGCCAAGGGATTCTTCTAACGACTCGTTTAACACCAGTTTGAGCATATCCTTCTATATCAAAACTATTAAACGACATCAAAGAACACGCAAAAAGTAACCAAGGTGACAATTGTAACATATTAGGAATATAACTATATATTCTAGGAAAAGGACCACTATAAAATTTTAAATCAAATCTATCCATAGGATTATTATAGTTTTTAAAATGTACATTAGAAGCTTTCAATGCCCTAGATTCTCTAAAGCCGTTAATATTTATATCAAAATAAGCTACTTCGTCCTGTATAATTCGTATTTCGTTATTATATAATACAGCTCCTCCAATAGTTGTTACCCTTAAAGTATTTAAACCAACTCCATAATCTGCGTTTATATGTCGTAGATTATTGCCTATTGAACAAATCTCAATAGGCTCAAAGCTACTATTAGGTCTTTTAATTTCAACTCTTGTATCTAATAAGCTAAAAGAATATTCAAAATCCCATTGTGCAAAATGTTGCCCTAATGTGAAATTAGTTGCTTTGCGTGCACTATCAACTAAAGGCTCATCGTTAAAAACAATAGAAGTATTTCGACGCAATATAAAACTCGCATAAGGAAATGTTGAATGTCCCCATATAAGTCCCCAAGAATCAATCTGAATATAGTCTCCTATTTTTCTAAAGCTAAGGCGAATATATCTATCCTCAAAAATTGTATTATAAAATAAACCACATTCTGATTCAGAAAATGCACGAATAAATCTAACACCGGCATGATTGATAGTAATAGAATTATCATTTACAATAACATAACGGATGTCATAATCAAAATCATCGGTTAAAACATAAAAACCATCCATATCATCGACAGGGTTAACTATGGTTATAGGTCCACACGCAAAAAATATACTAGATGCTATAAACATAGCAATCAATACTATACCTAGAATAAAATAAGATTTCTTTATTTTAAAATTATAAGATTGTTTATCCATACTAAAATTCTCCTTGGGTTTTACTATCATTATATGCGTCAATATAAATTTAGTACACCCGACATTCTATTACTACCGGCAAGAAAAACAAAGTAATGCCGTCCTGTCGAGCGTGGCAAAAATGTTGCTGATATAGTATGCCCACGCCCATCTAAGTGAATTTCTGCTACATTGGCTTCTAATGGATTTCTTTTATTTATCGATACAATTTTCCAAATTACACCACCGCCCATAACATCACACATAAAATTTATAGTGCGAGAGTTTGTGTTGTTTATATTTAATGGTAATATATAAAGCGTCCGTTGTCCTAAATTGCTGAATGAAAAATTATTTATAGTACTACCATTTGCAAACTGTTGTACTTTTGTAACATTGCCATATATAGCAATAAAAATACTTACTGATTGCGAACTACCCGTATTATTTGTTATATCAATCCAGTAATGTGGCTGAATACCAGTAGGCAAAAGCAAACTTTGTCCACCAAACACCCTCCTATTAAGCCCTGTTATGGTGCAATTTATATCCAATTCTAAGCTAGACTCCCCTCGAAATATAATAAATGATTGACCCTCAGGAATATTACTAAAACGAAGCGGAGTAAAATTTTGATTTATTAGAAAATTATGTTGATAAAGATGATTATAATTTATATCTAAAACAATACCTGGTCTATAAATATTTTGAGAGAGATTGCGAATATAAGCAACTGCTTCCACTGCCCGTTGAGCATTTAAGCGACCTCCCGTTATTGAGTGCAATCTAATACAATCAGGAATAAAAGTATTTCTATAGTTATCTACAGTACTGTTAATATAGTGCTTAACCCTAAATGCTTGATTTCTTAAAGTATGATTCGCACTCATCATAAGTGCAGCCGTACCCGCTACGTGAGGTGCTGCATTAGAAGTCCCATACCGCCTAAGATAATAGTTTATATTTCTATGACCTGTGGTTAAAAGCTCATGTCCAGGAGCAAATAAATCTACCGTTATATTGCACCAATTTGACCCCATTTGGCTATTATTATACCATCTTCTGCCCTGTTGATTATGAGCTCCAACAATAATCATATTATTAAATGTAGGAAGGTTTAAATTTCTTATGTTTCTATTTTGATTATTTGCTATTGTAACAAATAAACCCGGAAAATTACGAATTGCTGTATGTAAAGCCGTCGGATTTGCATCTTCAACATCATATTCTATAGAGCCTATACTATGGCTATAATTTAAGATATGAATTCTAGTATTTATAGCAAAAACTATGGCAGCTATCGAACGATCTCGTTGTTCTGCTGTAAATTGTGTAAACATACCTGTCCCAATTCTTAATGGTACAAGTTGTACTCTCTGTGCTATACCGGATATACCTCTTCCATTATCACCATCGGCACCTATTATACCGGCAATATTTGTGCCATGCCCGTTTGTGTCTCGTGTATAGGTTATACAACCTTCTCTATTAGTAACAAAACATCTACCAGGAACCAAATTTATTTGTAAATCTTCGTGTCTGTCGTAAATACCCGTATCAATTACACCCACTCGCACATAAGGACAACCCCTAGTGATACTCCAAGCATAGTCAGCACGAATGCCGGGGGAATTTCTAAGTGCCCATTGCCCACCGGTAAAGCCATTGGCGGCAGTACTCAGAAAAAGAGGATCGTTTGTTGCAAAAGGAAAACCTACATTTGACGGTGCTATTTCTTGCGAGTAAGTTTTTATTAAATTCTCGTAAGTAGATTGGATTTCTAATTCTAAAGCTCTTTTATAGGCAGCATATTCTTTAGCTACTTCCGCTGCTTTCATAGCATCTATATCGTAAACAGATGGTCCCGCATAAAGCACACCAGAAGTACGGGCTAGAGTGCTGATTACACTATAGGCTTGGCTTCTTTGGCTAGCCATAGTTCTAGCGTTTTGCGGCAAACGAACCTCGAATATTTGCCTAAAGTTTTCTACATCTATATTTAGATATTTAGGGCAATGCTCTATTGGCATAAGATCTACCACTTCTGCACCACTAAATCTGCCAAAAATATTTGGATGCTCCTTATTTGGATAAGAAACATCACTATCTAACACTACAACTATTCGTTCGGTGCAGAAATTGTTAGCTAGCCGATTAGTATAACTCATTCGATTTGTTAATGCTTGATCGAACTCTAAATCGTAAACGCTTTTTTGAAGTTGTGGCGATTCAGCTAAATAGATACAATCTCTTTCCGCCATAACATATGTCTGAGTAGGTGTTGCTGCTGTCAAAAACAGTAGCATTATAGCCATAACTCCTATGGTTAGTAATTTATTTTTCTTTTTCATTTTGTATTATCCCTATCTTTTGTTTACCCCCCTACTATATAGGTCGTTTGAGAAGGTCAAAAGGTTGGAAAAATTATTTTTAAATACATACTTTTTATAAAGTATGTTTAATTTATAGCACACTCAAAATAATAAATCAAGAAAAAAAATTAAGATTAAAGTAGAATTTTGTAATTTTATTAGTTCTAAAAAAAACCGTGAGGTTGAATAAATCATCCTCACGGCGGGATAATGCTGTTTTGCATTAAATCCTATTAAGTTGTGATTGGGTTAAATTTTACCCTATTTGCAGCAATTGTCTCTGCCGCCGCCACAGAAGCAGCTGATAAGTAATAAGAACATGATTAGCTCGCAGCAGTTATCGCCCTTGCCATGACCAAAGCCAAAGCCACCGGTACCGCCACCGCAACAGCATAGTAGTATGATAAGCCATAGGATATCCATACCGCCGCCGCCACAGCCGTGTCCGCAATTGTTTCCGAACATATTTTTCCTCCCTTTAATAATAGTGAAGTACATTTTTGATTTGTTTTTGGATTGCAAGTTGTATTTTGTGGCCGGCAAAACACAACCGCTCTCCGCTTAACTTTTTCGCTTCTCTTTTATGCCGATGTTTCTAGATAGCATAGGACTTACAAAAAGATAATAAGACAAAGCTTTTATCTTGCGTACTTCTCGTTAGATTTCTTTTGTTTCCTCTAAATGTATTGCGCTAGTACATAAAGAGATTAGACACACTTATCCAAAGATAAATATCCCTACTTTTATGATATGTAACACATGGCAAGGTGTGATAGAATTTGAGATTTTTTATTGGCTCTTAGGACAATAAAATATTGTCCTAAGAGCATCGGTTATTAAATTATAGTATATTTCTTAAATATGGATAATTTTCATCTCTAAGATCTTTGATATAGCTTATTAAAACCTTTACGCTTACAGTGGCATCAGGTTCGTTGTTACCGTTTACTTGTTCGAGTAGGGCTACAAACTTTTCGTCTACATATCTAACAACATTGTGATTTACCAGCATCATAAGTCTGGTTTTACCTTTTTCCCAATCGTCGTTGGCTTTTTGGCAAAGTGCTATCGTTTCGGAATTGTTAAGATTTTTACGATTTTCTTGTACGCTAATGTCAGCTTTATAAAGATTATCAAGAGTATTGCTATAAAACCTTGTTGTATAAAATACATCCAAAGCTCCTAATGTTAGCATTAAAACAAATAAACTCATCATTAAAATCATTTTTTTCATAATATTTTATAGGGTTAAGTATTAAAGGTTAAGAGTGATAGAAAATACATTTTTTTAAGGCTCGGGCGGTTAATACCCGCCCCTACAGTTGAGCGGTATTAAAATAGCCATTTAATTATTGCGGAAAACAGAGTGTCGCCTTACTATTCGAAGGTATTTAATCTTTAATAATAAACACAATAATTTCTCATTCCTAATTTTTCATTTCTCATTAAATTACCAAGCTCCCTCTGCCACCGCCACTTTCTTAGTAAAAAACTCTCCGTGTTTAGGACTGATATAAATAAGTCCGTCTTGACGAATATCGGCATACAAAATATCTTTTTTATTTTTGTAGCCTTCCGCCTTAAAAATTTCTTCTAGTTTTTCCTTACTCACATCCGCCAACATCATATTGCTTGTATTAAAAGTACCGTCTATAAAAAGCGTAATCGGCAAGTGAGCCGGCTTTGTTTCGACAGGATTGCTTTCTTTTTCTATAACACATAGCTTGCCGTTTGTTTCAAAAATCGCGTAAGCTATTGTGTTAAAGTCGGGATAGCCCGCCGCTCTTACGCTTTCGAGTAAGTCAATCGTATTGATATTCATTTTTTTAAGATTATCGTACCTTATACCGCTTTTATCTATAACAGTAACGCTACGACCACTAATTAAATTTCTTGCTCTAACACTTTTTCTAGTAACAAGAGTTAGTACAAGATGTAACGCCCCTAGCGTAATTATCGGCACAAGACCGTAATATAGAGGAATGTACGGGTCATTCATAGGGATACAAGCAACCTCAGCAATAACAAGCGTGATAACAAGCTCGAACGGTTGCATCTCACCAATTTGCCTTTTGCCCATAATCCTAAGCACTAGTAGCATTACAAGAAATAATATTGTAGATTTCACAAAAACAATTAACATAAAAAAAGCGTGAACAGTTTTTAACATAGTTCACGCTTTTAGTATAGGTATTTAACTTAAAAATTATTTTAAATTAGCTTTTACTTTTTGATATTCTTATCCATAAAAAGTTTCTTCTTTATCTTATATCTTTGAGTTGTTATTAAGTAGAAATTTTTCCACTGCCGATATGCTACGCTCGGAGGCTATAACAGCAAATTGGGCAAAGTCTAAAAAAGCGTCGTCGGTAGCACCGTCGGAAATACTTCGTACTGATATAAACGGCATATTGAAACTGCTACAAACCTGAGCTATAGAAGCAGATTCCATATCGCAAGCAAGTGCTTCAAATTCACTCCTTAACCACGCTGTTTTTTGGTCGCACGCTATAAACTGGTCACCTGATACTATTGTTCCTATTTTGTATCTAAAATCTAAACCATCTAATACCATTTGCATTTTTGATATAGCTACATTACAACATAAAAATTCTCGGCTTTCGCATCCTGCTAGCTGTCCCATTTTTAGCCCCTCTACGGTTAAATCAAAATCATGCTGAATACAGCTACTCCCCACAACAAAATCGCCTTGAAAAAGTGAATTATCTAACCCGCCCGCTACACCTAAATTGATAACTAATTTAATATCCTTAAAAGCCATAAGCATAACGCTAGTGGCCGTTGCCGAATTAACCTTACCTATACCGCATTTAACTACAACAACTTTGCTAGCACCGATAACTCCGCTAACAAAACTTAAAGCTCCTATAATTTTAATTTTAGGCTTTTTTATCTTTTGCACAAGCCCCTCAATCTCGACTTGCATTGCTCCAACAATTCCAATCATAATATATAATTTTCCTTTTTTAAGGCTCGGACAGTTAATATCCGCTCCTACAATTATAACGGTGTTAAATTACCGTTTAATTGTTTCGTGATGCCTAGTGTGCATCCCATACAAATAATAATATAATCATCAAAAGACATTTCTTGCAAACAGAACTTTTTCTTCTCGATTATCAACTATTTTTTATTTCTCATTCATAATTTCTAGTTGTCTCACACATCCTCCTGTGCCATAATCGCATCTGCTCTTGGGTGTTTTGGAGTAACAATTTTGCCGTCTATCCAATAACGGCGACCCGTGCGTTCGTAATAAAGCACAATATTAACTATGTTAAGTAATAACATTGAAATCGGTATTGTAGCTATAAGAGCTAGTCCAAAGGTAAAAACTCCCAAAAAAATATTCGTTAGCAAAATAACCGCCCAAATAAGAATAAATGTAACATACACTCCGCCAAAATGCTTAGCACTCTTGCGTAAACTGTATCTGAAACCATTTCTGACACCAGATTTTCCTACCACAACTTTTGGACTCCAAAATGCTATAAGCGAAGATCTAAATGCTAAACCCAGTACAAGATATAGTATTATTATAGTAGGAGCGATTGCTTGCCAAATAGGTAAAAAGAAAAGAGTAAACATAAAATACATAATGCCAAAAAATATAGCATCAAATAATAAAGTGATAGCAAATTTAGACGGAGCAAATTTACTGGAAACTCCACTGCTTGCTAAAAAACGATTACTAAAGCTAAGTTTAGCATTGTAACTTAAATTACCTTCGAGTATTTTTAGTAGAGGAATTTCGTAAAAACCAATCAAAAATCTAAACACCAGCACACAGATTATAAACATTACAAGAGATAATATAGTTAGCTCCTCATCTCTATAGGTAAAAACATCAACTACTGCCGTCCATAATTCACTTAATTGCACACCAAAATATGTTACATCACCCGTTTCAAACACAGCTATCCATAACGCATCTGCTTGTTCTACTATCCCAGCTTCTCTAAAAACCGATAGCACAGGTAACACAAAAGAAAGACTAATCGCTAGCACAACTAAAATTACTAAAGCTAGATAAAGTGCCAAAATCCAACTCAAACCAAATCTCTCTCTTAATATTTTGAATGCATTTTTTATAATCAAACTCCTTTATCTCTCCTTTCTATATTCGCTACATCAAAACTAACCACCATACAATAAGCAAAAAAGTACATCAAGGTAAAACTTTGGATAACTATTGATATTATTATCCTAACCGCTATAGGCAAAAACTCCTCTAAGCCTGCTAAAACAGTTGATAATGCTATAGAAATCAAAAATATAAATGCTATTCCAAAGGATATTCTAAATGGATTTTTAGCATAATAAGAGGTTGCATTTCTTAACCCGTCGCCAAATCCATATCCATAAACCTGCATAAATGGCAACATAAACATCACAGGAGCCATTAGCCAGCACACAAGCACAAAAATTAGCAAAGTTATAATAGCCATAGTTATTATAGAACCAACGCTTGGTGTAATATAGATTTCCAACACATCACGACCACCTGTCAAAATATTGTGCTGTAGAGCATTTAAGCCGATAATCAATGCAAAATAAATAATGAAAAAAACTATTATAAACGCAAATATTTTAGCCGTAGGAATAAAGTATTCATTTATTCGGCTAAGCGGGCGTTTTAGTTGAAGCCTGCCTGTTCTGAAATGAATTTCTATAAGCGAAAAAACACTACATACAGTTAAAAATAGCGTAATCACTATTAAAATCGGCATAACAATAAATAGTCCTATAAAAGCTCTGCTATCAACAATAAGCGGTTCAAAGTGTAGTCTTAAAAAATTGCCAGTACCTGTCATTTCACTTAAAGCGTATGTTGGCAAAAAACTAACTAACCCTAATGGACGCATGAAAAAAGCTAGCACAACACTAGCAGGCAAACACATCAACCAAATAAGCCACCAGCTACTTCTTAAGTATTTAAATGTTTTCGCCACGAATTCCATAAGGATAGTGTAATATGATATTGATTGTTTGTCAATAAAAAAACTCCGCTCAACTGTATATCAAAGTTGAGCGGAGTTTTTAATATCGTTATCTATGCGTTCCGCAAAAACCGCAAAAATTACTTCCACCAAACGGAGCACCACAATTACTACAGTTATTGCTTTGTAGCGGTTGCTGTTGCTGAGACTGTGGATTCTGCATATTTTGATTCTGCCCTTGCATATTTGGTTGATTACCAACAGGAGCATTCATTCCGTTATCAGGATTTTGAGCCATCCATTCTTGCTCTCGCCTAGTTATCTCAGCCTGATTATCCCGCCTTAAGCGATTCATCATACGGTTCATCATAATGCCTATAATACTTGCCACAACAACTATAATTATTGCCGTTACAAGTAGCGGTATTCCACTACCACTATTATTTACAAGTAGCGGTATTGCAATTAAAAGCAATATAAACCCAAGTAGCAAAAACATACCTGATGCACACCCCGCATTTCTACGCCTACGAAAGCCGGGAATAAACATAAAGCTAGCCATTCCAAGCCCAAACATCATCATCCTGCGTCTACGCCACGGATTACGACGCATCATAGAGCGTCTACGCATACCCATGCCGCCCCTTCTTGGCGAACGATTTCGCATAGGTGACCTACCGCCAACGGGAGGTCTACTACCGCCAGGGCTTGGTGGTCTTGCTCCACCACCCATAGGTGCATTTGGTCTACCACCACCTATAGGAGCACCGCTACCGTAGCCACCACCACGATTTCCTCCCCCCATAGGAGAACCACCGCTACCACCACGGTTGCCATCGCCTCTATTGGCACCTCCGCCCATACCTGATGAGCCACCTCTACCTCCAAAGCCACCGCCTCGGGAGCCTCCTCCGAATCCTCCGCCACGGCTACCACCGCCACCGAATCCTCTTCCTCGCATAATTTTTATTTCTCCTTTATTTTTATAGTACTTTATACTATTTAATAAGCGTTCCAACTTTCTCACCCATACCAGCTCGGTACAAAGCATTTCCGTCGTTTAGACCAAACGCTAAAATAGGGATACTGTTTTCCATACACATAGTAATAGCGGTAAAATCCATAAGATTTAGATTTTCGTTCATAACCTGCATATAGCTTGCCGTTTCTATCTTTTTGGCTTTAGGATTTTTTCTTGGGTCGCTGTCGTAAAGTCCATCTATATTTTTTGCCATAAGCAGTATATCGGCTTTTATTTCCGCCGCCCTAAGTGCTGCACCGCTATCGGTTGTAAAAAATGGATTACCTGTACCGCAAGCAAAAATCAAAATACGCTTATTCTCAAAGTGCCTAAGAGCTTTTCGTAAAATAAAAGGCTCAGCAACTGCTGGCATAGGAATAGCCGTTTGCACCCTTACATGAACACCCATCTTTTCAATAGCGTCCTGTAGAGCAAGCGCATTCATAACGGTAGCTAGCATACCCATTTGATCAGCTGTAACCTTTTCGATAGCTTTGCCTTGCCTTCCACGCCAAAAGTTGCCACCACCAACTACGATAGCTATTTCTAAACCTTTTTTATGTAGTGCCACAACCTGCTCTACTACATGGTTTACATTTTGTGGATGAATTGCCTCATCATCCCTTTTTAGCGCCTCTCCGCTAATTTTTAATAATACTCTTTTATAGCTTGGCATATTTTAAATTTCTCCTTTATTGCGAAAAACCTGTTAATTGCATCCAATTAAGCATTAGATTATTGTTGTGATTATTTTGAACATCTGGCCATCCTGTAGAAACTCTAGGACCGTTACCTACAATTCGTAGTGTATGGTAACCTTTTTCTAATACACCTAAATCAATAGAAGTTGTATCCCAGTTAGAGGAATGAAGTACTGATTCCTGGCTATTGCCATCAATTATTACCGAAATAGAACTACTTACAGTAGCACGATATCTTAAATCTAACACATAAAAATCTGTTCGCTCTACATAAATTTGAAATTCTATCCATCTGCCACCAGCTAAATCTCTAACCTCTAATGCTCCGGCACTTGTATCGGTATCGGTAACAGGCCAAAAGTTTACACTCTCGCTAAAGCCATATCTTGTACCTTCGTCTAAGCATCCAACCCACTCATAAATATTATTTCGAGTCATTTGAGCTATATCTATTATTTCATTTGCTCTAAACCAATAATCTTGATCAAACACGCTCATATTTGTATAAATAATTCCTAATTCGGTAAGCTGCGGCGGAGTAGTATTTGTTAAAAGTTCCATCATAGGATAGGCTGCTGATGTTACACCTCTTTTAGGAATAAACCAAGCATATTTATCTACAAATGGACTTTGCTCCATCCATGCTACAGTTTGCGACATATGCCACGCTTGCCACCTAACACCGTTTTCTCTAGTGAAATATGGGCGACTCCAAGCAACATGTGCCGGATTAGTGTATCCCCATTGAATATAGTACCAAGCACACCACTCAGTAACCCAAATAGGAACTCTAACTCCAAACTCCTCATAAAGGGTGTTATGAAACCTTTCTATAAACACCTTAAAGTGGCTCGGCCAACTAGTATAAGTATGTACGCTTATAGCATGAATATCCTCTATAGTACCGTATCTTTCGGGGTTATCTAAACGAATAATCTCTTGAAAAAACTCTACTATCCAAGTTACTCCGCCTTGCTCACCAGCAAAACGGGAATTAGCACCGCCTACATTGCCGTGTGCTAATGCAGGAGATATGATTTTAAGGTCTAACTCTCTAGCAAGCCTAAGCATTCTAGGCCAGCTATTAGGATTGGTGGCAAAATGTTGAGGAGTTACACCATTGGGACCTCCACCTTGATTTGTTATATTAACCTCATTCATAGTTCTAAGATAACGAACCTCAATACCTCTTTCTCTTTGACGATTTACAAAGTTGCGAATATTATTCTCGCCGGCGTCGCTCATGCTCTGCCCCCAATTCATAGGCACAAAGTTTACATTGTGATAATTTGCCTCAGATTCTACTAAATCACTACCGGGTTGAACAGCCCAATTATAAAACCAACCTATACCATGCTCACCTTCTTGAAGCAATCTAAAATCATCAGCCGTATGTAAATCGCTAGAACTACCTTGTGGACTGTTTCTAAAACTATAGCCAACTCCTCGTGCGTAGTTATTCAAAACACTACGCTCAGGCGGTGGCTTGGGCACATATGACGAAGTTGAAGAATCGCTAGCGTCGGAAAGCGTTTCTTCTGTACTTGTTGGTAAAGTTGGTATACATGCTACAAAAAGCACACATGCAATAATAAGCACAATTGTAGACAGCAATAATTTGTAAATTTTTCTATTCATACTTTCATTATGACATAATTTAAATACTATTGCAAGCATTTTTGTAAATCTTATACGAGTTTTTATAAAATGCGAGTAGCTAAAGCTACTCGCATTTATATCTTTTTATTTTACAATACACAAACATAACTTTACTCCAATCCTTCAGTATACTTATTATTACCCCAATTTTGTTTGTTAAATTGTCTTGCTCTAGCAACCGCTAAAGCACCCGGCTCTACATCACGCTGAATTGTGCTACCCGCCGCTACAAATGCACCATCACTAATAACTATAGGAGCTATTATATTGGCATTCGAGCCAACAAAAACATTTTTACCAACCTTTGCTTTGTGTTTGTTTTTGCCGTCGTAATTTACAAAAACAACTCCGCAACCAATATTACATCCATCTCCCATCTCGCAATCGCCCACATAGCTAAGATGACTAATCTTACACCCATCGCCGATAATGCTTGCCTTAATCTCTACATAATTGCCTATTCTGCAATCACTACCGATAATAGTATCGGGTCTAATATAAGCGTACGGACCCACTGTAGTGTTACCGCCAATAAAGCTTTTATAAATTTGACTTGCCGTAATTGTAGCACTCTGCTCTACAATAGCGTCCTCTAAATAATTGCCCGCATTTAGTTTAACATCGGTTTTTATAATAGTTTCGCCTTTTAGAATATTATTAGGACCAATAACAACACCCCTAGCTATCCTTACATCAGGACCGATAAACACGCTGGAAATATCCTCGATATGAACTCCTCTCTCCATATGATAGCTTAAAATGCGTTGCTTTAAAATATCCGAAATTATAGACACTTGCTTAAAGTTAGTTGCACTAATAAAATCTTCCTCATCAAAAAAGTAGCTATCAGTTGCCATAAAGGTATCGATTGCTCTGAGATACGCAGTCTTAAAAATATAACCGCGGGTTAGCTTAATCATATTAGCGTCCGAACTTTCGATTGTAGCAAGTGCATCCAAAATCGTCTTTTTAGTAAGTAGAGGAGTATCCGAATATAAAACCGCCGTATAAGCACTCTCGACATTTATGTACGGGCGCACCATAACAGGCAGCTCTACTTTTTTATCCTCAAGAGCTATCTCAAAAGGACAATTAGGCAAACTCAATTTTACCCAATCTAACATAGATTTACCCAATATTTGCACGCTGGGAGTTACTCCCGATTTTTCGTGCACAGCTTTAATTATTATCGCACTTAAATTATATTTATGTAGCATAAATTCTGTACCTGTTTTTATTATATATGCTTAATACCCAAAAAGCAAATACTATTTAGAGAATGCCTCTAACATTAACCTCGACTGCTCAATTTCATACTCTATCATTGGAACTAATTGATATTGATATCACTCTATCATACCTAATATTTGTGTGTTTGTAAAAATTAGCATTAGTATTTCTAGTATTGCATGAGGGCTTCTTATATAACCTTCTATCTTGTAAATTCGTCATAGTAAATCAACAATAGAGATAATACATATCATATATTTCCTCTATATACTTATAGTAATATAAAATCGCCTACCAAATGACAAGCGTTTTCTCCATAAAGTTTGGTCAATTTTCTTAGAACACTCTTTTTATTTTGGAGATGGCTTGCAGTCGGTCTGCCCCCGTTAAAGTCTCGGAGACTTGCGATATTCGCCTTAGACTGTGGAATACGAGGGCTGTTTTGGAATTGATGTGTTTTGCGGTTATGCTTTTTTTTCAGCGGCTGCATTCTTCCCGATTAGCCGTCTTAAGTCACCAATATCTTTTGACACTGGGGGGAGGCAACGGATTTAGCCCGAGACACTGGGGGGAGACATTTTTTATTCTTGTTTTATTCTTTCAATTTTTTCTCTAATCAATTCTAGGGATATATCTTCCCAATAGTTGATATACACAAGTTTGACATCGTTCTCTTTGCTTAATTTTAATTTCAATTCATCTCTCTCTTTTTGAGTAGCGAAGTTTTTTTCACCACCAAATATTCCGACTGATTCGAAGTGCTGTTTCCCTTGATATTCAATAGCAATGTTTTCGCCAAAAATAAAAATATCGTAGGATAACCCCTGCAGAAAATACGGTCTATGTTGGTGTGTTACTTTCTTATCTCCATAAAGTTTTTTGACTAATTCATATACATACTGTTCTGATTTCCATTTGTATTCAAGGATAAGATATTCGTGTCTTTCTAAATGAGAATATAGATCATTTTGTGCATTTTTCAAAACTTCATTTCTTGTCTGGATAATGTCAATCTCTCGTTTAATATAGGTGGGAACTATAAAGTATTGTAAGCCTTTCTCTACAAAACAATATTTATTATGGTTTTTCTTGACTCTGTTTTTCCATTCCTCAGCAACGCCTACTTGAATTCTATTGACAAGAATTTCTATTATATTCATATCGCAAGCTATACCCTTGATTTCATATAGCTTGTCGTCAAGGTATCCATTGTTTTCATAAATTTTATAATTAGCTAAAGCCTCAAAACCAATATCATCAGCACGACTTTGTGCAATACTATGAACACTCTGTGTAGTTGTGCTACAAATCGCATAACCTGTTTTTTCTTCATCTTTGAGTTCGTATATAATAAAATTATAAAAGAAACCTCTCCAAGCTAAAAATCTTTTTTCAATTTCAAGTTCTGGTAAAGTAGTTGTAATCTTATTAAGAAAACTGGGTATAATCGGCTTGTCAGTTGCGTAATTTTTAATCCTTCCGAATTCATCAACTCGTCCCTCAGTTTCTGCTAATAGTAGAACTCCTAGCTTTCCTGTGAATTTATAATATCGTATTAAGTAATAATCAAATTTTCTCTTGAAGGCACTTATATTGAATTTGAAAATCTCATTATAAGTAAACTCTTCAAAAATAATTGTCGGGTTTACAAATTTCACATCACTTGAAAAATTCACCAAGCAAGCTATTATCACAAACGAATCCTCTATTACAAAAACTTTTTCACAAACTCCAAGCTCAAAGCAATCATATGAATAGCCTTTTAATATCTGCTCGTATTCATTTATTACTTTTGCATACTCTGCTTGTGCGTCAAGCATTTTCTTCTTGTTAATTTGATTTATTTCTTTAATTGTGTAAACGGTGTGCCCCATGTCACTATTATATCACTATTATAGCAATATGTATATTTTGAGTCAAGTAATCTTGGGCTTCATGATACAACATTATTGAGAAAACATAAACGCTGGTGCAACATTGCCAACGAAAACAAACATCATTTTATTGCAGAAACGCAAGCGTTTTTTGGGCATAATTTTAAGTAAATTCGCAAATCCGCCTTATTGTCGCTGGCTGGGGTCATAAGGCTATCCCCATCGGTTTAACCCCGACACGGCTGTATAACGCCGTCATATTGCTTAAATATATGTTGAGTTTTGAACTCCGCTTTGCCTCCTCTTACCTGCCGTTGCCTTTTCCTGCAATAAGTGTCCGTTATCTGCCCCACACCTTTGGAATAGGGGCGACAGGCGGCAGTCCTTGTAGTTTGGTTATCACGACATCGTGCAGCCCTTGTACCTGTATTTTGGCAGAATAATCACAAAAACCGCCTTGTCGGCGGTCTTGAATATTTATTTTTTTGTTTTTTTGACATGTCATTCATCCTTATTTAATACTAATTACCTCTTACAGAGCGAAGTGTATTATATATAAACGCTATCTCTTGTTCCATAAACCTTAGTCCACCTGATACAAAATACCAGCTTGCACTATTAAGCCCAAATACATGATTATTGCTAACAGCAGTTACATCTTGGAATATTGCATGGTTAAGAATATTTACATCCGACGCTCCGTCGCCAACAGCAAATCCTCTGTCTATCCAAAAAATTATATCGGCGTCGTTGTTATAGAAAAAGCCTGCACCGATAGGCGTTCCATGGTTAGCGGGATTAACATTTGCTACCGCTTCTCTTATTCCGAGTTCTCTATGAATAAGCGAGTATCTGCCCGCACCTCCATGCGCCGCAATTCCGCTGCCGTTAAGCTGAACGATAAGTGCTGTTACAGCCATTTCATAAGCTAGTGCCGCCGTATTGTCAATTTGAGTTTGAATTGCAGCAAGTCTTTCGTCCGCCTCTCCCTCTAATCCAAAAATCTTTGCTATTATCTCGACATTTTCTTTAAAGTCAGATACAAAGTGTTCCGCACCTGTTCTTACCGCTAAATCTATTGTGGGAGCAATAGCAGATAACCTTGAAAAGAATGCTTGCGGTCTTGCTCTTTGTCGCCCGCTAATTATAATAAGGTCGGGGTTTATAGCGATAACTGTTTCAAAATCGGGGGTGTGCGGTTCATGCGCTCCAAGGTCTGGAAGAGCGTTTGCTCCAGTTCTTGGAAATGCCGCATCTATATAATCTGCTGTACTCATGTGAGCTATTCCCACAACTCTGTTCGCCAAATCAAACTCAAGCATTATGTCTAAAATAGCGTGGCAAAATACAGCTACTCTTTGAGGGTTAAGAGGTACTTGTACATATTCTGTCACGGGTCTACTTACATAGCCGGGTCCGTGTGTCTGTACCCTATGCTCATTATAAAAACGATTATGAACCATAATATACCCATACGGGAATTCGTGTTCCGGTGCTGTACATCCTATCATTGCTGTGCTTACACCAAGCAACAATACAAACGACAGGATTAGTGTAGTGATTTTTTTCTTCATTTTTTTGTTTCCTTTTCGGGTTGTCAATGCCGATTTTTAATGACAATTTATTTTTTATTTTAATTTGTTCTAAAGAGGTTTTTCCGCACAGCTAGAACATCCGTGCGTATGTGGTAACTCGTCCGATTAAGCGCATTCTTCGCAATTATGGTACACGCAAATACTGCGACCATTATGCTCTACAATTTCACAATCTACATCAAACACCTCCTTTATAACGCTTTCTTTCATAATGTCGACGGGTGCAGCGTGTAATATCAACTTGCCGTCTTTTAGAGCGACTATTTTGTCGCTGTAACTGCTTGCGTAGTTAATATCATGAACAACTATGATAATTGTTTTTTTGGTTTCATCTACTAAATTTCGCAAGATTTTCATAATACTTGATGAGTGTTTCATATCAAGATTATTAAGCGGCTCGTCTAGCATTATGTGATCAGTATCTTGAGCAACAACCATAGCAACAAAAGCCCGTTGTCTTTGCCCTCCGCTAAGTTGGTCTATAAATTTATGTTGCATATCAGTTAGAGCCAAATAATCAAGGGCTTTGTCTATCATAAAATTATCTTCTTTTCTAAGACGTCCTTTTGAATGAGGAAACCTCCCAAACGCCACAAGCTCTCTTACGGTCAGCTTTATACTAAGATTATTATTTTGCCTTAGAACTGCAATCCTTTTGGCAATATCGACGCTTTTAATCTCTTTGATGTTTTTATCTTCAAAAAAAACCTCGCCGCCGTCCTGCTTTAATAGCCTTGCCATAATAGAAAGCAAAGTCGATTTGCCCGCACCGTTTGCTCCGACTAGGCTTGTTATGCATCCAGTTTCAAAGGCTAATGATACATCGTCCAAAACCGCTTTGCCATTATATATTTTTGTTATGTTCTTTACTTCAAACATTATTTTTACTATCCTTTATTCCTTTGCTTAATAAGCAAAAATATAAAATAAATACCTCCTATAAAATTTATAATAATCGCAATATTGATATGAGAGTTTATTACTCTCTCCATCAAGAATTGTCCGCCCATCAACGCAACCGCCGCTATCAAAATACTTGCGGGTATCGTGAATATATGGCGGTGGCTTTTTATTATTTGATAAGATAAATTAGCGGCTAATAATCCTAAAAACATTATGGGTCCGACTAATGCTACCGAAACTGAAACAAGCACGGATACTATAATTAAAATCCTTATAGTCATTGCATTATAATTAAGACCAAGGCTTATTGCATTATCTCGCCCCAAAGACAAAACATCTAACTTGCGCGGTCGCGGCATCGCAATAATCATAATCGCCGCTAAAACTGCGGATATTATTATCAAACTTGTATTGGGCGAATTAAAACTTGCAAACATTCTTGTTTGTACAAAGTCAAATTCGGCAGGGTCAATTACCATTTGCATAACTATTGTGAGCGATGCAAAAAGCGTGCTGATTATCATTCCAACTAACAGCAATATATAAATGCCTTTTGTTTCTTTTATTAGTAGAGGAAAAAATACCAGTATCGAGAACCCAACCATTAGTACAACGGAAAGTATAAAATTAGGTGTCCCCGATATAAAATAATCTCCGCTTGCCAAAAAGAAAACAATCCCCGTCTGTATAAACATATAAATATTTTCAAAGCCCAAAACGCCTGGAGTTAAAATTCGTGCGTTGGTTAGAGTTTGAAAGACTACTGTTGAAAACCCGATGCATACGGCTATTAAAAGAATTGCCAAAACTTGAAAAACCCTTGGCGGCAGTATAAGGTCGGGTCTTGTACCTAAACTAATAAATAAAAAACCTGCGATAAATAGTGCTAAAATAATTGCTAAGATTGCTAAGATTATTGCGGGCTTGCTACTTATAAACTTGCCCGCCCTACCCGCTTTTTGCTCCATAGGAGGCAGCTTTGTTTTTTTAGGAAATGCTTTCGTTTGTATTGTCATGCTTGCTTTTTTGCCCTCCTAACTTTATTTTTATTTCTCTTTATAAACAGTAACCCTAAGAACAATACCGCTCCCACTACTCCCGCAACTAAACTGACAGGCACTTCAAAAGGATAAATAATCACTCTTGCGATAATATCACAAACTAAGAGGAATATCCCGCCTAAAACTGCCGTGTACGGCAAGTTTTTTTTGAGATTATCGCCCCTATAAATACTCACTATGTTTGGAATAACCAACCCTAAAAATGGGATAATTCCCGCCGTAAGCAGTACAAGCGTTGTTATTGCCGCAACGATTGCTAATCCAAAGCCCATTGTTAGTTTATAATTAACACCTAAATTTTTAGAAAAATCCGCGCCTAGTCCCGCTATCATAAAATAATTTGCGAAAAAGTAAGCGACTACGATTAGCGGAATTGTCAAAAGAATTAACTCATAAGAACCCGACAAAACAAAAGAAAAATCGCCCATAAGTAATACAGATATAAGTTGCACAATATCTAAACGCAAGGCAATTAGCGTTGTTATGGATGCCAACACCCCGCCGTAAATAATTCCAACAAGCGGTACAAATGTCGTGTTCTTAATTTTTATTCGTTCTATTATAACTATAAATAATGCAGTAGATGCCATTGTAATTGTAAAAGCAAAAATGCCTCTTGCAAGCAGTCCTGCGGCAGGAACAATTAACAGTGCCAAAAGTATTCCTAGCCTTGCACCCTCAAGCGTTCCGGCTGTTGTGGGTGATACAAACTTGTTGCTTGTCATTGCTTGCATTATAAGACCGCATATACTCATGCCGACCCCTGCTACAAGTACAGCAAGCGTTCGGGGAAAATAATGATGCCTTAAAAATCTAATCGCTTCTTCCTCGCATCTAAAAATTGAAGCAATGCTTATAGGTCCGACAAATAAAGAAGTTATTGCTAATGCAATAAGTAACCCTATCAAAAGCGGCAAAATCCATTTACATCTTTTAACTTCATTAAAATTATTACTTTTTAGAGGCTTTATCCCCTGCCTTGTTTCTTTTTTAACTATCATGACATTATTATACTTTTAGTAGAGTTAGCATGCGCTAACCAAAAGAGCAAAAATAAAAGGCACTTCGGTTAGCCTACGCTAACTAATGTATACTATATAAAATATATATGTCAAATACTTTTATAAGGTTTTTAAAAAAATTTTTATTCTTACTGTTTTATGTGCTTACCCTAATTCGTTTGACTAATGTATGATTTTCGAGTAAACTTAAATAAGGATGTTAGAGTCAGGTAAAAATTACATTGAAACTATTTATGTTTTAAGCAAGAATTCTACAGGAGTTCATGCGATTGATGTCGCTAATGTGCTTAATTTTTCCAAGCCCTCTGTGACCCGCGCTCTAGGCATATTAAAAACAAAAGGTTTTATTTTTGTTGATAGTGAAAACCATATTATATTAACTGAAGAAGATCTGAAAAAAGCAAAAGATATTTATTAAAGGCATCAAATCATAACTCAATCTTGGATACTAAAAGGAGTATCCCCAAAAACTGTCGCAAAAGACGCTTGCCGTATAGAACACGACATAAGCGAAGAAACGCTTGAATGTATAAAAACATTTGTGCAAAAACATTCTAAATAACTACAAAAAGCCCCAAAACCGCGAGAGGTTTTGGGGCTTCCCTGCTTGTTTATTCAACTTTTTACCAGAAAACATCAATACAAATTAAACTTTTCTTAAAAAACAACTCTAATTATTCCTAAAAAACGCAAGCGTTTTTTTTGCGTATTATTTTTATCTACTAAAGTTTATTATTTTACAGATGTACCGCATTCGACACAAAAGCGTGCTCCTGCTTTTAGAGGTTTTTTACAATTAGCACACTCTGCCACTAGGCTTTGACCACATTCGGCACAGAATCTTGCATTCGGTTTAGTTGGCTTAGAGCACTTTGGACAAAGCTCGTGTGGTGGCTTACCGCATTCGGGACAAAATCTAGCTCCCGCTTTAATTTGAGCATTACAATGAGGGCAAGTAATCTTATCTCCTGCTCCTTGTGGCACTCCACCAGCTGCTTGCGGTCCAAAACCTTGCACATTTTGCATTCCCTGATTCATCATATTACCCATCATATTACCCATACCAACACCCATACCCATACCCATCATAGCATTCATAGGTCCGCCTGCACCGGGATTGCCGGCTGCTTGACCCATAACATCCATTTGGCGATTAGCTAAATGCATATCAAAGTTTTGCCTTTGCATACCTAAAGCAGAGTTTTGCATCATAGCTTTTTGAAGCTCTTCTGGCAAACTAAAGCTCTCAAAAATAAATCTTGTAAGACCTATACCCAATTCGGCAAACATAGGCTTTATGTGTTCTTCGGTACTTTTAGAAAGAGCCATTAGATTACCCGCCATATCTAAAACCGGCACCTTGCTCTCGCCTATTGCTGCCGTAACACCCATAAGCATCTTACCTCTAAGATAATCAGTTATCTCGTTAGTAGCAAAAGTGGTCGAAGTTCCGCTAAGTTCTGTCATAAACTTAAATGGGTCATCTATCTTAAAACTATAAGAACCAAAACCACGGATTTTAACGGCTCCAAAGTCCTTATCCCTAGTTAAAATCGGGTTAACTGTACCCCATTTTTGATTAGTAAATTGAGTAGTATTTACAAAGAAAATATCCACTACAATAGGGCTTTGAAAACCATATTTCCAACCCATTATTCTAGTTAATACCGGAATATTGCCTGTATCTAAATTATAAAATCCAGGAGGAAAAACATCCGCCATTCTGCCTTTAACGCAAAAAATAGCCGCTTGCCCTTCACGCACAGTTAGCTTAGAACCTTTATTAACTTGCCTGCCACCTGTTGCAAACTTATGTACTATTACATTTCTATCCTGACCATTCCATTCGATCAGCTGTAGTATTCCACCACGCATAATTTTTTGTACCTCTTTTATTAAAAATTGATTTTTTTGAAAGATTATTATTTGATAATTTTTATTAAATTGATTGTTTGTATTTTATTACAAGCATTATTATATGCTTTTATTATAAAAATGTCAATAATATTTATAGTATTCTTGCTATAAATATACATTAATTAATTTTTTTGAAATATTGGATTTTATATTGGTTTATATTGAAAGGTGAATAATATGCAAATAAAACCGATAATGCAGTTAGAATAACTCATTTGCCGACAAGTATTATAGCTGCTAACAAAATGAAAGGAGACAAATTCAAAAAAGAAGTACTTAGACAGGCTCTTTACTCATTGTTAAATATTTTATTAGTATGATAACTATAGATATATCAAAAGCTATCCAAATAGCATTCATATAATCAAATATTCCAAAAGTAGCTGCCATTATAATTAGCATAAGCTTCGGTAAAGCATTAATAATAAATAAAACCAATAATGCAGTGGCAAATCCGAAATGTTCTGTTTTTATAAAAAGTATACCTATTATAATATATGCAACTGCCCAAATAGCGGCAAAAATTAGTGGAATTAATATTATAGGATGCAGTGACCATGTACCCATAAGCACCGATAACAAAATAATACTTACCACTTGCAAAACACCAATTACCATTGATGCTATTGCAACAATATTTCTTAAGATATTTTTCGTTTGATGTGTTTTATAATTAGATGTTGCTCTATTTTTGCCTTGTACACCACTATTGTGGGATACATTGCTTCGCCAAACAGACATCGGTTTTCCGTCTTTTTCCCAAGTTTCTTTCAAAGCAGCTTGCTTCGTTTTTTCAGTAAAATCATCACTAATATCAGTTCCGATATTAGTGAGCGTTAATATCATACTTATAGAGCATTCTGTCCCACATCTGTCGCAAAATGTAGCTACATCAAATAAACTTTTATTGCAATTCTCGCAGTTTTTCATTACTTTCTCCTTAAAACCTTATAATGCTAATCGGTTTTACATATTAAATTTATTCCCTAACCAATAATATGACTAGGGAATAAATTCGCTTAATATGTGTTGTCTCTTGTTAGTTCTTGAGGTTCTTTAATTTCAAACGGATAAACTTGCCTATATTGCTTCATACCTGTACCAGCAGGGATCAATTTACCTATTATAACATTCTCTTTAAGACCTACTAGCGGGTCAATTTTATTTTTAATAGCCGCTTCTGTTAAAACTCTTGCTGTTTCTTGGAAGGACGAAGCCGATAAAAAGCTTTCTGTAGCAAGCGCCGCTTTAGTTATACCTAGTAGAGTATGTTTAGCACTGGCAGGACGCTTAAAGTCTGCCATAACCTTAGAGTTTTCTTCTTCAAAAGTAGTTAAATCTTGTAACTCCCCAGCTAAAAGTTTAGTATCTCCGCCATCTTCTACACGCACTTTTTTAAGCATTTGTTTAATGATAACCTCTATATGCTTATCGTTTATAAGAACACCTTGGGAACGATAAACCGCTTGAACTTCTTTTAGAATATAATCCTGAACATCTCTTTTACCTTTTGTACGAAGTAAATCTTGAGGATACACAGGACCTTCTGTTAAAGCGTCACCTGCTGTTACCATTTGACCACGCTCTACTCTTAGATGTGCTGTAAACGGAATACTGTATTTATCTTCCTTGCCATTTTCTTGCTTAATGTAAACATTTCTAGCACCATCTTTTTCTTCTATTCTAACCTTACCACCGTATTCTGCTATAACGGCAGCACCTTTTGGATTTCTAGCTTCGAATAAATCTTCTACCCTTGGTAGACCTCTTGTTATATCGTCCGCACTTGCTACACCACCCGTATGGAAGGTACGCATTGTAAGCTGAGTACCCGGCTCACCAATTGATTGCGCTGCAATAATACCAACAGCCTCACCGATTTTAACCTTAGTTGACGCCGCCATATCTCTACCATAACAGATGGCACAAACGCCGTATTTGCTTTTGCAACTTAAAACACTTCTTATGCTAACCTCTTTAATGCCGGCACTCTCGATAGCAGATGCAGTTTTATCAGTAATCATCTCACCAAGTGGTACGATAACCTCCTTAGTTTTGGGATGAATTACATCGGCTGCGGTGTATCTACCTACAATTCTATCGTGAAGACTTTCTATCATTTGATCGCCTTCCATAATAGCACTTGTAATAAAGCCTTTAGGCTCACCTTCGCTACAGCAATCTTCTTCACGCACAATAACATCCTGCGATACATCCACCAGACGACGGGTAAGATAACCCGATTCCGCTGTTTTTAATGCCGTATCGGCTAGACCTTTACGACCACCGTGTGAGGAAATAAAGTATTCTAAAACAGATAAGCCTTCTCGGAATGAGCTTCTAACAGGAGTTTCCAGCGTTTCGCCTTGCGGGTTAGTCATAAGACCCCTCATGCCGCTAAGCTGAGCTATCTGCTTCATACTACCTCTAGCACCAGATACGCTCATCATATTTATAGGATTAAATTCCGATAAAATTTTCTTTAACTCTTCGGTAACTTCGCTATTAACCTTACTCCATTCTTTAACTGTTAGCTTATAGCGTTCTCTATTTGTAATATGTCCTTGTTGATATAATTCGTCAAATTCTACAACTCGCTTTTGAGCTGCATCAATGATAGGTTTTTTAGCCTCTGGAATATGCATATCAAATATACTTGTAGTAACAGCACCGATTGTAGAATACTTAAAGCCAAGTGCTTTAATTTTATCTAATGTAATAGCAGTTTCGGTAGCACCTTTTAAATTAAATGTATTTTCTACAATTTTTTGCAGCTTTGATTTATCTACCTTATAGTTTACTTCAAGTTCAAAAACACTTTCGGGATTGCTTCTATCCACAAAGCCTAAATCTTGAGCAATTGCTTCGTTAAAGATAAGTCTGCCTACAGTAGTTTCGATAAGTTTAGATTTAGTTTCGCCGTCAATTTCTTTTTGAATTCTAACTTTAATTTTAGATTGCAAATCAACAAAGCCAAGGTCATAAGCAGCTTTAGCTTCGTCAAATCCACTAAATACTTTGCCTTCGCCCCTACCACCAGGATATTCCATAGTTAGATAATAACAGCCGATAACCATATCCTGCGTTGGACTACATACAGGACGGCCGTCTGATAATTTAAGGATATTATTACTAGCAAGCATTAGCACTCTAGCCTCTGTTTGAGCCTCTACGCTAAGCGGCACATGAACAGCCATTTGGTCTCCGTCGAAGTCTGCGTTAAACGCTCCGCATGCAAGCGGATGTAGCTTAATAGCACGACCCTCAACAATAACAGGTTCGAATGCTTGAATACCTAATCTATGAAGAGTCGGTGCACGGTTTAGAAGAACAGGATGTTCTTTTATAACCTGCTCTAGTATGCTCCAAATTTCGGCTCCGCCACGCTCTACTATACGCTTAGCACTTTTTATATTATGAGTTTTACCTTTTAGCACTAATTCCCTCATAACAAACGGCTTAAATAGTTCTAGCGCCATCTCCTTTGGAAGTCCACACTGATACATTTTTAATTCCGGTCCTACTACGATAACGCTTCGACCCGAGTAGTCTACCCTCTTACCAAGAAGGTTTTGCCTAAAGCGACCTTGTTTACCTCTTAAGAGACCGCTAAGTGCTTTAAGCTCTCTACCGCCGGCACCTGTAACAGCCTTTCCACGACGACCGTTATCAATAAGGGCATCTACCGCTTCTTGTAACATACGCTTTTCGTTACGCACAATAATTTCGGGAGCACCTAACTCCATAAGTTTTTTAAGGCGGTTATTACGGTTGATAACTCGGCGGTATAAGTCGTTTAAGTCGCTTGTAGCAAATCTGCCACCGTCTAATTGCACCATCGGACGAATTTCAGGAGGAAGAACAGGCAAAACATCCAACACCATCCAAGTAGCTTCGTGCCCTGTTTTAATAAAGCTATCCATCATCTCAAGGCGCTTTATATTTTTAACCTTCTTAGCACCTGTAGAGTTATCTACAATTTTTTTAAGTGCCGTAAATTCTTTTTTAAGATCAATATGACTAAGAAGCTCCTGAATAGCTTCGGCACCCATACCTACCTTAAATGCATCGTAGCCGTATTTTTCTCTAGCTTCTACCACCTGAGCATCTGTCATAATTTGCTTATACTCTAAGTCAGTATCGCCGGGGTCGGTAACAATGTAGTGTACAAAATACACCACATGCTCTAGATTTTTCGGCGCCATATCTAGCATAAGTCCTATACGGCTAGGCACGCCTCTAAAATACCAAATGTGAGTAACAGGAGCAGCTAATTCAATATGCCCCATTCTGTCACGACGCACTTTAGCACGGGTAACCTCTACACCACACTTATCGCAAATAACACCTTTATAGCGAATACGCTTATATTTTCCGCAATGACATTCCCAGTCCTTACTAGGTCCAAAAATCCTCTCGCAAAATAACCCGTCTTTCTCAGGTTTTTGAGTACGATAATTTATCGTCTCCGGTTTTGTAATTTCTCCGTGGCTCCACTCCCTAATTTTATTAGGTCCCGCCACTGCTATTTGTATAGCATCAAAGTTATTTAGTTCAAACATAAATTTTAATGTTCCTTATTTATTTCAGGTGCTTTACCAAATTACAAACGACAAAGTACAAACTACAAATTGTTGATTATTACTTTTTCTATAAATTATCCGTATTTTGTAGTTTGTCAGTTGTAGTTTGTAATTATATTCCTATTTCTTTTTCTTCTTATCAGATTTTTCTCTTTCGGCTTTAATTTCTTCGTCTAGTAATTCATCATCTAGTAAATCATCATCGGTTAAAATTCTATCGGCAAACGGGTCTACTATGTTAATCTCGGCAGCACCACCAAATAATTCGGCAAAAGCTGCATCTTTACTGTCCTCTAAATCGTCATCGCCTAAGTCATCATCAAATATTCCGCCCATTAAATCAATTTCTTCATCCAGCATAACTTGACCGTGAGCAAAATGACGCTTGCGTGCCTTGATACCCTCGTGTTCGTTATCATTTTCTAAAATGTTTCTTATGCCAATTTCTTGATTACCCTCAGCTAAAATCTTAACATCTAACGAAAGTGCTTGAAGCTCTTTAATAAGAACCTTAAATGACTCAGGAATACCCGGCTCACCAACATTAAAGCCTTTAACGATGCTCTCGTAGGTTTTAACTCTACCCACAACATCGTCGGATTTAACCGTCATAATTTCTTGAAGAATATTAGCAGCACCATAAGCGTAAAGTGCCCAAACCTCCATCTCACCGAAACGCTGACCACCAAATTGTGCTTTACCGCCAAGAGGCTGTTGAGTAACAAGCGAGTATGGACCCGTTGAACGAGCATGGATTTTATCGTCTACTAAGTGAATAAGTTTAATCATATACATATAACCAACTGTTACACGGTTTTCAAACGGTTCACCTGTACGGCCATCGTATAATTGCACTTTACCGTCTACTTCGCCTTTTTCGTTTACAGCTATATTATTTTCTCTTAGTAATTTTTCAATATCTGCCTCGGTTGCTCCGTCAAAAACAGGAGTAGATATTTTCCAACCCAGTGCTTTAGCAACCAATCCTAAATGCACCTCTAAAACCTGACCTATATTCATCCTAGACGGAACACCTAATGGATTTAGCACGATTTGTAGCGGAGTTCCATCTGCCATAAACGGCATATCTTCTTCAGGAAGTATTCTACTAATAACACCTTTATTACCGTGACGGCCCGCCATTTTATCGCCCACGCTGATTTTGCGTTTTTGAGCAATATAAACACGAACAATCTTATTTACACCTGCCGTCATCTCATCTTTATTAGCACGGGTAAATACTTTAACATCTACAACTATACCGCCCTCGCCGTTAGGAACTTTAAGCGAAGTATCTCTAACTTCTCTTGCCTTTTCACCGAATATCGCACGAAGTAATCTTTCTTCTGGAGTTAGTTCTGTTTCCCCTTTTGGAGTAACCTTACCAACTAGAATATCACCTGTTTTAACCTCGGCACCGATTCGAACGATACCAAATTCATCTAGATTTTTAAGAGCGTCGTCGCCGACATTTGGAATATCTCTAGTGATTTCTTCTTCGCCTAGCTTTGTATCTCTAGCCTCTACCTCGTGCTCCTCTATATGAATGCTGGTAAAAACATCGTCTTTAACAATCTTTTCGCTAACTAAAATCGCATCCTCGTAGTTATAACCTTCCCAACTCATAAAGCCAATAAGAATATTTCTACCAAGTGATAACTCAGCGTTTTGAGTTGAATGTCCGTCTGCCAAAACTTGTCCTGCGTTTACTCTTTCGCCCTTATGAACTATAGGACGCTGATTGATACAGGTTCCTTGGTTGGAGCCAATAAATTTCTTAAGCGTATACGCATATGTTTTGCCGTCGACATCTTCCGTTACCTCTATTCTTTCAGCGTCCACATAGCTAACAACACCAGCATTTTTATTTATAATAAGCACACCACTATCGTATGCAATTTTGTGCTCGATGCCCGTACCAACAATAGGAGCTTCGGGAATAAGTAGAGGCACAGCCTGCCTCTGCATGTTAGAACCCATTAGTGCACGGTTAGTATCGTCATTCTCTAAAAACGGGATAAGAGCTGTAGCAATAGAAATCATTTGCTTAGCACTAATATCAATATAATCAATTTCGTATTTAGATTTTTCTAAAATGTCATCCCAGTGACGCATTAGAACACGCTCATTTTTTAAACAACCTTTTTCGTCTAGCGGTTCGCCTGCTTGTGCCACCATATATTTATCTTCTTCATCGGCAGTTAGATAATGAACCTCGTCAGTAACTTTTGCCGTTTTTTTATCTACTTTACGATACGGTGCTTCAATAAAGCCGTACTCGTTAATACGAGAAAAGCTAGACAATGATGAAATAAGACCTATATTTTGTCCCTCAGGAGTTTCGATTGGACATAACCTAGAGTAATGAGTGTAATGAACATCTCGAACCTCAAAGCTGGCACGCTCACGATTTAAACCACCGGGACCAAGTGCTGATAGCTTGCGTTTATGAGTAAGTTCTGCTATCGGATTAGTCTCGTCCATAAATTGACTAAGCTGCGAACTGCCAAAGAATTCTTTTATAGCACTAGATACAGGACGGATATTCATAAGCGATTGTGGAGTTACATCTGCTTCATTCTGAATTTGCATACGCTCTTTTATAACTCTCTCCAGCCTAGCAATACCCACTCTAAATTGATTTTGTAATAATTCACCAACACTTCTAACACGACGGTTACCAAGATGGTCGATATGATCGGTAAATCCTATGCCAAATTTTAATCCCAAGATATAATTTATAGTAGAAATTACATCCTCTACCAAAAGATGTCTACAAATTAGCTTTTCTTTATTTTCTATAACAGCAGCAGTTATTTTCTTTTTATCTCCACCCGCTACTGCTAAAATTTTTCTAAGTGTTGGATAATGCACCCACTCGTTTATACCTAGCTTTTTAGTATCAATATCTACAAAAGCGTTAATATCAACGGTGCTGTTGCCAATAACAACATGAGCACCTCCGCCGTATTCGCTTCTTTTAACAACGGCTACTTCATTAACACCGCTATGCTGAATTCTATTAGCTAGAGGCTCGTCAATGAATGCACCTTTTTGAGCTAATAATTCTCCATCAGGGCTAATAATATCAGCGTAAGCAATTTGATTAGTAATCCTAGCGGCAACCGATAATTTTTTATTATGCTTATAACGCCCAATACGGGTAAAATCGTATTTGCGTCTGTCAAAAAATAGATTTTCTAAGTAAGTTTTAATGCTATCTACATTGGGAACCTCGCCGGGACGCAATTTTTTATGCATCTCAACAATACCACCGTCTGGCTCTTTAGAAGAAATATCTTTCTCCAAGGTAGCCATAATAAGAGGATCGTTAAAAAACAATGCCGCAATCTCAGCATCGGTACCAAACTGATAATCCGGTTTTATCCAATTACGCTTTTCGTTAGCAATAAATTTGGCATCAGTAACAATAGAATTTAAGGCTCTAATAAGTGCCGTTGCATGGATTTTTCTTGTGCGATCTACTTGAACCCACAAAAGACCTTTATCATCCTCTACATACTCTAACCATGCACCGCGGCTTGGGATGTTTGTAGCACTAAATCTAGCTTCACCCGTACGACGGTCTAAACTAGAGTTAAAGTAAGCACCTGGACTCCTAACAAGCTGGCTAACTACAACCCTTTCGGCACCGTTTACGATAAACGAACCGTTTGGAGTCATAAGAGGAAACTCGCCCATAAATACTTCTTGGTCAATAACCTCGCCCGTTTCAGTTTTAATCTGTCTAACATTTACCTTTAGTGGTACAGAATAAGTTGTATCTCTATCTTTACACTCTCTTTCGGTATACTTTGGAGTATCTTCTAATTTATAATCCAAAAAATGTAATTCAATTCTGTTAGAGAAATCCGTTACAGGCGAAAAATCTTCAAATACCTCGCCAATGCCTTTTTCTACAAAGTCCTTGTAGCTACTTTTTTGCGTCTCGATAAGAAACGGAATATCAATGATTTCATCGATACTCGCAAAACTCATCCTCTCAACGCCCCCATACTTTACTTTTTTAATTCTACTCATAATATTTAATTGTTCTCTTTTTACTAAAGTCAATCGACTAATTTATCACTTAATGCACTTTATTCACCGCATATTATAAATCAATTACAAATAATAATCCTTGCAATATTTTTGTAAACTCAAATAAATATTATGTGATAAAATAATCGCTATAGTATATAGTTGTGAAAGCGAGAAACCTCCCCCCACTCTACCATAATATAATAAAAAAAAGTGCTTGTCTAGCACTTTTTTAATAAAAAATTTTTAGTGAAAAATTATATTCTATCTTATAAATATTTCTTATTTATTTAATAACTATCTCATCACCTATAAAATCCACAATTGCCGTATTACCTTTTTTGATTTTGCCTACCAATAAACTTTCAGCAATACCGTCTTCTACTAACGATTGAATAACTCTTCTAAGCGGTCTTGCACCGTATTCGGGGTCGTAACCTTTGTCGATTAAGTGTTCTTTTGCCTTATCTGTTACCATTAGTTTTATATTGTGTTCGGTTAAGTTTTTAGCAACTTTATTAAGAAGAATATCTGCTATACTGCCTATTTGCTCTTTTGTTAATTGCTTAAATATACACACAACATCTATACGATTTATAAACTCGGGCTTGAATGACTTTTTAAGAGCGTTCATCATTGCGTTTTCCACTCTGTTATCCTCGCTTTCTGCGTTTGCCTCGCCAAAACCTAAACTTTTGCTTTTCTTAAGACTATCCGCTCCGACATTGCTGGTCATTATAATTATGGTGTTCTTAAAAGACACAACCCTGCCTTGAGAGTCCGTTAGCCTGCCATCGTCCATTATCTGCAAAAGTGCATTTGTAATATCGGGGTGTGCTTTTTCAATTTCGTCAAAAAGCACAACACTATACGGCTTTCTACGCACTTGTTCCGTTAGCTGACCGCCGTCCTCAAAACCCACATACCCAGGAGGTGCACCAATCAGCTTAGACACCGAATGACTTTCCATGTACTCACTCATATCAAGCCTAACTATTGCCGTTTCGTCATCAAACATCGCTTCCGATAACGCTTTGGTTAATTCGGTTTTACCTACACCCGTTGGTCCTAAAAATAAGAATGTTCCTATAGGTCTTGCTATATCTTTAAGTCCTGCTCTTGCCCTTCGTATAGCTTTACTTACCGCCGATACCGCTTTTTCTTGCCCAATAACCCGCTTTTCTAAAATCTTTTCTAGCCTAATCAACCTTTCACTTTCGGTTTCGGTTAGTCTTGTTACAGGTATCTTTGTCCATTTAGCTACAACCGCCGCAATGTCATCGGGAGCTATTGCCGTATCGCTTCTCTCTCCGTCTTTACTCCATTTTAATTTCGTTTCGTCAATTTTTTTTCTTAGAGCATCGCATTCGGTTCTAAGCTTACTTGCCAAAGCATAATCCTCTTTTTTAACCGCCTCTTGCTTTGCTTGTTCTAAGCTCTCTAACTCAATTTCAAACTCTTTTAAGCCTTGTGGAATTGTGTTTCTGCCTATTTTTGCCCTACTCATAGCTTCATCAATTAAATCTATAGCTTTATCAGGAAGAAATCTATCAGCAATATATCTATCTGATAATTTAGCAGCTGCCACTAACGCCTCATGCGAGATACGCACCTTATGAAAGGCCTCGTAATTTTCTTGAATACCTTTTAGAATTTCAATCGTTTCCTCTACACTAGGAGGATTGACTATAATTGGTTGAAAACGACGCTCTAATGCCTTATCCTTTTCGATATATTTACGATACTCATCCGTAGTGGTTGCACCGATTGTTTGAAGTTCTCCCCTAGCTAAATACGGCTTTAATATATCGCTAGGGCTAACTTCACCCTCTTTATTGCTTGCTTGTGCCAAAGTGTGTAATTCATCTATAAAAACAATAATATTTCCGGCACGCTTAATTAAATCAATTGCCGTTTTTAATTTTTCTTCTAAAGCACCACGGTATTTAGTACCCGCCACCAAAGAACCAATATCAAGTGAGTACACTATTTTATCTTTAAGTAATTCCGGTACACTACCATCTACAATCGCTTTAGCAAGCCCTTCTATTACAGCAGTTTTGCCAACACCCGGTTCACCAATAAGTACAGGATTATTTTTACTTTTACGACACAAAATTTCAATAATTCGTTCTATCTCATCCTTTCTACCAATAACAGGATCCGTTTTTTGCTCATAAACCTTTCTAGTGATATCCGAACCGATCTCGCTTAATTGACTTGGAAGTGTAGACCTTATAATTTCGCTACCATTTTCGTTAAATTCACCCTCGCTACTAGCACCTTTATTAAAGCCAACTGCCAATTTTTCCCGCATAGATACCAAATCGCCCTTTGCCACTTGTTTTATAATAAAACACGCACGACTAGTAGGGTCGGCTAAAAGGGCAAATAACATATGCTCGGGAGAAATACTATGCTCACCCGATGCTCTACACACTTTGTATGCCATAATAAAAGTTTGCTTTACTCTATCAGTAAACTCCGGTTCTAACATAACAACATGATCGTCTTCAGCAAAAATTTCTTCAAAATAAGCTGTTTTAAGTCTAGCTTCAACCAGCAATTTAGCAGCTAATCCATTGCCTAAACTAAGAATTCCATACAAAATATGCTCCGTCCCTATCTCGGGATTAGAAAACTTTATCGCCACTGCCTTGGCTGCCCGTAGTGCTTTATCTAAATTTTCTGTTACAGCGAATTGCATTTTATTATTGCCTCCAATTGTACTTACTATTATACTGCCCGAATTAAAAAAATGCAACCTAAAAACATCAAGAAAAATGCCCGAACTACTTGCTCGAGCATTTTATTATTTATAGCTTAAACTTAATTGCACTTTTCTATTGAGTTTCAAATCTCTAACCTCTAGGATTTATTGGGTTTTCTAAGTTAGGGCATTCTACATTGCCTTTTTGCCATACACGCACCCAGTAAACATCTAAAAATGCTTCTTGAAAATCAGCCGGCATTCCGCCGCCGCCATCAAACCAGCCGCCCATTGCCATATTTATTATCATATGAAAGGGTTGGTCAAACGGAGCGTAATCACTAGCCATACTAGCATTAGCATGTGCCGGATTTAGAGCAGTATTGTATCTGCCTGCGTGCGAACGCCAACCTCTTGTAGAAACTACCATTCCGCTATGAGCAGGTACAGCAGGTCTAGCGGGATGAGTTCCGTCCGGACAAGCAGGAGTAGCAGGAATTGCAGGGCGAGCGGGAGCGGGTCTTAAATCCGGAGATGTTGGAAAAGTAACTCCGTTAGCACTTGCCCATGCTGAGCCACGAGCATGAACTGCCCAAAACACTTCGTGATTTACCCAAAACTCCATTCTGTCTTGATACCAATCCACACCAAATGTTACCCACTCTTCGAATGTATCCTCTATGCCGCCAAAAGGCACGCTGCTGTGTATATATGTATGAGCTGTTCCTGGAGGTTGAAGACCAAAATGCATAGCAGAGGTATGTGTATGTGGAACTCTACCACGCCATTCCATAATATCAATCTCTCCACTGTGTGGCCAGCCACCAAAAGCACCAGTCACTTCTTGACGACCAGAGCCACCGCCTGGGTCGATATGCGGGCGGTGTTCGTCTAGTGGTTCAGGCATTAACCAAAACGCAGGCCACAAACTAGGCACAGCACACATTCTCATTTTAGCTTCAAATCTACCCCAGCGTTGAGAAAAATGTCCACGGCTTCTCATTCTGGCACTAGTAAAATCTCTAGAGTGCGTAGCTACTTGTGGATTAGAGGCAGGCCCTAAAAATGGTTGAATTTCAGCGTCCGGTGCCACTCTTTCTCTTCTGCCTGTAATACGCATAAAGTTATCCTGAACAGTAATATTTTCATTGCGGTAATACATAATTTCTGAATTTCCCCAACCAGTCAATCCAAAATTCCAGTTGTTGTTTTGGCACCATTGTCCAATTCCTGTTTGAGGTGTCCAGTTATTTCTATCTAGCTCGTCGCCTAAAAAATTATCCTCAAATGTAAGTACCCAACCCTCAGGCATAACAGACATTTCTATCTCTACCGATAATTCGCCACAAAGCGATGTACCGGTTAAAAGCGTCCAACCATACTCTACAGTAAATAAATCCGCAATAGTACTTGGTGCACTATTAAAAAAATCGGCGACTTCCTCGTTACTACTTTCCCAAACTAACTGAAGCGGTATAGCTCCCTCGGGATAAAAAGTAGGTGTTAACTGTACGCTATCGTGTTTGTCTACATAAACATGACGCTGAGGGAAAGATATGCCTGTTGCTACAATTGGCGGTGTAGGTGTTGGCGTAGAAGTACCTGGTGTATTACTACCATTACTGTCTGTACCGTTCGACGGATAACAAGCTAATAGTGCTACTATCATAAATAATGTTGCCAATAGCAAAAACTTAACTTTTTTTAGTTTTTTATTCATTTTTTCTCCTAAAAAATCAAACACAAACAAGTTCTTAAGTTTTATTGTGCTTAACTACAATATTATATCATAAATAATTAAATTTGTAAAGCAACTTTTATTTAAGATAGTTAATTTTTAAAAATTGCGTGAAAGATTATGAAAGTCCAATAGCATAACTTAAAAATTTTAACATAAAAAATATTTGTCTAGTTACTTTTACTAATTAGTTATTATTTTACCAATTTCAGTTTTGATTTTATTGGTGATATTAGCTTCTGCCATTGTATGCACTTGCAAAAGAGCAGCTTTAATCTCGCCTGCCTTAGAACTCCCGTGTGCTTTTGCTACTAATTTACTACAGCCTAAAAACGCAGCAGCACCTAACTCGTCTAAAGTAAATGGCTTAAATGCTTTTTTAAGAGAGGGCTTTGCTAATAATGCTCCCATTTTAGACCTAAAGCCAGAAGTCAAAGCTCCCTTTAGAAGCCCCTTAAAGCCATAAAGTGAACCCTCTAATGCTTTTAGCAATACATTTCCCACAAAACCGTCACACACTATAACATCGTAATCACCGCTGATTGCCTCTCTAGCCTCCATATTACCAACAAAGTTTATAGGTAGCTTTTTAAGTAATGGAAAAGCACCTTGAACCAATGCATTACCTTTTTTATCCTCAGTACCGTTGCTAAGTAGTGCCACTCTTGGCTTTTCTATTCCATATACCGACTGCATATAAATACTACCCATGAGCGCAAATTGCTCTAAAAATTCGGGTGTACTCTCTATATTAGCGCCACCGTCTATAATACAAACCCGGCCACCTTTTAAAGTCGGCAAAATTGGTGCTAGAGCTGCTCGTCTAACACCCTGTATTCTACCTATTTTTAATGTTGCACCCGTAAGGGCCGCACCCGTACTACCTGCCGTAACCATACCAGAGATATCCTCTCGAATTTTAGTTGCTTCAAGCGCTATAACCATAGAGCTCTCTTTTTTATTGCGGATGGCATCGGTAGGAACATCCTCGTTTGTAACAACATCAGTTGCGTTTATAAATTCTATTCTATCACGATTGATTTTGTTGTAAGCCTTATCTAATAAGACTTTATCTAGGCTAGCTTTTGCTGAATTTTCATCGCCTACAAGCACCAACGACAAATTTGCGCATAGACTTAGTGCCTCTACGCATCCAAAAATGAACTCGTCTATTGGGTGATCGCCACCATGCAAATCAAGTAGAATTTTCATAAATGATTATATCATTTACAATTAGAAATGATAAATTTCAGACTTATTTATATTCAAAAAACAATTTAAGTTTTAATAAAATAAATCAAATAATTTCTCATTTTTAATTGTACAAAAAAGTGCTGATTTATATTATTTCTTATCAGCTACTTCTACCCTAGAAACACCGTCGTAAAAACCGCAGGCTTTACAAACTCTATGACTAAGTTTAGGCTCGTGGCATTGTGGACAAGAACCTACTTGTGGATTATCCGCTTTGTAGTTCGCAAAGCGAGTATTTGTGCGTTGTTTTGATTGTTTTCGTTTTGGTACTGGCATAATTTATTTGACCTTTTTTCTTCCTTTATGTTGCCCAAACTTAGAGCAATTAACATAATATCACATTTTTAGTTTGTTTGCAAATTGTTTTTTAATGAAAAAAACATCACAAAACTATATATCTGTTTTTGCTATTTTCTTGACAGTTTTCTAATTATATTGTATAATTACTTGAAGGCAAAATTGCCAAAGGACTATAAAATTATGACAAACAAAACAACAAGAAAACTTACAAAACTTATTATTTTTATTGTATCTATAGTGCTAGCATTTAGCATGATTACCCTATTTACGGGTTGCAATGACACCTCGGCTTTAGAGCGTGAATTGCAAGAACTAAGGGACCAAATTGCAGGTATGCAAAACGGTTCTCAAGGTCCTCAGGGACCACAAGGCGAACAAGGTAATCCAGGTGCTCCTGGTCTGCAAGGTAATCCAGGCACTCCTGGTCAGGACGGCATCACACCACACATAGGTCCAAACGGCAACTGGTGGATTGGCACAACCGATACTGGCATCCATACTATTGTAACCGATGGACAAGACGGAACAAACGGCATTACACCACATATTTGTGAAAACGGTTACTGGTGGGTTGGCTATAGAAATACTAACATTAGAGCACAAGGACCACAAGGCAATCCCGGCAATGATGGTGCCGACGGACAAAATGGTACCGATGGCAAAAACGGATTAACTCCACATATTTGTGCTAATGGTTATTGGTGGATTGGCACTTATAATACTGGCGTTAGAGCCGAAGGTGTTGGTACAAATGGTATTACTCCACATATTGGAAGTAATGGTAATTGGTTTATTGGTACTGTTGATACAGGTGTACCTGCTAGGGGACCGCAAGGCGAACAGGGTTCACAAGGTGAGCAAGGTCGCCCCGGTAATGATGGTGCCGATGGACAGAATGGTCAAGACGGTTTAACTCCGCATATATGTGCTAATGGTTACTGGTGGATTGGTAGTACTAACACTGGTGTCAGAGCACAAGGCACTGGCGGTAACGGTGCAAATGGCACGGATGGTGCAGATGGCATAACTCCACACATAGGAACCAATGGCAACTGGTGGATTGGCACACAAGACACTGGCGTTAGGGCACAAGGTCAAGATGCACCGGGAACTGAACTTAATAGAATTTACCAGCTAGGCGAAACTTTTACTTATGTAAGCCATGGACTTGAATTATTTAGCATTACTGTTACCCAGGGTGGAACTGACACATCTGTAGCAATTACTATTTATAATCATAGAGTGCCTAACTTTAATCCCAGTCTCTTTGTTAGGATGTCATCTACCATGAATGGTGTTAATTTTTTCACAAATAACTTCAGTAGCACCACTATAGCTATCGGCTCAACACACCAACAAGGATGGAATTTACACGATCCTATGATACAATCATGGTTTGGATCTCCAATAGGCACTAACTCAATAAATACTTTCGCTATTTTTCAACTTCGATGAAACTAATTAATTCTTATTTCTATCTCATCCCAATTATCATACTCGTCTTCAAATTTAATTTCTAAACTATTCGCCGTTACTGACAATAGTTTAATAATACTCACTGGATTACGAGAATTTATTTCTGTATCTATAGTGACTCTTCCTATTCTGTTATAAATTTTTTCTAGTTTTAAAGTTGCTATAAATGTTTTTGCTTCATTGCCTTTTTCATCTAATTCAAACCTACAATTACGCCTATTTACTGTAACAGTTTCAAAATTTTCTTCTTGAGGTTCTAACACATAGTATTCTACCACTACTTGATTTACTAGTGTTCTTGAAATAACAGGTAAATTGAAACTAAAAGCATTACTAGGATCAATCAAAATTTTGTCTAAATTTTGATTGATTTTTATATTACCGCTACATCTACCCTTTGTCGTTTGCCTAAAACCATCTGCTATATTAAATTCATTACTGAGTGTCTCGTATATTTTTGCACCTGCATTAGCAGGATCGTGTGGTCCAAGAGCATCAAATTCATTATGCAAATACTTTGAAAATTCCTTAGCCCAAACACAGTATCCTCCAACCATTCCCCCGTACTTTCCATTTTTATTAAATAAAAAGCTTGGTGTATAAATACCTAATTTATTATAATCTTCTATTAACTTTGCCCAAGCTGATACTCGTTCTAAGGTTGAAAATGAATTTTTTGCTATTTTTATTACGATTTTTCCTTGAGATTTGCAATCTGCGAAAATTGTAAATCATTTATCATTTTTATCACGAGAATTATCAACCGTTTTATAAATACTCGGCTTTTGTAAGTTATACAAACGCAAAACTTCTGCTTTATCTAATGTATCTGGGTTTATATTATTACTGTAGTTATTCATTAAAGTACACTAAAACCAATTTCTTGGAGTTTTTTGCAGTTGTAGTTGATTATATCAAGTAGATTGGTAAAAGTTTTTTGGGCATCGGTAATGTTACGAACAACACGACCGCTAGTTTGGTCTAAGTTATCCGAGTGTGTTACAGCGTGTCGTTGAATAAAATATTCGGTGTATAAAGCACTCATAACTTCATTATAAACAATACTATTGATTTTTTTTATGTAACCACTTTTTAAACGATATTCGCCTTTTTCGTTTTTTTCGTATGCCTGACCTATCATTTTTGTGGATATGCCTTTTGAAGATTGCAAGTCGAAAATTAGTCGCTCTAAAGCACGATACGATGGCACAAGCAACACCGAATAATCTGTTAAACGAAGGCGATTATTATATATATCGGTAAGTGAGTTTGCTAAATCTGTCTTTGTTTGTTCGGATAAGTAATCAAATGCGTTAGGAATTAGTTTTTTAAGTTTATTAAGTGCAACAAGTTGAAACTTTGGGCGTTGTGGCGTTTTGTGGGTTAGAGGTGAGGAGCTAGGGGTTGTGGATTGAGTTTTAGGTAATGTTGGAGGGGTAGTTTTTGTTTGGGCTTTAGGATTTGATAAAATTAAGGTTTTTGCTTCTTGAATTTCATTTTTTTTAATATTTAGACGATTAGTAGATGCCTCTACAATTGAATTTTCTACAATATTTTTATTATTATTTTGCGGATAACCGATATCCACTCCTATAGGAGTGGTGTTTAATGTAGATTGTTTATTATGGTTTTTATGAGAACTAGTAGTTCCTATGGTTATTTTGGTTGCATTATCTTGTTTTTTGCCATTAAAGTTTTGACCACTAATAGTCGCCCCTAAAAATATTTGCGTTTGAGTTTGTTGCTTTGGCAAAACTGGCCGAGTTTGATTCGCCCCTGTAGGTTTGTTTGATATAAATTGCTGTTTTGTTTCTTTACTAAAATCCTTACGGATTGATTTAAGGCTGACAAATTCAAATTTGTCTTTTACCTTATCTGAAATTTTTAGCTTTCTTGTGTTTTCCACTTGAAAACTTGAATCATATTTGCCTTTGTCGCTTGGGACACTAGATGAAAAGCGATTTTGAAATTTAGTATTGTTGTTCGGTTTTATATTTTCTAGCTTTGATACTGGTTGGATCTTTTGCTCTTTTGCTACTTGCTCTACTTTTAGAATCAGTTCTATTGGTTGTATCGGTGCTATTATCGGGGGTTCTGATATCTGCAGTTGCGTACCATTACTCTTAAAAGAGCCAAACATATCTTGTAGGATTTTTACTATTTTTGCTTTTGAATTAAACGATAGCTTATGTGATTTTGTATCAAATGCTATTATCGCTCTTGTTTTATTCTCATCTTTTATATATTCGTATATAAACCTTTCGACTGTAGAAGTTTCTGTTATTGGTTGATATTCAATTCTTGTAAAACTGGGGCTTGCCTCTAATAGTGCTATAAATTTGGGCAACTTACTAGGGCTTGCCCACACTTCTCGGTATATTACTTGTTGCTTATCTAAGATTGGCGGAGACAATGATTTGTTTATTAAATTGTTATTTTTTTTCATATTGTTATTTTTTAAAGCTCGAGCAGTAAAACCTTGCTCCTATATTCGACACTATTTGAATTTTCAAATCAAAATAATTCCTTAATCTAAAACAAAAGCGATTGCCATAAAGATAACCGCTTTTGTAATAAATTTAAGTTGTTGATTGAACTAAATTTTCTCTAGCGAACACACATTACAAGCATAATCTTAATTTAGTATTAGTTTTTAATTCTTCTACGACGGAAACGAATAATATACACAATTACAAATATAGCTACAGCAATAATTAAAACACTCGCAACCCAAGCAAATATTTGTACAGGCCATGGAATTCTTATAGGATCTGCATTTATCGTAAATTCATGAGCGATAATGTATTCATTACCTTGCTCGTCTATTGTGATATATTCTACACGATATGTGCCAGTTTGAGATAATAAGAAACCATCGTCTTGATTAGCAATTGTATTTGTGCGGTTTGTACGATACACTTCTCCGTTACGAGTTATCATACCAACTTCGTTAATTTCATACACTGCTCCACCCGGTTGAATAAGGCGTTTTATAAACCTAATATCGTTAATTGAAGGATTTCCTTCAATAGCTTGATTCCAATCGCTACGAACTATCATCTCGTTAAATGAGAATGAATCATTTAAAGCATATCCTGTATGTCCGCCAGTTATAGTAAATTCTACAGGTACAAGATTACCAATACGAACTCTAAATGGGTCACTAGTAGCACTTTGAGTACCTACATTTGCTGTAAATGTTATAGTGTAATAGCCATCTACACCTGGCCAGAAACGGTAAGAACCATCCTCTCTGCGTTGTAGATTCGATGTAACTGCTGTACCTACCGTTAAACGGCTACCATTAGGGTCTACTACATTGATTGTTACAGTCGCATTGTGATTACCGTTATGAGCAATCATTCTAGGAATGTTTACCCAGTTAGCATCAATTGCTCTAGCTGCAGGAGTAGAATCAAATTGACGACGGGCATGAACTGGCATAAAACCTTGAAGTGAGAATTCTACTTGTGCACTGTCGCTTGCTACAAATGTATATGGGACAGCGTCAATAGGTCTAAAGCCACGAACCACATCTGTACCTTCGCCACGACGATAGAAAACACCTTCGTTAAAGATTACGCTAGCAGGTGCATGAGCTGTAAATTCTGAGCCCATTAATGAGAAATGAGTAGCATTTTGAATGCGACGCACCATGAATGTACGAGCTGGGTCTATATCAGACGGAGCATGAAAACCACGCTCATGCCTTAGGATATAAGATTGATTTATATTACCAACTGTAGGTATAGGCTGAGAAGCACTACTTACTACTATATTACCGTCTCCAGGTCCTTCTCTTCCTTCAATATTTATAGATAAAGCCGCAGCAACTGAACCACCGTTAACATCAAATGCTCTAATGCTTAATAAATACTCACCCTCAGTTAATCTAACTTCTATATCTTGAACAACTATCATACCGATACCGCCCTCGTAAACAAAACTGTTATCTCTAGGGTTTCTCATATATTCGCCTTGGTTTTCACCGTAAGTATAAGTTCTGCGAGTAGCAGGCTCTAAATCTGCACCAGTATAAGCACTGCTGTTAATGAAGAATGATTTTACTTGAGTAATAGGAACCACTCTACCACGCTCGTCTGTTAAACGCATTTCAAAGCCTACAAAATTACGGTAATCATTAGGAACACCTGTCACAGCAAATCCACCTAAGTTGATTAAGCCGTTAGAACCACGCTCTAATTGACCTTCTCTTAAGCCAGCAAAGTTAAGAACTTCGCTTGTTGCTCTATGAGTAGCAGCTGTAGCTGTTAAAGCAAGACCTAATTCCGGAGCAAAGTTGTCGCCTAACACAAGACGAATAGTTTCTCTTTCTTCTCTAACATTACCAACATAGTCAGTAGCTTCTGCTATAAGAGTAAGTTCGGTAGCGTTTGTAATATTTAATGTGCCGGTGCGGTCAAATAATGGTGCAGGTCCGGGATTATCTCGAATTGTTCTATAATCTGCGTTTTCTAAATAAACTCTATCCTCTGTGCCAACTGTGCTTCTAACTACTCTAAGTCTTTCGTTAGCTCTTACATAAATCCAATCTGTTGGTTCGCCTTGTTGATTTACAATAGCTAGCCTGAAATTTGTATTTAATCTAGTCGCTTGAGAGTCTACACCTATAATGTTAGGAACTGTAACACGGTTAAGATTTGTAGGAATGTGCATAGCACGGGTTGTTTCAATATCAATGGTTGGAAGAGTTGTGTCTTCGAATCTATCTTGTAGGTCTACATCGAAAGTACGAGTTGTGATGTTATGACGCTCATCTCTTGCTTGAAATTGGAAAGTAAAGTTACCAAAAAATTGAGACCAGTCAGTAAGAGTTGCTACATGTTCTATAGCTGTATCTACATAATGAGCAAAATTAAATCTAAATCCACCCTCTGCTCCTATACCACTTGCTATTCTTTCTGCACTAGCAGTTTCACCTTCTCTTAAAGGTGCCCAAAAACGAACTCTTTCTGGTGTTGCAGTGCTACCCGGATTATATAACCCTTGTGATTGGATAGCAGGATTAAATGTAAATGCGTTACCTGCAGTAGCTGTATCAGCTCGGTCGTAAATGTTATTAAATCTTATTACTACATTATTATTAACTGTATCACGAATTTCAAATCTAACACCCTGAGTTGCATGCATATTATCTATCCACACACCCTGATCATTAAAATGACCGCCGTTATCAATAAATTCTGGCCACGGAACTGTGATGTACATCTCATCGCCTTCTAAATCTCTATGAGCTGTATCTCTAGAAGGAGGGACAGCATTAGGATCTTGATACTCTGGGTTGCGTCTAGCAACCTCTCTACCCCATCTAGACGGAATAGCACTTTCGTTTATATATACTAGTGTTGGAGCAGTACGGTCTTGAACATCTATATTAAATGTATTTATAGTACTAGTAATACCAAAATCGTTTATCGCTCGATAACTAACAATATAAGTACCTACCATCATTGGGTGGAAATACATAGTCCAAACATTATCAAAACGCACTGGTGTATCAGCTAATGATCTAACAGCAAAGCCTGTACGGGTATCAACTTCTACTTGGTTAACTGAATTACCATCAGGGTCTGTTACAGTAATTTCTACATGGACATTTTCGTCATATAGGTCTGTCGCATTAGCAATAGGCAAGTTTACTCTAGCATTAAGACTGGCAGTCGTAGGAACACCAACAACAGTCATACGAGGAGCTGGCATATCAGCTACATTTATGCTGCGTTGCACTCTAACTGTGAAAGTTTGACTAAAGTTTTGAGTCGTGCTACCTGGAATAGTCGCTCTATAAACTATAGTATAAGCACCGATTGTATTAAGAGTAACTGAAGCATCTGTCGCAAAGTTTTGTCCACCTGGGAAAGCAGGTCCGTAAATTCTAACATTTATCTCAGCGTCACTAAACTCTTCCATTTCGTCCATATCTTCAGTTTGATACCAAAGAACAGCGTTGGGAAGTGTAAACGACCTATTTATATCGGTTACTGTTGGAATTCTAGCACCATTATAATCTACTCTTAGTGTAAATTCGCCATCTGCTCTTACCGGAACATTAGATACATAAATTGGCCTTTCGCTACCTTCAGCAAAGAACTCCATTCTAAATACCCCAACTTGAACAAAATGGAATGGTTGAGAAGCTCCAGTAATAACAGTTTCTGCACCGTTTGGTGCCGTTACTACAAGACGGTGTGCTCCACCTGTTTGTAGAGTTCTAGTTTGACCGTAAGTTACATCTCTAGGTATTTCAAAACGGCTTTCTGTTTGCGTTACAATTTCGGATTCGCCTACCGCTAAACCAAACACTGGCATAATTCCACCACCTATAAGAAGTGTGAAGCTTAGTGCTAAGGCTACTAGTAAACTTAAGATTCGTGCGTGCTTTTTCATTTTTTATATATTATCTCCTGTGTGTGAATAAAGCGTTCTTCTATTTTTACGCTTTAACTATATAACTATATTTTTTATTAAATCTCGTTATATTATACAAAAACTGTACGATTTTTTACCTTAGTTTGTGTGGCAAATTTTTGCGTACTGATTAAGTATATATATGTGCAATTTGAATGTCAAACATTATTTTGGATTTTTTGAAAAAATTTTGAAAAAATCTTAAAGTAAAAGATATAAAGTTAAAAAGCATCTAGTTCGAGTTTATCTTAGTAATACTAATTTAAATAGTTTATAAGCCAACACTTTTTACATTTTGCTTTTTACTTAATATAACATTACATATGACATTACTTCTTTAGTATTAGTAGGGCTAAGCCAATTTATGCAAGTACCCTAATTAAACTGTCTACAGATTTAATCTCTTTGATATTTTTAATTTGCTTAACCGCTTCCACCATAGAAAACTCTTTGGACGGATGAGTTAAAAATACTAAATTTGCAAAGCCGTCCTTAGCCTTTTGTTGAATAAGCTGCGAAATTGAAACGCTGGTTTTTCCGAAAACTTGTGTAATCGAAGCCAACGCACCAGGCTTGTCCTCTACTGATAATGCTAAGTAATAGCTTGAGGTAAAGTTATCAGTTATAGTTGTTTTTGAAGTTTTTGGCGAAAACACTTCATAGTTGGGCGGATTGCATTGCTTAGTTGCGTCTATGATGTCACTAACAATAGCACTTGCCGTTGGCAAACTACCCGCACCTCTACCGTATAGCATAATATCATCTACGCTGTCGCCTTTTAGAAATACTGCATTAAACTCGTTACGCACCGAAGCCAGCGGATGTTCAATCGGCACAAAGCACGGATGAACACGCACTTCTATTTGCGGGACGCCCAAGAGTGCGTTTCCTACTTTTTCATTATGCACTCGCTTACCTATAGCTAACAACTTTATAACAAAACCTAGATTTCTAGCATTTTCTATATCGGAAGCTGTAATCCTTGAAATTCCCTCTCGATAAATCTTTGTGTAGTCAACAGCTGTATGAAAAGCCAAACTTGCCAAAATACTCAACTTATAAACACTATCAAATCCATCAATATCGCTGGTCGGGTCGGCTTCAGCAAAACCAAGCTCCTGTGCTTTCTTAAGGACATCGCCATATGCTCTACCCTCTTCGGTCATTTTAGTTAATATATAGTTAGTAGTACCGTTTACAATACCCATTATATATTGAAGATTATTCGCCTGCATACTATGCTCTAACACCTTAATAATAGGAATACCGCCAGCCACCGCCGCTTCAAAATAAAGCGAAACCCCTGACTTTTCCGCTACAGACTCTAACTCAGCACCGTGCTTTGCTAAAAGCTCTTTATTAGCAGTTACAATGCTTTTGCCTTTATTAAGACATTTTAGAATAAAATCTTTAGCAGGACTTATGCCACCGATAGTCTCGACAACCAACTCGATAGACTTGTCCGATAAAATATCGTCTATGCTGTCGCAAGCAATTTCTTTAGGAATGCCTTTTTTGATAAGTTCGTTTTTATTTTTATCTAAAATCTTAACAACATTTATCTCCACCCCGTGAGTGCGACAAATCATATCCTTTTGTCTTAAAAGAATATCATAAGTGCCACCCCCAACAACACCAAGCCCCATTATTGCTATATTATGTTTTTTTATTCCGTTTTTCATGTATTTGTTACTAATTATTTTTTAAGTCTTTAATTCTTTCTAAAATGCTTTTCGGATCAACTAAATACTTGTCAAATTCTGTTATATTCGTATCTTTAATCCAAAGTTGACCTTCGCCTGTATTTCCTCTGTGTTGACCTTTGGAAAAATATTTGTTACTTTGAACTTCATTAGAAGTTAGCAACCAATATCTGATTACATCGCTCCAAACTCCTATCCAAATAAAAATATCGCAACATCTAGGTTTAATTTGCTGAAAATTCATATCAAAGCCACTCTTTGAATCTAGCGAAAGTGCCTTTTCAACAAGTGAACCGCCACTTTTTCTTTTTACTGCCCGAGATGCTTTAACTTCGATTTTTAATCCGTCGTAGTAAAAATCATACTCGCACTGATAATTTGGGTCTATCTTTTTACTCGGCACTTCTAACTCTTGTACTAATTCATTTAGATGTTGATGTGCCCATGTTTCTCCAAAAGTTCTAGGTGCAGTTATTTCATATAAATGCATGAATTTATTTCTAGCTATATAATTTTGCCTAAGCTCTAAATAATCATCTAATGAAATTGTATTAGTAGCCAATAGATGGCTAATAACATACTCGAATTTATTAAAAGGATACACCGAGTATAAATTTGATAACGCTTCGATTGATAAATCAAATCCTGTTAATTTCTTTTTCCATTCGTTTAATATTTGCTCTAATTGCTCCATCAAATATTCTCCTTTATGATAGCAATATCCTCTTGCGTAAGATTATATATTTTATAAACTTCATTATTTATAGTGTCTTCATTATCCTCGCCATTTAATTGTTCGTCAACAGTTTTAACAAAAAGATCATCTGTTTCTTTACTTATTTTTGGAAAAGGCAATTTGCATAAGTTTCCTTTAAGAACCTTTATTTGATTAAAAGATTTTTGGTAAATAAATTGCATCGTATCCGAATTAAGAAAAGCACAAACTGTTTTTATACTCATCCCATCAATTTTCGGAATTAAAATATTAGCACTATTTAATACAAAGTTTTGTTTATCATCATAAGCAAAAACCAATTTATTTGAAATAAATTTATAAATCAGTTTTTCTTTAGCTTTATATATATCCTCACTTGCTGTTTGCTGAAGATTTTTTTTATCAAAAATAAAAAAGATTTTAGGTTCGTTGGCTTGATATTTTTTTATCTCTTTTCCTGTCAAAATAGGCAATCTGTTGGCTATTCTTTCTTTGAAAAGTTTTTTTGAGTTATCTCCTGTTACTATACCAAGTCCCCATATACTCTTTTCCAATATATAATGATGAGTACTATAAAACTTATCCAATAATCTACGTACTTTATTATTAGATAAAATAAATATCTTGTCTTGACAATCTTGGATTAAATCTTTTTGCTTAACGGTATATTGCTCAGTTTTATTTTTAATCAAAATATCTGGGTTTTTCTCTAAACTATTTATTAGTTTGATTGTTACAACCTTAGATATTACATTCGAAAAACAAGAACCATAGGTTGCTATTTCTTGTATTGTTAAGTTAGATAAAATAAACGAACGAATATCTTTATGAGTTTTTACATTTACAAATGCCTCAGGTAAAACAAATCTTAGATTACCATATTCTTTTACATACTCTCTTGCCTTTACAATAAAAAATGAAAACAACTCTTTTGAGGAAATTTGCGGGAAAATCTTAGAATAATCACCTTCGTATTTTGTTCCCCAAGGAGGATTAGTTATTATATAATCCGCTTTAATATTTTTGAATTGATTATTTGAAAATAAATTTGAATTAAGTCTAAGAAAATCTAAACAATAAATATTAGGCAAAAAATTAACTTCTTTATATCTTAATAGTAAATTTGTTTTAGCAATTTTTACTGCATTTTCATCTATATCAAAACCGTATAAGTTTTGTGGATTAGATACTTTTGGATGTAATAAAAAACGACCGCTTCCGCAACAAGGGTCTAACAATACAGTATCTTGAGTAATATTTACATCGTTAAAAAGTTCATCAATAATATGTGCTGGTGTATAGTACGACCCCGCTTTATTTTTATAACCTTCCGAAAGTAATGCTTGATAAATTATACCTATAATATCGTTTTCATCGTTAGGTAAAGTTATGCTTGCTATATCTTCGTTATAATCAATTAGTAGCTCATTTATAAAATCTCGAACAATCAACTTGTCGGCAACATTATGTAAGTATAACTGCCCAACGCAAAGTGAGTTAATAACTGTTTTTATACTCACTTCGAATTCTTTAATTCTATCTAAAATTTTAGTTATGTATCCAATATTATCTTGTCTAGAAAAACATTCCACAGGAATAATATTTTTATTTGAAAAAACTTTATTAGCTCTCTTTTGCAGTTTATTATCCGTATAGTCTAAACAAAGTCTTTTCCAATTTCTCATCGTTGAAGCACAAGCATACTTTTGCATTACTTCCATATAGCCGACCTCCTATGTAAATATCTTAACATCCTTTTGTTGCATTCGTCTAGTAATATATTTACTTCTAATATATTTACTTCACATTAAGTCCATAAATAATATTTAGCCCTCTAAGTGTAAGAGTTCTATCCACAGCATCAAATAATTTACTTTCTCTTTCTACCAGATTAGAAATTCCGCCTGTGGCAATAACCTTAGCTTGTCCACCCAACTCGGCTTTAATTTTTTGAATTAAATAATCAATAAGCCCCACATAACCATACAAAATTCCGCTTTGCATATTAGCGATTGTGTTTTTGTTTATAACCTTTTGTGGAAAAGATAACTCAATATTAGGTAGCTTCGCCGCCGAACTACTAAGTGCTTCAGTTGCATTTTTTAATCCAAAGCTAATCGGACCGCCTAAAAATTCGCCTTTTTCGCTAATTGCATTAAAGGTTGTAGCTGTACCACAATCGACAACAATGCACGGACCCCCATATGTATAGTACGCCGCAACGCTTCCCACAATTCTATCGGCACCCACCTCTTTAGGATTATCGTATTTAATATTAAGTCCGCATTTAATTCCGCTACCTACGACCAAAGGCAAAACACCAAGGTAATGTTTTACCATATGCTCAACCGTGTAGTTTATAGCAGGATTAACACTACTTATAATAACACCCTTGATATCGCTAGTGCTAACTCCCGTAAAAATCTCTTTAAGCAATAGCCAATACTCATCGCCCGTTTTACTCTTAGACGATGTTAGTCGCATGCTTTGCTTTAGGATATTACCCTCAAAAAGCCCCGCTTTTATATTTGTATTACCTATGTCGAATACTAGAATCATATTTTCAAAGACTTAATTTAAATTTCCGCTAAAATATTTTCAACTTCTTCGCTTTCAATCACTTTAGGCTTCGGCTTAAACTCGCCGATTTTTAAGGCTTTTGCTACTGTAAAACACAATGCAGGCATTATTATATTGATTACAACTAATTCGGCTAAACCTACTAATAACAAAAGCCACCAAACATCCGCTATTGTCGCACTAAATAATTCAATTCTAAAGTCCGGAATAAGTAACACTAGTGCCGTTACAACTAATGCAGTATTTGTAATTACTCCTACGCTAGCACCGATATTATACGGCAATAGCCTTGCCATTCTACTGCTACCCTTAATAAATTTTTTACTGCCCCAAAAGCCTAGAGAAGTAAAAAGTCCTACCAATATGCGAGGCACCACCATAATAAAGGCAAGCACTACCATCGTAAAAGGCTCGTTAGCCTCACCACCCGCCATCATGCCGATAAAAGCAAACATCAGCGTTACACCGCCTGCAAAAGTCCCCACGATAAGTCCATGTTTCCACTTATAATTACACGAAACAAATATCACAGGAATTAAAAATGCCGCAACTGGCATCCAAGCCAGTGCAAACATAAGTGCTACTGCAATGCCACAAACTGCAATATCTTTAGAGGATATTCCTTTTTGCTGTTTACTAACCTTCTTGTTTTGAAAATTCGTTGTAGAATTTTCTTTTTCGTTTAACACATCATTCGACTGTTGAACTTCGTCTTTAATTTGATTTTTCATTTTTCTCCTTGTAGACGCTGAAACCTCAGTCGCCTCAAAATTTTTAATTTTATATATTGTCCAATCTTAAATATATATAAGTATTGGCATATAACGACATTATTCCTTTTTTATCCTCGCTCTAAATGATTCCAAATATCTTTTATCTCCCAACCTTCTACCCTAACTTCTGCAAAAAGTTTTTTGGGCGAAGAAAAACTTTTTGTGTTTTTTAGAAATTCTTTTTCGTCAAAACCATCTTCTTCATGAGCACTTGTAAAAGAAATCTCACAACCTAAATCTAAGCTATTACTCATTACAAAGCAAGTATCCCTATAAATAAACACAAACGGATAACCATCGCTTTTAGAAAAGATTTCTACAAACTCGTCATAAGTAAAAAAGTCTCTAAGCCTATTATTTACATCTTTTTCGTAAACTTCAAATTTCGCTACCAAATCAGCACTTAGGTCGCTACTAAAAAATATGTCTGAATCTGTTTCGTTTTTTGCCTTTTTTTGCCTAGTGTTCTTTTTTTTATCTATGCCCATTCTTTCAAATTCAAGAATTTCCTTATCTACTTGTGTAAGATGTTCTTTTTTGAAAAACTTGACCAAACCACTAATAAAAAACCCAGCTAAAATAAGACCAAAAGCACCTATAGCAATATATAGCCACATATCATTTCTTAAATAAAGTCGCTCGCTTTCTTCTAGTGTTAAAAACACTTGTCCGTTAGCCTCTATAAAATAAATTGTTCTTCGATAAAGTCTTCTTTGTTCGGGACCAACTATAAGTCTTACCTCATCTCCTACTGATACATTTGCTTCAAAACCACTTCTATCAAAACCCCGCATTAAAACACTCCAAATATTATACTCCATACTATCGCCCTCTAGCATAATATAAAAACGATTTGTATCGCCACCTATAAATCTATAGCTTGCTAACACTCCCTCAACTTCTGTTAAATCCTCTTGAAATCCCGTAGTTTCCGTGATAAGAAAAAATGAACCAATGCCCAAGCCTATCATCAAAATAACAGGCAAAATAAGCCATAATACTATATGACGAAGAGTAGATTTTTGATGTGTTGATTTAGTGTTTTTCATATGTTGTCTTTTATGTTTTTACTAATGCTCTGACAATATATTGTCGCATAAGCCTATTTATTTTTGCTTAACTATCTACACAAGCTGTGTAATACCTAGTAATTCTCTTGCTGTAATACTAGAGAGTTCTAAACTTGCAATATGCTCTAAAACTTTTCCTAAAACGCTAGCCGAATTACTTGAAGCAGGCATTAGTAGCAAATCTCCGCCCTCTATATCCTCGGTAACATTAGCTAATATTTGCACCGCTGTAGCATTTGTATCTAGCCTAGCATTTCTGCCAATGATTGTAGTATAACCTAATGCTCTAGCTGTGTCAACAAATCCAATCGGAAAATTATCATGTATAGGTAAAAATAAATTCATTCTAACTCCCCTAAAACTCGGCATACCTATATCCGCCGGTCTTATAGTGGTTTGCTGTACTAGATTATGATTTAACTCAATTTCTTCCCGCACCTTAGTAGCAGTTAATCTCCCCTCGCTGTTTTCAAAAAAACCTGCATTGCCTAATTCGTGCCCTGCTAAAACAATATTTCTTAATCCAGTTGAATTCTCTAGCACCCAACTACCCGTAACAAAAAATGTTGCTCTTTTATTATGATTATAAAGCACATTAAGTATATCGTTTATACCATCGCTATCACGAGTAACCAAAAACATAATAGCAACCTTGTCACTACTGTCGCCTCTGATAATCGGTTCATCTACAGTCTCTGCTCCGCCGACAAGCGGAGCAATATATATAATAGTAACCACAAGCGCAACTATTAAAACAGCGTTAGCTACAAAATACCTAAAAAATTTAGCCCTCTTTTCCATACATTATGTATATGAGAAAGAGAACTAAAATAGAAATTAAATAAACTTGCGTATTGTGGACAATACTCTATCCAAGACTTCGTCGTAAACGCCTTTTATTTGACAGCCTGAGGCCCTTATATGACCACCGCCACCGAAAGTTGATGCTATTACCGATACATCTGTACCTTTAGAGCGAAAACTGATTTTATAGACTTCGCCTTCGGCTTGAGTAATCGTAATAGCCACTAGTACGGAGCTTATACTGAGTGGATAGTCAATAAAACCCTCGGTTGATAGTGGCGAGGAAGAAAATTTTTCAAAATCAGTAAGTGATAGGCTAAGAATTGCTATAGTATCATCATTGTAAAATTTTAGATTAGATAAAGCATATCCTAAAAGTGCTATTTTTTCTTTTGGTTTTGTTCGATAAAGATGATTAGATATTTCGTGAATATCTCCGCCTAAAGCCGTTAAATTAGCCACAGTTTGCATTACTTTAGCGTTTACACTACTGTGCATAAAATGACCCGTATCGGTAGATAATCCTGTTAAAAGTGAGTTTGCAATTTTCTTATGTAGTTCGTGGCTAGCATTTTTAAAAATACCGTCTTGCTCCATTAAATCGTACATTACCTCGCAAGTGCTAGAGGCTGTTGGAATAACAATGTTGTGTTTCGCAAAATAATCGTTTGATTTATGGTGGTCGATATTAACGCTTAAATGGCTTTTAGCATAGTCGGAAAATTTTCCTGCCCTTCCACTATCCGCACAGTCAATAAAAAAGCACAAATCATATCTTTTACTATGACATCCCGTCGATGTATTGTCGCTATCGACTATTTTAGATGACGGAACTTGAGCATTTCGCTTATGTTTTTGATTATTTACAAAAGAAATCCCTTCCATAAAGTTATAATGAGTTGGGATTTCGGAATCGGTTACTATATCAATATTTTTATTTATATGCTCGGCTAAAAAATATAATGCTAAACCTGCCCCTAAACAATCTCCGTCAGGACGTTGGTGGCACACAATTAAAATTGTGTTTGCAGATTTTAGAGTTTGTAATAGAGAAAAATTTTGCATTCTTAACTAAATTAAATATTTCTTGATTATTCAATTTTTATTATAAAAGTTCTAATTCTTGTTTGATTACATCCTTCAAGAAATGAATAAAAGATCTATAAGTTTTTAAGCAATCTGGATTTTCATGGTCAAAATAGTATACTTTTTTATCTTTAAGTTGTGTAGAAAAAGCATAATTCCCTCCAATACCATCACTAGCAAAAAGTACATAGCTTTCTGCTTTATAGCCTTTATTAAAAGCACCTAGAAATTCTCTCTTATACTCTTTGTTTGTTTCTATAAAAGCAAACTCTCTATTTGAAGTGTCTAAAATCTCACTAATCGACAAACCTAATCCATCGGTTAGATTCATAAACTCTAAATATTCTTTAGGCAAGCCTTGTGAATCACCAAATTTATTGCTGTTGTTATTAACAGGCGATACTTTTGCTTCACATTTTTTAATGAGAATGTCTAACAATTTTTTAACTTTACTCATTCTCTTTTTCTTTGTTTATGTCTGCTAAAATATTATCGATTTCTTGTGCTTTTTGCGTTGATAGGTCGGGTAAAAAAGTTAGTGCGGGTACTGTGCGAATATCACGCATATCGCTGGCTAATTCTTTACGGATAAAGCTAGCACTGTTATTAAGTGCTTTAACGGCTTGCTCTAAACCATCACCCAACATTGTAATGTATACCTTAGCAGTTTTTAAGTCGCTGGCACATTCTACTTTTGTTACGCTAACCATACCCTCAATATTTGGATCTTTAACTTTACTATCTATTATAACAGCCAAACTTTTTTGCATTTGACTGCCTATTCTTCCCATTCGGATGGACATAATATTACTCCTTTTTCTAAGGTTCGGGCGACTAATAGTACGCCCCTACTATTCGGCGGTGTTTAACTTACTACTCATTACTTAATCTGAATAAACCCTTCGCTATGCACTATGAACTATGAAATATATGCACTAAACAATTACTCTCTCTAAATGATAGCATTCTAGTATATCGCCTTCCTTAATGCTACTGAAGTCCTCTATGCTAATACCGCATTCGTAACCTTCGGCAACATCTTTAACATCTTCCTTGAAGCGTTTTAGGCCACGCAAGCTACCCTCAAATAATACTTCTTCACCACGCCATACACGCACCTTGCTATTACGATAGATTTTACCGTTTGTTACATAACTACCACAAACCTGACCACTACCTGTAATCTTAAATACATTTCTAACCTCTGCTTTACCTGTAATAACCTCGTTATATCTTGGCGTTAACATACCTTTAAGCATAAGATTAGTATCGTCTATCGCTTCGTAAATTACTTTGTAATTTTTAATCTCGATACCTGCTTTTTCAGCTTCTTGCTTACTCTCACTATCCGACTTTACATTAAATCCAAAAATCACAGCATTAGAAACCTCGGCTAGCATTATATCAGTTTTAGAAATATTACCTACGCCACTATGAACAACATTAACCTTAGCTTCTTCATTAGATAGTTTAGATAATGAATCTTTAAGTGCTTCAGCAGAACCTTTAACATCGGCTTTAATAATTAAATTAAGGTCTTTTAACTTAATGGCACTTGTTTGCTGTAATAAATCATCTAATGAAATTCTTTGAGTACTGCTTACTTTTTCTAATCTTTGTTTAGCAATTCTCTCTTCTGCTACTTGCCTTGCTACCTTCTCGTCCGCTACCGCCAGCACTGTATCACCTGCATTCGGAACTTCGGTAAAGCCCAAAATCGACACAGGTGTACTTGGTCCTGCTACTTTGATATTCTTACCCTTATCGTCTGTCATAGCACGCACTTTAGCAACCGTTGTGCCGGCGACTACTGTATCACCTACCTTTAGCGTACCATTTAGCACTACAACATTAGCAATAGGACCTCTGCCTTTATCTATTTTAGCTTCTACTACACTAGCTCTAGCCAAACGCTTAGGATTTGCTCTAAAGTTATGAACTTCTGCTAGCAATAAAATACTTTCTAATAATTTATCTACTCCCTCGCCAAATTTAGCCGAGATAGGACACATCATAGTATCTCCGCCCCATTCTTCTGCTACTAACTCATGCTCGGTAAGCATTTGCTTAACCTTATCTATATTAGCACCAGGTTTATCTATTTTATTTATAGCAACAAGCACAGGTACTTTAGCCGCTTTAGCATGTGAGATTGCCTCTATAGTTTGTGGCATAATGCCATCATCAGCCGCCACTACAAGTATAGCAATATCAGTTACAGACGCACCCCTTGCCCTCATTTGAGTAAACGCTTCGTGCCCTGGGGTATCTAAAAATGTAATTGTTTGTTTTTTAACAGCAACGCTATAAGCACCGATAGCTTGCGTAATTCCGCCTGCCTCACCCGCAACAATATTCGTAGAACGAATGCGGTCTAATAAGCTGGTTTTTCCGTGGTCTACATGACCCATAACCGTAATTATAGGAGGGCGTTTTACTAAATCTTTTTCGTTATCAACCTCGCCATGACCCTCTTCTAATAGCTCGCCTTTTGATTTATCTAATTTCAGTTCTAATTCTACACCTAATTCGCTAGCTACTAATTCCATAGTATCAAAGTCTACAACACTGTTTATTGTAGTCATAATGCCTAATTTCATTAGTTGTTTTAGAATTTCTTGAGCCGTTTTGCCGATTTTTTCTGATAAAATTTTAACTGTTAGATTTTCGGTTGTAATAATAGCTTTTTCTATTTTTATGGCATTAGGTGCTAAAACAGATAGTTTTTTCTTATTTTTTAGTTTTCTTACACCAATTCTCTCATCATCAAAGCCGTGTTCAACAAAACCTTTACGGATAAGAGTGCGTTTATTCATACCCTGTCCGCCTCGCCTATCGTCGCCACCGCTTCTAAAATCTCTTCTTGGAGGTCCACCTGCATAGCTACCACCAAAGCTAGGACTAGAGCCAAACGATTTACCTCTATTTGCGCCAAATCCGCCTTGCGGAGTATAACCTGTATTTGGTGTGCTAGGACGCTGACTCGCAAAACCACCTCTTGATGCTACACCAGCTTTATCACCCCTAGGCATTGTACCGGTTTTTGTTGCATCTTTATTAAAAGCACCCCTATCTCTACTTCTATCTTTATCTCTTTTGTCTTTTGGTTGTGGAATAGGTTTTGGCGAAGGAGTTATGCGACCTTTTATATAGCTTGGAGTAAAAGTACGCATAGCGTCTGTTGGTTTTTGAATAACCTTTATCCCGCCAGGAATCTTTGGCGGAGGAGTTGATGCTTTTGATGAATGGGTTATTGTTTGATTTTTTTGTTCTACAACTACTTCTTTTACATCTGTAGCTTTTGTTAGGTTTTCTTTAATTTGTATAACTTCTATTGGTTTAGTATCTACTGCTCCCTTTTCTTTAAGAATTTCCTTTTTATTACCCTCTACTGGCTTTTTAATTTTTTCATTTTCGCTTTCTTTTTCTACAACCTTTGGCTCTATTTTATCTTCCACTTGCGATTTTTCTTGAATTTGCATTTTAGTTCCGCTAGCTTTAACACCTTCTTGTTGTCTTTCTGCTACTCGTTGCTCATATGCTTCACGCTTCTTTTGTTCCTTTTTAGCTCTATCAGACACCTTAAAAGACTCGTGTTGGTTTTTTACTAAAACATCGAGTTTTTTTCGCACAGAGGTAATTTGTGCAGATAACGCCGTTATGTCACTATCTTTTTGAATACAAGCATTTAAGCGTTTGATATTTTCAAATCCGCTACTACTGCTACTTGTTTGTGGTTGTGGGGAAGATTTATTCAATATTTACTCCTATTTTTTGACGGGTTGTGAGGATTAGGGAATTTTTGAGATTAGTTATGTTTCTTATCAAAATAAAAAGTGTTGTCTAAATTAAGCAATAAATAATAATTTAAGTGAGTATTTTTATAATTTTATAAACCGAACTCTTTAGCTGTTACTTTGATAAATTATTATATACTTCTTGTGGTACATTACACTTAAATGCTCTGTTTAATCCTCGAGTCTTAATAGCTTTTTCTAGACATTCGTGAGATTTACAAATATATGCTCCTCTGCCTTCAAGCTTACCTGTTTGGTCCAAAGCTATTGTACCGTCTCGCTTTTTTGTAATACGGCTTAATTCTGATTTTGACCATAATTTTCTACATGCAATGCACATTCTTTGTGGAATATTTTTTGTCATTATTTACTCTAACACAATGTCTTCCAATTCTTCTAACGATAAATCACCTAGAACTTCTTCTGATATAATATCATCTGCTACCATGACTTCTTCAACCACTTCTAAAACTACACCATCTACTACATCCAAACCAATATCATCCAAGTCGCCTAAATCTAAATCTGTTGCAAACGCATTACCTGTATCCAATTCTTGATTTGCCATCGCTTCCGCTTCTTCTAATGCTAACTCTTCTTTTTTTAATGACGAATATGGTTTAACATCTATCTTCCAACCTGTTAATTTAGCCGCTAGCCTTGCATTTTGACCGTCTCTTCCTATTGCGAGACTTAACATATCATCAGCAACTATTGCTTTAGCGTACTTAGACTCATCTATCGCTTGCACCATTACTACTTTAGCAGGGCTTAAACTGCGAGCAATATATTCAAGCGGATCATCGCACCAAGGAATAATGTCTATTTTTTCGCCATCTAACTCACTAACTATACTATTTACCCTAGTCCCACGATTACCAACACACGCACCAACCGCATCAACTTGAGAATCTTCACTATAAACCGCCATTTTTGTTCGTTGACCAGCTTCACGCACAATCGCTTTTATAACGACTATCCCCTGACCAATCTCTGGCACTTCATTCTCGAAAAGTCGTCTTACAAAACCTGCATTAGTACGGGTAACAGCAAGTTGAGGTCCCTTAAAGCCTTGCTTGATTTTTTTAACATATACTTTAACTTTGTCGCCAACATTAAATCTATCGCTTGGCAATTGATCTCTTTCGGATAAACTAGCCTCTAATTTATTAATTTCAACAAAAGCATTTTTGCCGTCTACTCTACGCACAACAGCTGTAATGATTTCGTCTTCTTTTTGAGAAAGTTCACCCATTGCCATTTCGGTTTCGACATCTCTGAGTTTATGCATAATAACTTGTCTAGCCGTTTGTGCTGCAATTCTGCCAAATTCTTTAGAGTGAATTTCCTCTGATATTTTATCACCAACTTTATATTTGCGACTAAGTAATCTAGCATCTTCAAGCGAAATTTGCTTTTCTGTATCTTCGGGCTCTTCAACTACTGTCTGATATGCAAACATCTTAATGCGATTAGTGTCAGGAAGCAGCCTAACTTCTACAGCCTTGGCTTGACCCGAATGCTTTTTATAAGCTATAACAAGCGCTTGTTCTAGCGCTTCAAGAAACATCTCTTTTGTGATGCGTTTTTGTGTGTCTAATGCCTCTAAGGCAAGAAAAAAGTCTTTACTACTTATCATTTTTTAATTTACTCCGAAAATTTTTACTTTAATATTTAGCATTCTAATCCTTCAAACGATACAAATGGCCTTACAAACACTACTTTACTATTCTCAAACTGCATTCGCTCTTCTTTTCCTTTCACTTTTGCATTGATTGCTACAACATTCGGTAGCTTTTCTATCAGGACTCCCTCGTAGATTTTTTGTCCTCGATATGGAGCATATAATTTAACCTCTACCATTTTATTGTAATTTCGCTCAAAATCTCGCTGCGTCTTAAATGGACGGTCTAAACCAGGACTAGAAACATTTAACACATAGGGGCTGTCGTTAGAAGGATTAAGTTCTTCTAACGGAACATCTATAGCATTATGCACCTTTTCGCAATCCTCTAGCGTAATAGGGTTGTCCCCCGCTATAAAAATAGTTAAATGATTCTGCCCGTGCTGCTTTAGATATTCTATGTCTACAAGTTCAAGTTTAAAACCTTCAACGATAGGAAACACCGTTTCTTTTATTTTTTCTAAATTCATTTTTTGTGGCTTATTGTAAAAATCTCCACAAATAACTTAAGCCACCCATATGCTAGGTGGCTTAAAATTTTTCTAAAGATTCGACAACCAATCTATTATATAATACTTTCTATTCTTTATGCAACTATTTTTTTAGCTTTTTTAAAAACAAATTTATCTTTTTTAATCAATGGCTTTTAGCGAACTAGTTAAATCAACCTTATGAAGCTTCTTATATAATAATGCCAAGGTTAAACCTAAGGAAGCTAAAGCTATTGTGGCTGTAATTATCCAATTATACCAGTTAAGAAATTCAATTCCTCCAAAGGTTAAGCGGTCAAAAATCAGCACCATAAAACCATAGCCCATTGGCAATCCTATTAAAATGCCAAACACGCTAAGAATAAAAATCTCTCTAAAGCAATAACCAGTTACTTCTATGTTACGGTATCCTAATACCTTTAGTGTAGCAATTTCTCTAGAGCGCTCTTCTATATTGATATTAGTTAAATTATAAATAACCAACACATTTAACATAACTGCAGCAATAGCTAATACAGCAGAAATAGGACGAATAAAAGTTGTTAAATCAGGATTTGATAGTGCTAGTACAAAGGATAATGCAACTGCACAAAACACAAGTGCACTAGAGAATAAAACTGAAAATACAGTTAGAAAAAATCGTAAACGATAACGCAAAATATTTCTTAAAGTAGATTTATATCTAAAGGGCAGTATTCGCCAAACAATTCCTAGATTTTCTAGCATTATTTTTCCACCTTTTATTGGAGGTTTAGAGCGTAATAGCGTAGCAGGCTTTCCTAAAAGCGAACGATATACAAGTAAAACAGTCAGTGTTAGCAAAAACACTACTACTATTATGGATACGATTAGTCCAAAGTACGGAAATGGTGCAGATATATCCGGCAAACGAAACTCCTCTGAGATTATAGAAAATAATAACGGTGTAATTGCAAAAAAGCCTATGATAAGACCAAATATAACCCCTAAAATACTAGAAATTGCTACAATTAGAATATATTTACCTACTATCGAAAACTTACTTTTACCCAAACTAACAAGACATCCGTTTTCGCTTCGCTCTATATCTATAAGTCTTGTTAACGATACACTAGCAACTAATATTGTAACAGAAGTAAAAAATAGCGGAAAAATAAAGCTAATTGTATCTATTCCGCTTGCTAAATTTCTGGGGTAAGCAAGATAAAGCCCAGGAGTATTTGCCTCTAGTGCTTCTATCCCTAACCATAATTTAGGTGCTAAAACTCCTATGCTACTCACAATTGCAATGCTTATAAAGCACAACAAAAAAATAATAATCATATGTAATAGATTTTTTTTAATACTACGAAAGAGTATTTTGTTGTAAGTTTTGTTAGAATTCATAATGATTAGTTAATAATTCATAATTTTGGATTAAATAGCAAAATAAAAATAAATCTACAATTCGCACTGTATCCTACCAATTAACCTTCTCTATTGGCTTTGGGGTTTTATTTGTAATTATACTTTCAGCTTGTCCATTTTTCATAAAAACAACTTTATCAGCCATATCTTTTAGAGCAGAATTATGAGTAACTAAAATTACCGTTTTATTATGTTGTTTACTAGCATTGTATAATAATTTTAGGATTTTTTTGCCTGTTTCATAATCTAACGCACCAGTAGGTTCATCACACAAAATTAGTGTGGAGTTTTTAGCAATCGAACGAGCAATACTAACCCGCTGTTGCTCTCCACCAGATAATTGAGTAGGAAAGCTATTTAATCTATCTTTTAACCCTACTTCTTCTAAAACTTCTTTAGGATCTAGCGGAACTTTACAAATCTCCACTGCTAATTCTACATTTTCTAATGCAGTCAAATTAGGCATAAGGTTATAAAATTGAAACACAAATGATGCATCATACCGTCTATATTCTGTAAGTTGACGAGCATTATATTTAGCGATATTTTTATCATCTACAAAAATATCACCGCTAGTTGGCACATCCATACCGCCTAACAAATTAAGTAGAGTTGTTTTTCCGCTGCCACTAGGACCTACCACCACAACAAACTCACCAGCATTCGCTTCAAACGAAATGTCATTTAGTGCAGATATTTCTTGATTACCTACATTATATATTTTTGTTATATTCTTTATTTTTATCATATGTTTGTTGCTTTTATAATTCAAAGCATTCGTAAATCTGTTTTTTTATGCTTTCTAATTCAGGCGTGTTTAGTGAGCGAACTAATGAAGAGGTTTTTATACTAAAGATTGCCCTTTGCTTCATTGGCTTATCACTATAAGCATAAATATTGTCGGCTATAAGTAATGCTTCGTCTATATCGTGAGTTACGAAAATTGTAGTGCGTGAAGTAACTGATAAAAGAGATAAAAACTCCTTTATTATAGCTGATTTTCGCTTTAGATCTAAGCCCTTAAACGGCTCGTCTAATAAAAGCGTTTCGGCAGGATATATTAATGCCCTTAATAATGCTACTCTACGACGCATACCGCCACTAAGTTGATTAGGATATAAATTACTCGAATCTTCTAATCCTGCTAAAGTAAGCATTCTACAAACAACTTCTTTTCTAGTCGACTTATCCTTCACTATATCTAATAGCACTAACTCTAAGTTTTTGAATACGGTTTTTTGAGCCACCAATCTATCATCTTGAAATACATATCCCGACCTTTCTGGCAAAATCAAACTTCCGTTATCAGCTGATAATTTTTTTGCTATAAGATTTAATATCGTGGTTTTCCCTGCTCCGCTAGGAGCTAAAATTGCTGTGATTTTATTAGCTTCAAACCTTGCCGAAAAATCTTCAAGCACAATTATATCATCAAACGATTTATTAACATTATTAAAAGCAATCTCTTCTGTTTGTATTTTATCAACTGTTTGCTGTAAATTTAGTGGCAAAAACGAAGTATCATTAATGCAGGACTTTACATTTGCTTTTCTTTCTCTTTTATACGCAAGACTAAAATATCTCCCTAATCGCAACAAAAATTCAAAGAAAAAACTAACCAACACAGCTATCACAAGCCAAGCAAACAGCGTAGCAAATTCCATTTGTTGCTGAGCTATTGTCATAAAATGCCCAATACCTAAAGCAGGAAGTCCTAAAATTTCAGCCGCAATTACAACCTTAAAAGTTAGCCCAAAGCCAGCTATTGCACTACTGAAAATAAATGGTACCATATGTGGCAGATAAATATGCACTAATTGACGAGGTTTAGAAATCTCAAAGGCATTTGCCATTTCTATTATTTGTGGATTTAGTACTTCTAAACCTGATTTTAGGTGTTCAAAGCAAACAGGAAAAATAATCAAAAATGCTACTGTTACAGCTAAGTATCTGCTACCCACCAATAACAATAAAATTAACACTAATGCGATTGTAGGCATTGCTCTAAGCGTTGCCATTGTGGGATTTAGTGTTTTAGCAAAAGACTCAGATTTATATGCCAAAAACGCACAAATTGAAGCAAGTATAAAAGACAGTATAAATGCAATTAACGCTCGCAACATAGTAAAGGATAGCCCTATCCAAAAATCACTTGTTGGCAAAAGCCCAAAAATAATGCGGAATGTAGCAATCGGCGATGGTACAATTATAAATCCGTTATTTAAAATAACGGACAAAGTTGCCCAAGCAGCAATTAGAATCGCCACACCTAAAAACTTAAAAAGTAGCGAATGTAATTTTTTTTTATGTTTTTTTGCTAAGTTTTTTAGCATTGACTTCTTGTATCTTGTTTAACTAAAAGCAATGTTTAATCATCGCATATTCTAGCTAAAATTTCTCTTGTTATAAAACGGGGATGCTTATAATCAGTTGAAATCGTCATTCTGGCAACCTCATCGTAAAGTGGTTTTCTAACTTTATAAATCTCGGCAATAGAACGGGGGGTTGCGTCTTGCAATAACGGTCTTCTCCCACTAACTCTTGTACGGCTATAAACAGTTTCCGGCTCTGCCGTAAGTTGAACCACAAAACAATTATATTTTAATAATTTCCTATTAGCTTCGGTTAATACTATACCGCCACCCGTACCTATAACTTGCTTTTTAGCTTTAACTGCCGTTTCAAGCACCTCAGTTTCTCTTTTTCTAAAAACCTCTTCGCCTTCTCTAGCAAAGGTTTCTTTAATCGTCTCGCCTACAATTTCTTCATAAAGAATATCCGTATCTACAAAAGTCATACCAATTAAACTCTTTGCTAAAAGTTTACCCACAGTAGACTTAAAAGTGCCAGGCATACCAACTAATGCTATATTTTTACCTCTATAAGGCAGTTGTCTTATTGGTTCGTTCATTTTTTTGTATTTCCTTTGTGTCGTGAAATATAATCAAGTGCCAGCAAATAACTCTCGTATCCAAAGCCCGTAATTGTACCAGAGCAAACACTACTTAGCACAGACTGACTTCTAAACTCCTCTCTCGCCAAAATATTAGATAAGTGCACCTCTACTTTTATGCAATTTTTACTTTCGAGTGCGTCTCTAATTGCGATTGAATAATGAGTATAACCACCTGCATTTATAATGATAGCATCGCCGTCAAAGTTTTGAATTGCAGTTATAATTTCGCCTTCGATATTAGAGAAAAAAAACTCGATATTTATTTTTTCTTTTTTAGCTTCGGTTTTTAATAATTCGTTTATTTCGTCTAGCGTTTTTGTGCCGTAATGCGAAGCATTTCTCTCGCCTAATTTATTTAAGTTAGGACCGTTAATTACTATTACTTTCAAGAGCCAATTCCTCCAATATGATTTTTTTAAGGGCTTGCTTGTCTTTAATTTCTTTTCCTAGAAAAATTTCAGCACTTGCCACTGCTTGATATATTAACATATCTAACCCGTTTACCACAAGCGAAACATTTGCCTTTCTTGCTGTTTTTAGAAATTCAGTATCAAAGTAAATCGTGTCATAAGCTAAAAGCGTACTACTAAAATCTATCCCCTCTGCTATGTTTTCACCCTCATTTAGTCCATAACTTGTACAGTTGACTACTATATTGTATGAAAGACGGTTTTTATTTTTTATGGCGAACACATTTCTATTGTTTCCGACTAAATCAAAAGCTTTATCGTAAGTGCGATTAAAAATACTTATTTCCTCTACATCAAGACATAATAATGCCGACAAAACACTTTCTGCAACTCCGCCTGCCCCAAGCATTAGTACCGTTTCATTTGCAAAACGAAAACCTCGCTTTTCTTCTAGCTCCATCATATGTTCTAAAAATCCATCAAAATCAGTATTATAAGCTTCCATTTTATCTAAACAAACTGTATTAACAGCACAAAAACAAGGATTTGTATCAACACCAAATTTAATAATATGTTTTTCAATCTCTTGCTTATAGGGTTTTGTTACATTAAATCCGTCTAGCTTATATAACTTAGGTAAGTTTTTTTCTAAATCTTCTTTTTTTACATCAAATAATTCGTATGTAGCATCTACTCCCAACTCTCGATAAATTATAGAGTGAATTTTAGGCGACAAAGAATACTGTATATCCTCGCCTAAAAGAGCAAATCTTTTAGTTTTTGCCTTTTCAACTTCTTGATTTTTATTTTTTTTCTTTTTCCAAAACATTTTTACTCCTCAAACAAATTAAAAAACTCGGGATAACTAACAGAAACGCATTCGTGATTTTTTATCGTTACACCTTCTTTACTTAATGCCCCTGCTATCGCTGTAGCCATTGCAATTCGGTGGTCGCCCTTGCTATCTACCATACAACCACCTTTTAACTCTCCACTTCCATAAATAATCATTCCATCGAAAGTTTTTTCTACCTTACCCCCCATCGCCGACAGCATATCCACAACCGCATCTAAACGGTTACTCTCTTTAACCTTTAATTCCTCTGCCCCCCGTATAACGCTAGTACCTTTTATAAAACAAGCAAGTACAGCCAAAATCGGAATTTCATCTATAAGTCTAGGAATTATATCACCGTCTATCGTAAAAGGAGATAAATTTTCTATGTATTCCACCTCTATATCGCCAAACGACTCATAATCCTTAACTTCATTTATAATGTTAAAATTAGCTCCTATTGCCTTAAAAACTTCTAAAGTTCCACACCTTGTAGGATTTAATCCCACACTATTTATTCTTATTTTAGCATCCTTTAATGCTACCGCTAACACTAGCGGAAATGCTACCGATGATATATCTCCTACAATGTGAGTGTTTTTTGATTTTATAATGCTTTTAGAAACGGTAGTTGTATTGTTTTCTTCTTTCACAGGCACACCGTAGTATTTTAGAAGTCGCTCGGTATGGTCTCGACTTTTGTAAGGCTCAGTATAACTGGTTACTCCTTTCGCTTGAATACCTGCTAATAATATAGCAGATTTTATTTGAGCACTCGCAATTGGACTTTTTATGTTTGTCCCTATTAGCTTTGCACCTTCTATCGCAACTAGTGCTTTGCCGTTCGTTAAAGAAATTTTTGCGCCCATTTGCTCTAGCAATTCGCTAACTCTACCCATAGGACGATTACGAATACTTTCATCGCCGTCTAAAGTAAAAGTTTTGCCATCCTGAGCAGATAGCATTCCCATAAGTAATCGCATTGCCGTACCTGAATTACCAACATTAAGTATAGCACTTTTTATAGGGGCGCTTGTTATAGTAATCATTTTTTTGCTTTTATCAACATCAGCCTTAGCACCCAATGCCATAACACACTCTATACAGGATAAACAATCAAGCCCTAACAATGCGTTAGTTATAACAATTTTTGTACCAGCTGGTGCTAAGCTAGCAAAAAGAATTGCCCGTTGAGTTATTGATTTATCGGGCGGAGCAATTATTGTTTTATTAAACTTTTTAATTGGTTTTATTGTGATTGTTGACATAAATTTAGCCTGTTTAAAAACTCGTCCTCAGTTAAAAGAAATTCCTTACATTTACCAACATTTGTAGCACACATTATAGAAATTTTACCACCTACATTTTTCTTATCTTTTCTTGCACTATTTAATAGTTTTTGTGAATTATACGATATGTTTTTATCACCTAATGCTTTTACTATTAGCTTTTGAAAAGAATTATAAAAATCTTTATCTATATGTTCTTTTAGCATATCCATCTCTAACTTCATACCTTGTAATACACATTTGCCATGAGATAATTGATTATCCTTTTGTGCTTCGATAGCGTGTCCGACAGTATGACCAAAGTTGAGTATTTTCCTAAGTCCTGTTGTTTCAAATGGGTCTTTTTTTACAATATTATTTTTGAAATTAGCACACAGTTTTACTATTGTGTCGAGTGCTACCATATTCTTATTATATATTTTTTTTTGATTTTCTGTAAAAAACTCGAAAACCTCTTTATCTAATGCAGAGGTTTTTATTACTTCTCCTATACCACACAAAAATTGTGTGGTATCTAAGGTTTGTAAAAATTGAGGAAATATATATACATCGCTAGGAAAATGAAACCTACCTATTGCGTTTTTAATAAGTCCACTATCTGTCTTTGTATTAACCCCTGTTTTACCGCCAATTCCAGCATCTACTTGAGCTAAAAGCGTTGTCGGCACTTGAATACAATTTATACCTCTCATATAAATACTAGAGGCAAAACCCGCCATATCTCCTATAATTCCACCTCCTATCGCAACAAGTGTGCTATGGCGGTCGGCATTATTTTTTAGTAAAAAGTTACATATTTGTTGTACTAACTCTAAGCTCTTATTTCCTTCGTGAGTAAAATAATAAACAAATCTTTTAGTCTTATTAAAGAAGTCAGCATATAGTTGATATACTCTACAATCAATAATCGCAAATGTGTTAGGCTTAGACATCAATACCTCTATTTCATTACTAAGATTCTCTCCAAAATGCAGTTGTGTTTTTGTTGGATCACTTCCTATCATAAAAAACTTGCCTCCTTTTTTACTTTCATTCTTTCTTTTATCTCGTCCATATGGTCGCCACCGAGTGTTGATAAAATAACTTTAGAAATTGTAAACGCCAGTACGCTTTTGGCTACAACCGCTACCGATTCTATTGCTGAGGTATCGCCTCTTTCGCTAGCAGAAGTTGATGGCTTTTTTGTAGCTATATCTACACTTTTTAACCCCATAGGAACGCTAGGAATCGGTTTGCAAAAAACACTAACAACTATGTCCTCGCCGTTACTAATTCCACCCTCTATACCGCCTGCTCGGCTAGTTTTTCTTATGATTTGACCATTGTTATCAATAAATAACTCATCGTGAAATTCACTACCGGTAGCAGATAAGTTTTGCAATATATCGCCAATAGCAACCGCTTTAACGCTTTGTATTGCACCTAAGCTACTCATTATATGATATTCTAGCCTAGTTTCAGGAGCAATATGACTACCAAAACCATATCCTAAATATTTAATTCTTAGCTTAACAACTCCTCCAAGAGTATCGCCTTTTGCTCTTGCTAAATCGATTGCTTTTTTAATATTATTTGGGACGCCTAGGTGTGCGTCCCCTACAGCCACTCCACCAACACTAACAACTTCAGCTTCGACTTTTATACCTGATTCACTCAAAAACTGCAAACAAATACTACCAACCACAACATCGGCAACTGTACTTCTAGCACTTGCCCGCTCTAAAATATTTCTAGCATCTTGTTGATTATATTTTATACAGCCTGCTAAATCTGCGTGTCCGGGACGAACTGCTGTAACCTTTCGCTCTTTTAGCTTTGTTGCATCTACTCCAATAATATCTTTCCAGTTCTCAAAATCTTTATTTTCTACTAAAAAACCTATCGGAGCACCCGTTGTTACTCCACCCCTAATTCCAGCCAAAATCTCGGCTCTGTCGCATTCAATTTGTTGCCTAGTTCCCCTACCGTATCCTTGTTGTCTAAGCACTAATTCGGCATTGATTTTATTTATATCGACTTTTAAGTTAGCAGGTAAACCTTGCAAAATGCCAATAATAGCTTTGCCATGACTTTCTCCTGCCGTTATATATTTTAGCATAAATAACTTTCTCCTATTTCAATTTATCAAATAGTCTGTACGCATTATCTGTTGTGATTTGTGCAACTTCTTTTAATGATTTATCCAAAACTTCGGCGATATGCTTTGCAACAAACACAACATTTTTTGGAAAATTTAACTGTCCTCTATATGGCTCAGGGCTAAGATATGGACAATCTGTTTCTATTAAAATTTTATCCGGCGGAATATTCTCTATAATTTCGCTAGCCTTTTTTGCATTTTTGTAAGTTATAACCCCTGTAAACGAAATATAAAATCCTAAATCCATATACTCATAGGCACTCTCTAAGCTACCGCTATAGCAATGCATAACACCGCCCTTAGTGAGTTTTGATTTATTAGCTTTAAGTAGATTTTTCATATCAGCATCACAATCCCTCATATGAATAATCACCGGTAAATTAGCTCGATGTGCTATCTCTAATTGAGCAACGCAAGCCTTTACTTGAATTGCCTTATCAAAATCGGGATAATGATAATCTAACCCAATCTCACCTATCGCCACAACTTTTGGGTGGTTAGATAGCTCTAAATGCTGTTGCGATAGTTTATCGTCAAAAAAATTAGCACTACTTGGATGTAATCCTAAACTGCAATAAACATTTTCGTTATTTTTTGCAATTTCTAATCCCTCTAGCGAATTTTTATAATCATACCCAACAGTAATAATACGGCTAAGATTATCTTTATCCATATCCGCAATTATTTGTCTATAGTCAAATTTTTTATCTGTAATGTGTGAATGTGTATCTATTAACATAATTTTAAGTGCAAGCTAGTTATAATTGTGCACTTATTTTATAGAAAAGTCAAACTCTTTTTAGTCGGTTGCATTATTTGTTAATTTGTGATATATTTTTATATGGGGTATAAAGCTTATTAAAACTCCAAAGTAAAATGAAAATACAGGTTAGTACATTTTGCAAAATTGGCGGACGGGAATATAATCAGGATTATTTAGCGTCTAGCATAAACGAAAAAGCATCGTGCTTTGTTGTTTGCGATGGGCTTGGCAGCTACTATGGTAGCGAGGTTGCCAGTCAGCTTTGTGCTACTCATATTATTAACGATTTTGAAAAGATTTGTGCTATCGACCCAAATAGAGCCGTGCAGAGAACTTTTGTAGAAGCATATATTCAAAATGCACATAATAATGTTGTTGCCCACAAACAAACAAACAATGAGATTTCAACAAGCTGTACAACCGTGGCACTAGCTGTTACAAATGGTAATGCCACTACCTTCGCTCATATTGGTGACAGTCGAATTTATTTTTTTAGGAATAATAAATTAGAATATCAATCTAAAGACCACTCTCTTAGCCAAGTCGCTGTAGACAGCGGAGAGATAACTCTTCAAGATATTCGCACTCATAAAGACCAAAACAAACTTACTAGAGTACTAGGTAGCGATTTTATCTCTCCTGCTGATATTGAAACTCTTAATAGCGGCGAAATTCAATCTGGCGATAGTTTTATCCTATGTACCGATGGCTTTTGGGAATATGTTTTTGAGGAAGAAATGGAAGAAGATTTAAGTAATAGTTATTCTCCTAGTGAAGCTCTTGAAAAAATGGAACAACGCCTTCTTAAACGCATCGGGAAATATAACGATAATTATACAGCTATTGTGGCAATGGTAGTTGAAGACTAAAAAATATCCTTGCATTATAAATCAAAAAAATGCCTAATAAAATTAGAACAAATAAAAATGTATGTCTTTTTTGCTTTGGAGACTTAGATCTACAAAGAAATTGTTTACAGTGCGGTAAACAAGCGAACGATGTTCCGAATTTATCGCATCATTTACCTAAACGAACTGTACTAAACAAGCGTTATTTAATCGTTAATACTTTAGGTGAGGGCGGTTTTGGTATTACCTATTTAGTATGGGACCTAACTACAAATACAAAAATTGCTATAAAAGAATACTACCCTAACGGTTATGTAAATCGAGTTCCAAAATCTTATCATATTGTTATAAATAGTAAAAAAAATCAAGAGGCATCTAATCGCGGATTAAAGCGCTTTATAGATGAGGCTAAGGCTTTGGCTAAAGTTAAAAACCTATCAGGAATCGTTTCGGTAAAAGATTTTTTCTCCGAAAACGGCACTGCTTATATAGCTATGGAATTTTTAGATGGAATTTCTTTAAAAAAATATGTACAACAAAGGGGCGGTCGCATTAGTATGGATGAAACATTAGATATTTTGCATCCTGTGTTAGATTCGCTTATTTTTATACACAGAATGAACTTAATCCATAGAGACATTTCGCCAGATAATATTATTATAACTAAGCATAATGAGGTTAAGTTGATTGATTTTGGGGCAACAAACCAATCTGATTTAGAAGGAAACAGCTTATCAATAGTATTAAAACAAGGTTTTGCACCAGAGGAGCAATATCGCACTAACGGAGAACAAGGTCCGTGGACTGACATTTATGCTATTGGCGTTTCTATCTATTATTGCATAACAGGCAAAATACCGCCTGAGAGTATAAATAGAACACATATAGATAGCATTATCAAACCTAGTGAACAAGATGCTATAATTAGCCCGACACAAGAAACAGCACTTATGAAATCGCTTGCTGTATATGCTAAAAATCGCTATCAAAATGTGGAACAGCTAATAACAGGTCTTTATGGCATAAAGGTTGAAAATAATTTTATAAGCAACACTATAACTAACAAAACAAGCAACACAACTACCACTAATGAAAAATTATCTATACATCCTCCCATAAAAAACCATAATGATATTACTCTTCCCAGTCGCTTGTATGCAACAAGAGAATTCGCCTCAAATTCAAATCATATTCCAAAAACCCTAGAAGAAAGACGCAAAGAAATCGCAGAAAATAGATCTAAGAAATTACGAGAAATAATTAATAAAAATAAAAAATAGCCATCTTGTTTTTAGATGGCTATTTTTTATTTTTATAGGATTTTACTTCTCTATAATCGCATTAACTGGACAAGTCGGGTCACAAGCACCACAATCAATACACTCGTTTGGATCAATTGTGTAAGGTGTGCCTTCGTGGATACAATTTACGGGACAGCTGTCTACGCACGCTCCGCAAGAAATACATTCTTCTGTTATAACTCTCATATTTTTATTTCTCCTTTTATAAGTCACCTACAATTTGGGCAACAATTAAATATATGTGATAAGTGTACAATATCTATAACTTGCTGTCTAGCAAATTAACAAGTTTTTTTAAAAAATTTAGATCATATTGTTAGATAAACAATATACTTTTACAATATATATTTTCTTAAATCTCGCTTATTTTTCTCGCTTCCTAGAGCACTTTGAACAAATTTTCGATCGATTTTAATTGTTGTCATAGGATGATCGCCACCTGCATTAAAGGATAATTCTTCTAATAATTTTTCCATTATTGTGTGCAGTCTTCTAGCACCGATGTTTTCTTTTAGTTCGTTTTGATCGTAAGCAACACTAGCAATTTCGTCAATCGCATCGTCCATAAATTTTAGAGTAATATTATCAACCTTTAATAACTCGGTGTATTGCTTAATGATTGCGTTTTCGGGCTTTGTTAAAATACACTTAAAGTCATCTTTAGATAAACTCGTAAGCTCGGCATAAACAGGAAAACGGCCTTGCAACTCGGGAATTAAGTCCGAAAAATCGGCAATATGGAACGCTCCGCTTGCTATAAACAAAATATAATCCGTTTTTAACGCTCCGTATTTTGTTTGCACAGTACTACCCTCTACAATCGGCAGAATATCTCTTTGAACACCCTCTCTAGACACATCGGGTCCGCCACCGCCACGGCTATTTTTACCTGCAATTTTGTCTATTTCGTCAATAAAAATAATGCCCGCCTGTTCAGCACGGCGAATTGCCTCGCTGTTGATAGCATCAGGGTCGATATATTTTTCACTTTCTTCTAGCGTAAAAATCTTAATAGCCTCTTTGACGCTACATTTACGCTTTTTCCTCTTTTTACTACCGCCAATGCTACCCATAAGGTCTGCCATATTTATTTCCATACCCATACCAGGCATCATTTCAATAGGGCGAGGCATATCGATAACATCAATCTCAATTTGAGTATTATTTTCTTTACCATTGCGCAAGTCTGCTAATACCTTATCTTTAACGATTTTTTCAGCAGTATCTGCGTTTTCAGCCTTTTTAGCAATATACAAAATATCTAAAACTCGCTTTTCGGCTGCTTCGCTAGCTTTTTCGTGTAGAGCTTCTAGCTTTTCGGCTTTAACAAGACGCACCGAGGTTTCGGCTAAATCTCTAACCATGCTCTCTACATCTCTACCCACATAACCGACTTCAGTGAATTTAGTTGCTTCTACCTTTATAAAAGGAGCTTTTACAATTTTAGCAAGCCTGCGGGCAATTTCGGTTTTACCAACGCCCGTAGGACCCTTCATTATAATGTTTTTGGGCGTAATTTCATCCATCAGCTTTTGAGGAAGCTGACTGCGTCTATAGCGGTTTCTAAGTGCTACCGCTACTGCTTTTTTGGCCTCTACCTGACCAATTATATAGCGGTCTAATTCCGCCACAATTTGTTTTGGTGTTAATTCCATTTATTTTTTACCCCCTAATTCTTCTATTGTAAAATTGTGATTTGTATAAACGCAAATATCAGCCGCTACTGTCATTGCTTTTTCTGCTATTTCTCTAGCAGATAGCTTTGTGTTATCAAGCAGCGCTTTAGCCGCAGCTAGTGCGTAATTACCACCGCTACCAATAGCACAAACACCATCGCATGGCTCGATAACATCGCCCATACCGCTTAAAATAAGTAGCTCATTATCATCAGCAACAATAAGCATCGCCTCTAAATGACGAAGCATTTTATCGCTTCGCCAAAGCTGAGCAAGCTCCACCGCACTGCGTGTTAAATTCCCGCTATACTTATTTAGCATAGCCTCAAACTTTTCGCTAAGTGTAAAAGCGTCCGCCACACTGCCCGCAAAGCCAACCACCACTTTATCGTTATAAAGCCTTCTAACCTTTACGGCATTACCTTTTAATATAATAGCTTGGCTTTGAGTAACCTGACCATCACCCGCTATTACAATGCTACCGCCTCTCTTTACGGCAACAATAGTTGTTCCATCTAATTGAACCATATTTTTAATGTCGTATTGTTGGCTGTAGTAATTTCCTTACAGTTCCAACTATTACTATTTCCTTGATTTTTTTAATTTTCCCCTACGATTGATTATATTATAACTGATAGATTAAGAGATGTAAAGAATATTCAAGTGCTAATAAAACTATAAGCTATTATTTAAATGTTTCTTAAAATCATCTATTGCTCTATCTGATAGTTGTTGCTTTTTGAGATTTTTGTGCTCAAGTTTTTTGAGTTTGGTTTTTGGTTTTTCAGAGTTAAGTAACGGGGGCAATAATCCAAAATTAGCATTCATCGGTTGAAAATTTTGATTAGGAGTTGTTATATAGGCGGTTAAAGCACCTAAAATTGTTGTGGGAGGCAATGAAAATATTGTAGGGACGACATTCTGTCGCCCAAACTTATTAAATAAACTTATCGCCGATAGCAAACCGCTCGCCACGCTTTCTAAATACCCCTCTACTCCGCTTAGTTGTCCTGCTATATATATATTGGGATATTTTTTAGTTGAAAAATCACAATTCAAAACTTCGGGAGCATTTACAAATGTATTGCGGTGCATAACTCCATAGCGTAAAAACTCTGCCTCTTTTAGAGCGGGAATTAGTCCAAAAACTCTTTTTTGTTCGTTAAATTTTAGATTTGTTTGAAAGCCTACTAAGTTATACATTGTAGCAGATGCGTTTTCTTGCCTAAGCTGAACAACCGCATACGGCCGTCTGTCTGTTTTTGGGCAAACTAATCCAACTGGTTTAAGCGGTCCAAATCTAAGAGTATCTACTCCTCTGCTTGCCAAAACCTCTACAGGCATACAGCCCTCAAACACCTTAATATCTTTTTCGAATTCGTGCAAAGGTGCTTTTTCGGCTTTTAATAGCTCGCTAACAAAATGTAAATACTCATCCTTTTCCATCGGGCAATTTATATAAGCAGGGTCACCATCATCTCCGCTCTTACCATATCTATCCGCTACAAATGCACTATCAAAATCTATACTTTCTCTACTTACAATCGGGGCAACTGCATCATAAAAATACAAATTTCCAGCGAATTCCTCTTTGATTTTATTCGCTAAATTCCCCATAGTAAGCGGTCCCGTTGCAATAATGCACGGCACATCAAGCGGAAATTCCTCTACTAACTCATTAACAATCTCGATATTAGGATGATTATATAAAAGCTCGGTAATCTCTTTACTAAACGCTTCTCTATCCACAGCCAACGCACTACCCGCCGGAACTGCGTGTTTTTTTGCAGTCGCTAAAATAAAACTATCAAGCATTTCAAGCTCCGCTTTAAGCAATCCATGAGCCGTACAAATGTCCAAACTCTTTAGCGAGTTAGAGCAAACAAGCTCGCAAAAATTATCGCTATGATGTGCGGGACTTCTTTGCTTTGGCTTAGCATCTATAAGCGTTACCTTTACTCCCCTTTTTGCTAGCTGATACGAAGCCTCCGCCCCCGCCAGTCCAGCACCTATGATTGTTGCTCGTATATTCATATGTTCAATTTTCTAGCTCTTGCATTGCAAATAATCAACAATTCTCAACTCTCCATTCTCAATTTTCAATTAATTTTTACTTCTTAAACTTACAACCCTTTGCCCCACATATTATTGTTGTGGTTTCGGCACCTTTTCTTACAGTTGTATAACTACCGCAATCTGGACATTTTTCGTCTGATAACGGAAGATTACTTGCAAAGCTACAATCTGGATAGCCAGAACAGCCGTAAAAAGGCTTACCTTTAGAAAAGCGTTTGCCTAGCGGTTTACTGCATTTTGGACAGTTACCTGCATTTTCATCCTCTTCTTTTTTGATGTCTTTAATATTTTTACATGCTGGATAACCTGGGCAAGCGTGAAACGAACCGTATTTGCCGTTTCTAAGTATCATTTCTTTCCCGCATTTCTCGCAAAAAATACCAGAATTTTGTTGTTCTTGAACTACTATTTTCGTTGCTGTAAGTGTTTTTGTATTCTCCATTGTTTGACCCTCGTTTATGTTACTTAAATTTATATTTGGCTCAGCCCCATCAAAGCTACCTGCACTCTCGTATTCGCTTGGCGGAGGCACTGATATACCGTCTACCGCCTCTACAGCAGGTTGAACTATATTTTTTATATTTTTACATTTTGGAAATCCTGGACAGGCTAAAAATTGCCCAAATCTACCAGATCTTATAACCATATTAACTCCGCATTTATCGCACGGAATATCTGTCTCTACCGGAGGCTCTTTTAGCGTGTATTCATCGCCTAAAGCATTTGCGATTTTTTCCTCTAATCCTTCGTAATACTTGCCAACAACTCCCTGCCAAATAACTCCACCATCCTCAATCGTATCTAATTCGTCCTCCATTTTGGCGGTAAATAACACATCCATAATATCAGGAAAATACTTAACCAGCATATCAGTAACCTTTTCGCCTAATTCGCTAGGCACTAAATAACGACCCTCTTTAGAACAATAAGTACGACTAGTAAGCACGCTGATTGTAGGAGTATAAGTAGCGGGACGACCGATACCCTTTTCTTCCATAGCTTTAACAAGACTTGCCTCAGTATAGCGGGTTGGAGGCTTTGTGAATTTTTGTTCGTATTTGTACTCAACAAAGTTAAGAATTTCGCCTTCAACTAAATCGGGAATTTTTGCATTTGTGTTTTCTTCATCTTCCTCGCTGTCTTCTGCATTTTTGCCTTTTTTAGCCGAGGTGTCAAAGTTGTAAACGGCAGTATAGCCAGGAAAAAGCGGGGTTTTGCCCGTAACCTTAAAGCCGTAAATCCCTGCCTCTATCTCGACTGCTAACGAATTATATGTAGCATCGGACATTTGGCTTGCTAAAAAGCGTTCGTAAATTAGTTTATACAATTTAAATTGCGGAGGAGCTAACGCACCCTTTAGACTCTCCGGTGTGCGGTCTAAATTGATAGGGCGAATCGCCTCGTGAGCGTCCTGAGCGCCTTTTTTAGAGGCATAAAAATTCGGTTTTTCAGGCACATAATCGGCGCCGTATTTTTTACCGATAAATTCTCTAGCAGATGCAATCGCATCGGGAGCAACTCGGGTACTATCGGTACGAATATATGTTACAAGTGCCACTTTCCCCTCTGGACCAACATCAACACCCTCGTAAAGAGTTTGAGCAACAGACGAGGTTTGCTTTAGCGAAAAGCCCAGTTTATTTAGAGCATCTTGTTGCAAACTAGAAGTTATAAACGGAGGCATAGGTCGAGCCTTAGTAATAGATTTTTTCACGCTAGCTACTTTGTATTCTTTACCGTTAAGCCCCGCAAGCGTTTCATCTACCATTTCTTTACTTACTAGCTTATACTTCTCGCCTTCCTTTTTAGCTAATACCGCTTTAATCGCCGTACTATCGCCAGCCTTATTTAATATAGAAGCAAACGGCCAATATTCCTCTGGAATAAAAGCACGGATTTCTCGCTCTCTGTCTACAACTAATTTTAGCGTAACAGACTGTACACGACCTGCCGATAGCTTGCTTTGAATTTTTTTACAAAGCACTGGCGAAACCTTATAACCCACAAGTCTATCTAAAACTCTTCTCGCCTGCTGAGCATCTACCAAGCTTTGGTCTATTGGTCTTGGATTTGCTAATGCCGTTGTAATTGCTTTTTTAGAAATTTCGTTAAAAACAATTCTAACGGGAGCAGTCGCATCAATATCCAATATGTGAGCCACATGCCAAGAAATTGCCTCACCTTCTCTGTCTGGGTCGGTGGCAAGCAGTATACCGTCTTTAGCTTTACCCGCTTCTCGCTTTAGCTGTTCGGCAATTTGAGCCTTATCTTCCATAATTTCATACTTGGGCTCAAAATTCTTTTTAACATTTATGGCAATGCTTTTTACAGGCAAATCCCTAATATGCCCTTTTGTGGCAAACACCTTGTATCCGTTACCGAGATACTTTTCTATGGTTTCCTTTTTACCGGCACCCTCTATTATTACTAATTTCATTTTCTTTTACTGTCGTTGGAGGTTACAAATTAGTTTTGTTACAGTTCCAACTATTGCTCCTTTGTCGCATAAATACTTGTTATCAAAGTTTTATACTTTTTTCTTAGCGGTTTCTCCAAGAAACATTGGCTCGTCTAATCTACACTCTTTAGGATTATTTTGATTATAAACAACACATACCACATCGCCAACTGCTAATTCTTGCTTAGCATCTAATTCTATTGTAGAAAAAGCTCGAAGTTTTCCTACACCGCCAAGTACATCAATCCATACTTTATATCTGCCACCTAATAATGAGCGTTTTACTTTGCGTACACTTCCTACATCTGGATATTCTTCGTTATATTTTAGTTTTCTGCTACGATTGTAATATTCCTCAAATTGTTCTATGTCAAATTTTTCAGCGTATTCTCTCATTAACTTATCATACTCTACAAAAAATGCCATTTCATTATTATTCATCAAAGTTGAAATCGTTTTAATTTTATTAACTAACTCAATATGTTCCTTATGAGAAATTTTTTTAGTATTCCAAATGCTTTTCCAACTTCCCCAACCAAATAATAACTGTACATCATAATAACTCATTGCATATCTATCAGCCATTATTTGATAATTACGAACTCGTTCCATTATAGTTAGATATTTTTTCTCATCTTGCGGTTTTGGAAAAAAATCAAGTAAAAATTGCGAAAACTGCAATTCCTCAACAGGCACAGCCTTAACCCTTTTAGTTATTTCGACAAAACCTCCATCTCCGCTAGGTATTCGCCTAGTTACCATATAATACTCTTTTTCTTTTTTATTACTCATATTAAACCACCCTGTATTTATTATTACTGCTTCGCTTTATAACACCTTTCATCTCGAGTGAAATTAGTCCCATATGCAATTCGCCGTGCGTCATATTTTCAATTTCCATAAGTTCATCAAAGGACTTTTCGCCATCATTTAAGTGATTATAGAGAGATTGTTCAAAAAAGTCTAGTTGAATTTGTGGAATATTTTGCGGATTTTTTAGATTTTTGTCGCTGAAAAACAACAGAATATCTTGCGTAGCCGTAAGTACATTTGCGCCCTTTTTGATTAGATTATTTGTGCCAAGCGATTTACTGCTTGTAATATTACCGGGTACAGCAAAAATTTCTTTGCCTTGTTCTAAAGCACGCTCCGCCGTAATTAACGCACCACTTTTAGCCGATGCCTCAACAATAACGGTAACATCACTAAGCGCCGAAACAATTCGGTTTCGCTCAGGAAAAGTATATTTAGCAGGAGGAATATTAGGTAGATACTCGCTTATTACAAGTCCTTCTCTGCAAATCCTCTCGTATAGCTTTTGATTATCGCTAGGATAAAATTCGTTATGACCCATACCCAAAACGGCAATCGTTTTACCACCAGCCTTTAAGCAAGCGTCGTGAGCATACGCATCTATCCCCGTTGCCAAACCGCTAACTATTGTAAAACCATAATCAACTAGCTCGCTTGCAAATTTTTCAGTAGCATCCTTACCGTACTCGCTACAACGACGAGTACCCACAATCGCAACGGCAGGATTTTCACTTTTTAACAGACTTATATCTCCCCTATAAAAAAGTCCCACAGGCGGAAGAACATTATTTTGCCTTAACTTTTCGGGAAACAATTCATCACTAAACGGCAGAAACTCCACACCCATCGTATACAATTTATCCAATGCCTTTTGTAGTGTTTCTAAACTAGCATATTCTATTAGTGATTGATACGCAGATTTAGACACCAACTTTTCTATTTTCTCATCTTGTCTAATCCTATCAAAAAGTTCCTCGACACTATAAATCTCAAGAAGTTTGGTTCTCCTAATCGGAGTAATTTTTGCCAGCATTAGCCAAAGATATAATAATTTTTGCATATTCTTTATTCGTAAAAACTACACAAAATATATAATTGTGCATCCCTATCGTATAATATCTTTAAGCCTTTGTCTAGCTATTTATTTTTATAAATTTTCTTGTAATAAATTTTTCTAACTCTACAATAAGCATAAATGCTATACCAATTCCGATAATAATTAACCAGTCAATAACAGTTAGGAATGCTGTGCCAAAAAGATTATTCATAAACGGAATATAGGTAAAAGCAATTTGTAGTAATAGCAAAATTCCGCAAACTATAAAAGCAATTTTATTTTTGAAAAAGTCTTTACTAAACATACTGCTATTTGTTTTGCGACAGTTAAACACATAAAAAATACTACCTGCTACTACCAACATATTAACGGCAAAAGTGCGAGCATGAGCTAAATCTTCCCCGTACATTCCGCTTTCATACAATATTAAAAATGAGCCAACCGCTAAAGCTGTATGAAGAATCACTGTATAAGCCGTTCTGAATAGCGTATACTTTCCGACAATACCTTCGTTAGGTGGTCGAGGCTTTCTATTCATAACAGAACTCTCACTCTCTTCAAAAGCAAACGCTATACTAATTGTAACCGCAACAACCATATTTACCCATAAAATTTGTAGAGCAGTAATTGGCAAAGTAAAATTAAGCAGAAGTGCTGTAATGATAACAAATGCTTGTGCTGTGCTTGTCGGAAGCAAAAATATAATTGTTTTTATAATGTTATCATATGTTGTTCTACCCTCTTTAACTGCTGCTATAATCGTAGCAAAATTATCGTCTGCTAGCACCATATCGGCGCTATCTTTTGTAACATCGGTACCTTTAATGCCCATAGCAACCCCAATATCGGCCGATTTTAAGCTAGGAGCATCGTTTACACCGTCGCCCGTCATAGACACCACTTCGCCGTTTGCTTGGAGAGCACGCACCAATCGCAACTTATGCTCGGGAGAAGTTCTAGCAAAAATATCGCATTTAGCCACCGCTTTTTGCAATTCTTCGTCCGACATATTTTCTAAATTGCTACCGCTTAAAACGGATTGATTATCGGTTAGACTCATTTGTCTTGCTATCTCGCCTGCTGTTAAAGCGTGGTCGCCCGTTATCATTTTTACTGTGATGCCTGCTTTTCTGGCTATCTTGATAGCTTCGATTGCTTCTGGTTTTGGAGGATCTATTATACCTACAATTCCTAAAAATATTAGGTTAGATGTTTTTAGACCTTCGTGATTAAGTTCTGTTTTTATATCGTGCGGGCTTACCCCTACAACATCGGCATATGCTAATCCTATCATTCGCTTGCCACTAGATGCTATGGAGTTTATTTTGTTTTCCCAAAAGTTTATATCGATTTTTTCTTGAGAATTTTCGCTAGCTTGAAATTTGCAAAGCTCTAACACTTTTTCACAAGCACCGCTAACAAAAACAAGTTTTTCAGTGTTTAATTGTGCATTGAGTTTTGAATTTTGTGAATTAACCTCAACTGCTGTTGCTCTATACTTATAGCTACTATCAAAAGGAATATCAGCTATCTTTTTAGCATTAAATGTATCAAATAAATTAACCTTTTTACTAAGGGTTATAAGCGATGCTTCGGTCGGATTTCCGCTCGGCACAAATTGTCCGTCTATTTCATTTACACTGGCTTCGTTACAAAAGCCTGCACACTGTATCAGTTTAGCTAAATTTGTGTTTTCTAATCCAAAAGTTTGACTTCCTTTTTTAATCTCACCGTACGAACTATATCCCGCTCCCATAATTTCAAAATCGCCAAATGTTGTATAGATATTTGTAGCTGTCATTTCGTTTTTGGTAAGTGTACCTGTTTTATCGCTACAAATAACCGTAACACTGCCAAGAGTTTCAACACTCGGTAGTTTTTTAACAATTGCTTTTTTATATGCCATCCTACCAACACCAAGCGCTAAAATGATAGTAATAATACTAGGCAAACCTTCTGGAACGGCCGCAACAGCAAGACCAATAACAGCAGTAACGGCATCATACCACGCTAAGCCCCAACCAAAAATTGCAATCGGCAACATTACAACCGCAACACCAAGAATAATAAGCGACAATATCTTACCGAATTTATCTATTTTTTTCATAAGTGGCGATTGTCCCGCTTTAGCTTCGACTAGCATTTCGTTAATTTTGCCAATTTCGGTATTACTACCAACTTCCACCACAACACCTAATCCATCGCCACTTGTAACATTAGTGCTAGCATATGCCATACATACTCTCTCACCAAGCGGAGTATCTTTTGCCACCGCCTCAATATTTTTGCTAACCGCTACACTTTCGCCCGTTAAAGCAGATTCATCAATTTCTAAATTACTAATGCTAAACAGTCTTAAATCCGCAGGAATTTTATCACCCGATCTTATAAATACTACATCACCAATTGTTAACTCCTCAGCATCAATCTCTATTCTAACACCATCTCTAATAACCACACATTTAAGCGACAGCATATTTTTTATAGCGTCCAGTGCCTTCTGAGCTTTACCCTCTTGAATAAATCCAATAAGAGAATTTATGATAATAACACCAAAAATAACGCCCATATCTATAAAATGCTCTCCGCCGTTCGGCATAGTAAGTGCCATAATAAGTTTTAAGATACCCGCCCCAATAAGAACATAAATAAGAGCATTATTAAACTGTAGCAAAAATCGAACCACAGGATTCTTACGCTTAACTTCTGGCAACTTATTTTTGCCATGTTGGGTTATTCGTTCTTGTGCAAATTGGCTAGATAACCCTTTTGTCGATGAATTAACTTGCTCGAAAATTTTCTCGATCGAATATGTTTCCCACAATATTGCCTTTTTTTCAATTATTTTTCTATTTTGTTTTTTCATTATTTTACTAAAAAAGGCGAGTAATCAGTCTACTAAAAAACTGACTTCCCGCCCCAAAAGTCTATTGTGGATAAACCACACCTTGAAAATGCAATTTTTTATTTTTTTATATTTGCATCCAACTACTAATTTTTATTTAATTTTCGCCCATATTTTGAAATGATAACTAAGTCTATAATTTCTCATTCGCCTCATTTCTCATTTTTAATTGCAAATTTTAATTTGCCAGCGGATAAACGCTAACTTGTTTTTTACCTTTACGCATTTCAAACTTTACATCACCGTCGATAAGGCTAAATAGCGTATCGTCGTTACCTCTGCCTACATTTCTACCTGGATGAAATTTTGTACCTCTTTGACGCACTAAAATATTGCCGGCTAGTACAAACTGACCGTCTGCTCTTTTAACACCAAGACGCTGAGCATTAGAATCTCTTCCGTTTTTAGATGAACCTACACCCTTTTTATGAGCAAATAATTGTATATTTATAAACATCTTTATAGATTACTCCTTATTTATTTTCAGTTTTATGAATTTTCCGTACTCGGATTGCAAATCTGCAATACCTAAATACATAGTTTCTAGTATCATATCAGCATTATTACGCTCTTTCTCTGAAATATCTTTTGGTAAATTCAGCGTAAGCAATGCGTTTTCGTGATCGACTTTATACTCAACGGGCAATTGTGCTACACTCATTAATCCAAGGACCGCAGTTTGCACTAGGCTAGATAAAGAAGCACACACAATATCCTCGCCCATTTCACCGTAATCACAATGACCATCGCACGAAATTGATACTATTTTTTTGTTTTTATCTCTTGTAATTACAATGCTTGTCATTCTTTTACTACATCCTATTTTTAGCCAATCTTAGCAATTTTAATACGAGTGAATAGCTGACGATGACCTTTTTTTGTGCGTTGATTTTTCTTAGGTTTATATTTATAAACCACAACTTTTTTAGCTTTACCGTGACTAATGATTTCTGCTGTAACAGTTTGAGTTGCCTCTTGCCCTACAACAACGCTATCGCCTTTAACAACCATAAGTGCAGGTATCTGAACCTTTTCGCCAGGTTTAGCATCTAGCTTTTCTACCTCTAGCACATCACCTGCCGCTGCTTTATATTGTTTGCCACCAGTTAAAATAATCGCATACATATTTTGTAACCTCCTTAAATTTAGAAGTTCTCGCTAGTGAAAGAGGCACTGAATTTAGCTTCAGATTTTGAACACAAAATTAAATTGCGTAAGCCCTCTCTAGGCGAACCAAAAGGTATTATATCATTTTTTAAATAGCGTAGTCAACAACTATTTTATGAATTTTCTTCTTTTTCGCTAAACATATTGCGGTATTTTATAAGGTAGTTTACGCAGGATATTATTGTTAGAATTGTAGCTAAAACTAGAATAATAGTGCCGATAAAAATAAAATAATCGCCTACTACTCTATTTAATTCATAAATATCGGCAACAGGAATTAGTATACATAACGCTATAATTTGAAGTACCATTTTATATTTACCTAATTTATCTGCCATAACAGTTATCCCTTTAGTTTGTGCTATCATTTTAAGTCCGCTTATAAAAAGTTCTCGACAAATTATTATCATCGTGCAAGCAACAGTTACTATAAAATAAACAGTATATATCGGATGAGGTACAGGACTGATATCTATTAAACCTTGTGGAAACCAAAATATTAACGCCGACACCACAACTAGAACAAGTGCACAAACCACTAACATTTTGTCAGCAATCGTATCTAAAAAATTGCCGAGTTTTGTTATCATATTATATTTGCGAGCGATATAGCCGTCTAAAAAGTCGGTTAGGCTAGCTATAATAAAAACACCTAATGCCGCAAACCGCATATAATTAAACGGCAAAAAAAACAGTGTTACAAACACAGGAATAAGAACTATGCGTGCTATTGATAATTTATTTGGTAAGTTCATAATATTTTTATAACATCTCTCCTATTAAGTCATAATCATCTGTGTTGGTGATTTTAACTTTATACATACTGCCAATATCGGCAAATTCCCCTTTAAAATATATTAGAGTATCTATATCTGGAGCGTTGTATTGACTACGGCCAAAAAAGAGGCTTTTATCAAAATCTATACCTTCGTAACGAACAGCTAAAGTTTTGCCGATTTGAGATTTATTAAAAGCAAATGCATTTTGTTGATGAAGTTCGCCTATTGTATTGTAACGATGTTTTTTAATTTTTGGAGCGATTTGATTTTTTAGTTTGCTAGCAGATGTACCGCCCTCTTTAGAGTATTCAAAACATCCTATATGGTCGGGCTTGTATTCTCGCACAAAATTACACAAGTTTTCAAATTCGCCTTCGCTCTCAAAAGGAAAACCCACCATTAAAGTTGTACGAATTGCTATATAGTTTTTTTGATTGCGGATTTTTTCTATTAAGTTTTTAACTTCTATCTCGCCGTATGGACGGTTCATTAGCTTTAGAATTCTAGTATCTATATGCTGAATAGGGCAATCAATATATTTTGCCATTTTATCGCAATCGGAAATAAATTTGATAAGCTCGTCCGACACTAAATGTGGATAAGCATACATTAGACGAATTTGCTCTAAATTTAAGTTAGCTAGCTTTTCTAATAGTGTCAGTAGCTTGATATCACCATAAATATCTTTTCCATAGCTTGTGCTGTCTTGTGCTACAACTATGATTTCTTTGGCACCACAATCTATTAGATATTTAGTTTCGTCTACAAGTTGTTCTATCGGAGTTGAAGTATATCTACCACGAATACTTGGAATTGTACAATAACTACAATGATTATCACAACCGTCAGAAATTCTAAGATATGCTAAATGTGGCGGAGTTGTAAGATAGCGTGTTGTGATGTGATTACTGTCGGTGCGTGATGTAAAAATATTTTTATTAGGTTCGAATGATAAAATATCGCCCTTACAGTTGAAGATATTTTCTAACACAGAAACTATTTTTTCGTAATCTTTTACACCTAAAAATGCATCAACCTCGGGGAGATCTTTAGCAATTTCGTCTGCGTGCTTTTGAGGCAAGCAACCTGTAACAATAAGTGCTTTGCAGTTACCTGTTTTTTTATGTTCGCTAGAATCAAGTATCGCTTCGATTGCTTCTACTTTAGCGGATTTGATAAAAGCACAAGTATTTACGATAATAATATCCGCCTCGGAGTGCTCGGATATTACGGTATAACCCTCTTTTACTAAGATGCTGAGCATCTTTTCGGTATCTACCCGATTCTTATCGCAACCTAGACTTGTTACTGCTATTGATTTATGGTTAGTCATTATTTACTCGTTCTTTATTTTGGCTCAAATTACAATGTGCAAATTACAAATTTGGACTTATTAGTTATTTTTGTACAAATGTTAAATAATCAATATTTGTGCATTGTAATTTGATTTTATTCTTCGTATTCGCTATCTTTTTTTCCAAATTTCTCGTTAAATTCTTCCATTGTCATATGAACAGGACGAGGTTTTTGACCATCACTTGCCCCGATATAGCCGTGTATTTCCATATAGTCCATAATACGGGCAGCCTTAGCATAACCCATAGCAAAACGACGCTGAATAAAGCTAGTACTGGCCGTACCCATTTCTATGATAGTTTTAAGTATATCAGGCATAAGAGGGTCATATTCTACATATGGCTCATCACCGTCGCCTTTAGCTAAACCGCTTGTTTCCTCTTTTTCTAAACTTTCAGTAAATTCTTCATCGAAATCAGCCTCGTTATTAGCTTTTATAAAGCTGATAACAGCATCTATCTCTTCGCTAGATACTATCGCACCCTGTACTCTTTGAGGCTCATTAAGACCCATTGGGGCATAAAGCATATCGCCTTTACCTTGCAGAGTTTCGGCACCGTTACTATCTAAAACTATACGACTGTCTAAATTACTTTTTAGCGAGAATGCAATACGGCTAGGTAGGTTTGCCTTGATTGTACCCGTAACAACATCGGTAGTTGGCCTTTGGGTAGCTAAAACCAAATGAATACCGGCCGCTCTTGCTTTTTGAGCAATACGCATAATGTTTTCTTCTAGCTCTTTTTTATAACTACTTGTCATTAAATCCGCCAATTCGTCTACTATAAGAAGAATATAAGGCAGTTTTTCTTCATCACCATTTACTACACCTTCCCAAGTGTTGTATTCCGTAATGTTCTTTTTGCCGTGTTTAGACAGCATAATATAGCGACGCTCCATTTCGGCAACTAGCCACTTAAAAGCATTTAATGCTTTTTTGTCGGTGCAAATAATGTCCTTTGTCAATAAATGAGGCATCCCCTCGTATGCCTTAAGCTCTACCATTTTAGGGTCTACTAAAATTAACCTTACATCATCGGGAGAAGATTTATATACAAGAGATACTATAAGTGAGTTTATACAAACTGATTTTCCGCTACCTGTTGAACCAGCAATAAGCATATGCGGCATTTTGTCAATCTCACATACAATGTTAACACCTCCAATATCTTTACCTATACCTACAGCTAAAGCAGATTTTGATTTAGTAAACTCGTTACTCTCTAGTGTTTCTCTTAGACTTACTAAATCTCTACAATTATTAGGAACCTCTATACCTACCGCTTTTTTACCAGGGATCGGAGTTTCTATTCTTATTTTACCAACGCTTTCCAAATTATAACGAATATCTTTATCATAGCTTTCTATTTTGGTAATAGGAATACCGGTTGGCATTCTTAATTCGTATCTAGTAACGGATGGTCCTCTAACAATATTAGTTACTTCTACAGGAAGCTTAAATTCTGCTAAGGTATCTACAATTTTTTCAGCCATCATTTTTTTATCTGCTTCGCTATCATCTTGTTGAGCGTTTATAGACGGCCTAAGTAAATCTAAAGATGGAGTAATATATCTGGTTTTCTTTTTCTTTTTCTTCTTAACAGGCTCTTGTTCGGCTTTAGAGGCAACAAAGCTCTCCATATCAACTTGACCATCTGATATTTTATACTTTGATATAGTTCTTGTCTTAGATGGCTTAAAGCCAACTTCTCTTTCGGGAATTACTTGTTGTTGATCTTGCTCAATTAAAGCATCTAAATTGCCTACTATCCTATCCTCTAAATCGTTATCGGCATCTTTTATCGAATATTCCGAAACCTGCTCTCTATAACCCGAAAAGTCAATTGCCGAAGTATCTTTTGTTTCGGTTTTATCTATAACTTCCATTTTTTCTACAGCTTGGGTAAGTATAGTGGTTTCAATAATAGGCTCAACTTTAACCTCTTTTACAGCCACTCTTTCAACAGTTTCATCCTCGAAGGTTTCAACAACTCCAACGGCTTCCTCTTGAGCTTTAGTTTCGGTTAAAAATGCTTCCTTATCAGTAATGATAATGTCGTCATATCTCTTAAATTGATGTATGCCCTCTACCGCTTCTCTATCCTCTAAATGCTCATTCTCGCCTAGGTCGGATAAGCAAAAAAGAGCGTCCATAAAGCTATTACCTGTACTAGCGGTGCGTTTAGGAGTAGGATTATAACTAGCAGGACTAGTAAAAGTAGCAGGCGGTTCTTCTATTATATCAACAGGAATAAATTTTGGCTTTTCTTCCTCTTTTTGAATAACAGGAATAACAGGTATCGACAGAGATGGCGGAGTTATTTGAATCGGTTTAACTTCTTTCTCTACAACAGCCTTAACTTCTTCTGTCTTAATATATTTGTCCTCGGGCACTATGCCATCAGTTGTTACGATAGGACCAGGATTTATAACACCAACACCAATATCTTCGTCTAATGGAATTTGAGCAATCTCCGGCACAGGAATAGTGTTAGTATTTTTAGGTGTGCTGTCAAACTTCACGAACGAGGGCGAAGGTGGTGTGTAGCTAGTAATCGTATCTAAAAAGCTAGACGAATTAGTTGTCGTAGTTTCTCTTTTTGGACTTGTACTTACAGAATAAAAGCTATCGTATTTGCTCGAATCATACGGCTCTTTTTCTTTTGAAGTAGTTTCAGCATTATCTTGAGCCATTACCTCATCTTTTTTAACTTGGCTTGCTTTATTCTCTCTACTAAAAGTGCCGGCTTGTTTGCGTTCTGACTCTAGCCTATCACTCTCAAAAGACGCATTTATAATGCCCTCGTAGTTCATAGTATAATAGTCATCTTCCTCGTCTTTAGGTGGAATCTGAGCCACATTAGCACCGCCTCGCTCGCTTAAATCAAGCGGTTCGTTATGAACTATTTTATTAGGACGCTTGGGAGGAGTAATGTCATCTAAAAGTCTACCGCTGTCGACATTATTTAAGCTATTTAACAACTCAGGCTCATCTATATCGCTAAGTAGCGGATGATATTTCTCGCCTGTTGTCGATACTGTATACTGACTTATCGGCGATTGACTTGTGCGACTTGTCTTTAAATAATTTCTTAAATCCTCTAAATCATTAGCGTTATTTTCTTCTTTTTTAATAAGCATCGGCTCGTCATCTAATAAAATTGAACGAGCTCTACTTGTAACAAGACTCTCGTTTGTGTTACTAACAACAAGCGGACTATCCACTGTGGTTGCCACTTCGTTTAGTGGATTTGTCGTTGAATATGTAGCAGTAGTAGTTGTAGTTATCTTTTCATTAAGATTAGAAAAACTATTTCCGCTAGAAACAAATGCTTCACTCGCACTTTGCTCCTTAGGAGTAATATTTTGTACAAAAAGTCCCTTATCTACAAGAGGAACTACACGGGTAGTCGGGCTGTTTGTTTTAATAAATGCAGGCTCTCTCTTTTGAGTAACCACAGCTTTTCTAGCTTGCAAAATTCCAAATCTCTTGTTAAGCATCATAAAGCTAAGAGCCACAATACCTATACCATAAAGAATAAACGACACAACAGGAGTTATCGCCGACTGAACACCATATACAACAATTCCAAAAAGCACTCCACCAGCAGTTACAGGTCCATCCGCCATAAAACCCGAGTAAACTTGACTGATATATTCGGCAAAATCTAAATACAAAAAGCTAAAAGTTGTTGCTAAGTGAAGTGTAAAAATAAATAATAGCGAAACTAACGAAATTCCAACGATATAAATAGGCTTAGTGTTTAGACGATAGCCTTTTATTAAAAATATGCCTGCTATAAAGAAACATAATAGGATTGGATAGATAGAAAATCCAAAAACGCCCCATAATAAGCCTGTTATAGCACCGCTAACAGGACCAAGTATCACAGGAATTACAACACAAAGCAATAAAAAACCGCATACAATAGTTAGTACCCAGCCGATAATTTCTTTTTGTGCTTCTGATTTATTTGTAGTATTTCGATTTTGTTTAGACAAGATATGTATTCTCCAAAGTTTTTTTCTATTATGAGTATCTAATAATGAATATTGAAAATAATAGATTTAATCTTAATAACCCAAAATTCAATAAAGCAAAAATTAAAGACGAAAAAAAAATCATAGGCAAATTTAATACTTTTTGCCACACGATTACACTTAATTATAACACTATATATATCTAATAAGCAACTAAAATTTCATTAAAATGTGGAAACTTTGTGGATAGATTGGGGATAAGTCTTTTTCAGTGTATAATGCATAATTCATAGTGTATAGCTATTGTTTTTTATTTATCAAATTCATAATAACACTTTTATTATTTTTAATAAACCCAACCGCTACGAACTAAACACTATGTCCTATTCGCTAAATCTCATATCCTTCTTTCTCACTCAATCCGTCTTGTCTATTAAAATTTTCTTTGTTTTTATCAAAGTAGATTTTATGTATATCGCTTGCGGTAATACCAAAATCTAGGCACATACTCACCCAAAAATGTAGAATGTCCACTAATTCGCCCGCAACTAAGTCTTTATCTACCGTCTTAGGATTTTTCCACCACTTATAGTTTACTTCTCTAAGTAGCTCCCCCACTTCGTCAAGCAATGCCAAGCACTTCTTTTGCGTCCACTCCTCAGATGTAAAATCTAAATTGCGTTTTTGTCTAATATACTCGTCAAGTTTCGCTTGACCTAAAAATATTTGTTCTAGTTTATCCATATTCCAATGAGAAATGAGAAATGAGAAATGAGACGAATTTCGGTTTATTATAGAATCAAGACTTACTAAAAATTAAATTTAATAAATCGATAATTTCTCATTCGCCTCATTTCTAATTTCTCATTGTTTTATATTTTAAATCCCTTAAAATCAGCCTTATATTCCCTGCCCACATATGCTGAGCAAATATTGTCGTTTACAAAAATTTGTTTTGCAAAATCATTTGCATTAGCAACTGTTACCGCATTGATTTCTTTAATACGCTTATCTATATCGTACACCTCGTCGCTCATAAGAAGTAATTTACCATTTGCTATCATAACGCTAGAAACATTTTCTCTACCAAAAATAAGTGCTGATTTTAATTGAATTTTTGCTCTATCTAACTCTGCTTGAGTTATCGTTCCGCTAGCCAGCTTCTTAATCTCGCTAGCCGTTGCATTAAGTGCTTTATCAGTATTTTCGGGACTGATATTAAGAACAACATTAAATGTACCATTGTTCATATGATTACTAGCACCGCTATAAACGCTGTAGGCTAGACCCATTTGCTCACGAATTGTTTGGAACAACCTACTACTCATACCACCACCCGCTATAACATTAAGCACATTTTGAACAGCAGACTTTGGATGATTAAACGGCAAGCTATCAAAACTGATAACAATATTACTTTGCTCGAAGTCTTTGATTCGTTCTAAATGAGTGCGTTTGATTGCGATTTTGCTAGGCTCTTTTTCGTTACTAACTGTAGTGCAAATTTTATCAAGAACGAATTTTTTAACTAATTTATCCGCCTCTTCTACCGTAATAGCACCCGCAAAAGAAATTACGCAATTACTAGCACAGTAAAATTGATTAACAAACCTTTTAACATCGGCTTGCTTAAATCGCTTGATATTTTTTGGAGGGCCAAGAATTGTTTGCCCTAAGCTACTCTCGCCATAAAGCGCTTTAGCAATTAAATCAAAGCAAATCTCATCGGGAGCATCCTCTACCATATTTATCTCTTCTAAAATAACATTGCGTTCTTTATCCAACTCCTCTGGCAAAAAAGTGCTGTCAAAAAATATATGAGTAAGAGTTTCAAAACACTTATCAAAATTCTCATCGATACTTTTTACATAGTAACAAGTTGAACTTTTACCTGTAAAGGCGTTTACAGAAGCCCCTAGACTCTCAAAACTATCAGCAACCTCAAAAGGCGACAGCTTGTCCGTGCCCTTAAAAAACATATGCTCGGCAAAATGCGATAAGCCGTTAATCTGTGGGGTTTCCTTAGCACTGCCTACACCCACCCATATACCGCTAGAAACACTTTTAAGTCCTGCGATTGTGTCTACGATAACCCGCAAACCATTTTCATATTGTATTACTTCTTTATTCATTCCTTATATTTACATTATATACGATATATGCTAAAACTAAACTCCCCTACTTGCCATAATAACTTCTATTTCGCTTTCGTTAATACCTACCATAGCTTCACCCAAGTCTTTGCTAAGCTCTGCCAAAATTTTAGCATCTTTATAATTAGCAACCGCTTTAACAATTGCACTTGCTCTTTTTTGCGGATTTCCGCTTTTGAAAATGCCGCTGCCTACAAACACACCCTCTGCCCCTAGCATCATCATCAAAGCGGCATCAGCAGGAGTAGCCACACCGCCCGCTGCAAAATTAGCAACAGGTAATTTGCCGTGTTTAAATACATATTCAACTAACTCAAATGATACTTGCAAATCTCTTGCTACAATATACAATTCGTCTTTAGACATATTAGCAATCCTACGCATTTCGCTTTGCATTGCCCTCATATGCCTAACAGCCTGCACAACATCGCCTGTACCGGCTTCGCCTTTAGTTCTAATCATGCAAGCACCTTCGGCAACTCTTCTTAATGCTTCGCCTAGATTTCTGGCACCACACACAAACGGTGTATCAAACTGACGCTTATCCACATGATAAACATCGTCAGCAGGGCTAAGCACCTCGCTCTCGTCTATATAATCTATGCCAATAGCCTCTAAGATTTTCGCCTCTGCCATATGTCCGATACGGCACTTTGCCATAACGGGGATTTTTACTGCTTTTTGAATTTGCTCTATCATAGCAGGGTCGCTCATACGAGAAACACCGCCTGCCATTCTTATATCGGCAGGAACCCGCTCTAGTGCCATAACAGCAACCGCACCCGCTTCTTGTGCTATCCTAGCTTGCTCCGGATTTACTACATCCATAATAACGCCACCCTTAAAGCCCTGCGTTAGTTTTTTATTTTTTTCTAATATTGCTTTTGTCATAATTTTAATTATTCCTAAATTTGTTCCAATCGCTTTAATTTTACCACCTAAAACAAAATTCAGTCAACAAAATTTTTATTGCTAAAACTTCCTAAAAAGACTATTATTAAACAAATGGACAACATAATCGGCACTCGCCAACGAGTTTGGCATACAATATTACATCCTACTATTTTTATAGCAACACTTATTCCTTTAATCATTTTTAAGGATTGGATTACGGATACGGCTTTGGGATTTGTTTCCGACACGGCAGCAGAGGGAATTTTTTGGACTATTTTATCGGCATGGTCAATTTTTTCTATAATAAAAAATATTGGCTTTGTTTTTGACTTTATAGATATGGTACATATTTTAGCTATGCCGAGAAACTTAGTAATACTAAATCACAAAAATAACAGTGTTTCGTTAGAAAAAGCCGTAAAAATAACAGACGAAGAAGTGCAAAGTGAAATTTTAGATAAACTAGACTGTAAAACTAACGATATATTAAATACTACTTCCCAACCAAAATGGTTATGTGCAACAGAAGTTGATGCCGATGATATTTGGGAAGAAAATTGGTTTGGAAAAATTGAAATTGATTTATCCAATATTAAAGCTGTTGGTCTTTTGACTTGTACTAAAAAAATTAAAAAACTGGATGAACAACTTAAAAACAATAAAGATATAAGAGGTGCGGCAATCATCGTAAGCTTCGATAATGAAATTTTTGTTCAGCCAAAACTCCAAAATTTAAGAACTATTTATATTGGATTATCAAATCAAACAATTCCTTAATTCCTAATTTATATAAATAATCAAAAAATAACGAAAATTATTGTTGACACAGTATTTTTATCTATAGTATTATAGATAGGCTTTGTTCAGCAAAAAGCAATAATAATTTAAGTAAATATGTCTTTGGGGACCCTTAGCTCAGTTGGTTAGAGCGGCCGGCTCATAACCGGTTGGTCCGGGGTTCAAGTCCCTGAGGGTCCACCAAACTAGCACTTTTTGCTAATAATTAAGTTTGCATATTATAAACATTTGGCCCGTTAGTTCAGTTGGTTAGAACGCCAGCCTGTCACGCTGGAGGTCGACGGTTCGAGTCCGTTACGGGTCGCCAAACTAGCTACTTGCTAGGAAATAAGAAATAAAAAAGAATAAGAACAATTTGCAACTTTCTTATTATAAATTCGCACTATTTTCTCTTCTTTATTATTTCTTATTTTTCTTTTAATATAAATATATGCCTCGGTAGCTCAGTCGGCAGAGCAAGGGACTGAAAATCCCTGTGTCGGTGGTTCGATTCCGCCCCGAGGCACCAATATATACAAATTGTAGTAGCTAGTATCAATAAACACGATACTAGCTACTTTTATTTTATACATTTTTTTCTTGATTTACATCCTTTTTCGTGTGAAGCTCCGCCCCGCTTGGCAGTGCAAAAATTGAAAGGATTCAATCCCCCTACCCCTCACGAAAAATACTGTCGGTCATGTACAAATGTATGAAAAAACTCTGTGCTTTTTATCGCAGAGTTTTTTCATTTAGATTCAAAATGTCGGAAGTAACGCTTGGATATACTCAGACAGTGCTACTGACAAAAATTAGTAATGCCAAAATTTCCCTAATCACAAAAAAGGTCGCCTCTCCCCACTGTGTAGGTAAAGGATAGCTTTAAATATTATGTTATTTATCGTGAACCAAGGAACCTGCGCTTCAATCTAATAACTTTATGCTGCCCGATTGCGCATTCATTTCTATTTTGTCTCCTGTTTTTATTTGCTTTAATGCATCGCTTGCAGACACTATCGCAGGCAGGCTGTACTCTCTGGCGATGATAGCGCTGTGGCATAATACTCCACCTGTTTCGGTTATTATGCCTGCTATTATATTGAATTTAGAAATAAAGCCTGCGTCAAAATGTTTGGCTATGATGATTTCGCCCTCCTCTACGCTTTCTAGTTCCTCTAGGCTTTCTATTACTCTCACTACTCCTTTCACTATTCCTCCACCACAACCAATTCCGAAAATTTCGCTTCTTTGCATGGCAGAGGTTTGTGATCCAATGCCAAACATAACATTACTCTCTCCTCCGATCTCATTAGGACTACAAATTTTTACAAAGCAATCATAATACAGCTTGTTCTTTTGAATTATTTGTTGCAATTCCTTTGCTTCTAGCTTTCCGTCAATAAAATCAAATATGTCCTTAAACTCCAAATGAAAAATATCGTCTTTATGCTCAATCACTCCAGCCTCAACATAATTATTTGCTAAGCTCAAACAAAATTTTCTTATCACGCTATAGCATCTTGTAGATAAGTCCTTAAACTCCTCTCGCCACCAAAGAAATTTTCGAATTGATGCCGTAGCTTTTTTAAGTTTTTTTGGGAGTAGCTTGTTTTGACTTTCAAACCTGTCATCTGCACCGTTTATAATAGTTGCGTTTTTGATTAACTCTATTGCGTATGAAATATTCTCATGATAATCAGGGCATGTTAAATCTAATTCTCTGCGAGAGTGATGTCCAAACTCTTGGTTAAGTTTACCTGCCAATTCCTCCAAAGCATTAGGATCTTCTTTGATAATTACTGCATACTCCTCAGCCCTTTTTATAATTCTTGTATGTGAAATATCGTTTATCTCAAACAGCAAATTAAGATATTCGTCATTAAAGATTTTCTTTTTTATTTTGCGGCGATACAAAGATAATCTAATAATATTAACAAAAACCTGCCAAAAATAAACGCCCTCGTTTTCGCTGTAATAATCTAAAATTAATTTCTTAAATAAAATTTGTTTTTGCTGAAGCAGCAAACTGCATAAGTCAATTCCATTATAATGATGATATTTTCCTAAAAGCCCCTGTTTATTTTTCTCTAACTCTTTTCTATTTTTTTTGAGGGTTTTATATACAGCCAAGCCAATAAACGGAAGTCTTAATAAAAATAATGGCGTTATTTTTGAAGTTTTTCCTTTGCCCTCATAGTTAAGATAAATTCCTAAGTCTTTATCATAATCTCTTTCAATAAAGCCTGGAAGTTTTTGGCAAGCGGTTTTGCATGAAGACACATTCCAGTATAACTTTCCGCCAAATTTGCGTATTTGCGGTGTAATGTTTTTTTCCTTAAATGCTTTTGTAGCAATAAAAAATTTTTTTAAGGTATTATGATAAGAATGCTTGTAGAGAGAAGATAAGAATGCATTGCAAGGACGGGCTGACACACCGCCGTCTCTAAAATTTGCATTTGTAAATTGCTCTTTCAGCGAAGTGAAATTGATATGAGTTATGGATGAAATTTTTACTATGTATAATATTTCATTTTCAAAAACAAATTTTATGTTTATTGGTAAGCCAAATAATTGCTGTAGTTTTAATGTGGCATCTATGATTTGCTGTTTTTTAATAGAACTTAAATTGTTGTTATCTGCCGTTCTAATTTCCTTCTCATCATACCAATCATAAACAGAAACAGATGCAGAATCATCTATCGCATAAATAATTTGCGTATCATTTCCATCAAGCACATTTATACTAAACGCACTAATTTTAGGCGCTTTGCCTTCTGCGATATTAAAGCCGTTTTCACTAGCGATATTTATAAAATCAATACTGTTCATAATTTATATTTTTGTATAAACTCTTAATGCCTGATAATAGTAAGCCATTTCTTTTTCATAAATTTCTTGTACTTTGGCTTCATCAAATGGTTCAAAATTCTCACTCTTGAATTGCCTGTCTATCATCATATTCCAAAACACCACTCTTGCCCTTTCATTTGCCACGGCTTCAATCAAGTGCTCATTCTCTCTAGCCTCATCCTCACTCATGTACTCAAAAATATCAGACAGATTGAAAAAATCGAATTGTTTTTGCAAACTCGCCACAGTTTTTAAATCCCCTAAAACGAACTCAACCTTATCAATATTCGCCTTAATTTTAGCAAAATTCTGTGGTTGCAAATAGTATGGCAATGCAATAAATCTCCCATACACAGTATATTGCAAATAAATGTTTTCATCGTTTTTTACATTATCAAAACATAAAAGCATACGATTGTGAATTTTAGAAAACAAATCGTCATTTGCATATGCAAAATTTTCTTTGTCCCGCCCTAGTTTTTCCACTATCTTTTGAGAAAAAAACTTTTTAGTAATAAACCGCCATCTGAATTTGTTGATTTTGTTTAGATAATATTTTTTCTGCTCATTGATCTCTATATTTATAAAGCGTGAGATTTTCTTTTTTGATATGCAAAATCTTATTGCATTAGTGCGTATTTTGTTGAGGTAGTATTCAAATTTACCACAGTTGATCAGTTTAATTTTGTCTATTAAATCAATCCTCTCATTAAAATATTTTATTACCTCACTATCAAGATTAGGCATTAATTCACAATAAATTTCTAACGGGTTTCCTGCTTCAATTCCGAATAAAATCAACACCTTTTCATAACTTAAATGCTTGAATGCTGAAAACTTTAATTTGGTCAAATATAGTTGGCTTGGATTCTTGTCAAAAACCATTAGACTCTCTATGTTATCATTTGCAAGCAGTGCTAGGCTATTATCGCCACCCGATGCTATACTCAAAACGCTCCGCACGCTTTCATCAATAATTGCATGCAAGGTTCCGGCGTCTTCATAGCAATTTGCATATCTTATATAAGGCTCTATCTTAAAGCGTTTTTTACTCATGCACAATCACCTCTCCCTTTATTGCATCTAGCGTAACAACTGCCCCGTCCTTTATCAAGCTAGTCGCCCCCTTTAATCCCACTACAGCAGGAATACCCATTTCTCTTGCTACTACTGCTGAATGCGACAACACGCTTCCATATTCTACAATCAAACCACTACATAACGGAAAAAGAGTAATCCACCCAGGGTCTGTCCTTTTTGCCAAAATAATCTCACCGTTAATATCAGCATTTTTAGGGTCTAAAACAAGTTTAATCTTGCCGGTGACTTTGCCTGCTCCTGACGGAATACCTGTCAAGTTACCACCGCTCCCCCCACTCCTGCTAAGCACATCCAATCTCTCTTCACCAAAAAACACCATCCTGTCAGGTAGCTCTATACCAATATCTGCCTCATACTCTGACTTTCTTTGTCCCACAATTTTCTGTATACTCTCCACTTTTTTACCACCTACCAAAGAAAAAACCTCTTGCTTGGTTAAATAAAAAATATCTTGTCTATCATCTATCAATCCTTCCTCAAAAAACAAGTCGCCCAGCCTTAATAAAATATTTCTTATGGCAGAAAAAGTGTGTGTTCTAGTTAGCCTAAGTCTCTCACGATTTCTAATAAAATATGCTGTTTTTTTAGTCAACGCCAAAAACTTTTTCTTTTGCCGTTTTGACATATTAGGAATGCTAACTTCCTCTTTCTCTAATTTATGACGAGAAAAACTGTTTTGAATTTGAGCCTTTAATAAATCATACAAAAGTATAGGCTCTTGAATCATGGTAATAGTTTCAAACTTTAATTCATCACAAACTCTTGCGCCGAATTTACTTATGTATGCTTTAATGCTCTCACTCAACACGCTGTCATTATGATACTTATCAAAAAGCTGTCTGCTCTGTAAATTTTCAAAATCATTTTTAATGCTCTCGTCAGCCTTAATCATTTCCGCAATATCCAAAAACATATCAACGCTCAACGCACTCTCTACTCCTCCTAGATTAATAAAAAGAGACGAGATAAAGCCCTCCTTGTCCTCAATGTCCGTCCCCTCAATAATCTTCGCTAGTCTTTGATATGCTGCCATTGCTCCCTGATCATTTATTACTGGACCCTATCCATTTATTTGGACAAGTAGTATGAAATTTTGTATAATAAAATAGTACAAAAGGACCCTCTATATCACCTTTTTGCATCGAAGATTTGAACATAATCAAAATTTACTCTTGTTCGACAAAACTTGGATTTGATAAATTTTGATTGATTACAAGAAAATTTACTTTCCATTCAATATCCAAAAATTTATTTATTCCTTATTCATTACCGATAATAAAATAAAAGCACGACATTGTTCAAAAGGTACCGTTAGGTGTTATTTTGGTTAATATTCTATATTTATGTTACTTTCCGTTCGGTTGAAAAAATAAAAAAATGGCAAGGGATTGCTTTTGGTTCGACCTCGCCATTAAGACGCGACAAAACGAAGTTAATTCAGTCGTATTTTTTATGCCTTTTTGCCCTATTTATCGCCTTTTCATTCAATTACTTAGTAATGTTCGGGCAGTGTTTTTATTACTGCATCAAACCTATATCATTTCATTACTCTTTATTTTTGTCCGATGCCATTCTAATAACCCGCAAAAAATATGAGATATAAAATGCGGCAAGAGCCAAGCCGTACAAATAAACCGCTACTTCAAATATCGCATTAAATATTGTCAATTCGGCTAGTGAGCCTGTATAAATAACAAACATAAATCCGTTTAGCGCATGAAAAATTAAACCTCCGGCATTCACTAACCCCACTATGACCGCTAAGTTGGTATGTTTTTTTAGTAAAGCAAATACCAAAAGCCACGCTATTAAACTAAAAACAATATTCGGCAAAGCAAACGACATAAACCACGGTACATACCCATAGACTACGCTTTCGGGGGCAAATACTCCAAAGAATCTAACTAAATAAAGTGTGTTCATGCTTGCGTTGAATATTGCTAATATAATAAGTAATTTGCGACACTTCATAAATTATAGTATAGCAAAAATCATACATCTAGTCAAAATGATAAATTGCCGTAAAATAAAAAAAAGACGGCAGGGTTTTCCTTACCGTCTATAATAAATCCACTCTTTTTTATACTTTTTAAAAGATTTTAAGATTTTCATAGCCTTTTATCTAAATTTGATTTTTGATAATAGGTCTTCCCTGTTTACTAATTTTAGAGCCTTTGTTACTAAGAGGCGATTTCTTTCTCGGCGATATTGAAGAAGTGCCCTTTGAAGAGCTTTCTCTTCTTGTGTCTTTGCTACAAATAGTTTTTTAAAGTTAACATGGTCTAATTCGGTGTAGTACATAGCGGTAGAAAGTGTACCAGGTGTTGGATAAAAGTCTTGCACTTGTTCAGGTTCGTAGCGAATTGAAATTAGATACTCTGTTAGCTTTACGGCATCTTTCAGAGTAGCACCAGGGTGTGATGAAACAAAATAAGGCACCAAGTATTGTTCTAAGCCTACCTTTTTTGTGGCAGCATTAAACGCTTTACTAAACTCGACATATGTTTTATGTGGCGGCTTATTCATCAACTTTAACACGGCATCACTAACATGCTCTGGAGCAACCTTTAACTGACCCGAAATATGATGAGCCGTAAGCTCATTTAGAAAATCTTTATCACTATCCATATTGCAAAAATCAAATCTAACACCACTACGCACAAATACTTTTTTAATTCCCTTAACTGCCCTTACTTTTCTAAGTAGCTCCAAATATTTAGTATGGTCAGCATTTAGATTTTTGCAGTTATCAAATCCAATGCAGTTTTTATCTCTACAAGGCTCACCTTTTTTCTCACACGGATTGGTATGGAAATTCGCACTCGGTCCTCCCACATCGTGAATATATCCCTTAAATTTAGGATGCTTTGTTAATATTTCTACTTCTCGCAAAATGCTATCATCACTACGAGAAATAATTGATTTGCCTTGATGATAATTTAGAGCACAAAAGCTACAGTTGCCAAAACAACCTCTGTGAGCAGTAATAGAAAACTGCACCTCCTCTATTGCAGGAATATGCTTGTATTTAGGATGAAAATCACGCATATACGGCAACTCGTAAACTCTATCAAGAAGCTCGGTAGTCGACGGAGTAGCTGGCGGATTTATAATTGCGTAATGAGTGTTATCTTGTTTTTGAATAAAACCCTTATTATGTGTGGCAGAGTATTGCAAAAAGGTCTTTAAGTATGTTTTTTTATCTGATTTTACGCTGTTATATGACGATAATATTTGAAACTTTGAGTTGTCGGCAGTTGTGATTGCTGCTCTAACTACCTTACTTGCATTCTCTAATGGTGTTAGATATGCTGTACCAAAAATATCCTTTACTTTATTTAATGGAATGTTTTTTTTAGCGAATTTGCAAATTTCAAGTATCGGTACTTCACCCATACCGCAGATAATCAAATCGACCGGAGCATCAAACAAAATGCTTGGCATTATTCTATTGCTCCAATAATCGTAGTGTGCTAATCGACGCAAGCTCGGTTCTAAACCACCTGCAATTATTGGAGTATTAGGGAAATGTTTTTTGAGTGCTTTAGAATGAGTTTGACACACTCTATCGGGGCGGAGTCCCGCCTTTCCACCGTCACTATAAGCGTCCTCTTTTCTTTTTTGAAGCGAAACACTATAATTAGCAACCATAGAGTCCATAGCTCCACACGATAGCAAAAACGCATGCTTAGGAGCACCAAATGAAGTAAAGTCAGCTTTACTAACTGGCTGAGATAAAACTACAACAGAAAAACCCTCGCTCTCTACTAATCGTGCGATAAGGCTTGCTCCAAAGCTAGGGTGGTCTACATACGCCTCGGGTGTTACCACAATAAAATCAGGCACATCAATATTTAGAGCAGATAATTCCGCTTTTGTTGTGGGTAGAAAAGGCATCTTATAAAAATTCGGATGACTAATATCGCTCGTACTTAAAAATTTTAACGGTTCAACCCAATATCAGTACGATAGTGCATATTTTTGAAGTAGACTTTGCTAATATTAGCGTAAGCAATACTCCTAGCAGTTACTAAGTTTTCGGCAGTGGCTACAACATTTAGTACCCTACCACCGTTTGTAACTAACTTGCCATTCTTATCAATCGCTGTACCTGCGTGATAAATTGTTATGTCTTTATCTAGGTTATTACCTATAGAAATTTCTTCGCCTTTGTTATAATTTAGAGGATAGCCGCCACTTGCTAAACATACGCAAACCGTAGCATTATCTTCCCACTGCAAATTGATTTTATCTAAAGTGCCGTCTATGCAAGCATCAAAAACTTCTAATAAATCCGTTTTTAGTCTTGGCAAAATAACTTGTGTTTCGGGGTCGCCAAAGCGAGCGTTATATTCTATTACCTTAGGCACTCCGTCACAAATAATAAGACCAAAATATAATACTCCCTTAAATTCTCGCCCTTCGGACTTCATCTCTTTAACTGTTGGCAAAAAGATTGTTTCCATTGCTATTTTTGCCATATCGTTAGTATAGCTAGGACTAGGACTAATCGTACCCATACCGCCTGTATTTAATCCGGCATCACCGTTATGTGCCCTTTTATAATCACTAGCAGACACCATCGGCACAACTGTTTCGCCATCGCAAAAAGCTAAAACGCTAACCTCGAAGCCTGTTAAAAATTCCTCTATTACAACCGACCTACCCGCTGAGCCAAATGCTAAATCCTGCATTGTATTTTTTAATGCTGCTTCGGCTTCGACTAGCGTATTACAAATACTAACACCTTTACCAAGAGCCAATCCGTCTGCTTTAATCACAAGCGGAAGAGGATGGTCCTTTATATATGCTAAAGCTAAATCAAAATTATCAAATGCTTCATATCTTGCTGTTGGGATATTATGCCGAGCCATAAAGCCTTTAGAAAATACTTTACTACTTTCTATCTCGGCGGCTAATTGGCTAGGTCCAAAAGCCCTAAAGCCTTTTGCATTTAGCTTATCTACTAAACCTGCTGCTAAAGGGTCATCAGGAGCCACCATAGTTAGATAGATATCAGGATGACTTGCTATAAAATCTATAATTTTATCAAGTTTCATAGCAGTAATATTACTATGACATTCACAAATTTCGCTCATTCCGGCATTACCAGGTATAGCATACAACTTACCCACATCAGGGGATTTTTTTAAGGCAATAGCAATAGCATGTTCTCTACCGCCTCCGCCTATTATAAGTATATTTTTTTTCATTTTTTTATTAAATAAGGGCAGCAAAATACCGTCCTTAGATATTTAATAACTACAACCTACAAATTATTGACTTCTTTAATATTATTACAAAATCTGTAGTTCATCATCAGCTGTAGTTTGTAATTTATTTATAGTTAGTGTTTAAAATGCCTCTCGCCACATAAAACCATTGCTATAGCGTGTTTATTACAAAGGTCTATGCTGTCTTGGTCTTTTATACTGCCACCGGGTTGAATTATTGCTTTGATACCAGCTTGTACAGCTACCTCCACACAATCGTTAAACGGGAAAAACGCATCACTTGCTAAAACCGCTCCGTTTGCCCTATCGTCTGCCCTTTCTAATGCTTGCTTGCATGCCCATATTCTGTTAGTCTGACCGCCGGCTATGCCAATTGCACTTCCCTCTCTTGCTACAACAATTGCGTTACTTTTAGTATGTTTAACAACTTTATAAGCAAATTTTAACTGCTCTAATTGCTCTTTAGTCGGCTTAACCTCTGTAACAAATTTTAATTCGTTTTCGTTATATAATGACGCATCCTTTTCTTGCACTAAAAGCCCACCATAAACATATTTTTTCTCTAATACTTTACTAAATTCAACTTGATTTTCTAACCCTTTAATAAGTAAAACTCTAAGGTTAGGCTTTTGTTTTAAAATTTCTAAAGCAACTTTATTATAACTAGGAGCAATGACTATTTCTAAAAAAATCTCGTTTAGCTTACTCGCCGTTTTTTCGCAAACTTCTCTATTAAAAACAACTATTCCGCCAAAAATTGAAACTGGATCAGCGTTATAAACTGAAATATAAGCCTCTAACGAATTTTTACCCATTGTCACACCGCAAGGGCTAGCGTGTTTTACAGCCACACATGCACACTCGTTAAACTCATTTAGCAACTCTAACGCCGCTGCCGCATCGCCGATATTGTTATACGAAAGTTCCTTGCCGTTTAGCTGAAGTGCAGTAGAAAGCGAGTTTTTTCGCGGAATTAAATCCTGATAAAATGCTGCTTTTTGGTGTGGATTTTCACCATAACGCAACTCTGTTACAAGTGAGAATGGAATAGATAAATCGCTAGGAAAAACCTCATATGTAGCTGTAGCTAAATAGTTAGCAATAAGACTGTCGTAGTTAGCAGTGTGCCTAAATGCCTTTGCCATAAGCTCTTTTTTAGTTTTTAAGCTAACTTCGCCTTTTGATTTAATTTCGGCAATCACGCCATCGTAATCGCTATGCTCAACTAGCACTGCAACTCCGCCATAGTTTTTAGCGGCCGCCCTTATCATACTTGGACCACCGATGTCGATATTTTCTACTGCTAAATCAAAGCTACAATCTTCTTTGAGAATTGTTTGTCTAAATGGATAAAGATTAACGGCTACAATGTCAATGATGTCGATTCCGAGATTTCTAATTTGCTCCATATGAGACGGATTATCTCTAAGGGCCAAAATTCCGCCATGAATTTTTGGATGAAGAGTTTTAACTCTGCCATCTAGACATTCAGGAAAGCCTGTTAAGTCACTGACTTCTTGGCACGAGATTTTATTCTCAATTAGCGTTTTTGCCGTACCGCCAGTACTTAAAATTGAGTAGCCTAATTTAACTAACTCACTTGCAAATTCTACAATTCCTGTTTTATTGCTAACTGATAATAGTGCATATTTTTTCATATAATTGTGTTTTTTAGTACATTTTAGTTCACTTTAGTTCACTTTGGCACACTTTAGAACACTTTTTAAGTGACTTTTAGCGTGACTAAATGAATTATGTGACTAAATCTGTGACTAAATCTACTGTAGTTTTATTATATTTTTTTTGTAACCACAAATATATAATACAGTATTTATAATTTATTATCAAATAAAAAAATCGAAACCAATTTACTTAGTTAGTTGATACATAAAAACCATCTAACGATGCTTTTATATTGTGAAATTTATGACAAATATACAAAAACAACTAATAAAAAAACTAGAAGGCTTTGCCTTCAAAAAAGATATTCGAGATATCTTTAATGAAGCCGTCGAATTTAATGCTCTTAAATGGGCGCTTATGTGCGATATCTTCAATGCAAAACATCGCCAACAAAAACAAAAAGAAATTCTAAACCGCTACAGCAAAAATGACATTCTTCTGTTCCAAGAAATCTGCCATGATATTGAGTCATAAATATAATGTTAGACAATATTACAAAATATATACTATATCAAACGACACTTTACGGCTCCTTTCATTTTACTTAGTGTTTAGCAAATGTTGGTAAGTTTATTTTCTTTATCTTTTTTTCTCTTAACACAGCAATAAGTCTTTTAGCAGCCATTAACTCCACCTTTTTCTTTCCGGCAAACTCTATTTGTACAAACAATACTCCGCTTTTATAACCATAAAAACAATCGGTTATGTCTTTGTATGTGTAAACTCGTTTTTTGCCCAAATGACCTCTCCAATGTATTTCCTCTTCTAAAAAGTAACTTTGTATATATTTGTGCTAAAAGCACCTAATGTTGCCACTATTGACATAAGTGCAAAAAACAAAAAAAACAAAAAATGATGGAAGCTCATTAGTTATATCCAGAAAATAAACAACAGCAATTGCAGGTGCCTGAAGTCCAGCCTGTGTAATTATTGCAACAATAACAGAACCAAAATGCATAAAAGATGGTTTTTCTTTATTTCTGCATGATTTAGATTGATAAACAATAAGAAGAATAAGTCCTAATGTGATTATACTCCCTACCACTATAAGTATAATTATCACAGGAGTTATCGAAGAAATGTTATCATTAATATACAATGGTGTATTCATAATTTTACCTCCCACTCTTATGAGATGTATCTTTTAACGCCGCTAGGGTGGTGAGTTAGGTTATAATTTTTATGATTATCTAATTTTAATTTTTTTATCCTCTAGTGCTGCGACAAGTCTTTTTGTTGCTCGCAAATCTTTTTTCTTGCCGTCCTTAAACTCTATTTGGATAAACAGAAATGCGCGTTTATATCCACTAAAACAATCTGCAATATCTTTGTATGTGTAGATTCTTTTTTTTCCAAAGTAGGTACGCCAGTGAATCTCGGTTTCATAGAATGTGAAGCGAAAAAGATTTGTTCCTATAGTCACTAATATCGATATTACAGCCACTAAAACAAAAAGTACAAAAGATAACCATGTTGCAGTTTCATTATCTGCATAAGCTAGGCAAAAAAACAATATAACAAAACCTAGAAACATCGCTGTAGTAGCTACCATAAGATAGCTTTCAAAATTATGTCGAAATGATGGATATGTTGAACTCCTCACCCGTTTATGTTGCACAATGCAAAATATAATTAAGCCAATCATTATTATTGCAGCAATAACAGAGGTGATAATTATTGATGTCATGGTGGCAGGCATTTGGTTACTCATTGACAAAAGCGTATATGTTGTTATCATACTCATCAATATACCCCCCTATGCTAAATGACCAAACGCTATGTTGGCTCCCCATCCAAATGCTGAAGCTCCTGTTTTTTGTAGCACACTCTGTCCAAAAGCACTTGTTACTGCGTTATTAAATTGTGTTGTTCTAAGATTTAGCCACCAATTTGTTTTGGCCGCAGCAGTTCCTGGCTTTTTCTTCATAGCTAAATTTGCCATTACATTTGCAGTATTTTTCTTTTGGTTGGCTAGTTTGTTGGCTGCCTGTATAACCGGTTTTTTTGCAAAGACCCCACTGCCACCTAGCCATCCAACTGCACCACCTGCTGCCATGGAAAATAACAATTGCCATACATTAAAATCTTTATCTGAAAGAAGCTGACTTCCTACATTATTAACTCCGCTTAACCCTGCCATTGCTAGTGCCATCCATCCAGCCCCTAGTCCTGTCATCATAAGCCCGCCACCTATTGCACCTGTCACGCCAGCTATTCCTGCCGTCCAAAAACATATACTATCCCATCCTTTTGTTAGCCCCTGAACAACAACACTTCCACCGAATCCAAGAGCAAATCCTACGCCCATTCCAATTAAAAATAATGTCGAAATAGCCAACTGCCCGGTAGGGTCTGTAAACATAACAGGATTATTCCTAGCATAAGCGTGCATATTTAGCTCCATACTCTGTGCCAAATGCGGCACAAGCATAAAATTATCGGCATTTATAAATCGCCTAATGGCAGGGTCATAAAATCTAGTCTGTAAATAGTAAAGCCCCGTGCCTCTATCCATATACTTACCCCTATATCTAAACGGATTCATATGACCGATGTTGTATCTATTGTATACAATGCTAGTATTGCCCCACGCATCGTAGCTGTACCTAGCTACAAGAAGTCCACAATCCCGTCTAATCTCTACAACATTACCAAACACATCACGCAAAAAAAGAAAATTACGATTGTTTATTTGATTTGCATTAGGATTACTACTAGACAAAACTCCACTTACACGCATTCCAGATACACCTTGAGTATCGTAAAAATACTCAATAAAGCCATATCTGCCACTGTGTTCTGCTATAATCTGAGTGCCATTCACAAAGAAATCAGTTGTATTTTGTGTTAAAGTATTAGTAGCATTTCTTTCTATCTTACGATACCTAATACCATTTTCGTCATATCTGAACTCCCAGCTATTCCCCAGACCGTTTCTAGGGCGCATAGTGTGTAGTAGTCGTCCTCTAACCCATGCCATATCCCAATTACCATATACTAGAGGATTACCCAAATCATCATAGGAATTGAGAGGGATTGTCTTGTTTAAATATGTTCTATGAGTATTTGTAATGCCAGTAAGTCTATCGCCACTATGGTTAAATCGCTGGGCGTTAACTCTAGTTCTTTGAGTGGTGCTAATAATCCTATATTCATAGGTTCTGGCTAAATTATTATTAGCATCGTATTTATAATAAATTCTTCTGCGGGTGTTTGTTGCCGCACAATCCCATTCTTCCCACTCTAATCTACCGTGCCTATATCCAAACGCTATATTCCTATCTACCCTGCCTCCAAACGCATGACTTATGTTGCCGGCTGTATCGTACCACAGAGTTGTAGTAAAACTTCCTTGACTAACGGTGTTTATATGAAGAGCATCTACAACTCTATCAACACGATCATTAAAATAATGGACACTTCTTATTTGTCCAACTTGTGAACTACCTGTCGTTACATGCCTTCTATGAGTATCTAATCTGCCAAAAGTATCAAAAGTATAATTTGCTGTAAAGAGAGCATCAGTTACAAGAATCGAATTATTAAATGCCTGTCTAGCTTTTGAAATAGAAAATCTACGGGATGCACTATTATCAAATTGATAATTTATAGCAACGGGAACAAACGAACCACTTGTAGAGCCAATACTATCATTGTTGGGATTGATCTCAGTTGTTACTCTAAATCTTTTGCTTAATCCAATAGTATCCACTTCGCTTACATTTTCTCTTCCAGTTACATTCTCTCTGATTCTTCTAAAGCTTCTAATAATATTGCTCCAACCTCTACCATAACTAGTAAAATCTACCCATCCTAGCTCTCCATTTCTATGATAGCCATAGTTAAATCTTTGCGTTTCCATTCCGTTAGTATAGGCTCTTTTTTGTGTCATTTGCCCAAATGCATTATAGCTATATGCCATTCTTTGGTTGTTTGCAAATGATATTCCGACTATATCGCCTTTAGGAGTATAGTCAAATTCAAGCATATTTACATTATTCCTTGCTATACTTGCTACTTTACCATTGGAATAATTTATTCTATGAGTTACAGACCCCATAGTAAAAATATCGCTATTGCTGTTTTGAGAAAAACTTTGGTTAATGTTATGCGTATATCTAATTGTACCGGACATATCTTGAGTGCTTATACTTGTTATCATATAGTCATCATAATTAAATACTATTTTTTCATTGCCTGTAAAGGCATTTATAATACCCATATGAGTACCTGTAGTGCTGATACCAACATCACCAGTGTCTCCAAGCCAATCATACTCAAAGGTATGAGTTACACGATGTGTGTCTGTGTGGCTTATAAGATTGCCATAGTTGTCGAAATCAAAACTTTCAGAAACTCGCTCTCTAAAACCTGCTCCCACCACTTCACCGTGTCTAATATCTTCAGGAAATCCCCATTTATTATGGTCTCTAAAATATGTCCGATGAACTCGATTGAAACTAACATTTGTTTGTGCTGTATCTATACGAGTTAATATATGGCGTCTAGCAGAATTACTATCATACACATAGGTTGTAGTAATAGTTTCTCTTAAATCACGATGTATGTTTTGGGTAATTCTTCTAAAGCCATCTATGTTCTGAGTCGTTTGCTCTAAAATGTTTCCAGTAAAGTTGCATATAATATCTTGTCTTACAATTTTTCGTATAAGAGCACCCGATGTATTAGTATATGTTCTTATATACTGCCAAGAACCCGTATCACTTACATTAGACATACGGTAATTATGGCGTGTTATGTTTGTGGTTCTACCTCCGGTGGAAATACCGTTATAAGTATACGATGATGTTCTAAACTCTTTTGTAATATGTTCTCTTGTTAATGCGTTTATGTTATCTAGCCCTTCATTTCGAGTTTGTATATCTACAAGTCTATTACTATCATCAAAACGATGATAAGTCCTATATAGTAATGTATATTGGAAATTATTATTATGACGCCCATAAGAGTATATAAAAGTTCTATTATTTGGTTCATCTCTACCAATTCGCATTTTTGAGTTAGAGTTTTCATGATGCTCTCTAATCCACCACAGATTATTGCTTCTAGTAAAAAGAAACCCGTTTCTAGCATTTGCGGAGTTGGTAATATGATACAAGTTACCAAACGAATAAGTTAAGCTGATATTTTTTGCACTGCTTGGTATGTTTATATTGTGCACTCTTCCGCATGAATGATAAGCAATTGTTGTTTCTAAAGTTTCTAATCCTGAAAAGCCGATATTGTTTAATCGACCATGTGTAGGATGGTATCTAAGATTTACGCTAGAAAACAATCTATTATCAGGCATAAATGAAAAATTGGATATAATAAAATAATTTCGAATTGAAGATATTCTACCACTAGCGTCATGAGATATATAAATTGCTTGCCCATTATTATTTCTAATTCTATCTAATCGTCCACGTGCATCAAATCTAAACATTGCTTTATTCAATTCATTACCAAGTAGCAAAGCTCCGTCGTATATTAAATCTGTTGTACTCGACCTAAATAGATTGTCACATCGGTAAGATAATGAAGGAAACTTATCACGCAATCTCATAAATAAATGAAAATCACCCATCGCATCTATGTAAATATAATGTACTCTTCCGCCAAGGTACTGTCGCAACATATATTGTTCAAAGTTTAACTTCATGTCTAAGCCATAGGAAGTAATTTGCGGGGGTCTAAGCTGTGTGATAGGCACATTATTTGCAATAACACTATTTCTTCTTGCGGTAAAACCTGGATTAAATACACCATATACTTCTATTGGCATGATAGGTGCTTGCTGTATAAAGTAAGGTACTATCGCTCGCTGATCAAGAGTCAATGAATCAATAGATACATTAAAATCATCACCACTAAAATTTATAGGTTGACCTGTTTTAGTTGGACTAGAGGTCACTATTCTAAAGTTTCTAAAGGTTACATCTCTAGCACTAGTAAGCCAACCCGCAAGCCTAAAGACTACCGCCATATAGCTTCCAACGAATTCTATTTGTTGATTGAATGCCGTTTGATTTCCTAACAACTCTCTGTTAAAAATGTTAGGAGATTGTGGTAGTTGGTGAAATCTTATATTGTTTAATACACCGTATTGTAATCTATTGCCTATAACTGTCTGCCGATTACTAGATGATGTATTGTGAATGTCAAACAGTAAATTACCTCTAACGGCTAAGCCGGCACTATATTGAACCATCAGTCGCCTATTATAAAAAGTGCTATGACGAATATCATGATTATCTATACCTGTTCGCCTGTCATCAAATTCGCTTATTCGTATAATAGTAAAATTTGAATTAGGAAAATTTACAATTCCATTCAATGGTTGCACATTCATAGAACTAATCTGTACTGGAAAAGCTCTATCGGTAGCGTTAATCCACATAGAACAAGCTGTAATTATAAATCTATATTCGTAGTCGCCAAGATATTCTAAATTATAAACAACATCGGAAGTATTGTAATATCCATAAGCATCAAACATATATGGCGTAGGAATATAGAATATTCTTTCCATCATATAGTCATATGCTAAAATCCTATTATTAGAATTTACTAACTCCAATCCTTCGGCTCTAATTACAAACTCAAATGCAAATTGTAATCGCCTTTGCCTTTCGTTAATAATTATATTTTCACTCATTCCAAATTGAGTTACTTCAAAGCGTCTATCTATATTTGGTTCTATATTAGAAAAACTTAGTTCACTTGTTAAATTACCTGTTACAACACTACTAGTGCGGCGTTCTCTGCTGTAATCGTAATCAAGCGTTACTTCATCGCTTGTCATAAATTTAGACTCTACTTCGACATTAGATAATTCTCGCCTTTCAGTTATTTCGTTGGTTACAAAGTTATCTGACTGCCTTTCAGAGTTTTCTAATTGACTTTCTCTTTGCACTTCTTGTGTTCTTTGTCTTTCTAATGTATAGCCTTGAGTAGCAGAGAAAAATTGCAAACTATGTTCACCGCTTGTTATAGCTGCTAGTGGCAAATTATCATTTGGATTTACTGCAAATTCTGTCTGAAAAGCATTGCTTCTATTAACAATCGTGCTGTTCCCGCGCTCGTCAGATCTTGCTACAAAGGAGTTATCTATTTGTCTATAAATATACTCATCGTAAGCAAAGTGAATAGGCTCGATAAATTCCTCTCTCATAACTGAACCATCACTCATAAAGAAATATCGTTCAAAGCTAGTGCGCCTTGATATATCTTCTAACAATATATGTGGATCTTCTTCACTCTCTGCTTCTAGTCTACGAGATACTTCATCTCGGTATAATTGTGCTTGATGTGATATTCGACAAAAAAATTCGTCTTCTACTATATCACGATCTAAAGCAATAACCGCTCTAGTTGTATCGCTCATAAATACAAATGCCAAAATAGCAGACATCAGTATTGCGATAATAGACCTATAAACACTTCTTTGTGTCTTAATAGATTTTCCTTTTGTATTCATAATATTTTCTCCTTTTATACCGCAACTTTCTGCGGAGTTTATAGAAGCATTATAACACAGAGAAATCATTTGTCAACATCCTTTTTGAAAAAATTACATAAGAGTTTGTTGCATAAAAAATAAAAGCTAGGTCATATTTTATATTATTACAAAAAAGCAATTTGTTACAAGACTAAAAGATTTACGCAATGATTGATTTTTTATAATTGCCAAACACAATTATTATAATCTCATTTTGTTTCTTACAAACCTCTTACTTACATAGCTAGAATCACTACTATGGTTTTCCAAAGTGTAAACCTGGTTGTATGCAAGTTCAACAGGAGCTCTCTCTGTTTGGTTTCCTCCATTTTTTTTTGCAATTTTAACACCATGTAACGAGCGTGATAACCATTTCTCTACGGGCTCATCATCATTTTTTAATGCTATTCCACTAGAGCAAGTTACATATAAATCTTTTGCATATTGATCCCAGTCATACTTTGCTACTGAACCAATCAAATCGTCAGCCACAGACTTTACTAGATCAAATAACTCTTGAGTTCGTTGATTATAAATAGATTCTAAACTATGAAATAAAAAAGTTTCATAGCTTTTAGTTTTATCAATCAACTCAGGCACAGCAGAACACATTGCTTTTTCTAGTAAATCTTTTAGGTGTTGTACTGAATCTTTTATTTCGCCATCTTTTATATTGACGACCTTATTTATGACATTGCACAAAAAAGCATTCATTTCTTCTAATATGCCATGAGCTTCCCAGTTGCGCTTTAAATGTTTTGTTGTAGGTTTTTCACATATATCTTCATTTGTATTGGATTTAAGTTGAGCTAAAAGCCTATTATAATCTTCGGTCAAAGTCATTGAGCGTTCATATGTATTTTCTGCTATTCGATATGAAGCTATTTTTGGCTCTTGAGATATATTAAATTTTAAAATTATAAAAAACTCATCATTGTCCAACAAATCAATATGATATTCAATAAAACATTGCGTCAAAATATCGGTGCATTTTAAAAATCTCATCCTCTCGTTAAAGATCTTTTTTAACTCAGTTATTATTGCATCACCAGTATTGACTCCGTACATTCTGTTGATGGCTTCAAACTTATCTACATCTACTGCTATTGCAAAATATATTTCATCTTTTAATGAATCATTAAGCAATACATTTTTCTTTGGTTTGGATATGAATTTTTTAATATAAAATAAAAATTCATTTTTTCTTTCAATAAACTTCTTATAATCTTTATCATTTTCTAACTTTTCGAACTCTTTAATATTGATAGAAAACGAAGCTGCTCTCTGCTTTATATTTGTCGCTATAACACCAACCGCGCTAGAAATATTTTTATTATGTGAATGAAAAGGCATAGGACATACTCCTGCTATATCAGTGGGCAAGTTTGACACATCATCATTCAAATCATAAGCGAACCATACTCTGTCTCTTCCCAGTGCACCCATAAACAGCCCATATTCAAATAAAATATTATCTCTTACAGAGTTTTGTATGTTGTCTCGTTTAGCAACAACATCATCGCATGTGAAGAAAAAAATAGCACAATCAAATCCATAAATTGCACTCACTAAACTTTCGAGATTAGAATAACCTGGAGTAAACACACCTTGATTCCAAATCGTTACCTCAAAATCATGCACAAGAATTGACTGCAAGGCTTCTGCGTATTTAAGTGCCTCTACTGTTGAACCGATGAAAAGCTTTAACACAATAATATCTCCTACAAAAGAATTGTACCACAAAATAACTATAAAATAAAAACAATTTTTAGTGTATGATATCTTATATTTGCAATATATACATATTTCGACAAACTAAATCATAATATATAGAATAACTATCTAAACGAATATGCTTTTTTGTAGATTTAATTACAATAGATTGGTTAATAATAAATGATATGCCACTAACAATTCGCATTATTGGGCTTGTAGTATATTTAACTATAGTTTCTATTATAAGCATCCTAATTAATTTGAAGTTCCGCAATAGGTTAACAGCCTATTTAACCAGTTTCTTTTGTTTAATATTTGGTGCAATGGGTGGGTGGTTCTTTTTATTAACATGAAATCATTTGTATTATGATAGGTGTAGCTATAGCTATAACAACGCCTACGAATGGTAATATAGTTGAAAGTAATATAATTTTTATTTTTTTGAGACGCTCATCTTTTTCAAAAATTTCTTTTTCACACTTTTCAATATGATCATAGCCCAACGAAGTTAGTTTGAAACAAAATGTATTAAACTCAGTTATTTCAATATAGCCCAAACAAAGAAACTCACCTATTATCGCATTTATTTTATTTGCATCTGGTATATCTTTGGATTTTGGAATATGTCTATGTATAATATCTTTGATCGCCAATACAAAAATTCTTCTTTTTTTATTTAAAATCTCCTCTTCTGCTTCGTCTTTCGTTCTTGTTTTAGTTATATCATTTATTTCTTTAGCAATCTTGTTTTCATCTAATTCTCTTAACCTTATTCTTTCATGCGCTGCGTTTAATTCTTGCTCACTTGCCTCGCCAATCAACTCAAGTTCTGAACTTAAACTATAGGCACGATAGTGACTATAGTAAACTCTTATAGCTCCAAGAACCATAATTTTATCAATGTATTGTATCTCAAGTCTGCTACTCATTTTAGAATCCTCCAAAGCATGAATGCAAATATTTTAACATACATCTATCAATTAATCAACTATTATATTAAAAATTAATAAATAACTGCAACCAAATCAAATTAAACCAAGAATTTGTATAATAACTGCAACTATACCCGTTGCCATAATCACAACGGTAGTAACTATTTTTATAGTGGCAACAAGTTTAGCATTAGATTCCTTCATTTGTTTAGATATATATGTCTCAAACTCACCTATTCCTTTACTAGTAATGTCTACACCCTTATCGGAGATTACTAAATAACCATTGGCTACACATTTTGCTAATGTTTCTTTGTGAATTTTTTCTGTCTCATATAAAATGCACTGCATTTTGATCGCACTTATGTTAGACCATTTGCACTTCAGATAATGCTTTGATGCAAATTTAGAGATCTTCCTCGTTCCACGAGATACAGAATTCGAAAAGATTTTCATCTTACAATAGAAGCGAGATACCGCTTCAGCCGTCATAGAGTTCATGATTCTTTCTCCTTTAATTTATAATATGTAGTTTTTGGACAAGCCTTTTATATTATATGCCCTGTCAACTATTGTTGCTACTTAACGACAGCAATTAAACCATAATATGTCTGCGTCATAGGTTTTCATAACAAACCCTTTATTTGTTTTACCTACCTAAGAGTGATATAACTCACATCTCACATCCCGAAAATACAACTATAGAAAACAGTATTAAAAATGTTACAACCTTTCTATTATATTCTTATTCTTATAAGAATAAGAATAGTTTATTTATAATAAATTACGGACAACCCTTTATAGTTATATGTTTTGCGTTAGCTTAATGCTACAATGCTGACTATTTAGATATAACTTTGGAACACAGCTACAAAACCTACAACATGAGGCGCAGCATGAGAAGTACCATCTCAATATCTATTATACCTGCAACATGAGTTCCATGTAGCCCTTCTATACTAGAATCAATTATCCCTACCATAGCACTAGGAGGAGTTACCGCTACAAAAAACAGCAACAATATTGTCATAGTTACTATAGTTAGTAATTTGTTTTTCTTTTTCATATTTATAAGTGTTGCATATGTCATAACAATTCTATAACTAATCTATATTATGAATAAAAAGATTAAAAAAATAGCCCCGTGTGGAAATAAAATCCACACGGGGCTATTTTTTTATTAAAAATCATCTAATCTTTCTCAGCTCTAACTGAAATTCTTTTGCTTGCTTCCTTAACTCAAGAAGCGTCTTATAATTATTACCGAAGCTATCCGTAGCTCCATCCCACTCTATACCCAAAGCTTCATCAGTTGTGGCTTGAGACACTTGATTCATATACCAATTAAACCAATCTTGTAATAAAGAAATACGGTAGTTATAATCCTCTCTCCGTAGAGTTCTTTTAGACCTTGCTTGAGTTTTATCGTATACTAACTCGCCATCAACAAGACTATAGTCCATATAATCTAAACCACTACCAAAGAAATGATTTATCTCTTTATCATCTATATTCACAGTAAAATCATATTCTGCTAGATGTTCTCTTATCAACACCTGAGTTTCTTCATTAAAAGTAGTTTCGCCTATAACTTCATGCCAAGCACTCGGCATATTATTATCATCAAACAATATAGATATTTTCATATCAACCAATCCTCCAGTTTAAATTTCCGTCTGCCGGCAAACTTCTAACATACAAATATTTTGGGCTTACTATAACATTAGCGTTAGAAAACCTTAATGTACTTTCAAACAACATTTGTGGTATAACTTGCCCAGACTGTACGCCCGTTAAATCAATTACAAAAATGCGTGGTTGGGAAAGCGGGATAATATATACAAAGTTACCGTATTGCCTAATAGCGGGATTGACTCCGGCTCCGCCAGTCAAGTCAGCCCTTATCCACTGTCCAGTGTGAACATTAAACAGGTCACACCTAGTAGCATTACTGCTTGCCATATATATTACATGATTGTCTAGCGAAGCATATACATTATTATTTACACCGACAGCTTGTGCAAAAACTTCTGTCTCTAATGTATTAATATTTAATCTACCTATATTAAGCGTTCCAGTAGTTGCACTATATATATGATTATTATTTAGAACTATAGGTGAACCTGCGGTACGATTTGTGAATGTAACAGGCTCTAAATCACCTGTTGTTATAGACATTCTAAATATACCTCCAGTACCAGGCCATCCTGTCTCCGTGTACCATAAATGTGTACTTGTCAATATTCCAACAAACGATGTAATGTTATTGCCTGTACTTACTGGATGCACTTTAATCTCTTCTGATTCTAAGTTAAACCATATCAGGTTTGTTTGAATAAGATTTTCAGACCTAAGTTCTTTAAGAATAAGACATCTACTAAACCCAGACAACACTTTTAGAACTAGATTAAATATTATTGAGCAGAAAAATAATAAACTTAATAGTATTTTAATTACAGAATCTGTTAAGTTCGCCGTAATTAAACTGTTAGATTTAATCAAGTGGCAGTTTGATGCAGATGATTATTTGTTTCCCAGCAGAAAGAAGGGTGGCAAAATACACACAGCCACTGGGTGGCAAATTCTTTCTGATGCCGGCAAAGCCTTAAACTTGCCAATTAATATTGGTTCTCACACAATGAGAAAAAGTTTTGCTAGTATAGCAGCTTGCACATTTAAGTCTAGTATTGATATGAATTTTGTAGTAGCGATGCAGTACAGACTCAATCATTCAGATATAAGAACAACATTTAAGTATTTGGGAATCCTTGACCAATTCGGAGATAGTATGGAAATAGAAGTTAGCGAATTTGTTTTAGGAAATAGTCATATAAATCATTTGTTAGTAATATAGAGATATAGATGAGAACAAAACAAACAAAATAGATTAAGAATAAGAAACGGAGGAAACACAATGATTTTAACATATACAAACAACTTTGACCACAAAGGCAACCTTCTCCAGGAGGAAACCAAGATTAACATCGGTAATATTATCGGAGTTTGCAGTGGGCATATTAGCAGTGGCTACTATGTCAGCTTTAATATGGATAAACACTTTTATGTTATTGAACTTGATAACATGGGCGGGTTTAATATATTTGGCAACTCTGGCGATGGGCGTGACGAACATGAGTTCATTGCTACCCCTACAGATACCGAAGCAGACGAGCTAAGGCGATACATATCTCAATACATTCCAGAGGAATACAAAAATTTGTCGTAAAACACATTTTGTCCTCATATACATAGCATATAATCATTTGACAAAGTGATAAAATTTAAGGTATGCTATTGAACGAGGTGATAAGATGTCCATAGAGTTAGTCAAAAAATACGAACTAATGGGTTATGAAAATAGCATTGACGCATTTAAAGAATGGTTGTCTGAACTTATTAAGCGGTCAGCAGAAAGTGGATTGCCAGCTTCTTTAAGAGATGATGCATTTGTGTTGAATAGCTTCTTTACAAATAAAAAAAGCGATGCCGTTTCAAGATCTCAATACTATAGAATTAGAGGAAGATTATTATTTCTTGGAGAGCAGTTTAATGTAGTAGATATTGCTATACCAGATAGGGATGTAGTATTAAAACACTCCCCTTCTGATATTTATTTCAAAGACATTGATGAACTTTTGAGTTTCATAGATTCTGCCGTAAAGAGGAAGTTTGTTGGATATAATCCCAACACAGACAATGTTCTTATTAAGACAATATCTATGCTAGCCTGGTATGGTTTGTCTGAAGGCAATATGGTTGAGATTCAAAAATCCGATGTAAGAAACAAGAGTATAACTTCTTTTGATTTTGACTTTAGTTTACTTGCTAATAAGGAACATGATGTGTTAAACCGCCTGGCTTTGTCAGACTATTACAACGCCCTACCATCTGGAAAACAAATTATGTTTACTGGAGATGCTAGTTACTTATTCCGTCCAACTCGAATAAAGCTAGATAGAATACCAGTATCAGAAATTGCGGGACAAATAAAAAAATTCAATCTCCTTATACAAAACAGCAAGCAACACATCTCTGTAAAGAGACTGCAAAAAAACGGAAGATTTGCTAAGGTGTTACAAGATAATTCAGGTCTTAGTGATATAGAGAAGATTGAAAAATATTTTAAGTGCTCTCGCAAAGACAACAAAGTTGCTTTCGCAATAGTAAAAGATTACCAAAACTGGAAAGAAAATTTAAATAAGTAAGAGCGTCCGCATTATGGCGGACTTCTTAACTAAAAAACGTAGCCACATTGGGACACCGAAAAATCAAAACCATTTAACTACAGTGAAGACAAATGAACAAAATTGCATAGGCAAAATGCCATACTTAGGATGCGATAACATTGCGATGTATCGTATTTTAACAAAGCCTGGCGGGCTGACCTATAATGATATTTGTTTTATGACTGACTGTAGTAAAACTTGGGCTACAAAAATTATAAACAACATACACGAAAAGATAGCTAAGACACCAGGATCTAAAAGACCGGTCAAAGGAAGGGTTTCAAGGCAGTCATTTTGTGAATATATGAAGTGGGATTTCGATGAGATCCAATCCTTTGCTTTTGCAGAAATTGCAGCAGTGGAAAGGCTTAATTCAATACATAACCTTAAAGGAGGATGTGTTGAAAATGCCAACATTTAAAAAGATTGGGAAAAAAGGACAAGAGAAATGGACTGTTGTGTTTGACCTGCCTGGTCATACTGTTCGTAAGCAAAAAAGGTTGAGTGGTTTTGATACCAAACAAGAAGCAAATTTAGAATATGTTTCATTTGTGGCAAACTACAAACCAGAAGAAATACAAATCACGACAAACAGCGATGATGAACTATTGTTTGAAAATGCTGCTAATAGATATTTAATGAATGCTATGAGGGAAATGAAAGAAAGTTCATTTATTACTATAAAAATTAAGTTTACAAAATATATCTTACCTCATTTCAAAGGTTCAAAAATCCCAACCATCGGGGCTAACAATATATTAGAGTTCTACAAGTTTGTTGAAAGACTAAAAATGGCATTTGCTACTAAAGAATATATTCAAAAATTATTAAATACTTTTTTCAATTATCTTATTGGAATCAATTTAATAAAAATTAATCCTTGTAAAAAAGTACCTATGATCAAAAACAGAGAAATAAAGAAAGATATACAAATATGGACTACGGAAGAATTCAAAACATTTATTAATAGCGTAGATCGCATCTTGTATAAAGTGCTCTTTAGTTTTTTATTTTTAACAGGATGTAGAAAAGGCGAAGCCCTTGCTTTAACTTGGAAAGACATAGTTGGCAATATCGTAAAAATTCGAAAAACACTATTTCACCACTCGTTAAAAAACGATTATAAAATCACTACGCCTAAAAGCATTTATTCAAATAGAGATATTTTGATGCCGAATGATTTGCAAGTTCTTTTATGTGAGTTAAAAGAATACTACAGAGAATTTGATTTGTTTTCGGAAGACAACTTTATATTCGGAAATCTAAAACCACTAAATTCAACACTGGTAAGAGATGCTATGAGAAGATATTGCAAAAAATCCAAAATAAAAATTATCCGAGTGCATGATCTAAGGCATTCACATGCCTCCTTGTTAATTAGTTTGGGTTCTGATATTCTGACAGTTGCTCGAAGATTAGGGCATGCCGATGTAAAAATGACTTTAAATCGCTATGCTCACTTGATGCCAAATAAGCAATTAGAAATAGTAAACAAGCTAGACAACATAATTTAGTGACTAAATTGTGACTAAATCATTTTAGCATCCATATATAGTGGTAAAAGCGTCAAAAATGCCTGTGAAAATACTATATCTAGTGATTAAAAACATCATAATAGTGCATATTTTTTCATAAGTTGTTTTCCTATATTATTCGCTACACAACTGTGTAACCGCTTTAACTAAAAGAGGGTGTTCTATTTGGTGTAGCATTCTTTGTTGAAGTATTTCGGGAGTATCTGTTGATAATATTTCTAGACTATCTTGTGCTATAATGCAACCTGTATCTATCCCACAATCCACATAATGTACTGTAGCACCGCTATGAGTTTCTTTTGCATTTATCACTGCCGTATGTACTGCCAATCCATGCATACCTGCTCCACCAAATTTTGGCAAAAGCGAGGGATGGATATTGATAATGGGATTAGTAAAGTTAGCAAAAAAGTCAGGAGTTAAAATACCTAAATAGCCTGCAAGCACAACTAAATCAATATTATGTAGGTTGAGTAGATTTGTGATAGCATTGTCACGAAGCTCTGGAGTTGCAAAAGTTGATAAGTAAAAAACAGCGGTTTGAATGTTGTTTTGTTTTGCTCGCTCAAGAGCGTATGCGTTAGGATTAGAAGCAATAACTAAACAAATTTCGCCGTTAAATTTATTTTCTTTCTCGGCGTCAATAAGTGCTTGCAGATTAGACCCGCTACCTGAACACAGCACCGCTATTCGTTTTTTTTGTGCGTTTTGCATTTTATCTTAATTCCAATCCTTCACCTGATATTGTTTTACCAATAACAAATGCAGGTTCGCCTAAGTTTTTAAGTTCGGCTAAAACTGTTTGTTCGTCTTTTTTATCTACGCATAACACTAAGCCTATCCCCATATTAAAAGTATTGTATAACTCTTTATCGCTTAAACCCGATTTTTCTTTAATGAATTCGAAAATTGTTGGCAGTTTGTAGCTACTAAGTTCTACTACTCCGCCGATGCCTTTTGGAAAAATTCTCGGAATATTTTCTATAAAGCCACCGCCCGTTATGTGAGCAATTCCTTTAATGTTAAATTTATCCACTAAATGCAATACAGTTTTTACATATATTTTTGTCGGGATTAAAAACTCATCTAGTAGTGAATTTTGGCTAGAGCAATGCTCGCCTTTTGTATTTTCTAAAACTTTTTTATCCTCGCCGAATAACTTACGAATAAGCGAAAAACCGTTTGAATGAATACCGCTAGACGCTATCCCTATAAGACTATCGCCCGCTTTAATATCGCTACCATTTATAATCTTAGATTTATCTACAATGCCAACGCAAAAGCCTGCCATATCGTACTCGCCTGCCTCGTAAAAACCAGGCATTTCAGCAGTTTCACCACCAATTAAAGCAGACCCAGCTTGCCTACAACCCTCAGCTATCCCGCCAACAATTTCGGCCGCTTTTTCGGGCTCTAGCTTACCTGTTGCTAAGTAATCCAAAAAGAAAAGCGGTTTTGCTCCGTGGCACACAACATCATTTACACACATCGCCACACAATCTATGCCGATTGTATCATGTTTATTAGCAATAAACGCATATTTCAGCTTTGTGCCTACTCCGTCCGTACCACTAACTAGCACAGGTTCTTTAAGATTTTCGTTAGCAATACTGTATAGGCCACCAAAGCTACCTAAATCAGATAACACATTTTTATTAAAAGTACTTTTTGAGTGCTTTTTTATAAGCTCTACGGCCTTATAGCCTTTTTCGACATCGACACCTGCATCGGCGTATGTTATTGGTTTTGTTGTTGACATGATTTTCCCTTTGTTTTTGAGACACTGAAGAGTGCGTCTCATACGATTTTCTAAGATGCGAATATTACTTATCCGCACCTACGGTTTTTAGTTTTTTATTTTTTATAACCATATAAATTAACTACACGCAAAACCTATAATTATAATAAAAAATATTACACCAATAACTACAAGTGCCAGTATAGCAAGTACAATGGAAATTTTGACAATATTTTTGCAGAATTTTGGAGCTGAATATTCTATGTCAAAATATTTAACTGCCACAACTATTACGACAGTCGCTAATACTGTCCCAAAATGCAAAGTTAATCCAAACAACAATCCATACCAGCTTGAAGTAAAAAGAAACAGAAGAGTTGTTGAAATTAGCATCCCATATACGATTAAAACAAGCACCAATATGGTAATAGGTTGCCATATCTTATTATTAGGCTTTTTTTTATTATTTTCACACATTTTTTACCTTTTATGTTTTTTTAGTGCTCGGATGGCAAGTTCTCATATACACAATTTGGCGGTGCTTCTCTGGACACCCAGTGTGCGTCCCCCTATATAGCTTTATTCTTCACTTCCCTCACCCTCTTCGCCTTCGTCGAGTTCTTCGGCTTCGGGTGGAGTTAGAGCAACACAGACAACTTTGCCTTCGTTCTTTAATTTCATCATTCTTACACCTTGAGTGTTACGGCCGATGTTAGAAACTTCTTTAGCACGCATACGGATAATAATACCATTATCTGCGATTATCATAATATCGTTTTCAGGGTCGATTAGTTTTAGGTTTACTAATTTACCGGTTTTTTCATTAAATTGACCAGCAAGTATGCCTTTACCTGCCCTGGATTGCAGACGGTAATCTTCTAAATCGCTTCGTTTTCCGTAGCCGTTTTCACTTATTGTAAGCACCTCATAGCCGTCTACAACAACTGTCATATCTACAACATAATCGTTTGGATTTAGTTTCATACTGCGAACACCTTGACTTGTGCGACCCATTCTTCTAACATTTTCTTCGCTAAATCTAATACATTTACCCTCGTGACTTGCCATAAGAATTTCGTCTCTGCCGTTAGTCAACTGTACATGCATTAACTCGTCGCCTTCTAGTAGAGTTATCGCCCTTTTACCAACCTTTCTAATATTTTCAAATTCTGCAAGCGCGGTTTTCTTAATTAAACCCTTACGAGTTGCCATCATAAGATTACCTCTATAACCGTCTTCTTCTACTTTTATAACAGCAGTAACCTTCTCACCCTCGCCTAATTGCAATAAATTAACAATTGCTCTGCCCCTCGCCGCTCTTTCAGCTTCGGGAATTTCGTACGCTTTACAAACATAAACCTTGCCTGCATTTGTAAAGAATAGCAAATTGTCATGAGTATTTGTAACAAACATTTTCTCTACAAAGTCTGCCTCTTTAGGCTTATGAGCTGTAACACCCTTACCGCCACGCTTTTGGGCTTTATATTCGTTTTTAGGAAGTCGCTTAATATAACCAAAGTGAGTCATAGAAATTACAACATCTTCTTTATCTATTAAATCGCCAATATCAATTTCGTCATAATCTACTTGAAGCTCTGTGCGTCTTGGCTCACCAAATTTCTCTTTAATTTCAAGCAATTCCGTTTTAATAATATCTAAAACTTTCTGTGGGTCGGCTAAAATACCTTTTAGTTTAGAAATAAGTTCTTTTAATTCCGCTAATTCCTCGTTTAATTTCTCAACCTCTAAGCTGGTAAGACGAGATAAACGCATTTCTAAAATTGCATTTGCTTGCTTGTCTGACAAAATAAACCTAGACATCAGTTTTTCACAAGCCTCAAACTTATCTCTACTTTGCTTAATTATAGCGATAACCTCGTCTATATTAGCAAGTGCAATAACAAGCCCCTCTACAATATGCTCACGCTCTAACGCTTTTTCTAACTCGAACTTAGTTCTTCTAACAATAATCTCTTTTTGATGCTCTAAGTAGTAGTAAAGCATCTCTTTAAGATTAAGGATTTTAGGCTCGCCGTTTACAAGCGATAAGAAAATTATACCGTTAGAAACCTGCAAATTAGTATGCTTATAGAGCATATTTAATACAACAGGCGCTTGAGCATCTCTTTTAACCTCAATAACAATACGGATACCTGTACGGTCGGATTCGTCTTTAAGGTCGGCAATACCTTCGATACGCTTTTCTTTTACCATATTGGCAATAGCTATAACTAAATCTTCTTTACAAACCTGATAAGGAAGCTCAGTTACAATAATGCGTTGACGAGTTGCCTCTCCGCCTTCTTTGGCTTTATATTCTTCGATTTCGGTTTTTGCTCTTGTTACAACACCGCCACGACCAGTGCGATATGCGTGGCGAATATTCATTCTGCCCATAATAACACCGCCTGTCGGATAATCGGGAGCAGGCATAAATTTGCATAAATCGTCGATGCCAATATCTGGGTCATCGATTAAGGCTGTTACCGCATCTATACATTCAGCTAGATTATGAGGAGGAATATTAGTAGCCATACCAACAGCAATACCGTCGGAGCCATTTACCAAAAGGTTAGGAAATTTAGCTGGCAGAATTGTAGGTTGCTCTAACGTATCATCAAAGTTAGGAGCCCAATCTACAGTTTCCTTATCTATGTCACGAAGCATTTCGCCTGCGATTTTAGATAAACGAGCCTCCGTGTAACGCATAGCGGCAGGAGGGTCGTTATCTATAGAGCCAAAGTTACCTTGCCCATCTATAAGCGGATTGCGTATAGAGAATGGTTGTCCCATACGCACAAGTGCCATATAAACACTGCTATCACCATGAGGATGGTATTTACCCAACACTTCACCGACAATTCTAGCGCACTTTTTATGCGGTTTATCGCTATGAATACCCATATCATGCATAGCGTAAAGTATACGGCGATGCACAGGCTTTAAGCCGTCTCTAACATCGGGAATAGCCCTAGAAACATTAACAGCCATAGCATATGCTATAAAACTGCGTTCCATCTCTTCTTTTAGCTGACGCTTAACAACTTTCGTTTTGTCTACGATATTTAGTTCTTCATCTCTTTTTTTTGCCATAATTTTCTCCACTTAAGACTTAAAATTTAAGACTTAAAAATGATTCATTTTTTATAAGGTTCGGTCGGTTGATACCCGCCCATACAATATTATTTTATCCTTCACTAATACACTACGAACTAAGCACCATGCACTATATATACAACCCGCCATCTATTTTAACAACTTCGCCTGTAATATAGCCTGCGGTTGCTAAAAATAATGCTAAATGTGCTACTTCTTCGGCTGTTCCGCCTCGTTTTAGAGGAATAAGCTCGAAATATTTTTGCTTAACCTCATCGCTTAAAACTGCCGTCATAGCTGTTTCAATAAAGCCGGGGGCGATTGCGTTTACTGTGATTCCTCTACCGCCAAGCTCTCTTGCAACAGTTTTTGTTAAACCAACAACACCTGCCTTTGCGGCCGAGTAATTTGCCTGCCCGGCACTACCCATAAGTCCAACTACGCTTGCGATATTGATAATGCTACCGCTACGGTTAGCCATAAAATTACGGTACAGATGCCTAATCATATTAAAGCTACCCTTTAGATTAACACCAATAACGCTATCAAAATCGGCTTCGGTCATTTGCATAACCAGCTTATCCTTGGTGATACCTGCATTATTGATTAAAATATCAACCTTAGTAAAGTCTTTAAGTATAACATCTATACCCTCTTTAGAGGCTTCAAAATTCGATACATCAAAGCGGTATGAAGCAGTTCTTATGCTGTGTCCGTTTTGTTTTGCTGTTGCTTGCAAGTTTTTAGCGGATTCTTCTAGTACGCTTTGGTCGCAAAAATCATTAAGAATGATATTAGCACCCTCTAAAGCAAACTTTTCGGCGATAGCGTATCCAATACCTCTGGCTCCGCCTGTTACAATTACATTTTTTTCTTTTATTCTGTTCATAATTTTCTATTTTAGTTAGTATTATTTCTGCGTTCCGATATAATTTTGTTTTTTACTCCCTATCAATCTCCACTCTATTCCAAACAGACACTACTGAGTCGTTTCTAAATACCGCCCACCAAAAGCGATCACCCCTGCCGTGATGGAATTCGTCTCTTTGAATCATATGATTTTTTTGAAACTCATAAGACCTTTCTACGGTCGTTGCCGGACGGTCGAGTAGAGGAAAATGAAATCGAACCTCCTCTATAATGTCGTATCTAGTCGTATAGGAATTTTTTCTAGCTGTTATAACATCAACACCTGTAAATATTGGAACTATCGCCCAACCTTCTCTTTCTAATATCTCTTCTATCTCTAAACGGCACTCGGGTGGATTAACAACAAAATCAGGGACTGTCGGCTCGTATGCACCACAACCAACCAGCAAAAAGCCGAATAAAGATATTGCTAATATAATGCAAATTGATTTAAGTGTTTTTTTCATTTAATATGATTTTCCTTTTTTATTTGATTTGGGAGTTCAGTAATAATCCCTACGATTTTATTTTTGCTACCAATCCCGTTAAAACCTTACCAGGTTCCATTTCTATAAATTCCATAGCTCCACTAGCTATCACATCCCTAACTGTTTGCTCCCACAATACAGGGCTTGAAATTTGGCTTGCAAATAAATCCTTTATTTTTTCTATATCGTTTGGATACGGCTTTGCTGTAACATTACTATAAACTGACATTTTTGGCGGAGATATTTCTATTGTATCTAAAAATTTTCTAAATTTGTCGCTAGCCGACTTCATATATGGGCTATGAAACGCACCGCTTACAGCCAATGGCATTGCTCGTCCACCCGCTGAATTTACAGCCTCGTTAAACTTTGCCATATTATCTACTTCGCCACTAACTACGACTTGTCCGGGACAATTATAATTTACCGTATAAACACCATTCTCGCTTGCTAACCGTTCAATAACTTCTGTTTCCAATCGTAACACCGCACTCATTGTGCCTTTTACTTCGCTAGTAGCTTCATTCATAAGTTTAGCTCTTTCTACAACCGTTCTAAAGCCGTCCTCTAAACTCATAACTCCTGCAAATGTTAATGCCACAACCTCTCCAAGTGAAAAACCTGCTACAATCGGAAGTTCAGTGAATTCCCCTACAGTTGCCATCGCATTTGCCATACTAACCGCAAAAATACATGGTTGAGTATTTATAGTTTGTGATAATTCTTCTTTACTACCTTCAAAGCATTGCTTAATTGTTCCCGAACGAATTGCTTCTAATTTATCAAAAACCTCTTGAGCAACAAATGAACTTTCATACAATGCTTTCCCCATTCCACTCGCTTGTGCCCCTTGACCGGGGAATAATATTGCTTTTTTCATTACGACAATAACTCCTTAGCTTTACTAAACATTTCTTCTATAATATCTTTTGCTGTCTGCTCTTTATTAACTAGCCCGGCTATTTGCCCTGCCATAAAGCTACCCTTTAGTTTATCGCCGTCTTTTGCCGCCGCTCTAAGCGCACCACTACCTAACTTGCCAATTTCCTCATCTGTTACATTAGGGTCATTTTCTATCTTACTAAAACTTCTACTAAATTCCGATTTCAAACTTCTAACAGGATGACCTGTTCTTCTGCCGGTAACGGTAGTCGCTACATCGTTAGCCTTAAGCACAAAATCCTTATAATTTTGATGAATACCGCACTCTTTAGCTACTAAAAATCTTGTGCCGACCTGAACAGCTTCAGCTCCCAACATAAATACTGCAGCAATACCACGCCCGTCAGCAATACCGCCTGCCGCCGCTAGCGGAACAGTAACAGCATCTGCAACTTGCGGAATTAGTGCCATAGTAGTAAGTTCTCCTATATGACCACCTGCTTCTTGTCCCTCAGCAATTAAAGCACTCGCCCCAGCTCTTTGCATTAGTTTTGCGTGAGCTACACTTGCCGTAACAGGTATAACTTTAATACCGGCTTCTAGCCACATCGGCATATATTTAGCCGGATTACCTGCACCTGTTGTTAATACTTTAACCCCTTCTTCTATAACAACTTTAGCTACCTCATCGCAAAATGGACTCATAAGCATTATATTTACACCAAACGGTTTATCCGTCAATTTTTTACATTTTTGAATTTCTGCCCTTAATTGCTCGCCATTACTGCTCATCGCTGCAATAAGACCTAAACCGCCAGCATTAGAAACTCCAGCCGCTAATTCGGCGTCAGAAATCCACGCCATTCCACCTTGTATAATAGGATATTCTATCCCTAATAGCTCACAAAAAGCATTATTCTTAAACATTTTTTCGCTTATATTTTTAGGCATTTTCTCCACTTCCCCTACACATTTTATTATACTATAAAGCCCAAAAACTCGCAAACGATTTTAAGAATTATTTTAGATTATGCTTGTCTTTTTTTGAAGTTTATGCTAAAGTAAAATTATGAGTTTTGTCTCGCTACATAAAGAATTTAATGATAGCAAAAAAATAGTCTTGGATGCCGTATTTGTTTTGGACTATATGCCGTTAGCACCCGAAGAATATACTAAAGTGTATTTAATGGCTTTTACTTATGCTAATGCGGGAGGCTGTAGTTTAGAAAGCATTTGTGCTAAGTTAGATATGGAAAAAAGTGAAGTTTTAGAGGCATTTAAGTTTTGGGAGCGAAAAGGATTAGTAGATATAAATTTTGAACCACTTAACATTATTTTTAATAAAGTTGTACCTATTTCTAAGCAAGTATTAAAATACGATAAAGCTAAATTTGCCGATTTCAATAAAGAACTTTGTCGCCTTATAAACAAGCGGGAAATTTCTCAAACCGAGTATAACGAATATTATTCTCTTATTGAAGGTTATGGACTGGAAGAAAACGCTTTACTTGCCATTATCGGCTACTCTAAACGACTTAAAAAAGACGAAAGCATCAATCATAGATACATAACAAGGGTAGCTTATGATTTTATAGAAAAAGGTTACCGTACATTTAAAACTGTAAACGAGCATATAGAAAAAACTGCTCTATATGAGACAGACTTAATAGATATTTATAAAGCGTTAAAAATCTCAAGTGTGCCAAATCATTTAGATAAACAGCTACTTATAAAATGGAAAACTGAGTTTAAATTTGATTTAGAAATGATTTTAGCAGTAGCAAAATTGTTTAGTAAAAATGCTAAAAGCAAGGTAACTATTGATAAATTTGACACCGAATTAGCTTTATATAATAAACATCGTCTAGCAACTATAGAAAAAATTGAGGAATTTGTTGTAAATAGAACTAAAAATATTGAGTTAGTAAAAGAATTTATTACTATTTTAGGAATTTACGAGCCATACGAGTGGGCAGTTGAGGTATATTTTGAGCCATGGTTAAAGCTAGGCTTTTCCGCCGATGGATTACTTGCTATCGCCAATAATTGCAAAGAATTCCCCTATCATAAACGTTCGCTAAAATCTATTGCTGATAATTTTATTATGCCTTTTGCTAATGAAAACTGCTTTAGCATAGAGAGCATAAACGAATTTTTTGTTAAAGAGAAAATAGCTGAAATTCAACCATCAAAAAATCAAAAAAACATAAAAATAAAAGATGATGATACTGTTGTTGCTAGAGAAGGGAATAAAAATTTCATAAGCAGAACGCTTACAGCCGAACAACTTAACGAAATGTTTGAGAGGATAGACGATAATGACCTATAAATACACCATAGAACAAATTGTACATAATCGGAAGCTAGCATTAGAATATCATACGCTGGCATTAAACTCTGCTATAGAAAATGACGCGGTGCTTTTTGATATAGAAAAAAACATTAGAACGCTTAGTATATTAGAAGCTAAAGGCGATATTAAAGCCAAAAAGCAACTATTAGAATTACAAAAACAAAAAGACGAACTACTTAAAAAAGCAGGACTATCACTTACTCCCCCATCTCCGGAATGCAAAAAATGCAACGATACTGGCTTTGTTTGTAAAGATTATTGTAAATGTGTTTCTAGCTTAGCACTCAATAAAACTGAAAATATTGAAATCCCCACAACCCCCTTTTCTAAAATCGATTATAAACGCTTTGATAGTGATTTTGTTACTAGGAATAAAGGAATTTATGAAGATGTACAAAAAATTTGTAATTTATATCCAAATAACAAACGCCGAGTTATCACGCTATTAGGCGGTACAGGAAATGGAAAAACTCTTTTAGCTGGAGCTACTGCCAACGAATTTTTATCTCGAGGTTTTTGCGTTGTTGCAGTAACCGCATTTGGATTTATAAATCGTACACTTAAATATCACACAACATTTGATGATAATAAATTATCATTTTTAGAACCTCTACTAGAGGCTGACTTATTAGTTATAGATGACTTAGGCACCGAAAGTATTCTTAAAAATATCACAAATGAATACTTATACTTAGTGCTTAACGAAAGAATAAACACAGGTAAACTAACATTTATAACTACAAATCTAAGTAAGGACGGCATTGAGAAGCGCTACGGCACAAGAATTTATTCTAGATTATTCGATAAAAACTTAGCTTATTCCGATGCCCTAGCCGGCAAAGATATGAGAACAGCCAAATAGCTAATTAGCTATTTGGCTGTTCTCTACTTTCATCTTACTCTTATATTTGCGTTGATTGTAGTTGTTAGATTTTGCAAGAATGTATTTTCTTCGTTGATGTTGTTGTTTAAATAAATTGACATTTCTTTATGGTTTTTTCGCCAAAATCGATATTGAATTTGCATAAAGTCAGCATTTAATTCTTGGCTGACGGATATAGCTGATTTTACATCTTGTATAATTGCTTTTTGAAATGCTTTTTCTATATTGCGATAAAGATCTGTTTTGCTTAAAGGGTTTATACTTAAAAGATATGTTAATTCGTGATTTTTTGTTATATCTATGGTAGCGTTGATTGAGTATTCTATATAGGGTTTGCCACTATTAAAATCTGTTTTTATCCTTACAGATTTGCTTCTAACTTGTCCCAAAATAGCACTATATTCTTGATTATCAAAAGTAAAACCGTCTACAATATAACGACCTCGCCTGCTTTCATTTTGGATTAAATTAAGACCCCTTGTTTGCTGCTCGTTTAAGTATCCCTCTCTTTTTCCACCCTTAAAAATCGCTACTGTACCAACACTTTTTATATCGGCTTCGTCATTATCGGAGTCATCTGGATTATCATTGTCGAGACTTTCGTCAACTTCTTCTTCCTCTTTCTTATCGTTAGCTTCGTTATTTTCGCTATCCTCCTGCGTGTTTTCATCATACATTTCTTCCTCTTTGTTAGACTCGGATGATAAATCATAATCCTTACCATTTTCTTCTTCTAAATTTTCATTTTCATTAGATTCGCTAAATAAAACATCATCTGTACCTTCTTCTTTAGATTTGCAACCAGCATTTCCTTTATCTTCACTTTCTTCATCTAACTCATCTTCATCTCTTAATTCCTCCTCATTCTTTTCCTCATTACTAAATTTCAAAATCGGCATAAAGGATGCTCCGCTTTCACTTAGCTCGCTAGATAAATAACTACTTAATACAAGCATAGGCATATCTAGCGTATCTTGAAAGCGTGTTATAAATTTACTTAGAGTTTCACTGGTTTGCTCACCAAGTAGTCCGGCACTTTCTAAAAAGTCTTTACCAGTACCATCAGTAGTAAGCAATAGCGTACCTCCACTAACGGTATTGCTAGCCAATAATGCCTTTGTATGCTCTAAAATGCCTTCTTGTGCTAACTCGCTACCAAAAACTACTAATCCGCATTGCGAAAACTCAGCCTTTCTGCCTTTAGCTATATTTAATTTACTTATAGCTTCAAAAATATTACGGCCGCTTGCCTCTGCTAAGTCTTGCCTAAATTCATTTTCCATAATACCGGGTGTTGCTACAAGCATATGGGTACTAACTAAAACACCGTCTTCGTGAGTATCAATCGCCATCATTGTAACAATACTTCTCTCGTTAGCTTGAGGCATATTTGCATTCGTTAAACCAAAAACAACGATGGCAGCTAAAGCTACAGCTATAATTTTATAAATGATTATCTTTTTGCGTTTAGTTTCAGTATATTTTTTATCCAACTTCTTGATTTTGTTCTCCATCAATTGCTACCTCCTTACTGATTTTTTTATTAGAAATCACACTACAAATTATAAGAATTACAATAAATCCGCCGCCTAATATACCAGCAAAATATATGCCATATTTTAATATAAATTCGTTTAATACTATCGGATTCATCAATACTACAAAAAGATAAACTGCCGCCGCTAGCACCAATGCTATCGGAGTTTTTTTGCTTGATTTTATTATATAAGATGCCGTATTAGTAAGTGAATAAAATACAACACCTAAAGTTAAAAGCACCCCTGCCATCATTACAACCAATGCAATAATATCAAACCGTCCAAATGAGAATCTAGAAATTGCTGTATGAGTTAAGCTACCAATCTCTTGTGGATTGATTACGGTTTTAACATCCATATATGATGAAAAAACACCTAAAAAAAGCACAAAAATAATTGTACTGGCTATTGCCACACTAATAATCGGAACAAAACCGAAACGCTTTTGTTTAATAGATGCGGAGGACACTTTGTCACCTCTACTACTAACCTTTTCTTTTTCGCCAGCTTTGCGATTAATTTTGCCAAGTGCTACAAAAAGTGCTATTACATCAAAAAAGAATAGTGGAAGTTTTGTTAACATATGCCATATATCAACAGTCGAGCCTTCGCCAACTAACGGCAAAAGTCTTACCCAATTAGAAGTTTTTAAGAGTAGTAAAAAAACAACTATGATTGCAGGTACTATAAAAAAAATTAAAATCTCGCTTGTTCTACCTAAACTTCTTAGACTTTTGCTACCAAAAGAAATACATAAAATCACTACAGGCAAAAGTAAAATCCAGTTTGGCAATCCGTCAAAAATATTTCTAGAAAAAAACTGAGCTATATCGCCAAAAAGCATTATCGCTCTAAATGCTAAAAGGACAAAAATAGCTATAAATATTATTCTCGACCCAATCCTTCCTAATGTTTCCTCTATTATACTAAAAGCTGTTTTATCTGGACTTTTACGACTTGCTACACTAAATGCTGCTATTACTAGAATATCAATAACAAGTAATGCTAAAAGAGCAACCCAGGCTACCCTACCCCCCATTTTCATCATTAAAATCGGTAGAGTAAAAAATTTAGCTCCTAAACTTACTATAAAAACCAATATTGCAAGCTGTCTTATCGATAATGCTTTAATATCAATATTATCTAACTTTTCTGTTACTTGTGTTTGATTAACTTGCTCCATCCTTCGCCTCCTTAGTTTCGCAACGGTTTTTATTTATTGCTCCAACGCATTCGGGACGAGTATCAAGCTCGAACACGGGGCGTTTTATAAACGAATCCTTGCAATCTTTTTGGATAAGCGGGGCTAAGGGTGCTAAATACGGCGCTTCGTAAGCATGGAAATTCGCTAAATAATGAATAACAAATACAGCTAAAGCCAACATACCCCATAAGCCTAATAAACCACCAATAATTGTAAAAGCAATTCGCAATAACATAGATGCACCCAAATGATTAGGTACTGTAAACATAGCAATAGAGCTAACCGCTACAACGAGTATACTGGACGGACTTAGTAAACCCGATAAAATAGCCGCTTCACCTAAAACGATACCGCCCACTATACCCATAGCAAGACCGATAATTTTGGGCATTCGTAGCGCTGATTCTCGTAAGACTTCAAATAAAAACATTACTAAAAGAATCTCTGCTAGCGGTGGCAAAGGTGTACCTTTTGTAGCGTTTAGAATGCTCATTAAAAATGAGAGCGGAACTAAATTGTAATTAAATTGTAATAATGTGATATAAATGCCTGGTAGTATTAAAGCTGTTATAAGAGCAAATAGCCTCAAAAATCTTAAAAAAGTAGCTGCCGAAAATTTCTGATAATGATCTTCAGCTGAGTGAAAATCTTCTATAAGTAAAAAAGGCAAAGTTAAAACAATTGGCGAGCCGTCTACAACTATAGCCACTCTTCCCTCTGCTATGCGACTGCATGCAATATCAGGACGCTCGGTGTAGCCAACCTGCTTAAAAATCGAATACGGGCGATGCTCTAAAAACGGCTCTAGGCTGTAGCTATCGTAAAGCATATCAATATCAACCTTTTTTAGACGCTCTTTAATTTCTTTAACTATCGCAGGATTTGCTACATCGTTTAAATAAACTATCGCTATTGCAGTATAAGATTGCTTACCTATACGCATACGCTCCACTTTTAAATTTGTAGACCGCATACGACGCTGAATAAGCGTTAAGTTAGTTTTAACATCCTCTATAAAACCTTCTCTTGGACCTCTAAGTACATTTTCTACAGGAGGTTCCATTATGCTTCGCTTATCCCACGCTTTGCTGTCAACTACTATCATCTCTCTAAAGCCGTCTATAATAACAACAGCATCGCCTGAAAGTATAAAATTTGTAGCCTCTTCTATATCACTTTCGATTATATTGTGTCTAGTAAAAAGTAAGTTTTCTATAATATCCTTAGCAGATTTTATCTTTTTATTTTCGTCTTTAGAGAGAGTATTAAGAGCAAAAATTGTCTTTTCTAAAACTTCTTCCTTTGTTAAATCAGGCATAAAAAGCATCGCACCCTTTTTGCCGTTAAATACAAAATCACGCCTTTTAACAAGGTCGTCATTAGGAAATTTATTTAAGATTTTTTCCGCATTTTCTATCACAATTTTATAGTGTGAAAAAGCGTATAAAATTATACAAAAAACACCGCACGAGAATTATCTTACGGAGTCTTTTCATTTTTTAAATTATAAATTTCACCTATCACTTTCTTCTGTCTAGACATCTATAAGATAATGCTTCGGATAAATGTTGAAATTGAATATTTTCCTCGCCCGAGAGGTCAGCTATGGTGCGAGCAACCTTTAATACACGAGTGTATGCCCTAACACTTAACCCTAATCGCTCAAATGCTTTTTTGATTAGAATTTCAGATTTTTCGTCTAGCTGACAATGCTTTTCTAATAATAACGGATCTAATGATGCATTGCAACTAACCCCTGTACCAGCATAACGAGTTGATTGAATTTCTCTTGCCGACTGCACTCTTATTCTTATCGTTTCGCTATCCTCACCCTCAGCACCTTTAATGTCATCGTAAGTAACACTATCAACTTCGATGTGCATATCTATCCTATCAAGTAGTGGTCCGGATAGCTTAGCTAAATACTTGTTAATATGTGCGGGTGTACAACTACATTCCTTTAGCTTAGAGCCGGCATTTCCACACGGACAAGGGTTCATCCCCGATACCATCATAAAATCTGCAGGATATTTTACTGTTCGGTTTGCCCTACTAATTAAAATCGACTTATCTTCAAGTGGTTGCCGTAAAATCTCTAATACCGCTCTAGGATACTCGGGCAATTCATCTAAAAATAAAACTCCGTTATGTGCTAGCGATATTTCACCGGGATTAGCTTTGCTGCCACCACCTGTTATCGAAATTTGACTTGCAGTATGATGAGGTGCTCTAAATGGACGATTAGTCACAATTCCCTGCTCTAACGGCAAAATGCCCGCTATACTATGAATTTTAGTTGTCTCCATAGCCTCAACTACATTCATAGTTGGTAAAATGCTCGGCAAGCATTTAGCAAGCATAGTCTTACCCGATCCCGGCGGACCAATAAGTAAAATATTATGACCGCCACTCGCCGCAATTTCCATAGCTCTTCTGGCAAACACTTGACCTCTTATGTACTTAAAATCCTCTTTAAATTTGTTGGTTGTGGTTGCCTCATATTTGCGATGAGCAATCGGCTCAAATCTAGCAGGATTTTGTATAAAATGCACTACTCCCGTAAGACTATCCAAAGCATAAACCTCCGCACCCTCTATAAAGCTAGCTTCAAGTGCATTGTCCTTCGGAATTACAAATCGTTTAAAACCCTTATTAACCGCGGAAATTAAAATCGGCAAAATTCCTCTAACAGGTCGTAAAAAACCATCTAAACTAAGCTCTCCTATAAATACTGTTTCTTGTGCCAATCTATCAAGCCTTAGTTGTTCATATGCACTCATAATACTAAGAGCTATCGCTAAATCAAAAAGAGGTCCCTCCTTTTTTGTATCAGCAGGAGCTAAATTAAGCGTGATTCTACGAGGTGTAAACAAAAAACCACTATTTTTAATAGCACTTCTAACCCTCTCTCGGCTTTCCTTTATAGAAGTATCGGGCAGTCCGCTTAAATCCGTGCCTGGCAATCCTGCATGAATATCTGCCTCAACAGTAACTTCTACACCTTCTATGCCGCTAAGCCCAAATGCTTTAACTTTTGCAAACAATTTTAATCGCTCCTTTTTGTGATCTCTTGTATTGATGCTTTTTATTGCTTATAAATTTATTTTTTCTAATTCTTCTAATTCTTTTTTGATATCTAGGCGTAAAAATAATGCTTCGCCCTCAACTGTGGTGTATTGTTTTATTAAGCCGTGTTTTGTGGATTTGAAATCTTTAGGGAGCTTTAAACCTAGTTGGTTGTAGATGATTTGTGGAGTATCAGGCATAAACGGCAAAAGCATATTGCTACAAACCCTAATAACCTCAAGCAGATTATAAATAACAGCATTTAAGCGTATTTTCGCCTCTGGTGTACCTTCTTTATTAAGTATCCATGGAGTTGTATTATCTATATATTTATTACTAGAAGAAATTACTTCAAAAATGCTTTCGAGCGCCTTACTGATTTCTAGCTTTTCTAATTTACCTTTAACCGCCGAATACAAATCGTTTATTTTTTCTATTAACTCCACATCAAATTCTGTACCCTCGCCTGGTTTAGGTTTTATTACTATACCCTCAAAATATTGCCTACTCATTGCCATTGTGCGTTTAGTTAAGTTACCTAAATCATTACATAAATCGGTATTTATTCTCATTAAAAAATTTTCGGTAGAATAATCGCAATCTTGACCAAAACTAATCTCCCTAAGTAAACAATAACGCATTGCATCAACTCCGTATCTATCGCACAAAATAAACGGATCTACAACATTACCTTTACTCTTACTCATTTTATCGCCATCAAAAAGTAACCAACCATGCCCGTAAATCTTTTTAGGCAATGGCAAATCTAATGCCATAAGAAGTGCCGGCCAAATAAGAGCATGAAATCGCACAATTTCTTTTGCCATAAGATGCAAATCCGCAGGCCAAAATTTCTTAAAATGCTCACTTTGCTCTTCAAAAGATTTATCGGAATTATAGCCAAGTGCAGTAATATAGTTGCTTAAAGCATCAATCCAAACATATATGATATGATTCTCATCGCCATTAACCGGCACACCCCAACTAAAACTAGTACGACTAACCGCCAAATCCTCTAACCCACTCTCAGATTTTAGAAAATTATTAACCATTTCATTAACACGGCTTTTAGGCTCTAAAAAATTATCTTCTGTAAGTAGTTTAAGCAATCTATCTTTATATTTTGATAGCCTAAAAAAATAGCATTCTTCTTGTGAAACAGCTACTTCCCGTCCACAATCGGGGCATTTTCCACCTTTAGTTTGAGTGTTTGTCCAAAAGCTCTCGCATGGAGTGCAATAAAATCCGCTATAAGAACCCTTATAAATATCGCCCTGCTTTAAAAGTTTATTAAAAATCCCTTGCACCGTTTTTTCGTGATGAAAATCTGTTGTACGGATAAATCCATCGTACTGTATGTTAAATAATTTCCACAGCTCTTTTATACTTGCTACTAATTCATCTACAAACTCTTTAGGAGATTTACCTGCTTTTTTAGCATTTTCTTCTATTTTTTGGCCATGTTCGTCCGTACCCGTTAAATAAAACACCTCTTTACCTTCTAACCTATTAAATCTAGCTAAGCTATCGCAACACACAGTTGTGTAGCTATGCCCTAAGTGCCACTTACCACTAGGAAAATATATGGGAGTTGTAATATAGTATTTATTATCTTTTGTATTCTTGCTAGTTTTTGACGAGTTCATTATAGCAATAGTATATAATAAAAAAACCATCTTGACAACGATTTTTAATTAAGTGCAAAACTCGCTTAACTAACTAATTATTTCGTCTTTTATTTGCTTTTTTACACTATATAAAATCTATTTTCACAAAAATCTCTTATCTTTCATATTGTACAAAGATAGGAGATTTTTTATATATGCCCACCACTAATCAAAGAGTTTTTGTTAATACCGCTCTCGAAATGCTGCCGCTTGCCGGCGCTACAGTTATAACAAAAAACAAAAACGGCGATATAATCGCAAGGCAAATTACCGATTCCGACGGTATGACCGACTACATAACCCTTACCGCACCCGACCCCAGTTTATCACTCTCTCCAGACACCGCACAAAGTTGCTATAGCTTATACGATGTAGAGGTATCTAAGCACGGCTATCACACCGTACATATACACGGTGTAGAAATCTTAGCGAGTGTAAACAGTTATCTGCCTGTACAAATGCACCCGTGTTTGAGTCTTGAAGATACTCCCGAGCATATTTATGTAAGTGAAAATTTTAAAAAAGTTGAACCACAAGCTTCTGTGCAAAGCGTACAGCAGGCTCAAAACTACTCTTTACTCACTCGATACAATGCCCCTATAGCGAGCTTTGGCGGACAGGGCGCTTATATTCAAAATCCAGGAGCCGTTAATCCTGTGCCTCATCGAGATCTTAGAGACGACGCTATTGCTGATGCACCGGTAACTGTTGCCGATGATATGGATGATATAAATATTCCTATGCCTGCTGTACTTCAGCCTTTTCAGAGCGGCTCAGTTGGTGGCGACGCGACTAGGGTTAGAGAAGTTTTTATACCTACTTACATTACTGTTAGATTGGGAGCACCCACAAATAATGCCGCCAGAAATGTACGAGTTCCGTTTGTAGAGTATATTGCCAATGTAGCTAGTAGTGAAATTTTTGCCACTTGGCCGGTTGCTAGCTTAGAGGCAAACATACATGCAATTACCAATTTTGCTCTAAACCGTCTTTTTACAGAATGGTATCGCTCTAGGGGTTTTAATTTTGACATAACAAACACAACTCAATTTGATCAATTCTTCGTGTATGGCAGAAATATCTTTGAAAATTTAATGCAAATTTCAGCACGAATTTTTAACAGCTATGTACACCGAATCGGTTTCCAAAATCCACATTTTACTACATATCGTGCTAACGCTTGCGGAGCAGGATGTCTTAGTCAGTGGGGTACAGTAACGCTTGCTAATCAAGGACAAAATTCTCTACAAATTTTAAGACATTTCTATGGAAATGATATAAATATTACTACAACGACTAATATTCAAGATGTTCGCACAACCTTCCCCGGCACTCCTTTGCGTTTAGGCAGTACCGGGGCACATGTACAGCTTATGCAGCAACATCTTAACCGCATAAGACAAAACTTCCCGCTTATTCCTCTTATTACTAGAGAAGACGGTAATTTTGGTACGGATACTCAAGCAGCTGTCAGAGAGTTTCAACGGATTAACGGACTTGGAGTTGACGGTGTAATCGGAGCGGCTACTTGGAATCGAATTACTCAAATTTGGGTAGGAGTTACTAATTTAGCCAACCTAAACAGCGAAGGCGTTCGTATCGGCATTGGACCGAATCCTCCGAATGTTGTACTTAGAAACGGCTCTAGCGGAAATGATGTTAGACAATTACAATGGCTACTAAATTATATTAGCCAATATTATCCTGTTGTTCCGGGCGAGCTAACTGTGGACGGACGATTTGGCACTAGAACCGAAACTTCAGTAAGAGAATTTCAACGAAATTTTGGTCTAAACCCAGACGGTGTTGTAGGACCGATAACTTGGAATAGGCTTTATGAAGTATTTAGACGCATACAAGCAAATTCTCCTGCCCCTGCCCCAATACCACCCACTCCACCAATTCCTCCAGAGCCACCTACACCACCTGTACCACCTACTCCGCCAATAGGACCGGATAGATTTTGGGGCACAGTACGCACAATGGGCGGAAGTCTTAATTTTAGAAGCGGACCCACAACACAAAGCCCTATAATCGGCTTAATTCCAAACGGTACTAGAGTGCAAGTAACCGGCGAAAGCAACGGGTTTTATCATATAGTTTTTGATGGAAGATTAGGTTGGGTTTCTCGAGATTTTGTAGAGTTGGATCCTAGAATAGGAGTTGTTACAACTCAAGGCGGCAATCTTAATTTTAGAACTACACCAAATACTCAAGGTGCTGTTATAGGCACAATCCCTAACGGTACAAGGCTAACAATTACAGATGTTGTAAGTAATTTTTATCAAACAACTTGGCAAAATAGAACAGGCTTTGTTAGTAGAGATTTTGTAAGACTTGTTTAAAATCGTAAGAGTGTTTAATAATTATCCACAGCTAATAAATTCCTCTAAAACTTAGGAATAAATAATGCACTCTTTATATTCGATGATTTTATTTCTCATTCTATTAAAATAAATATCAAATCATCCAAACCTAATCTAAATAAAAACCACCAAAAATGCTTTGCATTTTTGGTGGTTTTTATTAGGTTTTTATTTAGCGTATTCTGTGCTACGGGTTTCTCTTATAACATGTACTTTTATCTGACCCGGATATTGCATTTCACTTTCAATTTGCTTAGCAATGTCTTTTGCTAAAAATACCATTGAAGCATCGTTAACAACCTCGGGCTTAACGATAACACGAACTTCTCTACCCGCTTGAATTGCAAATGCTTTTTCTACGCCCTTAAACTCATTAGAAATTTCTTCTAGTTTTTCAAGTCGTTTTACATAAGCATCTAAACTTTCTCTTCTGGCACCAGGTTTAGAACCGCTGATAGCGTCTGCAGTTTGCACCAATATTGCCTCTAGCGTTTTAGCCTCTATATCGCCGTGATGAGCCGCAATACAATGAATAACTTTTTCATTTTCTTTGTATTTTTTAGCAAGCTCTACACCAATCGACACATGAGTGCCTTCCATTTCGTGATCTACCGCTTTACCTAAATCGTGAAGTAATCCACCTCGTTTAGCAACTGCAACATCGGCACCTAATTCTGCCGCCATAAGCCCTGCTAAATACGACACTTCTAGCGAATGCTTTAATACATTTTGACCATAGCTTGTACGATATTTTAATCGACCAAGTAATTTAACAACCTCAGCATTAAGTCCAAACACCCCCGCCTCAAAGCTAGCAGTTTCGCCTGCTTCTTTCATTTGAAGGTCTAATTCCTTGCGAGTCTTTTCAGCAAGTTCCTCTATACGAGTTGGATGTATACGCCCGTCAGCAATAAGCCTTTCAAGCGTGATTCTTGCAACCTCTCTTCTAACAGGATCAAACCCGCTTAAAACAATACTCTCCGGTGTGTCGTCTATAATAAAATCTATACCTGTTGCTTGCTCCAGTGTTCTAATATTACGACCTTCTCTACCAATAATTCTACCCTTCATCTCATCACTCGGTAACGGAACAACCGATACTGTAATCTCACTCGAATGATCTACTGCACAACGCTGAATTGCCGATGCTACAATTTCTTTAGCTTTTTTGTTAGCTTCTTCTTTAGCATCTTCTTCTAACTTACGAACCATTTTTGCCGCATCGATTTTTGCATCTTCCTCGATAACTGCAATAAGTTCTACTTTTGCTTCTTGCTGAGTTAGCTTAGCAACTCTTTCTAACTCGCCCAATGCTTTTTCACTAGCAATTGCTAATTCTTGCTCTTTAACTACTAACGCGTCCTCGCTTACTTTTAGCTTTTCTCTAGCCTTTTCTACATTATCCAGTTTTGCCTCTAGCGATTGGTCCTTGCGATCTAGTAATTCTTCCTTTTGACGAATACGGTTTTCGTTTTGCGAAATCTCGCTTCGCCTTTCTTTTAAGTCTTTTTCGTATTCTTGTTTTTCTCCATCGAATACTTGTCTTAGTTTTAATACTTCCTCTTGTGCTTTTAATTGTGCTTCTCTAGAAATTGATTGCGATTTTGCTACAGCCTCAGCTAAAATTTTGTCGGCAGATTTTTTACTGTCGTCAATTTTTTTACCTTGAATTATGCGAAATACGAATATCCCTACTAATGCACCTAGTGCCAATGTTACAATGGGAACAACAATTAAAGGAACAAGAAGAGCGTTTGCTATAAATAATTCAACAAACATTTTTAATATCCTCCTTGTAAGGTAAAAGCTAGCAACTCTTAAGCTTACAAATAAAATCCTTTTTTGCTCAAGTGTTGATTTATTTCCTTGTTATCCAGTATAGCAGATAAGGAATCCTTGTCAAGAAGTTTTTTATTAAACTTTTATCAGGCTTTGCAAGTAAAAATAACAAGTTATTAAACTTCTTCCATAATCATTGCTTCGACTTCAGCATCAGGTTCGTCTACGCTGAACTCGACATCATTACTGTCGCCTGTTTCTTCGTTAGCTTTAGCACGAATTTTTTCTTCTAACTCTCTACGCAAACCTTCGTTAGTTTTTAATATTGTTCTAAAAGCTTCTCTACCTTGACACAGTCTTTCATCCATATAGCTAAACCACGAGCCACTTTTGTTAACCAACTTATAGTTAACGGCTAAATCAATAATACAGCCTTCATTAGAAATTCCTTGACCATAAATAATATCAAACTCGGCAACCTTAAACGGAGGAGCCAGCTTATTTTTAACTACCTTTACTTTTGTGTGATTGCCAAGTATATTAGTGCCCTCTTTAACCTGCTCGCCACGACGGACATCAAGACGCACACTAGAGTAAAATTTAAGGGCTTTACCGCCCGGAGTAACCTCGGGACTACCAAACATAACACCAACTTTTTCTCTAAGTTGATTTATAAAAATAATACAAGTTTTACTTTTAGCACCGATTGCAGTCAGCTTTCTAAGTGCTTGACTCATAAGTCTTGCTTGAGCACCGATGCGACTCTCACCCATCTCGCCCTCTATCTCTGCTTTAGGAGTAAGTGCCGCTACAGAATCTATAACAATAACATCAAACGCACCGCTACGCACAAGCGTATCTGTAATCTCTAATGCTTGCTCACCGTTATCGGGTTGCGACACATAAAGCCTGCCTAAATCTATACCTAGTTTACTAGCATAAATCGGATCAAGTGCATGCTCAGCATCAATAAATGCAACCGCACCACCTAGCTTTTGAGCCTCAGCAATAACATGAAGGCTAAGAGTGGTTTTACCGCTACTCTCAGGTCCATAAATTTCTACAATTCGCCCACGAGGCAAACCGCCGATTCCAAGAGCAATATCCACTGTTAAACATCCCGTTGGAATTGCTTCTACTTTAGAAATATTTTTCTCCGTTAATAGCATTATGCTACCTTTGCCGTGAGCCTTTTCTATAGAGGCAATCGCTAAATCTAATGCTTTTTCTTTTTCTAATCTAGCGTTATCTTCCGCTAACTGCTTTTTTTTATCCATTTTTATTTTTCCCTAATTTATTTTGATTTATTAAATACATAATATTGATTTTAAAGTTCTATTCTTTGTGAACACGCCACTCGTTCATTATCACATATTGTGAAGTGAATGTCAACTAAAATTTTGAGAAAATTTTATTATTTATTTTAATAACTCTTCTTCTATTAGGTTTTCAAGATTGGCAGGAATGCCGTAGTCTTGAGTTAGGGGTAGAAATGTATATAATTGCCCTGTCATTGAATTTATTCCTAAATAGGTGTAGATTTTAGCAGAATTTAATTTAGCATTTGCTCCTTGGCTTAGATCTACAAAGCCGTAAAAATTATGATAAAATTCTGTTATTTGTTGTTGGTTTTCGGCTGTAATAGCTGTTTCTAAAAACATTATTATTATGTGATAAAAATCATTTTGAGGAAATTCTAGCGATAAATTAGTTTCGATTTCTCTAGAAAGATTTTTAATCTGCTCTCTTTCAATAGCTGGATTATAAGAATTTACTACCCCCTCTTTTACTACAAAAAAGCCATCAATAGAGCTTTTGCTTGTATTAAGCGAATTAGCTGAAAGCGTATAAAATAATGTGCCATTAGAAAATTCCTTTATTGTGTATTCTGATATTTTTTTTGTAAGAAATACAATAATATCGTCATAAGAAATTGGAGTTTTCATTGGCAATTTTGATGAGTTTATTATACCCTTAAATTCGCTATTGGAAGTTGCCATAAATTCTCTGTAGTCTAGAAGCCTTACCATCATTTGATAAACATAATAATTCCTAGAACGAACCCATCTAAAATATAATAAAAAGCCTAATACCGTATAACCTAGAAAAAATGCACTTATACCAAACATAATTCCACTAAGATTTAAATCGCTATCACTATCTTGATTTTGAAAAACAATGGCAACTAGTATACAAATTGAAGCTAAAAATAGTGCTACAATTATGCTATAAATTAGTAGCTTATATGTTTTTTTGAGTTTATCTACCATTTTTTTGAGTTCTAATGTCGGCAGATTGTTTATTGATGAATTTGATGTTTGATTTTGTTGATTTGACATAGTTTTTATAAGGCATAGACGACAAAATGCAACTTAAGTGGTGCTTAATATACTTTGGTTTCTCGACTACTATACCTACTACAATGAACTTTTTGAATTATATCAGAATTTATATGTCGGCAACCGAGGCATCTGCTCATGCAAGCAAGGATAGTTTAACTGAAATTATTTAAGTGCGAGCGACAGAATGTCGCTCGCACTTTGTTTAACCAGCTTTACTCGTTACCTTTTAGGCGGTCTTTTAATTTATCTAGTACAAGAGAATTTGCTAATCTTCTAACTTGGTCACTTTGATTTTCCAGTTGAAGCGTTGTAAATTCTTGCGGCAAAATCTCATTTACTAACTCTTCTACTTTAGATTGTGTAACCTCTCCATCGCCTAGTTTATGCACAAGTTGCTCCATAACTAGCTTATTTGCAACCTGTTTAGCCAATACCGATGCTATGTCTAGAAGATCCTCTTCTTTAGGTTGCTCCTTGCCTTTAATAGCGGTAGATTTTTCTGCAGTGGTCGCTTTAAGTGTTGCTGGCTTTTTTGCTGGAATTGTTTTAGGGGTAACTGATGTTATAGCTTCCGGTTTAGATGCTGACTTAGCTTTTAATTCTGCTGTAGTTGCTTTAGCTTGTGGTTTTTCTTCTTCTGCTGCTTCTATTGACTTTTTTTTAGTAGGCTTCTTTTTAGATTGCTCAGTAGCAGGCTTAGATGCAAAATCTGCTATAGAAGTTAATTCCTTTTGAAAATCCGCTAACGATTTAGAAAGTTCGTTTTCTAAATCATTAACTGAATTTTTTTTATGAGAAACTGCTTTTTTAGGCGCTTCAGTCTTAGCTGTTTTTGTTGCTGTAGCCACCACTTCTTTATTAAGATTTTTTACCGCTGTAGTTATACCAGATAATTCTTTACCTAACACTTCAACTTGCTTTTTAGATGCTACATTACCTTTATCTTTAATTATTTCTTTTTTAATACTTTCTACCGCTTTATTTACAGCAAGCACTTCCTTACTAACTGCCACCAATTTTTCTTTAGTGCTATTATCTTTCTGATGTTTTTCTAACTGAGATTTTATTACATTAAGTTCATCTAAGATAATGTTATTATAACTCTCGTATGCATTCTTGCCTTTGCCACCTTCAATTTGAGCCATACTTATACCAAAAATTTGATCTCTTAATGCTTGAAGCTCCAATAAAACTTGCTCATTAGGCTCGCTAGCAACTACAGCACCAATATTTGATTGCGACTGAAGTGCTTCTAATAACATTGCATTCTGCTCTAGAATCATAGCGTTTTGCTCTGTTAGATTAGCCATTTGTGCTTTTATGATAGATAAATCTTCATTAACCGGCACTGGAACCACTGTCCCTACTAATTCGTTTCGATAGGCTTGTATTTCGTCTCTTAAATCAACAACCTCGTTTATAAGCATATTTATATTGTCGTTTGTTGATGCTGGTGCTACACCACCTATTTTAACCTCTTCCCTAAGAACTGCTAATTCATCTAAAATAAGCCCCATATCGTCGGCTAATGGTACTTCTAATTCGTTAGTTTTTTTGATTTCTTCACTGAAACCTGTTATTTTACCACTTATTTCAGCTAAACTAGAAACATCTAATTGAATTTGCTTTAAGCTGTCGTAAATTTTAACTAGCTCAACATCTAAATACTCTGTTTCTTTAGAGCTATAATATGCTACGCAATCTTTAAGTTCTCGATAACCATCCTCGCTAAGCTCTCTAACTTTTTCTTTTATGCCGGTTAAATCCTCTAGCACAAGTAACATTTCTTCTGATACATCACGCTGAAGTCCTTCTTTTTGTTTAGTCGTAGAAACTTGTTCTGCTTGTCTAGCCTCAATAACTCTGAGTGCTAATAAAACATTATCGCTTAATTTACTAACAGCAGGAAGAAGGGTTTCGTCTACAGCAAAAATCTTTTCTTTAATATCGGCAACATCGGCTAAAAGTAGTTGGATGTTATCATCATCATTATTCTCACCAGTGCCATATAAAATCGCATCTAGTTTGTCAGCAATTTCGATAAGCGATAAAGAGACAGATTCTTCCAATTCAGAGAAGTCACGCTCAGCATATGCCATATTTTTCCTTAAACGCTTAAGTTCCGACTGCACATCTATACTAGGCTTAGATTGTTGCGGTTGTTGAGCAGGCTGTTGCGGTTGCTGACTTGGAATAGCTTTTTTAAGTTCCTCTAAATCGCTTGCCATTTTTTCCATCATATAACGCTCTCTATGGTAGTGCGGTGGCTCTTCTATAACTTCGTACATCGGAGGATGTGGATAATATGGGTCGTAGTGCATAGGATGCTCGACAAAACTACCTCCATAAACCTCGTTGGGTTGAGGAAAATTTTCTCTATAAGGCTCATTTTCGTAAAATTCGCCATTATCTAATTCTTTATCGAAATCGATATCTTCGTCTTGTGGAAATCTATTATTTTGTGCCATAATTTTTTCTACCTAATATGATTATAGTATGTGTATATAGTTTTTATTACTCGTCCGATGGATAATTATTGTTTTGTCTATTAGTTGTATTTCTGGATACTCTAGAACGAACATTAGTCTTAGAATATCCGTGTTGCGAGTTGGAATATGATGAAGACATATAGTCTTTGTTAGTTTCTGGAATTGTCGGAGGGCTAGTGTGCAGTGGCACAGTTATAGGGTAACCATCCTGCCCCTTGTAATCAGGCGGAGGTGCACTACCTCTTTGACTAGCACTTGAATTAGCTGATGCCCTTGGCGGTACTGTGTTAGAGGTTGGTCTTACCGGATATTCCCTAGTAGGTATAGCGTACATAGGCGGAGGATAACTAGATGGATAAACTCTGCGAACCATAGGTCTTACATATGGATAATATTGTGGCGGATACGATGATGGCACTCTACGAGATATTACCGGTGGCACATAACCGCCGTATGGATATGAATGTGGCATTGGATAGCCGTATCGTACAGGTCTTGGTGGCAGATGTTTCTGTGACATAGCAGGTCGTCTTTGTGGATGTAGATGCGGCGGTCTTTTAATAGTGCCAGCATTTACAACACGCTCTTTATTAAAATTATTTGTTTTATGCTCCGCATTTCTAATTCGCTCTTCGTACATAGCATCCTTGCCTGCTCTTTGAGCATCACTTATAGAACGCTCTATAATTTCTCTAAGCTCAGCACTAGCGGATTCTTCTTCATCTAAAGATAATTTAAGCTGATTGAATCTTTCGCATAATTCGTTAGCAGATTTTACATTATCTATATACGGAATAGTCGCTCTAAGATAAGCAACTTCTTCTTTGCGTTTTTTAATTTTTTGAGCCACTCTTTGTTTATTCTCTAGATTATCTTCTTCGCTTTTAGTTTCTTGAGGCTCTTCTATTACAGCAATAAATGCTTCATTTGGATAATGCTGTATAGTAAATCTATTTAATTCTTCTTCTAATTTTTCGTATCTATTATATGACACAGTATAAGTTAAAGCCGCATCTTTAATTTTAGCGTGATCGTTCTCTTTACAAGCAGCATGATGATTGTCGTCTGCTAATCTTAAGGCCGCCCTTGCTAACTCTAACTCTTTTATAAGAGCTACTCTTTGCTCGGCGGTTTTTATATTTAGTCTAACAACCTCATTGCATCTAGCTATTTCGCTAGAGCTAATAGCTTCAACTTCAATTAAATTGTCTCTAGTCCTTATAGCATCTAAAAGTTCTACTTCTTTTTCTTCCTTAAGCTTTTGTTTTTTGTTTAGTTCTATATTTAATACATCAGCACTTTCACTTTTAACATTAAATTCTGCTAATATCGGATAATATTCTTCTTCTGTAGTTGCTTTTTGAGCCATTTCTTTAAGTGATTCTAGTTTGTTATAAGAAATTTCTCTTTCGTTTCTTAATCTAAGACAAATTTTTTCTAATTCTTTAATTTCGCTCTCTAAAATACATATATCTTTTTGAGCAACAATAAGTAAGCAACTATTATAATCAAACGGTTTATTGTTAATTCTAGCATCGTTATAAAGTTTTGATGCTTCCATTTTTCTAACAAATTCATTATAGCGTCTTTTATTTTCCGCTATGTTTGTTTCTTGAACACCAATTTGAGAATTATTATAGTCTTTTGCCGCCGCCGCTTGAGGCAACAACTCTATGCTAGCTTCTTTTTTAGCGTTAGCCACATTCAATTTTTCTTCTAGCACGCTGTATCTAAATAATTTTTTATCTATGTCATCTTGAATAAATGTTTTTTGACCTTTTTTAGCAATTGACAAATCTTCTATAAGCATATCAGCCTCTTGCTTTAAATTTTTCATTTTGCTATAAATCTCTATAGCTGACTGATCGCAAATGACAATTTCCTTTTCGAATTTTTCGCTAACATAATCTATCATACCTGCACGATAGTGTAGTTCGCTTAGTTCTAATTCACTAACCTCTAACTTTAATCTAGCTTGTTTAACAAGCAGTTCCTCATCTGTTAAATAATCACCCGTATGAGAATACAAAAAACCTCTCTCTATTTCTTCTGTTAAAAGTATAGTTGGAGCAACATAAGGATTAAAACCTAGCTCTGCCGCTAGTTCTAAAGTACATCTATCAGCGAGATTTCGTTCGGCTGTAGTTGGATAGTCTTGTTGATTGGCATTAACAAAATCATCCAATAGAGTATTCATATTTTCTAGTCTAGTATGAAGGTTAGATAAAGCATCGCTCTCTATAGGCGAAGTATTTCTTGTAGATGAAGTTTCCCATTCATCATCAGCCATGTTATCATCGACTAATTTTGACCTATTTGAGCCTGACTGCTGTTTAGAATCGTTATTTCTAAAAATTAAAATAAAAAACAGGACAATTAGCTGTATAAGTATAACTCCCACTAATGCTACCCCTACCCAAACGAGTATTCGTAGCCAAGTATCTAAAGCATTTATTTGGTCTAAGATGTTTAGACTTTGTATCGAATTTATAAAATAATTTATCATATGTTTTTCTAAGTGTTTTCGCTTATAATTTGCTTAACAGCTTTCCCAAAGAGAATACACTTTTATAGTGTACTACACGATAACAATAATGTCAACTCTTATTTTTTTGTTAATTTTTTAAGAATGAACATCCTAAGCCCTATGTCTTCTACTTTTTTAAAAAACAAAAAAATTAAATCATTTTTATTTTTGCATAAATACATAATAATACAAACAACGCACAACAAAAGACTAAGAAATCTTTCATCGTGCGTTGAGCATTAAACAATATACATTGATAAAGACTATTGCTTATCTAAAAATGTATAAGCATATTTATCTAGAGTACTATTGATATGAACTGCCTCTTCCATTCTATCCGGAGGACAAGTAAAGTCTTCGTCTTTACTGCGGGTAGGACCTTTCGGCTTAGGAGGTCTTGGTGTTTCAACAAACACTATTTTTTCTACCTCTTTAACCTCAACCTGTGGAGGCATTGTGGCAAGTGCTTCAGCTTCAGCTGCAGATACCGCTGCCGCTTGCCTAGCCCTTTCAGCTTCCTCCCTTGCTCTAACAGCATCTTCTCTTGCTCTAGCAGCATCTTCTTCGGCAGCTCTTAAAGCTGCTTCAGCTTCTTGTTCTCTTCTAGCTTCATCCTCTGATGCTTTTCTTAGAACTTCTCCCTTTCTTAGGATCATAGTGTTTCTTTTCTTGCGAATAAGCAAGACTATTGCAATTATGATGTGAATAAGAAGAACAGCTCCCACTATTACAATTATCCAAAAGAGTGCCGGACTTGCATCTCTAATGGTGTCTATAAATGCTAAATTTAGCATAGCTTCAAAAAAATTTATCATAATATCTTATTTCCTTTTTATATTTTGTGTTATTTTATATGCTTTTATTATGTTAAATGCATTAACAAAGTTTTTTAAGTTCTTTAAGTGCCGACTTAAACTCGCCAAATGCCACTTTATACGGCTGGTCTGTAAGTAAATCTACACCGGCATCTTTTAGAATCTCATACGGAGACTTATGACCGCCAGCAGACAAGAATTGCTTATATCTCTCTAATGCCTTAGGATCACCAGATAAAATACCGTTAGCAATAGTAACAGCACTTGTAATACCTGTAGCATACTGATATACATAATAAGCACTGTAAAAATGAGGAATTCTCGCCCATTCGTACTTAATTTGCCTATCTACAGAAACTGCACTGCCGTAGTATTTTTTGTTTAATTTTAAGTAATACTTACTTAAATAGTCTACAGTCAACGGAGTGCCTGCTTGTTCTTTAGTATGAACCTCTCTTTCAAATTCAGCAAACATAGTTTGTCTAAATAGAGTTGTTCTAAACATATCTAAATAGTAAGACAATAAGTATCTTTTAATTTTTTCGTCTGTAACTGTTTTTTGAAGATGCTTAAGTAATAACACTTCATTTACAGTCGATGCCACCTCTGCTACAAATATAGAGTAATCATTTTTAGCGTAAGGCTGGTTTTTACTAGAATAAAAGCTATGAAGTGCATGACCCATTTCATGTGCTAAAGTAAACACATCATGAGTAGTTGGCTTATAATTAAGCAGTACAAACGGATGAACACCATAAACACCACAGCTATAGGCACCGCTTCTTTTATTTTCGGTTTCTTCTACATCTATCCAACGGTTTTTTCGTGCCTTTGTAAGAAGTTGAAGGTATTCTTCGCCCATAGGTTTAAGTGCTTCTAGCATTAAGTCATAAGCACCTTCGTAATCTAATCTTAATTCAGCATCCTCAAAAAGTGCTACATGAAGATCGTACATATGAATTTCTTCTAATTTAAGTTGCTTTTTTCTAAACTCCATATAGTCATGCATAGCGGGTAGGTTTTCGTCTACTTGGCTAAGCAATTTACCATAAACTTCACTTGGCACATCGTTATTAGTAAGCGATAAATCTAATGCACTTTTATAACCTTTAACTGTTGCCAAAAAGTTATCTTTATTTATGCTGGAACCAAAATTAGCACACAGCGTATGAATAACTCCTTCGTAAGTTTTGTAAAGTGTTCTAAATGCTTTTTTACGAAGCTCTTGATTTGGATGACTCAGAAGCTCAGCGTAAGTGGCATGAGTTAACGGATGTTTTTCGCCATCTACCGTGATTGTAGGGAATTTAAGGTCTACATTATCTATTTTAGAAAAGGTTTCCTTAAAACCTGCTAGAGTTTTACCTGCTAATGCTAAAATTCTTTCCTCCGCCTCGCTTAAGATATACTTCTTATTTTTTATAATTTCTTCTAAGCGATATGTATAAGCTGAAAATCTTGAATCTTGTATAAGCTCTTGTAGAAAACTCTCTTCTAATTTAGATAACTCGGGATTCATAAATGATGCCGCAGAATTAAATTTTACCATTAGCGTATATGCTTTTGTGCGATATTCTTGAAATTTACTATCGGCTAAATCTCTGTCGCTAGCCAACATAGCATAACAATAAAGCTTTTCTAATCTTTGCTCGAAATCGTCGCAAAAAGCATATGCTTCTAAAACTCCGTCGGCAGAACTCAGCTTACCCTTAAACTTAAGAACCTTAACAGAATCCTTGTTAGCTTTTTGTAGCTCTTCTTCCCACTCAGTAGGCGAAGCATAAATATCCTCTAGACGCCATCTGTGCTTTTCTTGTACATCTTGTTGTTTTAGTTGTTTTGTCATTATTTTATATTGTTACTCCTTTTTTGGGGGTGATTTACTAATCGGATATTATTGCTAATCTATGATTATATTTTAACAAAAATACGCTATATGTATAATTTCCCTACACAGCGTATTTATATAATAACATATTATTTATTTTAATGCAAACATTTTTTTAATAATTTTTTAATAGATTTTCAAGATTAAGAAAGTTAATTCTTATAACTATGACATGGAGCGGGGATTCTACCGCCTCGTTTTATGAATTTTTCGCTTGATGATTTGTGCACTGACATTATTGGGGCTGTACCAAGCAACCCACCAAACTCTACCTCATCACCTACTTCTTTATTTGGAGCAGGAATAATTCTAACAGCGGTGGTTTTATTGTTTATCATACCAATAGCACACTCGTCTGCTATAATAGCTGATATTGTACTAGCAGGCGTATCGCCTGGCACAGCTATCATATCTAAACCAACCGAACACACACTTGTCATAGCTTCTAATTTATCTATTGTTAAAATCCCCTCTTTAGCACTTCTTATCATGCCTGCATCTTCGCTAACCGGAATAAACGCACCACTAAGACCACCACAAGAGCCACTAGCCATAATTCCACCTTTTTTAACTGCATCGTTAAGCATTGCAAGTGCTGCCGTTGTGCCATGCGTACCAACTCGCTCTAAACCAAACTCTTCTAAAATGCTTGCCACTGAGTCGCCTTCTAGAGGAGTAGGTGCTAGCGATAAATCTAATATTCCAAACTTTACCCCCAAACGCTTTGCTGCTTGTCTACCTATAAGCTCCCCTGCTCTAGTGATTTTGAAAGCTGTTTTTTTGATAACCTCAGCAAGTGTAGCAAAATCCGCACTCGGATATGCCTTAACCGCTTTTTCTACAACACCTGGACCACTAACACCGACATTAAGTGCCGCATCACCCTCACCAACACCTGTGAATGCTCCTGCCATAAACGGATTATCCTCTACCGCATTACAAAACACAACCAATTTAGCACAACCGATTCCACCGTCCTTAGCTGTTTTTTTTGCCAAATCCTTTATAATATCGCCCATTAAGGCAACAGCGTCCATATTTATACCTGCCCTTGTGCTAGCTACAGCAACCGAACCACATACTTTATTTGTTGATGATAGAGCCTCTGGAATAGATAGTAAAAACTGCTTTTCTTTTTCACAAAAATCCTTTTGTACTAATGCCGAATATCCGCCGATAAAATCTATACCAATTTCTTTTGCGGATTTATCCAACGCTTTCGCTAATTCGATATATCCTCCGCTTGACGCTCCAATCATAGCAATTGGCGTTACTGCTATCCTTTTATTAACAATAGGAACACCATATTCCCTAGAAAGTGCCTCACCTACACTTACCAAGTTTCCGCCCAATCTACAAATTTTATCATAAACCATATCAGCCGTTTTTTTCTTATCGGTTGATATACAATCAAATAATCCTAGCGAAAGCGTAAGAGTTCTTATGTCCAAATGTTGTTCACTAATCATTTGAACCGTTTGCAGTATTTCGTTTTTTGAAACCATAATTTTTCAGTACATAGAGCATAGTACTTAGTGCATAATTTTAGATTTATTTAATAACTAATAAGAACATAATTTTAATATCATAAATAAAACCTTCACTATGCCCTTATGGCACTATATTCGATGCATTACATTAAATAAATCCTCATGCATAGCTTTAATGTCTACGCCGACTTTTTTTGCTAATTCGCTTAAAGCATTAGATAACTTTTCAAATTCTACACTACGACAACTTACAAGCATCGTCATAACAAAATATTCTTGCAAAATTGTTTGCGAGATATCCTCTACATTAGCACCTAGCTTATGTAGCTCCCCTGTAACCGAAGCAATAATGCCCGTTTTATCTTTTCCTATAACTGTTACAACTGCTTTCATAGTTTTATTATTTCCCCTTGAATATTATAATTTAGTATACTATTCTACTTGTGTCAAACCAATTCTTGCCAGTTTCTCGGTAGCGGTTGCACCAAATCTTCTAATCCGAAATCTCTAAAGTGCAAGCGATATGCTCCAACTAGCGAATTTGGCACAAAAATATTTTGCAGAGCAGACAAATTAAACTCTATACGTAAAACTTCATTCCATGGGATAAATAGATTTTGTAAATATCTATTATTTAACACATGCCTAAGAAGCCGACTCTCCGAGTGATATTGCACTCCGGCTATCGGCAATACATATGATAAATTTTGCTTAGCAGGCGGATAAAAAGCTAAAACACCATCGCTTATTCTATATAATACTCCATTTATAGATTTGTAATTAGTATTATCGCTAGTAACATAAATTTCTTTAAGCTGCAGCGGAGTCGCTTCCTCTAAACCAACAATTCCATTAAACTGTATAATGTTTGATTGAATTGTGATTTTTTCTACTTGATTAGCTAATCTAAAATGCCTCGGAATTGCAAGTCGTTCACCTAATGTAGTGATTGTGTAACCGTTATGCTCTATAGGAATTGTTATGTCTAAGTTATCGCCCAAATATTTTTGAGCAATAAAAGTATGCCCCATTTGACCAGTACCTGTTAATCTAGAAAGTCTAAATCCGCACTCGGTGTAGACTACTCTAGAATCTTGCCAAAAGCAACCTACAAAAAACAAACTTATAGAAAGCATAATTATCGTTACTAAAACTAATTTATTTTTTTTATTTTTTGATTTTATTTTTATTACTTCCATAAAAAATTATTCATCACTGCATACTTTGGCAGATTTTTATTATGTTATAGATTGCCAACTTTGTCAAGTGCGAATTTTTATAATAAAACATACACACACTACTGATATTATGAAAAGAGAAAAAAACAAAAAAGATAAACAAAAATTATTAACTGATGCTTCTGTTTCGTTAGAGTTAACAGATAGAATATGCAAAATATTTGAGTCTTGCGGTTCGCCACAAGATCCATCAGGCAGTTATACAGGCACAAGTATTTGGGATGATGGAATACCAACGCAGGATGCGGATGATTTGTAGTTATTCCTTAGCTAGCAAACTGAGCGTTATACAACTCATGATAGAAACCTTGTTGTTCTAACAGTCCTTCGTGAGTGCCTTTTTCTATAATATCGCCGTCCTTTAATACCAAAATCATATCAGCATTTTTTATTGTGCTAAGGCGATGAGCTATTACAAATGAAGTTCTACCTTCTGTCAACTTATCCATAGCTTCTTTCACGATAAATTCTGTTCGGGTATCTACACTACTTGTCGCTTCGTCTAGTATAAGTAGCGGAGCATCCTTTATCATAGCTCTAGCGATTGTTAATAACTGTTTTTGACCATCTGAAATTGAAGTATTCTCGTCTAGCACAGTATCAAAACCATTTGGAAGAGTTTTAATAAAGTGATAGACTCCACACGCTTTTGTGGCTCGCACAATCAAATCCTTTTCGTCCTTTTTATCAATTTTTAAATTATATAATAAATTTTCTCTAACAGTACCGTTAAAAATCCACGCATCCTGAAGTACCATACTAAACTTATTACTAACATTGCCTCGCCTGATTTTACTAATACTTTTGCCGTCTATTTTTATATCACCACCATCTATATCGTAAAATTTCATCAGTAGATTCACTAGCGTTGTTTTGCCTGCACCGGTTGGTCCTACTATAGCCACCTTACTACCTGCTTTTATATCGGCACTAAAGTTATGAATAATTACTTTTTCTTTATCGTAACCAAATTTTACATTCTCAAACACCACATCACCGACAACATCTCTTGAGACCGCATTTAAGTCACTTTCGTCTTCCATCTCTTCGGCATTTAATAATTCGAAAATTCTATCTGCCGCTGCCACCGTGCTTTGAGTTTCAAATGCACCTTGAGTTAATTCGGTAAGTGGATTAGTAAATAATGCTACATAAATTTGAAATGCAATAATTGTACCGAATGAAATTGTTGGGTCGTAACCAAATGCTAGTACAGCGCCAACAATAAGTACGGCAATTTGGGCAAATGTAGACATAAACATAACCATTGGCATACCTAAGCCAGCAAATGCCTGACCCTTCCAGTTGTTAGCAAAAAGGCTATTATTAAGTTTATCAAATGATTTATTAGCTTTTTTTCTGCCATTATTAGTCTTCATAGCTAAATGACCCGTAAAGTATTCTTCTACTAAAGCATTTACATCGCCCACTTCTTTTTGTTGCGCCGTAAAAAATTTCATAGATCTACTCATAACTACGGCAATAAGCATAAAAGCAAAAATACTACTTCCAACCGCCACTAGCGCCATTCGCCATTCCATAATAAACATAGCTACAGTAGCACCTATCATCATTGTAGCAGCACTAACCATACTCGATACTGTAAAGTTAAGCGTCATTGTAACGCTGTCCACATCGTTAGTTATGCGACTAAGAACATCGCCCATTGGTTGTTTATCTAGGTATGAAAGCGGTAGTCTGTTGATTTTTTGGCTAAGTTTTTTTCTAAGTGATTTTTGAACCTTCGCTGTAACGCCTGCCATAACAAATTGCTGAATATAACCCACTACAAACGCAACCCCATAAATAATAGCAATAATTATACCTAACCTAGTTATAAGTTCTAAAAAGTTAGGGGTTGGTTGTGGTAGCCAGTATGGCATATCCGGGCTATACGGCACATTATTTAGGTACATTATTCCGCCAAGCAGATAATTTACCATATCTTGTACAAAGTTTGGAACAATTAGTTGTAGTGCTACACCAACAAGAGCCAACACCACCACGGCTATAAGCAAGGGATACCAAGGGCGAGCAAATTGCAATAACTTTTTAAGCGTTTTTTTATAACCAACTTTTTTAACAGGAGTCTCCGTTTTTGGATTTTCCATTTGTGAATTATCATTTTTTATTTTTTCGTTTTCTATAATTTTTTCCATTACGCAATTTCCTCCTCTGACAATTGGCTTAGTGCTATTTGCTTGTAGATCTCGCAATTTTTTATTAAGTCGTTGTGTGAGCCTCTGCCTACAATTCTACCTTCGTCTAATACAAAAATTTGGTCGGCATTTCTAATAGTTCCTATGCGCTGAGCCACAATAAGCACCGTAGCATCGGAAGTTTCAGCTTTTAAAGCATCTCTTAGTTCTTTGTCTGTTTTATAGTCTAGCGCACTAAAAGTATCGTCAAAGATATAAATTTTAGGCTCTCTCGCCACTGTCCTAGCAATACTAAGTCTTTGCTTTTGACCGCCACTAAAGTTACGACCCCGTTGCTTAACCTCAAACTCTAATCTACCCTCTAACTCATCTACAAACTCCTTACTTTGCGATATTCTAAGTGCTTTCTCTATCGCCTCGTCTGTTATCTCCTTACCTTTAACCATACCTAAGGCAATATTATCTCGTACCGTACCACTAAATATAATCGCAGTTTGCGGAACAAAACCAACAATATCGTTAATTTCTTCTAGTGGTGCATTCTTTATACACTTGCCACCAATTGTAATACTGCCTTCTGTAGCATCCATAATTCTTGGAATTAAATTTACAAGTGTAGATTTACCGCTACCGGTGCTACCTATAAATGCTACAGTTTGACCCTTTTTGATTTCTAACGATATATCTAACAAAACATCATTTTCTGCCCCTGGATACCTAAAGCTAACTTTATCAAATTTAATATTTTGTTCTCTATCAAATGCTTTTTCTAGTCCGATAGGCTTTTTATTAGAGGAATCTATACTTGAATTTGTTTTTAATATCTCGCTAATTCTTCTGCCCGAAACAATAATACCAGGTAGCATTGTTAGCATAAACACAAGCATTACAAACGCACCTAAAATTTGAAAAGCATACTGCATAAACACCATAGTGTCTGCAAAGAAATATTCGCTTTGATAATACGGTACAGTTCCACTATCTATTAAATGTGCACCTACCCAATAAATCGCTACCGTTACAGCACTCATAACAAGCATTATAAACGGCATTGCAAAACCTATTGCCCTATTCATAGTTAGGTTAGATTTTGTTAAACTCTCGTTAGATTTTTTGAATTTTGCTTCCTCGAAGCTCTCGGCATTATATGCCCTAACAACTCTAACACCCGATAGATTTTCTCTAGCGGACTTATTCATAAGGTCTGTGTTATCTCTTATACGCTTAAATTGCGGAAGGCAGAATATTAGTATTATTAAGCTAACTACAATTATGCTTGCTACCGCTAACCAAGTTATCATAGATAGCTCTCTACTAACACTAGTCATTCGGATAACTGTCCAGACAACTAAAATTGGAATACGCACTAAAATTTGCATTCCGAATGCTACCAATAATTGCACTTGCGTAACATCGCCGGTAGAACGCACAATTAAGCTCGGTATACTAAACTTTTTAATATCGCCATTTGCAAAGTCGCCCACTTGTAGCCATATTTTTTGCCTAAGCTTAGCACTGTAGCTACTAGCTAAAATAGCCGTTATTAGTGTCGTTATCATACTTATAACTAAGCTACCCACAGTGTAGCCTATAATAATGCCACCATATCGCCACACATCGCTAACTGTAGCCATAATCGGCACCAAGACATTACCAAAACCCTGTATATACTCATACTCAAAGCCATAAATACCGGTTGTTACAAGACCGGTAATACGACCCATATACGCAGGAACCCTAAGGTCTAGCCATACACTACACACTATCAAGATTAACGCTACTAAAACAAGCAACAAATCTTTTTTACTAAATACTTTTAATAATTTTATCATATTTTTACTGTCGTACAGCTGGTTAAAATGTTTTAGTTTCTGTTCCAACTGTTTTTTTAATCTTCTCTCCTTAGATATGCCGTTAAAGCCTCTGGATTTGGCACAATAAATTCTTCTTTTAGCATCAATTGCAACAAGCATAAACCCTTAAAATTCGCCATAAAAATCTGAGCCAAGCCTACTGCATTCCCGTAGCAAAACAGCTTTTCCCTTTGTCCTTTTGATATTAGTACAGCAATCTCGTCTATAAACTCGGTATGAAAAGCTATAATTCCGCTAGCCCACTCGGATTCGCCCTTAGACAGAGGCGGTTGCAATAAAAGCATCATCCATTCTGAAAACTCATAGCCCGCTTCAAACTCTGCAATTATCTCGGTACTTAAGTTCTCTAAAGCCTTTTTAGGACAATCGCTATCGGATAACATTTTTTTAAGCTCTGCGATATCTTTTAGAGCAAGTTTTATAAGAGTTCCAAAAACTTCTTCTTTAGTTTTATAGTAGTGATACATAAGACCAACGCTGACACCTGCATTTTGAGCGATGTCAACGGCACTTGTAGCCGCTAGTCCTTTCTTTGCGAAAAGGCTAACAGCACTAGACAGAATTTTTTCTCTAGTTTCGGCTCTTTTAATCTCTCCATATTCTTTTGTTCGTGGCATAAGACCTCACTTTTAGAGTATAGTAATTAGCTTGAGTAGCTTGAATCTAAGATTGTTTTTCAACCTAATTTTTGTTTACAATTTTGCAAAAAATAGTATTGAGTGGATGTTCAATTTGAACATCCACTCAATTATACCCCACAAAAAAAACTCTGTCAACTTCTTTTTTGAATATTTATTCAACTTCTTAGTTTATTTTTTACACATTGAATAATTATAAACATATAATGATTATATGTGCGGGATAGCGGGAGAAATAGGAAAAAAATTTAAACCACAACCTAAAGTTTGGGAAGCTATGAGAAAATCGTTAGCTAAGCGAGGAAGTAGCAGTAGCGGAATTTTGACATATAATAATGTTGCTCTAATACAAACTTCTTTAGATTTTAATTCTAAAATTTCAAAACCTTTTACAGTAAAGTACGGTGAAAAAGATTTCTCTATTGTTTGCGACGGACGGCTTTACAATAAAGAAGAAATTAAAGCGGAATTAAGAAAAAGAAGACATTGTCTTTTAGGCTATAGCGACACAGAAATTATTTTATCCGCTTATTTAGAATGGGGCGAAGATTGCGTAAAGAAGTTTAACGGCGTTTTTGCGTTTGTCATTTATGAAAAGCATAATAATCGACTTTTTGTCGCTAGAGACCATTTTGGGGTTAAACCGTTTTTTTACACTCGCATAAACGGACTTTTTGTATTTGGTTCAGAAATTAAATCACTACTTGCTCACCCACTTGTAGATCCTATCTTAACTACAGAAGAACTTGCCGAAGTTGTGCTATTGGGTCCCGGCAGAACACCTGGTAAAACTCCATTCTATGGAATTTATGAACTTCTACCTGCTTATAGCGGTTACTATTTTGTAGAAAACAATAATCTTATAATGGACGCATATTGGAAGCTACAAGACCATCCACATACCGATAACTTTTCTCAAACTGTTGAAAAAACACGCTCTCTCGTTCTTAATTCAATCGAAAAACAACTAATCAGCGATACTCCACTAGGCACATTTTTATCTGGTGGCTTAGATAGTTCTATAATATCATCTATAGCAAATTCTTATATTAAAAAACAAGGCACTCCCTTAACCACCTTTTCGGTAGATTATGTAGATAACGATAAACATTTTACTGCATCTAAATTTCAACCAAATTCTGACGTTAGCTATATTCGAAAAATGAATGATTTTCTAAGTGCTAAACATATAAGAATCTTGTTAGATAGCGATGAGTTAGCAGAAGGGCTTTTTGATGCAGTAGATGCTAGAGATATGCCTGGCATGGCAGATGTTGATAGCTCGCTTTTATTATTTTCTAAACAAGTAAAAAAACATATCAGTGTAGCTCTAAGTGGTGAATGTGCAGACGAGATTTTCGGCGGTTATCCGTGGTTTAGAGATGAGAGCATTAGAAATGCTTATGGGTTTCCTTGGAGTCAAAATATAGATTATAGAGCAAGTTTTTTAAGTGATAATTTAAAAGATAAAATTAACACTCATAATTTTGTATTTAGTCGTTATAAATACACTATAAATAATACCGATGTGCTAGATGGCACTAACGAAGTAGATAAACGCATAAAACAAATGCATCAGCTAAATTATCAGTGGTTTATGCAAACTCTATTAGATAGAACAGATAGAATGGCAATGTATAATGGATTAGAAGTACGAGTACCATTTTGCGACCATAGTATAATTGAGTACATGTATAGAGTGCCTTGGGAGTATAAAAATTATGAAAATCGAGAAAAAGGTTTGCTACGCATAGCAATGCAAGGACTTTTGCCAGATAATGTTTTATGGCGCAAAAAAAGCCCTTATCCAAAAACTCATAATCCAAATTATTTAGCTTTAGTTAGTAAAATGCTACAAGAGATTATTGATAATTCCTTATCGCCAATTTTGCAAATTATAAATAAAACCGCTTTAGAAAATCTACTAGCTACAGCTACAACAAATAATTTTACTATTCCTTGGTACGGTCAGCTTATGACAATCCCTCAAACAATAGCTTATTTTGTGCAAATAAATTATTGGTTAGAAAAATATAAAGTAAAAATTAAATTATAATCGCTTAACTATAAAAACCACCAACAAAGCTATAGCTTTGTTGGTGGTTTTTATCTAAATTAGATTTTATTTTTAATTGCCGTAATAAGCCTTTTTGTAAATTTCGATTAAATCTTTAATTAGAGGATATCGAGGATTTGCGGTTGTACATTGATCTTCAAAAGCGTATTCCGCTAGTGTCGGTATTGCCTTTAGATATGCTTTCTCGTCTATTCCGCATTCTTTTACGCTTGTCGGAAGTCCCATTTTTTTCATCATATCTATTATCGCTTTAATTAAAGCCTGCACTTTATCCTCCGTCGTTTTGCCCACCAAACCTAAGCGTTTAGATATTTCGGCATATCTTTCGTTTGCGATAAATTTGCTGTATTTAGGAAAGGTTGCAAACTTATCAGGTTTAGTTGCATTATAAGCAATAACATATGGAAGTAATATTGCATTTGCTCTGCCGTGCGGAAGATGGAATTCGTTACCTAATTTGTGAGCTAAGGAGTGATTTATGCCTAAGAAAGAGTTTGTGAACGCCATACCTGCAATAGCTGAAGCATTGTGCATTTTTTCTCTTGCTACTTCGTCATCCTCGCTAGCATAGCTACGAGGCAAATATTCAAACACTAATTCTATCGCCTTCATCGCAAGCCCGTCGGTATAGTCACTGGCTAAAATCGAAACATAAGCCTCTATAGCGTGAGTTAAAACATCCATGCCTGTATCGGCAACTATACCCTTTGGCATTGTTTTTACAAATTGAGGGTCTACAATAGCAACATCTGGAGTTAATTCATAATCGGCAAGCGGGTACTTCATACCAGCTTTTTTATCTGTGATAACACTAAATGCTGTAACTTCGCTACCTGTTCCGCTAGTTGTCGGCACTGCCACAAATTGAGCTTTTTTACCTAAATTAGGGAAAGTAAACGCACGCTTACGAATATCTAAGAATTTTTGTCTAAGTCCATCAAAGCTAGTATCGGGATGTTCGTAGAATAACCACATACCTTTGGCCGCATCAATTGCACTACCTCCGCCAAGAGCAATAATAACATCAGGCTTAAAGTTATCCATCATTTCCACACCTTTCATTATAGTGTCTACAGATGGATCCGGCTCTACATCGCTAAAAATTTCGCAACGCACCCTGTCGCTACGCTTTCTTAGATAATAAAGTGCTTTATCTACATAACCCAATTTCATAATCCCTGGGTCTGTAACTATAAATGCCCTAGTAATATTAGGCATACTTTCTAAATATTGAATTGAGTTATACTCAAAGAAAATTTTTGGCGGAATCTTAAACCACTGCATATTAGTTCTCCTTTTAGCGATGCGTTTACGGTTAAGTAAATTTACGCTTGATACATTGCTTGTTGTGCTGTTGCGACCATAAGAGCCGCAACCTAAAGTAAGCGACGGCATATTGGTATTATAAATATCGCCGATAGCACCTTGAGATGACGGCGAATTTACGATAATTCTACCAACTTTCATCTCTTTACCATACTTAACGCACAAATCGTGATCGCTACTATGGATAACCGCTGTATGACCCATACCGCCTAATTCTAATACTCGTCTAGCATATTCAAAACCTTGCTTTTCATCCTTTACTGTAAAGTAAGCCAGCACAGGCATAAGAGTTTCAAGCGATAATGGATATTTTTCTAATGGCTCAGGTAGCTTTGCTAATAAGATTTTTGTATTAGGAGCAACTTTTATACCGCATTTTTCTGCAATCCAGCCGGCAGTTTGGCCAACCGGAGCGGAGTTCATCATACCCTTTTCTTTGTTCCAAACATAATCAGTTACTTTTTTAACCTCGTCTGCTGTTAAAAAGTAACAATTATTATCTTTCATAATTTGCTCAAATTTAGGTGCAATAGCCTCATCCACAATAACAGATTGCTCAGAAGCACAAATCATACCGTTATCGAAGGTTTTAGAAATCATTAAATCAGTACAAGCACGCTCCAAAATTACATTTTTATTTATATAACACGGCGAGTTACCGGCACCAACGCCAAGAGCAGGCTTACCACAACTATAAGCAGATTTAACCATACCGCTACCGCCGGTAGCTAAAATAAGCGATACACCGTCGTGATTCATAAGCTCACGAGTTGCATCTAAACTTGGATTTTCTATCCATTGAATACAGTTTTTAGGAGCACCCGCTTTAACAGCCGCCTCGTATACAATTCTCGCAGACTCGCTAGAACATTTTTGAGCACTTGGATGAAAAGCAAAAACAATCGGATTTCTAGTTTTTATAGAAATAATAGACTTAAAAAGTGTGGTAGAAGTCGGGTTTGTTACAGGCGTAACACCAGCTATAACTCCCACCGGCTCTGCTACATCCACAAAACCTTCCATTTCGTTTTCTTCAATTATGCCAACCGTTTTTAGCCTTCTTATAGAATTCCAAATATATTCAGTTGCATAAATATTTTTGATAACCTTATCCTCTACAACTCCCCTGCCAGTTTCCTCTACGGCAAGCTTAGATAGATACATATGCTTGTCTAATCCGGCAAGCGTCATCGCCTCAACGATTTTGTCCACTTGCTCTTGATTCATATCCAAAAATCCTTTTAGCGACTCCTGCGATTTTCTAACCAAAATGTCTACTTCAGACCCTGTTGGCTTTTGTTCTTTTTGTATTGCCATAATTTTTATCTTTTTTCTCCTCAAGTTCGTATATCATTATAACTTAGCGAGCATCTGTTGTCAAAATAAATTTCCTAAAAAATACGGCTTAATTTTAAAATCAAAAAAATCGGAAAAATGCTTATTCTCTCCGACTTTTCGATTTTATTATTATTTTTAAAAGTTATTCTCTTAATCTAAGTAACACTACGCTGTTAGCAGGCATTTGAGTGCCGGGAATTGGAAGTGTAGATTGAATAACAGATTGATCGGGATTAACTTCGCCCGAGATTTCAAAATGAATATCCATATTTCGCAATATCGCTGCTGCTTCTTGCGGAGTTCTGCCAACTAGCAACGGCATTGTTACTGTATTTGGCGGAATTGGTAGTGTTGTAGGTGCTAAATTTATATAATCGAAAATCCTGCTAAAAACATCGCCTGCGTGCGGAGCAGCCACTATACCGCCGTAATATGCACCTTTACTGGGTTCATCCACCAACATTAAAATAGCATATCTTGGATTATCCACAGGGGCAAAGCCTACAAAGCTAGAAATATACCGCCCTTGTGCTATACCGCCACCGGGAATATACTTCTGTGCCGTACCTGTCTTGCCACCTATCCTAAAACCCGGCACTTGTGCTCTTCTGCCACTACCGTCTGCTACCGTCGCTTCGAGTAGCTCATTCATTATAGCACTGGTCTCTGGACTAATTACCCTCCGCACTTCCCTAGCACCTCTATTCATAATTGTTCTGCCTTGAAAATCCGTAATACTTCTAACAAAATGAGGCTCATTAAGAACTCCTCCGTTTACAACCGCCGAAACACCGTTAATTAACTGTAACGGAGTAACCGCCACCGCTTGCCCAAATGCAATTCTTGCTAAGTCGATATTTTTTACATAACTACGGGGCACCATAAGTCCCGGAGATTCGCCAAAAAAATCTATATTAGTTCTACTCCCAAATCCAAAATTCTCTAACGCATTATATAGTCTATCAATTCCTAATCTCGCCCCTAAATTCATAAACACCACATTGCAACTGTTGCGAACGCCCTCTCTTAAAGTCTGACTACCGTGCCCTATAGTTCGCCAACATCTAATTCTTTGCCCATCTACCACATTATGACCGATACAATGAAATCTATCGTCAACAGTTACCAGCCCATGCTCTAAAGCGGCTGCCGTAGTAAAAATCTTAAAAGTAGACCCTGGTTCAAACACATCTACAATCATTGTGTTTTTGCTAAGAGCATTTAATAATTCAATATCGTCTCTCGGAGGGTCATTCAAATCAAAATGCGGAGTATGGCTCATCGCTACAATACCGCTGTCTCTAACATCCATAACAATCATACTTGCACTGTTTGCTCCCCACTCTTGCATTGCACTCATCACCGCAAAATCAGCAAAACTCTGTATATTGCTATCTATCGTAAGCTCCATATTCGCCCCCGGAATCGGCGGAACATATCTTGTAACAGTATCCTCTGTTTCTCGTCCTGCCATATCGGTATTAGTAAGTGTAAAGCCGTTACTTCCACGCAAAAACACATCGTAAAAAACCTCTAAGCCACTCTGACCCTGATTATCAATATTAGTAAAGCCTAGCACTCTGCTAAGCGAATGCTTATGAGGAAAGTTGCGGATTGTTTCAGGAGCTAGATAAACCCCGTCTAAGTTGAGGGAACGAATTTGCTCGGCAATAGGTTCTTCAACTCGCCTAGCAATAGTAACCTCAGATACAACACGACTGATACTTTCCAGTATTTTTTGCTCGTCTAAAAAAAGAATACCACTAAGAGTTCTCGCTAAAGACGGCTTATCGACAACGGCTCTAGGACGCACATAAATACTAAAAACATCACGATTATCAACTAAAACCCGCCCCTCTCTGTCATAAATATGACCTCTTGGTGCACGCAAAGGCAATTCTCGATACCATTGTTGAGTTGCCCTCTGTTGTAATTCCCGACCTTGTATAAGCTGAATACAAGCCAATCGCCCAAAAAGCATCACAAATAAAAAGGTTATTGCCAAAACAAAAAACAATAACCTCTTTCGTGTAGTAGTAAAATTAGTTGTAGAATTAGACATAAGTCTTATATTTTTATGTCGAATTGAGACGATTTATGACAGCATTTGCAATTCTTCTTCTAGCTCCTCTGCTTCTGCCGTTTTATTAAGAGATTGTTTTATTAAAATAAATAGTTTTAGAGAATCAATTAAATCATTCTTAAATGCTTGCGGACTACTATTATAAAATTCTTTTCTTATCTTTAATGCTTCTTTACAGTTTTGCTCAGCTTTTTCGTATTTACCTTTATTCTCTTGCAAAATAGCTAAGTTATATAACGTATTAGCTACATCAGGCAGATAAGCATCGGGATTAGCTTTAGCTAAATTTTTATATATCTCTAAAGCTTCGTTAAAACTAGCCTCCGCATCATCGTGTTTGTTGGTAGTTCCTTGTAACCCCCCTAGGTTGTTTAGCGTACCAGCTACATCAGGCAAATAAGCATTGGGATTAACTTTGGCTAAGTTTCTTCTTATCTCTAAAGCTTC
>Ga0131853_10000039_pt1 | contig 172910 bp, 139 predicted proteins | sample TergutLab28metaG_FD_92764 | JGI IMG/M metagenome (GOLD analysis project Ga0131853, IMG submission 92764) | Labiotermes labralis P1 segment gut microbial communities from Petit-Saut dam, French Guiana - Lab288 P1 (version 2) (version 2) | ecosystem: Host-associated > Arthropoda: Insects >... | reverse complement strand
AGGTTAGTTGAGTTAATGCAAGCCTTAGCCGCCATTGGCTTCGCCAAAGGCGAAGGCTTAGGGCGGTTTAGGCAGGTGCTATCATGCACTTGTCGGCAAAAAAGATTTTCGCCTACGGCGAAATGTAGGGCAAGGGCTTTGTCTACAAGCTGAAGTGCATCATGCAATTGCATGATGCACTTTTTTGTGCCTATTTCTTATTGACTCGTTTCAATTTCTTGCTGTATCTTTTTGCTTAAAGATTTCAAAATGATACTGTGCGCTTCTCTCACCATTGCCTGCACGACATCGTCAGGCACGTCGCCCTCTAAATACAGCGAGTTCCAATGCACTTTGTTCATGTAGTAGCCCGGCACAATGTGCTCGTATTGCTGCCGCAGCAAATCGCCGAACGCGGGTTCGAGTTTTAAGGTGATGATGGGTTTTCCCTCTTTGTCCGCCGTGCGCATGGCAAACATTTTTCCGCCGACCATATAGCGGATTGCGTCCCATTCTAACTTATAGTCTTTGGTTGCGCCGATTTGGGAGAGGCAGTATTCATCTAACCATTCGTAGTTGTTTTTCCGGCTCACGGGTTGTTCCTCCGATTATTTGAAGATAGGTTTAGTGTGGCAGGTGCATCGGACGCTGTATTGTATATATGCGACATTCTTTGCGTAACAGGGTACGCAAGCGGCATGAGGTTAGTGCTTATTCTCTCCTTGCCGAGAAAATATAGTGCGGTATTTCTTCGCCTTTGGCCTGTTTTATGTACCTCCCACGCACAAGCATTCCCGTTCGGATTGCGACATTCATTGCGGCGTAGTTGTTGTCTCTAATCAGCGAAAACACCTCGTCAAACCCCAAGATGTCAAACGCATACCTTTTGCAAGCGGCAGCGGCTTCGGCGGCGTACCCCTTATGCCAAAATGTACGGCGGAACAGATAGCCGATTTCAAGAACGCTGTCTGTATCGGTGTCACACCACATCAGTCCGCATATGCCGATGACTTTGCCCGTTTCTTTCAGCACAACCGCCCAACGTCCGAACCCGGCTTCCCGATAGCTTCTGATTTGCTTTTGCAGCCCTTTGCGCGCTTCTTCCTCGCTCCACGCGCCATTCCACGCATACATGGTCCGTTCATCACAGACGATTTCCCGCATGGCAGGCAAATCATCCGGCGTCATCTCACGGAGCATCAGCCGATTCGTTTCAAAAATGCCCATATTCATATCACAACACCTTCACCATCAACCACTCCTCGCCCTTATCCCGCACGACCTCATACCCCAGCCGCCGATAAAACCGGCAGGCGGGGTTTTCTTTTTGAACGGCCAAGGACGTTCGGACACAGCCCCGCTCCCGCAGCAGGTCAAATAGATGTTCCATAAGCACCGCACCTATCCCCTGTCCTCTGTGTGCCGGGAGGACGGAGACGGCGAGTTCCGGTGTCTCGGCGTCGATATGGCCGTAGGCGGGGATGATGCGTGTCCAGGCTATGGCGATGGGCTTGCCGTCTTTTTCCGCGACTGCGGCGACATCGCCGGGGTTCTGTTCGGGGTTGAAGCCGTCTATGTAGAGGTATACCTCCGGCTCGAAGATTACTTCTCGGGGGATAATCTCTGCGCCTGGTGGCTGAAAGACTGCGTGGTAGAGGAAATCTTCCAACAAGGGATAGTCTGCGGGGGTGATTGCACGGATGGTTGTAGTGAACTCCGGCGGGAAGATGGCGGTGCCTTTGACTTCCCTGCCCCGGTCGGTGAGGAACTTCACCATCTTGCACTTCGGCGGGGCTTCTTCGGGGATGAGTATGCCGTGGCCATCGACAGGCTCGTAGCCGAAGCGGGGATAGTAACCCTCGTGGCCTGTCAGGACGCAGAGGTCAAACCCCAGCCGCTTGCCTACCCGATGCCCCTCTTCGATGAGTGCGCCGCCGATGCCCTGCCCTTGAAATGCGGGCAACACGGACACCGGGCCGAGGAGCAGGGCGGGGTCTCCGCCGACTTTGATTTCGGTGAACAGGATATGCCCCGCGAGCTGCCCATCCAACTCCGCCACCAAGGATAGCTCCGGGATGTAGCCGGGCTTTTTGCGGAGACGTGCGGGGAGTTCCTGCTCGTCTCCGTCGGCGTGGTCCGAGACGGCGAACGCGGCCTCGGTCAGAGCGTATATGGCGGCGTAATCGCTCGGTGTTTCCGCTCGGATTGTTAATTTTTTGAGTTTGCTCATATATTCTCCACGGGCAGATTTGTGAGATATCGCCGCACCATGTCCAAAGCGTGGTGCGCAGCCATCATGCGGACACGGGTGCGGTCTGTGCCCAGTCTGAGGTTGCGGACGTAGGTCGCTTCGGCGGTCGCCAGTGCGACATAGACTGTGCCGACCGGTTTCTCCGCCGTGCCGCCGTCGGGGCCTGCGATGCCTGTGATACCGATGCCGAAGTCTGCGCCTATGCGGGTTCTTGCGCCCTCGGCCATGCTTCGGGCTACGGGGCCGCTGACGGCTCCGTGGTCTGCGATGAGCGTCTCCGGGACACCCAGCATCTTTGTCTTGACCTCGTTCGCATAGGCGGCGACACCGCCGAGGAATACGGCCGACGCACCGGGGAGGTCGGTCAGGCGTTTGGAGAGCAGACCCGCCGTGCAGGATTCGGCGGTGGCGATGGTTTTCTTGGCATCCAACAGGAGACGGAGGACTGTGCCCTCTAAGCTGTCGGCGTCGATGCCGTAGATGACATCGCCCAGAACCTCCCGCACCTCTTGGAGCACGGGGGTCATGAGGCGTTCGGCCTCCGCCCCGCTCTCGGCTTTGGCGGTGAGGCGGAGCATGACCTCGCCCGTCTTGGCATAGGGCGCGAGGGTGGGATTGGTGAGCCGCTGCATAAGACCCCGCAGTTTTTCCTCCACCGCGCTATCGCCGAGGCCGAAGATGTGGATGTTGTGGGAGAGGATTTCGGCATCGCTCAGGGCCTTCAGGTACGGCACGGCTCCGCTTCGGAACATGGCCCTGCACTCTCTCGGCGGGCCGGGGAGCATGATGACGTACTTACCCTCGGCATAAAACGCACACCCCGGAGCCGTGCCGCAGTCATTGCGGAGGACAGTACAGCCCTCCGGCAGATAGGCTTGGCGCATGTTGTTTTCCGGCATCTGCACACCCGGCAAACGGTCTGCAAAATAGGCACGGATTTTTGCGGCGATATCCTCGCAGCAGACGAGTTGTTTGCCGAAACAGGCGGCCAGCGTCTCTTTCGTCATGTCGTCATAGGTGGGGCCGAGGCCGCCTGTTGTGATGATGATATCCGCCCGATTGCGGGCAATCTCCACCGCCTGTCGGAGCCGTTCAGGATTATCGCCGACCACGGTGTGGTAGTAGACGTTGATGCCGAGGGCGGAGAGGCTTTCGGATAGGTCACGGGCGTTGGTGTTGACTATCTTGCCGAGAAGCAGCTCTGTGCCGACGGCAATGAGTTCGGTGGTTGGGGACATTTTCTTGCTCCCTTCGGTCGCAGAATGCAGAATTGAGAATTGAGGGCGAGTGTTTAGCTCATCCAGACGGCCAGGACTTGGCCGTCTGAGCCGCGGATGAAGATGTTGGGGAGGACGCCAAAGGTAGCGGTCAGAACGCCTTCATCGTCCTCTCCCACTTCTCGAGTTGGGAAAGAACCTCGAAGATACCATATATCGTTTGTTTCTTCGTGTAGAATTCTGAAAGGCCGCCAGTTGTTTTCACGTTCGCCGAATAACTCAACCAATTTTCATGGTGTGTGCCTCCTGTAGTTGCTATATTAAACAGGACGACAGAACTTTCCGCTTTGTTCCCTGTGTAGGGGCGGCCATTGGCCGTCCGCATCTCTAAACCTGCGTTTTGTTGTGTGAGAAACGCGCGGGCGGGATAACCCCGCCCCTACAATGTTGATTAAAACAAAAACGTGCGGACGCGCAATGCGCGCCCCTACATTGTGTCGGCGGGTTTATGATGCGGCACATGCCTATAGGCCGCGAAGGCTCCTTTTCCAACTGACGCTCCAAGAACGAAGCGATTGGCTAAGCGGAAGGGGTGCCTGTGGTGCAAAGGAGCTGTCAGCGCAAGCTGACTGAGAGTTGCCCTTGACCTTCCTTTGCTCTTGTAGGGGGCGGGGCCTCAACGCCCCGTTGCAGATACACATTGCGGGCGCACCGAGAACATCGTCCCCTACGCAAATACAAAATCGCATTGTCCCGCCACATCAAATGCCGCAAAATACTGCTCCGACATTGGAATCCACTCGGTCTCGAATCGCTGTAGCATCTCCGTCCCGTTGCGGGCGGTTATGCGGCGGATTTGTTCTTCCGGGGGGACGCACAGGAATACTTTGATGTGGTAAGCGTCCGCCAATGCGGGGTGCAGGCTGTAGGTTCCCTCTATGATGTTCAGGCGGTTTGGGGTGACGGTGATTGCGTCACCGAAGCCGCCCGTTTTGCAGTCGAACGGACGATAGGTGAACGTCTCCCTTGCTCTGAGGGGCGTAAGGACTTCTGCGGCGAAGCGTTCATAGTCCACGTTGCCGCCGGGTTCCTGCAGACGGTCAGGTGTCCGCTGTTCCAGGCGGAGGAAGAAGTGGTCCGTGGGGATTACGTTGCAGCCGTAGAGGCGTTGCAGTTCTCCCGCCAGAGTGGTTTTGCCGGAGGCGCAGTTACCGTCTATGGCGAGGAGCGTGTGGGGGTAGGTGGTAAGGAGGGCGTTGAGTTTGGCGTTTAAGGATGCGTATGTCACCTTGTCCCCCCCTCTCAGCCTTCTACTATTTTCGCGTCGTACATACCCAGTTTCACCAGTTCATCGTATACATCAAAGGCATCTATTCCGTCCAGCTCAATCCGCCGCGTACTGCCCGGGGTGTCACGGGTAAACGTATTCCATACGGTGAGGAGATTGTCTGTTTGAACGAGGCCGTGCTTCTCAAGAAATGTAATATACGCCGTCGGGTTTTTGCTGTAAATAGTTATAATCTTGTACTTTTGGATATAAATTTCATCTCCCGTGACGTGCGAGGCAAGGGCGAACTGTGACATGCCGTCATGCAGCAACAGGTCCCCATATTTCACCAAAATGTCTTTGATTTGGTCTTTCGTCTGTCCGTCGAGATAGCAAACTTTTTTGTGAAACGGGTCAGATTCACTTTTGCGCAGTTCTTCCTCTTCCTGTTGCATCAATGGCAACTCCAAGACGAAAAACAAAGGCTCAGTCAATTGCTCCAAAAATGCACCCATCACAGGCTTCATCTTTTCAAAGCTCAAATTAAACAGAATACGGTTTTCAAATACTTCAAACTCTTCTTTAATTCTCTCGGGAAAAGGAATATAAACCCCGGACGCCGTTTGAAACATCGTACTACCTCCTCGCTATACCCGCACCCGTTCAATCCCCGCAATCGCCTTCGCCACCAAGCCCTCAATGTCCAGCTTCGTCTCCGCCGCCTCGACTTCGGCGAGCCTTGGGCGGGTCTTTGGATGGCGGGGCATGAACACGGTACAACAGTCCTCATAGGGCAAAATCGAGGTCTCAAACGTCCCGATTTTGCGGGCAAGACGGACGATTTCCTCCTTATCCATGCCGACCACGGGACGCAGGACAGGGAGCCCTATACAAGCCTCGGTCGCCGCCATGGCCTCCATCGTTTGACTGGCGACTTGGCCGAGGCTCTCGCCTGTGACGAGTGCTTTGCAGCCGTTGTAGTTGGCGATTTTTTCCGCAATGCGCATCATGAAGCGGCGCATGATGATGGTGAAATACTCCTCGGGGCAGACTTTGCGCATCTCCTGTTGGATTTCGGTAAACGGTACGACCTCCACCGTCAAATCGCCGCAGTAGGGCGTGAGTTCTTTCGCGAGGGTGAGGACTTTCTCTTTCGCCTGTTGCGAGGTGTAGGGAAATGAGAAAAAGTGGACGGGAATAATGGAAATGCCCCGTTTCGCAATCATATACGTGGCCACGGGGCTGTCGATGCCGCCGGAGAGCAGGCTGACCGCCCGCCCGTTCGATCCGACGGGCATCCCCCCCGCACCCTGCACCGGGGCGGCGTGGACGTAGGCCTTGTAATCACGGACTTCCAGCGTGACCAAAAGTTCCGGGTTGTGGACATCCACCGCTACGTCGGGGAATGCCTCGCTGAGTTCACCGCCGACGTATTGGCTGAGTTGGATGGATGTCATGGGGAAGCGTTTATCGGCGCGTTTGGATTCGACTTTGAACGACTTCGCACGAGCGAAGTCGTCTTTGAGATAGAGCTTGGCCGTCTCCAGCATGGCGTCCGCGTCTTTCTCACAGGCGGCGGCACGGGAGAGAGAGATCACGCCGAATACGCATCGCAGGGCGGCAAATGCCCCGGCGGTGTCACAGGATGCGTCCTGCGGCTCCACGTAGACGGTAGATTGGGCTGTGTAGACCTTGAAGTCGCCGAATGGGGCGAGGCGTCGGCTGATGTTGGATTCAAGTCTTTGGGCGAAAAAGCGTTTGTTTTGGCCTTTTAGGACGATTTCGCCTTGTTTTAGCAGGATGATTTCTTCCATGGGTGCTCCTTGTGTGTTGAGGTTGTGGAGGTGATTACTGCTCGCTAAACCTATGTATTTGTAAAAATAAAACATGCGGGCGCGCAATGCGCGCCCCTACAACGAACCGAGAACATTTCATCGAGTGTGCTCATTTTTAATTTTTTCACATAACTCGAGTGCACTCACGCCAAATCATCCACCCCGAAAATCATACGTCCGATACTGTATCGCCTCGGCCAGATGGGCGGCGGCGATGTTCTCCGTGCCGTCCAAATCCGCTATCGTCCTTGCTACGCGGAGGATTCTGTCGTGGCTTCTTGCCGTGAGACCCAATCGGTCAAATGCGCCTCGCATGATTTGTTCGCCGTCCTCGTCCAAACGGCAGTAGGCTTTTAGTTCGGGTTGGCCGATTTGGGCGTTACAGCTTAGACCTCTCGCCTGATACCGTTTTATCTGCAAGGCGCGGGCGGTGTTTACTCGCTCTCTTATGGTCGTTGAGGATTCCGCGGGGACGTATACTCTTAGCTCGTCATATTCCAAGGCGGGAACCTCCAGCACCAAGTCCAAGCGGTCTAATAAGGGGCCGGAGAGACGGCTGTGGTAGCCCGTGACTGCGGCCTCTGTGCATTGGCATCGCCCCGATCCGTGGCCGTACCAGCCGCATTTGCAGGGGTTCATGGCGCAGACCAACATAAATTGACTGGGAAACGTCACCGTGCCGGAGACACGGGAGATGGTGACCTGCCCGTCCTCCAAGGGCTGGCGGAGGGTTTCCAAGACATATTTGCTGAACTCAGGGAACTCATCCAAGAAGAGAATGCCGTTGTGTGCCAGAGATATCTCACCCGGCTTTGGATTGCTTGTACCGCCTGTCATGGCGGGCGCTGAAACGGTGTGATGCGGGGAACGGAACGGACGGTCGGCGACCAGCGGGCGGGTCTGTCCCGTTAAGCCCGCGACCGAGTGTACTTCTGTGGTTTTGATGACCTCTTCCCTGCTCATCTCGGGCAGAATTGAGGGCAGACGCTTGGCGAGCATACTCTTCCCCGCACCCGGCGGACCGACAAGCAGGATGTTATGCCCCCCTGCGGCGGCGACTTCCAAGGCTCGCTTGACGTGTTCCTGCCCCTTGACCTCGGCGAAGTCCGGCCCAATCATGACCTGCGGCGGAATCTCCGGGGCGGTCACGGGACTGATTTGTTCTTTGCCCATGAGGTGGGCGAGCAATTGGGTGATATTCTCCACGGGGTAGACCGTGAGACCCTCCACAAAGGCGGCCTCACCCGCGTTTTCGGCGGGGAGGAAAAGTTTTTGTATCCCCGCCTTTGACGCCCCCACGGCCATGGGCAGCGCGCCCGTGACGGGGCGGAGTTCGCCGGAGAGGCTGAGTTCGCCGAGGAATGCGGCGTCCTGCGGAAGCGGGTCAATGTCGCCTGCGGCGGCCAGAATGCTCAAAAAGACCGGCAGGTCGTAGAGCGTACCGATTTTTTTCTTGTCCGCCGGGGCGAGGTTGACCGTGATGCGGCTGACGGGAAATTTCATGTTGCGGTTCTTAATCGCCGCCCGCACCCGCTCACGAGATTCTTTCACAGCGGCGTCCGGCAGACCCACAATGTCAAACGCCGGGAGGCCGCCGGAGAGATAACATTCGATAGAAACCTCGTAGGCCGCGAGGCCGATTAGTCCCATGGAGCGTACGTGTTGTACCATATTATTTTTACCCCCACCATAAATTTCTGTCTCTGTAGGGGCCGATGCCCACATCGGCCCGTGGTTTCTGTCGGGCAAGGGGCTCGGGGCGATGTGGGCATCGCCCCCTACATGGGTTGTTTCATTGGACGTACGGGTGCACGAGGTCATTTCACCAGTTTCGATATCGCTTTAAATTCATCCGTACCCGCTACCACGCAGAGTTCAAACAGTATCGCCTCGGCGGTGGTTAGGAGGACGTTTTCTTGCTCTGCGCGGCGCAGGGCGATTTCTTTGTCGAAGGGGTTGCGTGACCCCACGCAATCTACCACCAGTACGGGGCGGAACCCGGCCTCGGCCAGGTCGATGCAGCTTTGGAGGACGCAGACGTGGCTCTCTACGCCGGTGACGATGATGTTTTCTATGCCGTCTGCGCGCAGACGCTCGAACTCGGCGGCGATGGCTTCGTCTTTCATGGCACTATAGGCCAGTTTGTCATGGGGCATGTAGTCCCCGGCGGCGGCTCGGAGTTCGGGAACGATATCGCCCAGCCCTTTGGGGTATTGGCGCAAGAAGACAGCGGGGATGCTTAGGATTTTCAGGCCTTGTAAGAGCGTGACGTTGCGATTAACGATTGCGCCGCCATCGTAGACGGCGGGGATTAGGCGTTCTTGGAGATCTACGAACAGGGCGGCGGTTTTGGTTCGGTTGATTCGCATGGGGGTGGCCTCCTTGGAAATTTAAATACGGCGAAGTATCTGACTGCATTGCAAGGTTCCATTCTTCAGAATCTATCTTTTCAATGGTAGGTTCTTTGTCTGAAATGACGTCTATGATGCTGTTTTCTGTGTAGATGCCGTAGTGTTTCCAATTGTCCGAGTCGGCGGGGTGTTTGTTTTCATCTTCGCCCACAACAATCGGCAATATCGGCAAAAATGTATAGAGACAGTCCAGCAGCTTTGATTTTTCATATAAAATCAAGCCTCTGCCTGTACACACTCCGTCGGGGTCGTACTCACAATAAGCTTCGCCCCTTGTTTGGTACATAAAACAAGAACCGAAATGAATCATATACATTTTTTCCGAGTTAGGAACAAGTTCCGTGCAACCTTCTAATATTTGAAACAAGGCCTCATCTCCATTTGCAATCGCTCTGTTTTCTTCCTTTGTCGGCGTTTGTTCTTTAGATTCAGCAACTACAACGGAGAGACCAATGTCCGTGTCCAGTAAGGTTACTAAAAAGAGCGAGATTCTTTCTTGGGGTTTCATTCCGAAGTACATATATATCCTCCTTATCAATACAAGATATCTATTACTTCCCAGTTTCTGCCCGGTCTTCGTTCCAACCATATCCTCACACGCAAATAATTCTCTTCACCTATTACTCGTATGAAATACTCGGCGGTGCCATATCCGTCCGTCAGTTGCACACTTCCCTGCACAAAAAAGCCGTATCCGGTAATCTCTCCAACGATTGTTCTGATTTCTTCGTTCGCTTCAATATAGGATGCTGCAACTTGGAATGAGTCACTATTTCTGAACAGCGTATTTATCCCGAATGTCAAAGAAGACACGAAAAAAACAGGTAGCGCAATTGCAATGATGGCAACTTTTATCGGTTTAACTTTTTTTACGTTGTATACGGCAGTTCCGGCACGCTTGTCTCCGATAAAATTTCTGTAAAACATCTTAAACCGAGACGGCGTTACGTTAGAGTTATCCCTGCACCTAACTGCTATTCCCATTATTTTTCTACCTATACCGCCCCGCATATCTTGCCAGCAATACCATATCATCACAAGCAAGAAAAAGATTGGAAACACAAAAACTCGCCCTTCTGCAAAATATCTCCATGAAAAAAATAAGCCGCCTGCAAAAATTGCGAACACAATCATAAAGTCTATCATGAAAGCAACTATCCGCCTTAAAATGTCTGCTTTTTGCAATTGCTCTCCCATGCAGGTTGCCCCCTTTTGTTATATCTTTTTTAGTATACAGGACTTCCCCCTAAATTACAATATTCTTTGCAGAGGGCGGTGTAGGGGCGGCCAATGGCCGCCCGCGTCCCTCATCCATTGCGCAAACCAAAACGCACGGACGCGCAATGCGCGCCCCTACATTGGGCTGGTGTGTGTGTTGTAGGGGCGGCCCCATGTGGCCACCCGCCCTTGACCCTCGGCTCCCTTGCAGGCGAGGGGGCTGTCGCCGCAGGCGACCGGGGGAGTCCTCCCTCCGTCAGGCTTCGCCTGCCACCTCCCTCGTAAACGAGGGAGGCTTTTGGTGCCTGTAGACTTACTGCCGTTGCAGGAACGACCGTTTCCGCGCAAAACACGCACCCCCACCCCTCCAACGGAATACACTAACTTGAGTACCTACACATCACGGAGGTGTCCCTATGCACCCACTTAAATTTGCCGTCATCGGTGGAGACTTGCGGCAGGTGAAACTGGCGCAGCTTTTGGCGGCGGACGGTCACGCGGTTTCGGCCTTTGCCATCGACCAAGCTCGACCCGAGGGGGCTGTGCTTGCCGCCTCGCTCAAGGGGGCGGTACGGGAGGCCGACTGCGTGCTTTTGCCGCTGCCGCTTATGCGGGCGTGCGCTTTGAACACACCGCTGTCCGATACGGTGTTGACCTTGGATGAGGTCTTCGCAGCTCTTGACCCTGCACAGATACTCTGCGGGGGACGGGTTGACGAAGCCGCGCACAGGCAAGCCGCCGAACATGGTTTGACCTTGCTTGACTACTTCACACGGGAGGAACTGGTCATCGCCAACGCTGTGGCTACGGCCGAGGGGGCGATACAGGCAGCGATGGAGGCCACGCCTACGATTCTCTCCGGTATGCGGGTGCTTATCTTGGGCTTCGGGCGCATCGGCAAGGTGCTCGCGCATCGGCTGCGGGCTTTGGGCATGCGGGTAACGGTCTCGGCGCGGAACTATGCGGATTTGGCCTGGATTGCCGCCTACGGGTACGAGGGCATCCACGCGGACGCTTTGGACAGCGGGCTTCCCGGGCATGACATCCTCTTCAACACCATCCCCCACCGCGTGTTGGGTGCGGAACGGCTCGCCGCGCTGGACGCGGGGACGCTCTGCATCGACCTCGCCTCCAAGCCCGGCGGGATTGACTTCGCGGCGGCGGCCTCGCTCGGCGTCAAGACGATTTGGGCCTTGGGCCTGCCCGGTGAGGTCGCGCCCGTGTCCGCCGGGGTGATGATTCGGGATACCATTTACAATATACTCGCTGATGAAAGTTCCCTCAAAGGAGGTTAATCTTTAATATGACCATAAAACGCAAGATGGGGTTGTGCGTGTGCGGCTCGTTCTGCACCTTTGCACGGATCCTGCGTGAGCTGGAATCACTCACGGACAGCTACGACATAACCCCCATTTTATCCGAGGCCAGCGCGGCCACCGACACCCGATTCGGCGGGGCGCAGGACTTTCGGGATACTATCGAACAAGTGACGGGCAACACCGCCATCACCACCATCCCCGCCGCCGAGCCGATTGGGCCGGGTGCGCTGTTTGACGTACTTGTCGTGGCACCCTGCACAGGGAACACGTTGGCGAAACTCGCCTCCGGGGTAACAGACACCAGCGTCACGATGGCCTGCAAAGCGCACCTGCGCAACGAGCGGCCTATCGTGTTGGCCTTGTCCACAAATGACGGCCTTTCGGGCAACGGGGCGAACATCGGCTTGCTCTTAAATCGGCGGTTTTATTACTTTGTGCCGTTCACGCAGGACGACCCGGCGAAGAAACCAAATTCCCTCGTGGCGGATTTCGCCCGTATCGGTGAAGCGGCGGAGGCGGCCTTACAGGGTCGGCAGCTACAACCGGTGTTGCGATGATTTTCTGAGTATGCTCATTTATTTTGTTTTGTGTGATTTTTTCATTTATTGAGCACACTTCTTATTTTTATTTATCTGCATTTCATCCGTCCATCTCATCGGTGGGCGGATTTTTCTTGCAAAGATTTCCTCTGTGCGGTAAAATAGATAAGGTCTCCGAGGATGCGCAATATACAATTGCAACCTCAAGTTGACAAAGCGCAAACGCTGATTGCTTGCGGTTTTGCGGGTTCTCTGGTATGATGCGGACGAATCATGATTCTGTTCCGCTTATTCCACATGTAAGGATGGGTTGCTATGAAATTTCACGAAAAGTTATACCTCTTGCGCAGAGAGAAAAGTCTCTCGCAGGAGGGGCTGGCGGATTTGTTGCACGTCTCCCGTCAGGCGATTTCTAAATGGGAGAGCGGGTCTACCTACCCGGAGACGGAGAAGCTGATTGCCATCTCCGAGATTTTCGGCGTAACAGTAGACAGCTTGGTCAAGGACGGTCCCTTGCAATACCGCCATGAGACCGCCTCGCCCTTCCCTTTTCCGCACAGAGCCGGCTTTACTTATGAGTATAAGAGCAAACGAACGCTCTTCGGACTGCCGCTGGTGCACATTCGCTTCGGACCCGGCGCGAAGGCAGCACGCGGGATTGTTGCCATTGGCTTAATCTCGCAGGGGATTTTCTCCTTTGGGCTTTTGTCGATGGGGCTTTTCTCCGTCGGCCTGCTCTCGCTTGGGCTGATTGGGTTGGGTACCTTTGCGCTGGGGCTCTTATTTGCACTCGGCGGAATTGCCGTTGGTGCGCTTGCGCTCGGCGGCATTGCCATCGGTGCGGTCGCGCTCGGCGGGCTTGCTATCGGGATGTTTGCCACGGGCGGGCTTGCGGTGGCATCCCATGTCGCCATCGGCGACCACGCTTACGGACATATTGCCGTGGGTCGGGTGGCTGAAGGGGTGCGGGTGTTTATCGATACCTCCCCTGCGCAGAACTTCTTGGCCATAGACGGTGCCGAGGTACGAGAGGCGATTCGGGAGGAGTTCCCGGGTGTGTGGGACTGGGTCGTGCGGTGGATAACGTTCCCGCTGCGGTGAGTGTAACAGAGTGAACCCTCGGATGCCGAATGTCCGAGGGTTTTTTATGTCCAAATCGTTAATTTTATCCATGCGCTTGTTTTGCAGTTATATATTGTGGTTTCTCCGCCGTCTTTCCCGCTTGTTTTCCTTGAAACTCATAACAAATTATGGTAGAATGATTGCAATGCAGTTGTTCTGCAGGATTCAAAATCGTTTTTCTCGCCGCCCCTTGGGCGGCAACCGAAAAACATGATACATTTTACCATGTAAACATGGTAAACAACCACAGGAACAAGGGGGCCACGCCAATGAAAGATATCCATCTGTCAAACGACCTCCCGCTCTATCTGTTCCATCAAGGCACCAACTTCGCAGCCTATGAACTCTTAGGCTGCCACTACGACCCGTCCGCGCAAACCGCCGTCTTCCGCACCTGGGCACCGCATGCCCAAAGCATCCACTTGGTCGGCGATTGCAACGGCTGGAACCCCGACGCCACACCGCTCCGCCGCATCTCGGACGGCGGTATCTGGGAGGTGGTTGCCGAAAACGTAACACCCGGCCAGCGGTACAAGTATCGCATTGTCGGCGCAAATGGGGAGACGCTCAAATCCGACCCCTACGGCTTCGCCGCCGAAACGAACGAGAAGACCGCGTCCATCGTCTGCGACCTCGGCGACTACACATGGGGCGACACGGCGTGGATGGAGGCACGGGGTGATGTGTACGACAAGCCCGTCAATATCTACGAGATGCACCTCGGCTCGTGGCAGCGGGGCAAAGACGGCGCGCTGCTCACCTATGCGGAGCTCGCCGAGCGGCTGATTCCCTACGTCAAGGAGATGCACTACACACATATTGAACTGATGCCCGTGATGGAGCACCCCTTCGGCGGTTCTTGGGGGTATCAGGTCTGCGGCTTCTACGCACCGACATCGAGATACGGCACACCGCAGGACTTTATGCGCTTTATTGACCTCTGCCATCAAGCCGGCATCGGCGTGATTTTGGACTGGGTACCGGCGCACTTCCCGAAAGACGCCCACGGCCTTATCGACTTCGACGGCGGCTCGCTCTATGAAAGCCACGGCAAAGACAGGCAGGAACACGAAGAGTGGGGCACCCGCTGTTTCGATTACGGCCGGACAGAGGTGCAGTCTTTCCTCATCTCCAACGCCCTGTTTTGGCATGAGAAATATCACATAGACGGCCTGCGGGTCGATGCCGTAAGTTCCATGCTCTACCTTAATTACGGCAGAAAAGCGGGTGAGTGGTTCCCCAACACCCATGGCGGCAACGAGAACTTAGACGCCGTCGCTTTCCTGCGCAAGCTGAACAAGGCCGTGTTCAAATCGTATCCCCACTCCATAATGATTGCGGAGGAATCCACCGCATGGCCCATGGTCACAAAGCCCGCCCACGATGGCGGCCTCGGCTTCAACTACAAGTGGAACATGGGTTGGATGAATGACATGCTGGAATACGTCAGCGTTGACCCGCTCTATCGGAAAGAGATACATAACAAAATTACGTTCTCCTTCCACTACGCCTTTTCGGAGAACTTCATCCTGCCCCTCTCGCATGACGAGGTGGTACACGGCAAAAAGTCGCTCCTCGATAAAATGCCCGGTGACTACGAGACCAAATTCGCAGGCATCCGCGCTTTTCTCGCCTATATGATTACCCACCCCGGCAAGAAGCTCACTTTCATGGGCGCGGAGTTCGGCCAGTTCATCGAGTGGAATTACGAAGATTCGCTTGACTGGCATCTGCTCGAATACCCCATGCACGCCGCACTCAAAACCTACGTACAGGCCCTCAACGCATTCTACCTGGCCAACCCCGCCCTCTGGGAAATCGACTACTCTTGGGACGGTTTCGGCTGGATTTCGGACAATGACAGCGAGCAGAACATCATCGTTTTCAAACGCACGGACAAGGCGGGGAAAGACCTTATCGTCCTCCTCAACTTCGCCCCCGTGACCAGGAGCGACTACCGCATCGGCGTCCCGAAAGCGGGCGTGTACAAAGAAGTCTTCAACTCCGACGACATGCAATACGGCGGCTGCGGCCACACGAACGCCCCGGTTGCGACGGAAGAAATCGGTATGCACGGCTATGGACAGAGCATAAACTTAACGGTGCCGCCACTGAGTGCTGTGTGTTTTGAGTTGGAGAGCATGTAAGGAAGAGCCAAAGCCTCCCTCTCCGAGGGAGGTGGCAGGCGAAGCCTGACGGAGGGAGTGCTCCCGTAGGGCGCGATGTCCTCATCGCGCCGCATCCCCGCAACGCACGGCGCGATGAGGACATCGCGCCCTACAAAGGTCAAGGGCAACCACACCACCGCCTGCGGCGCGCCCCTCCAAGGAGGGGAATAACAACCGAAATACCAACAAACAAACGAAAGGGGAGTGCGCACATATGAGTCCGACAGACCGAAAGAAAGAGTGCATCGCCATGCTGCTGGCCGGCGGCAGAGGGTCCCGATTGGGGCCGTTGACGGAGGAGATTGCAAAACCCGCCGTCACCTTCGGCGGGAAGTATCGCATCATCGACTTTCCGCTCACCAACTGCGTGCGGTCGGGCATCGACACCGTGGGTGTCATGACGCAGTACCAGCCGCTACTCCTGCACGACTACATCGGCAAGGGGCAGGACTGGGACCTCGACCTGCTCTACGGCGGCGTATCTATCCTGCCGCCTCACCACACACCGGGCAGCACCGCTTGGTACAGCGGCACAGCCAACGCCGTGTATCAGAACATCGACTTCATCGATCGTTTTGACCCCGAATACCTGCTCGTGCTCGCGGCTGACCATGTGTACAAGATGGATTACAAGGAAATGCTCGAACACCACAAAAAAGTCGAGGCCGACTGCACCATCGCCGTACTGGAAGTCCCCATTGAGGACGCCTCCCGCTTCGGCATCCTCAACACCGATCCGAATGACAGGGTAGTCGAGTTCGAGGAGAAGCCCGAGAAGCCGAAAAACAACCTCGCCTCTATGGGCATCTATATCTTCAACTGGAGTGTCCTCTGCAAATATCTCAAGGAGGATGCCAAGGCGGATTCCGAACACGACTTCGGCCAAAACATCCTCCCCAACATGCTGGCAGACGGTAAGCGCATGTTCGCCTACCGCTTTGACGGCTATTGGAAAGATGTCGGTACGGAGGAAAGTCTTTGGCAAGCCAATATGGACCTCTTGGACGACATGCACCTCGGCTTCGAGGGTTGGCCGCTCCTCTCCAAGAGTGCGGGCCGCCCGCCGCACTATGTCGCACCTACGGGCAGCGTCAAGAACACGCTGATTACCGAGGGCTGTGAGATTTACGGCAGCGTGGAAAACAGCGTCCTCTCCGCGGGTGTCATCGTGGAAGAAGGCGCAAAGGTCATCGACAGCGTGATTATGGAGAATATACGCATCGGAAAAGACGGAACCGTCCAATACGCCATTTTAGATGAGAACACAGTTGTGGGCGAGGGCGCGTCCGTCGGGGAGCCGAGGGAGAAAGGCGGCAAAGTCACCGTTGTCTCCCGCTGCTCCGTCATAGAGCGTGAGGAGGGAAAAGCATGAGTAAATACACGGCACTATGCCTGTCCGACCCGCATCCCGACCATGTGAACGACGGCAGTTCCGAACGGACCTTATCTGCGGCACGCTTTGCCGGCCGTTACCGTCTGGTGGACTTCATGCTCTCCAACATGGTTAACTCCGGGATTACGGACATCGGCATTATTCTGAACAGTCACTACCAGTCTCTCATCGCCCACATCGGCATGGGCAAGGAGTGGGACTTGGCGCGCAAAGCGGGCGGCATCACTTTCTTCCCGCCCTACATGACAGATGCCCGTGACAGCGAGTACAGCGCAATCGACGGCCCGCTCCAACGTGCCGCGAGAGCCTTGCGCGGTACAAAGTCGGAGTATGTCATCCTTGTAAACGGTAGTGCCGTCTACAACATGGACTATCGTCCCGCCATCGAGGCGCACAAGGAAAACGGCGCAGACGTGACGGCAGTTTACGCCAAAAAAGAAGTAAACAAAGATGCGGGCGAGCAGACCGTTGTCTTCGACATCACAGAGGACAACAGAGTGCGCAGTATCAAAACGGCAAGCCGTCTGTCCGGCACGGCGAATGTGTCATTGGGCGCATACATCATGCCAAAGCATATCTTCCTGCAACTGGTCACGGGCGTGAAATACTGCGGGATGCTTCGCTTCTCTTGTGAGCGGTTGGCTCCTGCTGTGAGCCGTCTCAAGGTCATGGGCTACGAGTTCACGGGCTATTCGGCGCAAATCTCCTCGGTGGAGACTGATTTCCGCCACAACATGGAGATGCTCGACAGCGAGAAACGCGCCGCCCTCTTCGACTACGAGGGCAGACGCATCTTCACTTCCCGCCGTGATTCCCTGCCCGCCAAGTACGGCAAAGCGGCACGAGTAGAAAACTCTCTCGTGGCCGACGGTTGCCAGATTGAGGGCACGGTCATCAACAGCGTCATCTGCCGTAACGTCCGCATCGGCCCCGGTGCGGTGGTAGAGAATTGCGTGCTGAAAGACAGCACGGTGATACAGCAGAATGCAAAACTGGACTGGATGATTACAGACAGAGGCGTCATCGTCTCCGCAGGGCGGAATCTGATCGGCGCACCGACATATCCGGTATTTATTGAATCGGAGCGGATTATTTAGAAGCCTCCCCTCTCCGTGGGAGGTGGCCGGCGGGGCCGGAGGGAGCCACCCACGCCCCCCGTAGGGGTCGATGCTCACATCGACCCGCACATACAGACAGCGGAAACGGGCCGATGTGGGCATCGGCCCCTACAAGGGTGTATTGAAACACGCCGGGCTATTAAAGCGTCCCCTACACCCAATAGGAAAGGAATCATCATGGCGAAAACAAAACAACCAAAACTCAAGCTCTTGTTTGCCGTCTCCGAGGCCGTCCCGTTTCTGGCGACCGGCGGTATGGGACAGGTCGCGGGTGCGTTGACGGCCGCGCTTGCAGAGAACCGCCCGGACTATGACGTGCGTGTCATCATGCCGCTCTATGCCGCGTTTCGGGAGCGGTATGAGCCGAACATGACCTTCCTCGGCGAGACAACCGTCGCCCTCGCCTGGCGGCGGGAATACTGCGGCGTGTACGAGATGCAGACGGACGGTGTAACCTACTATTTCGTAGACAACCGCCGCTACTTCGACCGTGAGACACCCTACGGACACTTCGACGACGGGGAACGCTTCGCCTACTTCTCGAAAGCGGTGTTCGCTGTCATGGACTTTGTGGACTTCAAGCCCGACATCATCCACGCCCACGACTGGCACACGGCTCTGGTGCCGATTTACCTCAAGACGCGCTTTGCCGACAGGGACATTCGCTCGGTGTTCACGATTCACAACTTGGAGTATCAGGGCAAGTTCCCGCACAGTATTCTGGGAGATGTGTTCGACCTCCAATTGGCAGAGGCGGGTCTCGTAGAATATGATGGGTGTATCAACCTGCTCAAGGGTGCCGTCGTATGTTGTGACAGGCTCACAACGGTCAGTCCGTCTTACGCAGACGAGATTCAAATCGCCGGGGGGTATGGCTTGGAGCCGATTATCCGAGAGAACGCCTACAAGCTCACGGGTATCATCAACGGCATAGACACCAAAACCTACAACCCCGAAACCGATCTGCTGCTCGCCAAAAACTACACGGCGGACACGTTGGAGGACAAGGCCAAAAACAAGCGTAAACTCCAAACCATCTTCGGCCTGCCCCGCTCACAGAAAAAAATGCTCATCGGTCTCGTGTCCCGTCTGGCCTCCCATAAGGGTCTCGACCTGATTACCTATATCTTCGATGAAATGATGCAGTTAGACGTCCAGTTCGTCCTCCTCGGCACGGGTGACGATGCCTATGAGTGTTTCTTCGTGGACAAGTCGCTCGCCAATCCGAATGTGAGCGTGGATATCGCATACAAGCCCGAAATCGCAAGCCTCATCTACGGCGGCGCGGATGTGATGCTCATGCCCTCCAAGAGCGAACCCTGTGGTCTTACGCAGATGATTGCCAGCCGCTACGGCACAATCCCCATCGTCCGCAAAACGGGCGGCTTGGGCGATACGATTCAAGATTGCAGAGCGGGAGACGGCAACGGTTTTGTCTTTGAGGAATATGACGCAAATCTGCTGCTCGACACCGTTGCTGCCGCGCTCGACCTCTTTCAGAATCACCCCGTGGACTGGCGGAATCTTATGAAGAAAGCCATGAGTTGCGATTTTGGCTGGGATGTATCGGCCAAAGCGTATGCGGAAATTTATGAGGGGTTGATGTAGGGGGCGCACATTGCGCGCCCGCACGTTTCCCCTAATTCTCTTGCCGTAGGGGGCGGCGTCCCCGACGCCCCGTGTACCGAAACCGCAATATCGCGGGGCGTCGAGGACGCCGCCCCCTACGACAACGCATTTCTGTCATTCTGAGCGAAGCGAAGAATCTTATCTTGCATAAGATTCTTCGCCTACGGCTCAGAATGACAAGAAAAAACCTTCCTCCACAGGAGGGGAATTCTCACCAAATCGGAGCCGACACATGTATCAATTTGACCCATTCGACCCGTTTTTCCGCTCCCCCGGCGGCGCAATCAAAACCCCGGGTGTGCTCACCTTGCGGCTAAAGCTCCGCCGAGGTGAGGCCGCGCACGTCTCGGCACACATTCGCTTGGACGGATACGGTGCCAAAGTCACGCCCATGCAAGTCATCGGCACGGTCGGGAGCTACGATGTTTATGCGTGCGAAATCCCCTTTGATACGCCCGGTCTCTACTGGTATCACTTCCAAATCGGCCATGACCGCACCGTCCCCGAGCGGACGGGAGACGCATTTCAAATCACGGTGTATGCGCCCGCCGAACAGGGGCCGGACTGGCTGCAAGGCGGTGTCATATACCACATTTTTGTGGACAGATTCCACCGCGGCGGCGCACCGAACGTGCGACCCGGCGGTATATTCCGTCCCGACTGGGGCGGTACGCCGTATTATAAGCCCGACGAGGACGGCATCATGCACAACAACGACTTCTTCGGCGGCGACTTCTGCGGCATCATCGAAAAACTGCCCTACTTGGAGACGCTCGGTGTGACCTGCCTCTACCTCAGCCCCGTGTTCAAGGCCGCGTCCAACCACAAATACGACACGGGCGACTTCCTGCAAATCGACCCTGCATTCGGCGGCGAAGCGGGCTTTGAAGCACTCATCCAAGCCGCAAAAAAACGGGGGATGCGCATCATCCTCGACGGCGTGTTCAACCATGTAGGCGCGGACAGCCGCTACTTCAACCGATACGGCCACTATGACAGCGTGGGTGCCTACCAGAGTAAAGATTCGCCCTATTACGACTGGTTTCACTTCCAAAACTGGCCCGACACCTACGACGCATGGTGGGGCATAGAGCTCCTGCCCGCGCTCAATGAGGCGAGCGAGAGTTACATCGACTTCATCTGCGCCCCCGACGAGGGCGTCATCGCCTACTGGACAAAAAAAGGCGTCGCAGGCTGGCGGCTGGACGTGGTGGACGAGCTGCCGGACGTGTTCTTAGACCCCTTATGCGAAGCCGCGAGACGGGACAACCCCGAAGCCCTCATCGTCGGCGAGGTCTGGGAGGACGCATCGAACAAAATCGCCTACAGCACCCGCCGCCGTTATTTCCAAGGTGGTCAGTTGGACAGCGTTACGAATTACCCCCTTAAAAACGCCATCATATCCTATATCAAAGACGGCAACGCCCCCGGACTGGCCGAGACGATGGCGGCCCTTTGGCAAAACTATCCGCCCCCCGTCCTCCACGGACTGATGAACATCTTAGGCACACACGACACCATGCGCATCCTCACCGTACTGGGTAGCGAACACCTCCCAAGCACCCGTGAGGAGATGGAACATTATGAACTGACAGACCAACAGCTTCAAATCGCAAAACACCGCCTGAAACTGGCCGCCCTTTTACAATTCACCCTCCCCGGCGTCCCTTGCATCTACTACGCCGACGAGGCAGGGATGCAAGGCGGCGCAGACCCATTTTGCAGACGTTGCTACCCCTGGGGCCAAGAAGACCAAGACCTGCTCCGATGGTATACCAACTTGGCAAAGCTCCGCAGAGCGGATCCGGCGTTAAAAGACGGAGCCTACACCCTACTCAAAGCCCACGACGGAGAATTTGTATTCACCAGAGGCGAGGGAGCTAACAGGCTCCGCATAGAACTCAGTATAAAAAGCGGCCAAGCCGCCATTTATAAATCCGTCTCCAACGGCGACACCAAAATTCTGCATTCTGCATTAATTACCCCCCGGAGGAATAAAACATGAACCTACACGATAAACAAGTATTCGCCTTGCTGCTTGAGGAAAAACTCGAGGTCTCACGCGGCGTATCCGCAGAGGACGCAACGGCGGAAGACTGCTATATAGCCTTGGCCTATCTCATCCGTGACCAAGTGATGAAACGCTGGGTGCAGACCTCCCGCCGTTACGAAAAGGGCAAGCAGAAGCAGGTCTACTACTTCTCGTTGGAATTTCTGCTCGGCAAACTGCTGGAAAACAACATCATGGCCCTCGGCCTGCAAGATGCCTGCGAGGACACGCTGAAAAAACTCGGCTTCGACCCGCAGGAGGTCTACGGCATCGAGCTTGACCCCGGTCTCGGCAACGGCGGTCTCGGGCGGCTTGCGGCCTGTTTCTTGGATTCGCTGGCCTTCCTCGGTCTGCCGGGCCACGGGTGCAGTATCCGCTACAAATACGGCCTGTTTGAGCAGAAAATCGTGGACGGCTATCAAGTCGAGTTGCCCGACAACTGGCTCAGAAATGATGCCGTTTGGCATATCAAAAAGCCCGCTAAGGCTGTGCTGGTCAAGTTCTTCGGCCACATTCGGGAGGAAATCTCGAACGGACGTCACCACTTCCACCACGAGAACTACGAGCCCGTCATCGCCATGCCTTACGATGTCCCCATCGGCGGCTATGACGAGGGTTCGGTCAACACACTCCGTCTCTGGAGCGCGCAGGCCACGGAGCAGTTCGACTTCGGCTCTTTCTCCGGTGGTGACTACTTGAACGCCGTCTCCCGCAAGTACTCCGCCGAGGCCATCTCCGAGGTGCTTTATCCCGATGATTCCAACTATGAGAATCGCCTGCTTCGGTTGAAACAACAGTATTTCTTCGTGTCCGCAGGGCTTCAGAGCATCGTCAGCCACTACAAAAAACATTACGGCGACATCCGTGAATTTGCCGACCACATTGCCATCCACATCAACGACACCCACCCCGCCCTCGCTGTCCCTGAGTTGATGCGCATCCTGCTCGACGAGGAGCATCTGAGTTGGGACGAGGCGTGGGAGATTACGGTCAATACCATCTCCTACACCAACCACACCGTTTTGCCCGAGGCATTGGAACGCTGGCCGGAGGAGGTTTTCTCTAAGCTCCTGCCTCGTGTCTATATGATTGTGCGGGAGATTAACGAGCGGTTCTGTCATTTCTTGTGGCAAAAACTGGACGGCGACCACAATAAAATATCCCAAATGGCCATTCTCGCCCATGGCGAGATTTCCATGGCCTACCTCGCCATCGTGGGCAGTCACGCCATTAACGGTGTCGCCGCGGTGCATAGTGAGATACTGAAAAATCAACTCTTTGCCAATTTCTACGCCATTTACCCGGAGCGGTTTAACAACAAGACAAACGGCATCGCCCACCGCCGTTGGGTGCAAAAGGCGAATAAGGATTTGTCCGCTCTCATCTCAAGCCGTCTCGGCCCGGATTGGATTAGCCAACCGCTCCGTCTCGCCGACCTCGATGCGCTCGGCGCGGTCCGTGACCCGGCGTTTTTGGCAGAACTCCGCCGCATCAAGCGGGAGAATAAGGTGAAACTCGCCAATCTCATTCAAGAGACAAACGGTATCACGATTAACCCGGATTCTATTTTCGACGTGCAGATTAAGCGCATCCACGCCTACAAACGCCAGTTGCTCCTGCTCTTGCACATCCTCGACCAATACTACGCGCTGCAAGATAACCCGAACCTCGACATCGTCCCCCGCACATTCATCATGGCGGGCAAGGCGGCGCCGAGTTATCACTTTGCCAAGGAGATTATCAAGCTCATCTCCGTCGTGGCGGACAAAATCAACAATGACCCCGTCGCGGGCGACAAGCTCAAGCTGGTGTTCTTGGAGAACTACCGTGTCTCCCTCGCCGAAGTCCTCTTCCCTGCGGCTGACCTCAGCGAACAGATTTCCACGGCCGGCATGGAGGCCTCCGGCACGGGGAACATGAAGTTCATGATGAACGGTGCCGTCACCATCGGTACACACGACGGCGCGAATATTGAGATTTTCGAGGCGGTGGGCAAGGGGAACTACATCCCATTCGGCCTTACGGTGCCCGAGGTACTGGAAGTCAAAGAGCGTCAGAGCTACAACAGCCGTGCGTTCCTGAACCATCACCACCGCCTCAAGCGCATCGTGTATGACATCATCAACAGCGCGCCGAACGAGGCCGGTCAGGCGCAGTTCCCGCATATTTATGACTCTCTCACCACACACCACGACGACTATCTCGTCATGCTCGACTTCGACGCCTACACCGAGGCACAGAAGACGGCTGACCGCCTGTATCGGGACCAAGACGTGTGGGCGAAGATGGCGGCGATGAACATCGCGCACTCGGGTCGGTTTGCGAGTGATGAAGTGATACGAAAGTATGCGGAAGAGATTTGGGGGATTGTGTAGGGGAAGGTCGGATGAGAGTAGAGAATCAGATCGCAATACAATATTCGCATGATATACGTGCGACTGATAGCGAACAAAAAGGAGATGAGCGTACAATGCAAGGTACAAAGAGAACAAAAAAAGTTGTTTTCATCGCGCTTTTATTTTTGCTCCTCGTTTTTGTCGGCATTGCGCTTTTTTATGTATTACAACCGCAACTGGTTACCGGCGGAAGAGATGATTTACAGCAGATCGTTATCGTCGAGCGTTATCCCGGAGAGGGCGGCGGCGCAGAAGGCGCACCGAGGTCAATCGTGACAATCACAGACAGAGAAACCGTCCACACCATTTTTGACGAATTGCGGCGCACATGGCCAATCTCAGAAACAAGAGGCGAATCTTTCTATACAATGGCTACTCCACGTTATGAATTGAGGCTATATTATTCAGATGAGGTAGATGAAGTCAGGGTTTGGACTGCAGGTGCAGCTCGTTGGCTGGGTCAGCCTGACCGATTTACCGTAAGCAACAGAGCAAGTGCTGAGCGTATCATATTATTTTTAGATTCAGTAATAGCAGACAATGAATAGGGGTGACCGTCTCGGTCGTCCGCACGTTTCCTCCCGCACCAAGGCACGGACGACCGAGAGACGGTCGTCCCTACGCAGGGCACCACCCCACCGCCTACGGCGGCACCTCTCCAAGGAGGGGAATTGGGACACGGACGGCCATTGGCCGCCCCTACAAGAACTGTATACTGAAAAGGAACATCCCCATGCAACAACCCACACCCCCTACCCGCTCCGCAGGCGTCCTGCTCCCCCTGCCCGCCCTCCACGGCCCCGACGGCATCGGCACGATGGGGCGTGAAGCGACAGACTTCATCGACTTCCTCGCCCGCTCCGGCTTTCACGCTTGGCAAATGCTCCCGGTGGAACACACGGGAAGCTGTTTCTCTCCCTACAAATGCGTCTCCGCATTTGCGGGGGAGCCGATGCTCATCGACCCGCAGGGGCTGTTGGACATGGGTCTAATCACCGAGCAAGAACTCGCCGAACGCCGAGCGGGCCTCAGAGAATACGCCATAGACTACCCCCTCGTCCAACAAAAACAGCGGACGCTTTTGCGCACCGCCTACGCACGTCTCGAACACAAGCCCCACGCAGACTTCAACCCGTTTTGGCTGGACGACTACGCCCTCTACATGGTACTCAAGCGGCACTTTGACAACGCCCCCTGGTACGACTGGCCGAATGATAAGCTCCGCCGCTATGACACAGAAGCCGCCCACAAAGCCCGGACGGCGTTCAGCGATGAAATCGACTTCCACCGCTTCGTCCAATGGCTTTTCGACGCGCAATGGCACAGACTCAAGCACCACGCCGCCGAGCGAGACATCGCCCTCATCGGCGACATCCCCATCTACGTCTCCGAGGATAGTGCCGAGGTGTGGAGCCGCCGCACGCTCTTTGAGGCGGATGCCGACGGCAACTTCCCCGCCGTGGGCGGCGCACCGCCGGACTATTTTAACCCCGACGGTCAACGCTGGGGCAACCCCGTCTACAACTGGCCGCAGATGGCGGCCGACGGCTACAAATGGTGGATAGACCGCATGGCCGCCGCGCTGGAACGCTTCGACCGTGTGCGCCTCGACCACTTCCGCGGCTTTGACCGCTACTGGCGCATCCCCACCAACTGCTCGGACGGCAAGGGCGGCGTTTGGACAGAGGGCCCCGGCATTGCTCTGTTTGAGGCTTTGGAGGCCGCGCTTGGTAAACTTCCCGTGTTCGCCGAGGACCTGGGCACCATCGACGAAGGGGTCGAAATCCTCCTTGAACGTACGGGTTTTCCCGGTGTACGTGTCTTGCAATTCGGCTTTGACGACGCCGAGGGCCGCCACCTGCCCCACAACTACCCGCCCAAAAGCGTTGCCTATACGGGGACGCATGACAACACTACCCTCTTGGCATGGATGTTCGAGATGCGTCCGCAGGAACGGGATAGGGCTCTGTTTTACACGGGCTTTACCGAGGATTGGACGCAGGGCGGGTCGCACTCGCCCATCATCAGGTCTTGGATGCGTACGCTGTACATGAGCGGCGCGTCTCTTGTCATTGTCCCCGTCCAAGACCTCCTCGGCTACGGTGCTGACACCCGCACAAATGTGCCGGGCACGGCGGAGGGGAATTGGCGGTTTCGGATGCGCGGAGGTGCATTGGAGGACGTTGATTGTGGGTTTTATGCGGCGTTGAGCAGGGCGTTTGGGCGAGATAATCCGTTATGAAACACACCGGCATCTTGAAAAAAATTGCATTTCGCACAATCCTCTTGATTGTATTCGCCTCTGTACTGTCTGCCATATATTGGTTTTTGGGCGGTTGTCCGATTTGGATGTTGCTTGGCATTCCGTGTCCGACCTGCGGCATAACTCGCTCTGCTTTGGCATTACTGTCACTTGACTTCCGCCTGTCTTGGTACTATCACCCGCTGACAATTCCCATATTCTTAGTGCTAACGTTTGCTCTATGTAAGGACTTGCTGCCAATCAAAAAACATGCAGCGGACAGAATCCTCATTGCTTCCGCTGCCTTTATCTTTGTTATATATCTCATCCGGCTATGGCTCAACGTGATTTCATAAATTTTGTTTACAAAAATGCCTTGATTTTTGTCGAACAATGGCCTATACTATAGAGAAGCCGAACAAACGATAAAAAAAGGGAGTGTAAATTATGGATCAGCAAAGAGTAGACATGTATATGCTAACCAACCAGAAATATTTCCCACCGGAAAAAATGATGTACCTGAAAGAAAAAATCCAATCTTTACCCGACGATAAGTTTATGCTTCTTACCTCCATTGAACTAAAAGACCCTACAACTCTGCTTTTGATTTCCATTTTTTTGGGTCCGCTGGGCGTTGACAGATTTATGCTCGGGGACATTGGTATGGGCGTGCTCAAGCTCTTAACACTTGGTCTGTGCGGGGTTTTAACCATCATTGACTGGTTCACAATCTCAAAGAAGACTAGAGACCTCAACTTCAACAATGTTGCATTGCATCTATAAAAACTGCCGCAATCAAACCCCGGACAACCATACATGGCCATTCGGGGTTTTTTCTTATTTCCGGAAAGGAAATCATTCCCATGAACAAACAAACCTCCAAGCTCCTGAACAAAAAGCTCGCCTTCGTCGGCTCTACGGACGGTACCGAGCCGTTCATCAAGGCCATGCTCGTCTCCAAACGTGAGGGCAATGTGTTCTACTTCGACTCCAACAACAGCTCCGTCCGCACCGCCCAATGGCGGGAGAACCCGAACGCCTGTCTCTATTTCTACGGCAAGCCCATCTACAAAGGCGTGATGCTGTCCGGCACGATGGAGATTATCAACGACCCGGAGCTAAAGCAAAAACATTGGACACCGTCCATGAAGCGCATCTACAAAGGCGGCGTGGCTGACCCTGATTATTGCATTTTGAAATTCACCGCAGACAAGGGGCGGTATTATTGCATGTTGGAGTCGGAAGATTTTACGCTATAAAGCCGGCGAACCCCCGGACACCATTGTCCGGGGGTTCGTTGCGTTTTCTACAAGCGAATTGCCCGTCTTGCGCGGGCAAATATCTTCTCCAGTTCCTTCGCATCCAACTCACCAACCGAGCGTACGGGTGCGGGATTTGTGTCGTGGAGAGCAATGCTCTTTTGATAATAGGCCAAGTCTCGCCATTTGCCCTGCTTATAGGCCGCCTCACGCAGTAGCCCCGCCTCAGTAAAACCGCGAGCTAAGTGGTAATACTGGCTTTTGTCGTTGTGGATGACGATGGTGTAGATGTTCACAACACCCATCGCCCGCAAGGTCTCCTCCAGCGCGTCTAAGAGCGCGCGGCCTGCGCCTTTGCCGTCGATGGAGACGGCAGAGTAGGCAGAGACGAACACGCTCCAATTAAACGCCTGTTCCTCGAAGCGGCGAAATGCGTAAGCGTAGGCCACGATATCACCGTCCCGCTCGCAGACCAGAAATGGGTAGCTCGTGCCGCAGTTGCAGATTTTTTGCTCCATCTGTGCGGCGGTCGGAGCGGCGAGGTCGAGGGCGGCCGCGGTGGTCTCCACGTATTCGGCGTAGAGGGCGGCGATGCCCTCCGCGTCCTCGGGGCGGGCTAGTCTGACTTCGATGTTTGGCATGATGGGTGTCTCCTTTGCAGGGCGCGATGTCCTCATCGCGCCGAATCCTAACAGGCATGGTACACAGCGCGATGAGGACATCGCGCCCTACTGTTGCAAGCGTTTCATCAGAACCTCGTCCGGGGTGGCGACTATGGTTTTGTAATTTACGTAGTGTGCCGCGCCGGGTTTGCCGCCGCTTGGTTTTTTGACGTGCTTGACCAAGGTGTAATCCACAGGCACACGGCCGCCCGCCCGGCCTTGGGAGTACCATGCTGCGATGGCCGCCGCTTCTTCCAGCGTCTGTGCGTCCGGCTCTCCCCCGCCTGTTGCGACGATGACGTGGGAACCATGGATTTTCTGCGCGTGGAGCCATGTGTCATGGCGGTTGGCGGTCTTGAACGTCAGTTTGTCGTTTTGGAGGTTGTTCTTGCCCGCATAGATGGTCACGCCTGTGCTTGACACGAACTGCAAAGGCTTGGACGGGAGCGGTTTTTGCTTTTTGCCGCCCGTCTGCGCCCGCAGGACGCCGACCTCTACCAGTTCTTCCCGGATTTGCGCCACATCCCCGGTGGTCTCGGCTCTGGCTATGGCTTCGAGAACGCTGCTGAGGTAATCCAGCTCGCCCTCGCCTTTTGCGATTTGCTCGGCGAGGTGTTTCTCGGCCGTTTTGGCTTTCGTGTAACGTTTATAGTAAGCGGCGGCGTTTTGTTGGGGTGTTTTTCGGGTGTCCAGGGGGATGGTAATCTCGCCGCCATCGGGGTCGTAGAAATTTTGCGCGGTGAGGGCGGCTTGGCCTTTTTTGATTGTATGCAGGTTGGCGGTGATTAGGTCGCCCTGTTCCCGGAAGCGGTCTCTGTTCTCGGCCTCGGCCTGTTCCTGCCGCTGGGCTTCGAGTTTGCGGGCGGTGCGGTCTCGGAGGTTGGTGACGGTTTTCAGAAGCGTCCCCGTCTGCCCACGGTGCCGCTCTGTGCGGTCACGGGTTTCGTAGAAGTTGTCAAGGAGAGCGGAAAAGCTCGCCGCTTTGGCCGATTGGTATTTGCGGATTGGCGTGTAGCTGAAATCCACGGGGCCGGACTCGTCCGAGAGTTCGTAGGGTGCCCACACCCCTGCTCGGATGGCGGTGAAGAAGTCTACGATTTGCGGCGGCGTTCTGTCGGCCAGTTCTCTGCAGATGAGGGGGGATAGGCCGTTGAACGTGTCCAAGAGTTTGTCAGGTTGGATATCATCCACCGCAGCCTCCAAGGGATTCTGTTTCCCCTGCGCCTCCGGGAGACGGTAGCGCAGACCCGGGAGGATGCGGCGGGTGCGGCTCATGTCCTCGTCTACGCGGCGGAGGGCATCGAGAATGATATCGTCGGCATCTACCAGAATGAGGTTACAGTTTTTGCCGAGGAGTTCGAGAACCAGCGTCTTGCGGCTCGGTTCACCCAGTTCGTTGTAGGTGTCAAACACCAGTCGCGCGACGCGTTCCAAGGGCGGCTGCTCAATAGCCGCAAGACGTGCGCCCGTGAGGTGTTTGCGGAGGAGCATACAGAACATGGGCGGGCTTTGCGGGTTCTCGAAGCTCCGCCCCGTGAGGTGGATCCGCGCGCTGCCCGTCCCTGCTGTGAGCAGAAGCTTGCCGCCTTGCTCTTTGCCGCGGAGCGTGAGCAGGAGTTTGTCTTTTTGCGGTTGTTGGATTTTGTCTACTCTGGCTCCGACAAGCTCAGGGCGGAGTTCGGTGAGCAGGGCGGTTAGGCATATGGCGTCAAGAGGCATGTTTGCTCCCTTCGGTCGCAATGTAGAGTTTAGAATGTAGAGTAGGAGCGGGCGTTACATTCCCCTCCTTGGAGGGGTGCCCGAAGGGCGGGGTGATGCCCTTGCCCTTCGGCCCCCTCGTTTACGAGGGGGCTGTCGCCGTAGGCGACTGGGGGAGGCAGCACGCATTACAAGGTCAAAGGCGGCTCCCTCCGTCCGCCGCTTTGCGGCGGCCACCTCCCTCGCAAGCGAGGGAGGCTTTGCACGCCCTTGACCTTCGTGTAGGGGGCGGCGTCCTCGACGCCCCGTGGTATTGCGGTGTTGGGGTGCGGGGTGTTGGGGACACCGCACCGTACAACGATGCACCCTTGATGATGCACCCTTGTAGGGCGCGATGTCCTCATCGCGCCGCATCTCCATAGATTCAGCGCGCGGCGCGATGAGGACATCGCGCCCTACGAGGTCATCATCAAGCCAAACAGTTCGTTAATCCGCACTATCTCGCCTTTGAGATACAGGTAGCCGAACAAGGCCTCAAATCCGGTGGCGGCGTGATATTCTTCCAAGCTCGCGCTCTGCGGCACCGTGCCCACTCTGGCATTGCGGCCTCGGCGGTAGACTGCCTGTTCGGCCTCGGTCAGATGCGGCAAAAGCTTCGCCACGGCGGCGGCTTGGGCGGGGGCGGCTACGTATTTTATGGCGGCACGGTGCAGACCTTTTGCCGTTGCCTTACCGTGTTCGCAAAGCCATGCGCGGATGATGAGTTCGTATACGGCATCGCCCAGGTGGGCAAGGCCTAAGTTGGAGATGGCACCGATGTCATGGTCGGCCATCTCCATGTGAAAATAATCAGTCATAGGACTGCTCCTCGTATTCTTCCTCGGCTCCGTGGTCGGAGAAGTCGTCTTTCGGGATGTCGGCGAAGACAGAATCGGCCACGGGCGGGGCTTCGCCGCCTGCTTGCATGGCTTGCCACTCAGCACGGCTAATGAGCACCTGACGGGGCTTTGACCCCATGTGGGGGCCAACGATGCCCGCTTCTTCGAGCTGGTCCATCAGCCGCCCGGCACGGGAGTAGCCGAGTTTGAGCTTGCGCTGGAGGACGGATGTGGACGCTTGTCCAAGGTCTAAGACCATGTTAACGGCATCGCCGAACATCTCGTCGTAGTCGTCGAGCGGGCCGTCGCCGCTTGGGGCGGCGTCTTTCTTGTCGTCGCTGGCGGCTTTGTCAATGTAGCTGCCGACGCTGTCGTCATAGTCGGGCGTGGTGTGCTGTTTGAGGAACTCAATGACTTTTTCCCGCTCCTCATCGCTGACGTAGGTGCCTTGGATACGCACGGGCTTGCCGCCGATGGGCTTGTAGAGCATATCGCCGTTGCCGACCAGTTTTTCGGCACCCATCTCATCCATGATGATGCGGGACTCCATCGCCGAAGACACGGACAGCGCAATACGAGACGGGATGTTGGCTTTCATCAAACCCGTGATGACGTCCGCCGAGGGACGCTGGGTGGCGACCACCAAGTGGATACCCGCAGCACGGCCCATCTGGGCGATGCGGCAGATGGATTCCTCCACCTCTTTCGAGGCGACGAGCATGAGGTCTGCCAGCTCGTCGATGACTACCACGAGCTGTGGGAAGGGTTCCAAGTCCTCCTGCGTCCCGGCATAGCGGTTGTAGGATTCCAGGTCTCTCGCCCCTGTCTCGTTAAACACTTTGTAGCGTTTGAGCATCTCCGTGACTCCCCATTGGAGCGCGCCGGCGGCTTTCTTCGGGTCTGTGACCACGGGGATGAGCAAATGCGGGATGCCGTTGAACACACCGAACTCGACCATCTTCGGGTCTATCATAATGAACTTGACCTCTTCGGGCCTCGCCTTATAGAGCACACTCAAGATTATGGAGTTCATGGTCACGGATTTACCGCTGCCCGTCGTACCCGCAATCAGCAAATGGGGCAGCTTGGCGATGTTGCCCACCATGCAGGTACCGCTGATGTCCTTGCCGAGCGCGAACGTGAGTTTGCCTGTGGGGGTCTGGAAGTTCTCGGATTCAATAACCTCCCGCAGAGCGACCAAGCTCACGGTTTTGTTCGGCACTTCGATACCCACGGTGGCGATTTTGTTCGGGATGGGCGCGATGCGAACACCGCTTGCCCCAAGGCTCAAGGCCAAATCGCCCGCCAGATTCGTGAGTTTGGCGAGCTTCACGCCCGGTTCCAGTTCGACCTCATAGCGGGTCACGGCGGGGCCGCGTGTGGCGTTGACGATGCTGGCCTCGATGCCGAAACTCTCCAGCGCATCGGCCAAGCGGTCGGCGTTTTGAGCGACTTCTTTGCTGCCGTCCGAGGCGTTGTTGCGGACTTGTTTGAGTAAACTCACGTTTGGATATACGTAATCAGCCTGTGCGGCGGAGAGATTTTTTTCGATATCGCGGGTGATTTCGGATTTGGCCGCCGCCACATCGGCAGGGCGCACCTTGTCCGCATCCGGCGCAGGGGGCGGCGGGGGCGGTATCGGGCTTGTCCGCTGATTTTGGTAGCCCGTGAGGTTCGGCACGGCGGGGGATTCTTCCACGAAAGGCACCCGACCCTCGCCGTCTAAGGGGATGTCAATGGCGACACGCCGCCGTATAGGCGGAGCTGCGGGCGGCTCTTGGTTTTCTTTCAAGTATCTGTCCGGCGGGCTTACATCGGAGTCTTGAAGTTTGATGTTCGACCGTCGGCCGGGTTTTGGTATGCCCGCGCGGGAGCGGCTCGGCGGAGCCTCCTCGCCATCCAAGGGAATGTCGATAGACGCGGGTCTGCGGCGGGCGGCTTGGCTCTCACGGATGGGCGGGGCATCGCCATAATCCGGCTCCGGTTCGTAGGCGCGGGGTTCTCGATTTTTGAACCATTCGATGACATCGGCCGGGGTCTTGTTGAACGCCAACAGGAGCAAGAAGCCCAACAGTACAAACAAGAGGATGGCGGCCCCCACGACAGTAACCATACTCCGCAAGCCATTGGCCAGCAAGCCGCAAAGCACGCCGCCGGAGGCGGTGTCTACGCCTGTCTCCCAGAGATGGCCGACCCGGCTGTCCGTCACACCGGAAAAGAACAGGTGTATCAGCGCACCCAGTAAGACGGGCAAGAGAGATGCGGAGACGACCCGTACAATGACAGGCCGCCCTCGATGGAATGTGAGAATGACAGCGATGACAAAGAAAGCGGGCGGCACAAAGTAAAGCCCCCAACCCAGAAGCCCGGTGAAGAGTGCTCTCAGCCATGCAATCAGCATTGCATCAGGACTGAAATAGGCGATGGCGGTAAACACGCCCAGCAGGAAGCACACCACGGCTCCAATCTCTCGCCGCCGCGGCGCACGCCGCACTTGGGACGCTTGCTTGCCGGAATCCGGCTCTTTTTTTCGTGTTGTATTTTTTCTTGGTGGCATATTATTCCTCCGATGAGCAATATGGGAATGCGCAATTCGAGGCGGTTTAACCTATAATTGCTTGGACAATTGATGTAATGATGGCTATGATGCCTATCCCCCAACAGTAGTAGGCAAATTTGCCGAAGCTGCCTTTTTTCACCAGCATCTTCACCAGATGAATCGCGGCAAAGCCCGTGACACCGGCGATGACGACGCCGACTAAGTAGCGCGGCATGAGCGACCAGTCCACGTCAGACATGGAACCGAAGAGCACAACGATGTTCGCGCCGAAGATGGCGGGGATACTCAAGAGAAAGGAGAACCGCACCGCAAAACCACGGTCGAGGCCACCCATCATGCCGGCGGTAATCGTAGTGCCGGAACGGCTGATGCCGGGCATGACCGCAATCGCTTGGCTCAGGCCGATGACCACGGCGTTTTTCAGAGCCATGTTCTTCTCCGTCCGCTTTCCGGGGACGAGTTTATCGGAGAAATAAAGGATGCCGCCCGTAATCAGCAGCATGATGCCCACAAACCACATGCGGTTGCCGAGTGCTTCAATCGCGTGTCGAAAAGGGATGACCAACGCGAGGGGTAGTGTCGCAATAATCAGCATAAACGCAAGGCGACCCTTGGAAGGTGACACGGATTGTCCCGCTCCCCCGCCCCGTCCGCCTGTGAACAGGGATATGACAGCACGGAGCATCTCCACAAGGTCTTTACGGTAGGCCACGCAGACGGCGACCAAGGTGCCCATGTGGAGAAGTACGTCGAAAAACAAGTGTCTGTCGTGGATATCCTCCAAACCGAAACTCTGGAGCAAAGCCAAATGGCCCGAACTGGAGACGGGTAAAAACTCCGTCACACCTTGCACGAGGCCCATAAAAATCGCCATTAACCAACTCATGGGCGAATTCTCCTTTCTTGCATACAAGCTATCTAATCTATAATATTAACATAATTATCGGGAAATGACAATGGTTTCTTGCAGAGCGGCGTTTGGGGTTGATGTGTCCTTGCAGGGGCCGGCGGCTCGGTCGCCCGCGGCACATTACAGACTTGATACACGGGGGCGTTGCCCCTACACCATTCCCCTTTCCTCCCCAAAAAATCTTTATGAACATTCTGCCAACCCCCTTGTTATTTCTCTCACAATCTGATAAAATATTCCTGCTATTTTTACTACAAACTAGGAGGTCGAACGTATGTCTTGGGAAAAAGGAATCAACATTAACAACGTCAGCACAATCATCGCAGGGGCGAAAGTCTTTCTCGGTGTCGGTGCCATTGAGAAGATGGACTTTATCGCCGGTGAACTGAAAGCAAAGGGCGTGGACAGCGTCCTCGTCATGACAGGCCGGGCGGCCTATGTCAAGACAGGGGCTTGGGACCATGTGACGAAAGCGTTGGAAAAGCACGGCATCAGCCACACGCTGTACAACAAAGTCCAGCCCAACCCGGAAACCCAGCAGGTGGATGAGGCCGTGTCTATGGGCAAGGCCGCAGGCGCGAAAGCCGTCATCGCCATCGGCGGCGGCAGCCCGATTGACGCGGGCAAGAGCGCGGCTATCCTCCTCGCCTACCCCGACAAGACCTGTCAGGAACTGTATGAGATGCAGTTCTCCGCGGAAAAGGCCGTGCCGATTGTGGCCATCAACCTGACGCATGGTACAGGGACGGAAATCAACCGCTTTGCTGTTGTCACCATCCCGGAAAAAGACTACAAACCCGCCATCGCCTATGATTGCATCTATCCGTTCTACTCCATCGATGACCCGGCACTCATGACCAGTCTCCCGGCGAACCAGACCACCTACGTAACCGTAGACGCAGTAAATCACGTCATTGAGGCGGCGACTACCGTGCTGAATAACCCCTTTGCCATCACGCTGGCACGGGAAGTTATGGAACTTACCGCGAAGTATCTCCCCATCGCCCTGAAAGACCCCGCCGATTTGACCGCTCGTTACTTCCTGACCTACGCCGCCATGATTGCGGGCACGAGCTTTGACAACGGCCTGCTCCACTACACCCACGCGTTGGAGCATCCGCTGAGCGGCGTGAAGCCGGAGCTGACCCACGGGTTGGGACTGGCTGTGCTGCTTCCCGCCATCATCAAAACCATCTACCCGGCATCCAGCGCGATTTTGGCCGATGTTTTGGCTCCCGTCGTCCCCGGCCTCACGGGCGACCCCGGCGAGGGTCAAAAGGCCGCAGACGGGATGCGCGCATGGCTCGCTACAGTCGGCATCACCGAGACGCTGGCAGACATCGGCTTCACGAAAGCCGACGTGCCGAACCTTGTGAAGCTCGCGTATGAGACACCCGGACTTGCAGGGTTGCTCGGCTGCGCGCCTGTACCGCATGACGAGAAAGTGGTTGAGGCGATTTATACGGATTCTTTCTAGTGAATAGGTAATTGAAGAACAGGGGCGGCCCCGCGTGGCCGCCCTTCTTCTTTTGCCCTCGTTGTCCGTAGGGGCGACCGGGGATGGTCGTCTCTATGGACCCCCACAAAACCACGTTTGCCGCCCGCAAACGTGGTTTTGTCTATTTTGCACACAAATTACCCCCCCCCGCTGGATTTTTGGCGCAATGCACATATCTATTATTCCTTTGATACGTTATAATAGGATATGGGTGATTGTGCCCGAAAAATGGAATATAAGAGGAGTGTTTGCGATGAAAGGTACGATGAAGCGAGGGATTTGTTTGGTGCTGGTGGTGTGTATGTTGCTGGTGCTTGTGCCGGGTACGGCGGTGGCGAGTGAGACGGCGGCATTCACCACGGAGCCGATGGTTGCGGCGGGATATGCACATAACTTAGTATTAAGGCGTGACGGCACAGTTTGGGGTTGGGGTGCCAATTGGGATGGCCAGTTGGGCGATGGCACAGGCGGACGCCCGGATGGTGGGCGTGTTATAGACATGGCCGCTGATAGGCTTACTCCCGTGCAGACACAGAACCTCACCAATGTAACAGCCATTGCAGCGGGAGGCACATTCCCTTACAATGACCTGTTCGCAGCGGCACATTCCGTTGCATTAAAGGACAACGGCACTGTCTGGGCATGGGGCAGTAATCTCTTCGGTCAACTGGGCAACGGCACCAGAAATCATTGGGTTGACGATGAGTGGGTCAGCTATGACAGCTATACGCCCGCACAGGTACCAAACCTCAACAATGTGACCGCAATTGCGGCAGGGGACATACATACAGCTGTCCTAAGAGATGACGGCACCGTCTGGACTTGGGGAGATTTATATAATACGCCCACACAGGTACCAAACCTTAATAGAGTAACAGCCATTGCAGCGGGTTCGTGGAATACCGCAGCCCTGAGAGATGACGGTACGGTATGGACTTGGGGCGATAATTGGAGCGGTCAACTGGGCAACGGTACCATCCCCGGCGAGGACAACAACTGGGAGCATGGCCATAGCCTTATCCCCGTGCAGGTGCAAAATCTCACCAATGTCATAGCCATTGCGGCAGGCAATAGTCATATCGTTGCGTTAAGAGACGATGGTACTGTATGGGCTTGGGGCGATAATTGGCGCGGTCAATTGGGCGACGGCACTAACAATACCCGCACCACGCCTGTGCAGGTGCAAAATCTCAGCAACGTAACGGCAATTACTGCGGGCATCCAACATACCGCAGCTCTGAGAGATGACGGCACGGTTTGGGCCTGGGGCAATAATGCGGAGGGCCAACTGGGCACCGAAACAGACGGGTACTACCTCAATTTGGGACCATATGTAGAATTGTATGTTAATTACAGCACTATCCCTTTACAAACGCAAAACCTTACCACCGTAACGGCGATTACTGCGGGATGGAATCACAGCATCGCCCTGAAAACTGACGGTAGTGTTTGGGCTTGGGGGCAAGGCGTGTACGGACAATTAGGCGACGGCATTCGCAACGAATGGGACGATTGGGGTTGGGATTGGAGTGATTTCCACCACTCCACCACCCCCGTACAAGTCCTCGGCCCCGACGGCGAAGGCTTCCTCAACCTCAACCCGACAACCGCCCCACACCCCACCTTCCCCGACGTCCTCGCCACCCACTGGGGCCACCCCTTCGTCGAACAAGCCTACGCCAGAGGTTTCATGCGCGGCGTCACAGGCGGCCGCTTCGACCCCTACGGCAGTCTCACCCGCGCGCAAGTGGCGCAAATTATGGTAAACATGGCCGACGTCGGCACACAGCCCCACCCGGCGATCGCTCCGTTCTCTGACGTCCCCGCCCACGCATGGTATGCACCCGTCATCGCATGGGCGGCAGAGCAAAACATCATGAACGGCCACGCCGACGGCACTTTCGGCCCGGGCCAGCCGATTACACGGGAGCAATTCGCGGTCGTTATGCGCAACTTTGCCGCATGGCAAGGCTACGACGTCACAAGTCCGCCAGACGGCGGTACGGAATGGCCGTTCCCCGACAACGGATCCATTTCATGGTGGGCGGCTGACGCGCTTAGATGGGCAAACTACCACGGCATCATCCTCGGCAGCGGCGGCAACGTGCTGCCCACCGCAACGTCAATGCGCGTCCAAGCCGCAACGATAGTCGTGCGGTTTGATGACACGGAGTTCCAACAAGCACCGTAAACGGTCGCCATATATGGCGACACGTAGGGGCGGCCCCATGTGGCCGCCCTTTTCCTTTTGTCCTTGCCCTTAGGCCCCCTCGTTATGAGGGGGCTGCACCGTAGGCATTCCTTCCGCCAACCAATCGCACTACGGCTTCGCCTTGCGCTCTTGGGGCGTCAGTTATCGCCGCAGGCGACTGGGGGAGCACTCCCTCCGCCGCCGCTTCGCGGCGGCCACCTCCCCCGTAAGCGCGGGACGATGTGGGCATCGTCCCCTACATATATCCCCTACCCCCGCATATAGTGTCCTACGGGGGGAATGTCCATGCGGCGAGGGAGACAACTGCTCTACAATACGCTCTTGCTCACCGGCGCGGCGATGTTTATGCGGGCGGTGGCGGTGAGTTTTCAGGTCTATCTGGCGGGCGTCATCGGCCCTGCGGGGATAGGGCTGTTTCAGCTCATCGTCTCGGCGCAGATGCTGGCTCTGACCGTCGCCGTGTCGGGGATTCGGTTTGCGACTACGCGGCTGGTCTCGGAGGAACTGGGGCTTCATCGTCCCGGCAACGTGCCGCGAGTGATGCGGCGGTGTATTGCCCATGCGGTTGGGTTCGGGACGCTGGCGGGGGCGTTTTTGTTCTTCGGGGCGGAATGGATCGGCACGGCTTGGATTGGGGATGTACGCACGGTCTTGTCGCTGCGGATTTTGTCCCTCAGTCTGCCCTTTGTGGCCTGTACGGCGGCGATGAACGGGTATTTTGTCGCCGTGAGCCGCGTGATTAAATCCGCGTCGGTGCAGGTGTTTGAGCATTTGACGCGGATTGTCGTGGTGGTCACGTTGCTCGCGCTCTATCCGCCGAACGGGTTGGAGATGGCCTGTGCGCTGGTGGTGATTGGAGGCGTGACGGCGGAGATTTTGTCCTCGCTGGTGCTGTTTGGCCTGTATTTGCATGACAAGCGGCGGGGACGGCGGGAACGGCAGAGGCGGGACGATGTGGGCATCGTCCCCTACGAGGGACAGGGATTGACGCGGCGATTGCTGGGGATATCTATGCCGCTCGCGGCCAGCACGTATGCGCGGAGTGCATTGAATACGCTCCAGCACATGCTCGTCCCGCGCGGACTGCGGCGGAGCGGGGCGGACGGGGACGAGGCACTCTCCAGCTACGGCATGGTACACGGGATGGCCCTGCCTATCACCCTCTTCCCCTCGGCGATGTTCTACGCCGCGGCGGAGCTGATGATCCCCGAACTTACGGCGGCACAGGTGGCGGGGAATCGAGAGCGGATTAGTTATCTGGTCTCAAAGCTCTTGCGCATCTCGCTCTATCTCTCCATCGGGTTGGCGGGACTGTTTCTGGCGTTTTCGTCGGAACTCGGGCAGGTCATCTACCCCGGCACACCGGGGGTGGGGCCGTATATTCGGATTCTGGCCCTGCTCATGCCCGTCATGTTCCTCGACGCTATCACGGACGGAATGCTCAAGGGTCTGGGGCAACAGGTGTACTCCATGGGGGTGAATATCGCCGATTCTCTGCTGAGTGTGGCCCTGGTCTGGGTGCTGCTGCCGATGTTCGGCGTGGGGGGATTTATATTTATGGTGTATTTCACGGAGTGCTTCAATTTTCTGCTCAGTCTCCGCCGCATTGCGCAGATGACCACAATCCGGGTCGCCGTGTCCGACCTCGTGAAGCCCGTCCTCTCCGCCGCGGCGGCTACGCAGCTCATGCCGCTCCTTTTGCGGGGTATCGGATTGGAGCTTACGCCGTCGGCAGGTTCTCTGGCGGCACATTTTGTACTGACGGGGGCCGTTTATGTGGGCTTGTTGTTTGTGTTGGGCTGTGTCACGAGTCAGGATTTACGGTGGGCGCGGCGGCTGGTGGGTGCGGGGGCCTCCCCCGGTCAGCTCCGCTGATAACTGACGCCCCAAGAGCGCAAGGCGAAGCCGTAGTGCGATTGGTTGGCGGAAGGAATGCCTGTGGTGCAGCCCCCTCGCAAGCGAAGGGGCCTAATGGCTCGAAAAGCCTCCCTCGTTTACGAGGGGGGTGGCCCACAGGGCCGGAGGAAGGAGGGCGTTCGCTCTTGCACCCTGTAGGGGGCGGCGTCCTCGACGCCCCGCATCCCATATACGCAATACAGCGGGGCATCGGGGACGCCGCCCCCTACACCCGCCCATTCCTGTCATTCCACCCGCAAACAGACAAAATCCCGCCCACAAAACGACACGCTTCCACAGCACGATAGGACATGCTCTCCCACCCTCTGAAAAAATTCACAATTTTTTTACAAAAACTAGTGACGAATCCGAATTCATGTAGTATAATGCTTTGCAAGTGCAGGGTGACCCGGGGGATTTTCCTGCACAATATAAAAATGGAGGAGATTTTTGTATGTCTATGCTTCAGGATCTGATACTCAATCCCGTAACGCTCTCAGTCATTGTCATGGTCACGCTCTGTTTGCTCAAGTTCAATATCATTCTGTCCGTTCTCATCGCAACTTTGTTTGCAGGCCTCATTTCAGGGGTCACAGGCCACAATGTTATGCCTCTTTCGGCTACAGTAGGCGAATACATCGAAACGGGAGTCCCGGGCGTCATGCAAGCGTTCATCGGTATGCCGGCCAACCCCGCCATCGTAAATGCGGGTCTCGTTCCTCCCTCCGGTATGGCCGGGATGAACAACATCGCACTCGCCTATATCCTGCTCGGTGCTTTGGCTTATGCTCTTCAAGCATCGGGTCTGGCAACAAAGTTTGCTAATCTGCTGGAGCGTGTTTTCGGTCGCACAGGCAAGATTTTCCTGCTGGTTCTGGCGGTCGTTTCCTCTTTCTCCCAGAACTTGATTCCGATCCACATCGCTTTGATTCCGATTCTGGTTCCACCCCTGCTCAGTATGATGAACAAGCTGAAAATCGACCGTCGGGCGGCCGCCTGTTCGATCGCTTTCGGTCTGAAAGCCCCCTACATCTTGCTCCCCTTCGGATTCGGCCTGATTTTCCAAAACATCGTAATTACACAAATCTCCGCAAACGGCCTAGATATCACAGACCGTGCGATTTGGCCCTACATGATTCCGCTGGCCGGTGCTATGGTACTCGGTCTGTTTGTCGCCATCTTTATCTCTTACCGTAAGCCCCGCGAGTATGAGGACAAACCCCTCCTCGTGGCCGCAGAAGTAGATGAGGACGACATCAAGGGCAAGTTCAAGCTCAAGCATTGGGGCGCACTCCTCGGTGCCTGCGCCACATTCGGTGTGCAGGTATGGGCGAACTGGGCGTTTGAAGGCTCTCCCCTCTGGGCACTGTCCCTCGGTGCTACGCTCGCCCTCATCATCATGTTCTTCTTCGGCACACTCAACCCGCGCAGAATGCAGTTGAATGAGTCCATTAAAGGCGGCATCGGTCTCATGGGCTTTATCGCCTTTATCATGCTGGTCGCAGCCGGCTATGCCAGCGTGCTCCAAGCAACCGGCGGTATCCGCACCTTGGTTGACGCCGCACTCTACCTCGCAGGCGATAACCACATCTTTGCGCTCATCGCCATGCAGGTTATCGGCTTGCTGATTACGATGGGTATCGGCACCTCCTTCGGTACGATTCCGCTCATCGCTGCAGTATTTGTACCCTTCCTTCTGGGCATGGGTGCTTCCCCTGCCGCTATCATCGTCACTATCGCGGCCGCAGGTGTCACCGGTGACGCCGGTATGCCGCAGTCCGACACAGCACTCGGCCCCACAGCGGGTCTCGACGCAGACGGACAGCACGACCATATCAAAGATACTTGCTTCCCAACCTTCTTGCATTTCAATATCCCGATTAAGGTTGTCGGTGTCATCGCCGCAGCTTTCATGTGGAGCTGGGGCGCATAAGCATAAAGTTTTCAAGAAAGAACGCAGGGAAATCCCTGCGTTCTTTTTTCGTAGGGGGCGGTGTCCTCTACACAAGTGTCTGATATTGTGTTACACTATGTAGGGGCGGCCTTTGGTCGTCCGCTGCAAAACATTTGATTCCGTGCAGAAAGGGGCGGACGGCCAAAGGCCGCCCCTACAAGGGCAATGCCCAACGACAAAACAGGAGGTTTCACCATGCTAGTCATCGACCATCACCATCCACTCACCATCTACGACGTCGTCCGTGTGGCGCGGGAGCGGGAACGTGTCTCGCTGTCGGAGGCGACAAAAGAGACGATTCAGGCCAGCCGTGCCTATGTGGACAACATCGTCAAGGCCGAGCGGCCCGTGTACGGCATCTCTACCGGCTTCGGCGAGTTTGCGAAAATTGCCATCTCCCCCGACCAACGGGAACTGCTCCAACGCAACCTCATCCTCAGCCACTGCACCGGCGTGGGCGACTATCTGCCGGAAGACGCGGCGCGGGCGATTATTCTGCTCCGGGCCAACTCGCTCTCGCAGGGCTATTCCGGCATTCGGCTCTCCACAGTAGAGAAGCTGCTTGACCTCTTAAACCACGATATTTATCCCGCCATCCCCTGCAAAGGCTCCGTCGGCTCCAGCGGCGATTTGGCTCCGCTCAGCCACATGGCGGCGGTACTCTTGGGCGAGGGCTTTGTCCTTGTCAAAGGCGAGGCCGTCCCCAGTTTGCCCGTACTCCAAGCGGCGGGCATCGAGCCGATTACGCTTGCGAGCAAGGAGGGTCTGGCTCTCATCAACGGCACGCAGACGATGACCGCCATCGGTGCGCTGGCCTGCTATGACGGCGAACAACTGCTTAAGGCGGCCGACATTGCGGCTTCTCTCTCGCTGGAGGCCCTGCAAGGCACCCGCACGGCATTTGACCCCCGCATTGCAAAAATCCGTCCGCATCCGGGGCAAATCCAGTGTGCGGAGAACGTACTGCGGATTACGGAGAACAGCGTCATCATCGAGAGCCACGAGGACTGCGACAAGGTACAGGACGCCTACTCCCTCCGTTGTGTGAGCCAAGTACACGGGGCAAGCCGTGAGGCGTGGCGGCGTGTGAAAGAAACGATTGACATCGAGATGAACGCCGTGACGGACAACCCCCTCGTCATGGCCGACACGGGCGAGATTATCTCCGGCGGCAACTTCCACGGCCAACCGATGGCCTTGGTGATGGACTACTTTAAAATCGCCATCTCGGAAATCGGCAACATTTCCGAGCGGCGGACAAATCGTCTCGTTGACCCGCATCTCTCCGGGCAGCCTGCGTTTCTGACGGCGTTTCCGGGCGTGAACTCGGGGCAGATGATTAACCAGTACACCGCCGCCGCGTTGGCATCGGAGAACAAGGTGCTCTGCCACCCGGCGTCCTGTGATTCTATCCCGACATCGGCCAATCAGGAAGACCATGTGAGCATGGGCACGATTGCGGCACGGCAGTCGCGGGAGATTTTGGAGAATGTGCGGCATATTCTCGCCATTGAGATTTTGGCCGCAATTCAAGGCATTGACTTTCTCGCCCCTAAGCGTCCCGGACAGGGCACGGGGGCGGCGTATGACTATCTGCGCAGTATTGTACCGCATTTGGAGGAAGATCGCTTGCAGACGCCGGACATTTTGGCGGTGCACGCTACGATTGCGGATGAATCGTTGGTGGATACAGTTGAGGCAGTTGTCGGGGTGTTGCGGTAGGTTGATTTTTAATAAAAGAGAAGCCGCTGTATTGATATACAGCGGCTTCTCAGTTATTGCGTTGGGTTTCAAAACACCCCCTACGCCAATTCCTCATACACAAAGCAATCCACCATATGGTCATTCACCATCCCCGTAGCCTGCATGAAAGCGTACATGATGGTCGAACCTACGAACTTGAAGCCCAGCTTCTTCAAGTCCTTGCTGATTCGGTCAGAGAGGGGCGTGGTTGCGGGGATATCCTCCATGCTCTCGATGCGGTTCACGATGGGCTTGCCGTCCACATAGGCCCACAGAAACTTGTCAAAGCTGCCGTGTTTCTCCACGACATCGAGAAACAGCCGGGCGTTCGTGACGGCAGACTTGATTTTCAGGCGGTTGCGGATGATACCCTCGTTGGCCATGAGTTCCTCGACCTTTGCGTCATTGTACAGAGCGACTTTATACGGGTCGAAGCCGTCGAAGGCCGTGCGGTAGGTCTCCCGCTTTTTGAGGACGGTAATCCATGCCAGACCCGCCTGCGCGCCCTCTAAGATGAGCATCTCGAACAGCTTGCGGTCGTCACGGACGGGGCGGCCCCATTCTTTGTCGTGATAGTCTTGGTATAGTTGGGTATCCCCTGCCCAGGGGCATCTGATTTTGTTGTTCATGGAGATTTCTCCTCGTCTAAAACTGATATTCGTATACAAATACCGTGGACTTCCTCTGCCCTGTCGTATAATTGTATACGGCCTCTTGTGCGGCTGTTCTTATGAATCCGTTGTGGTCGTAGAAACCGACATTACACGCCGAATCGGCTATGAGATAGATGTGCTTTGCGTCCTTCGATTTGAAATAAGCGGACGCTTCCTCCCATAAGGTTTTCCCGATGTGCAAGCCCTGCGCACGTTCGGAGACAATCAGCAGCTCCAATCCGCCGCCGTAGGTGTCTATCCTGTTTGCAAGCAGTCCGCCTATGGCTTGAAATGATACTGCTATGTGTTCCGTAATATCCGTGCGGTCGGCTTCTGCGGCGGTCAGGAGCGTAAGCGTGTTCGGGGCTATGTTCGTTTGCAGCGGGCGAAACTTTGCCGGCTCTCCCTTTACGGAAACTGCGGCCACCCCGACCACTTCCCCGTCCAACACGGCCACCCTGCCAAATGTGGCGGGTTCCAAGAATATGCTCAGGTAGACATCGAGCAATGCTTGGAGCAAGTCCCGGTTCTGTCGGTAGCGTCTCAGGTTCCACCCTGTGCCGAAGGCTTCTGCCACCAGAGCTTTCAGCGCGGGCACATCTGTTTCTTCCAAGTCACGAATCTGTACATCGTTCATCCGACCGTCCCCCGCTTGCACCTATTCCGTCGTAGTCCCGTTCCACGGTATAGGCCCGCATCTCCATACTCTCGAAATCTATAAATGAATAAAACTTAGAGGCAATGGGGTCAGACCCGTCGTTTTCTTCCGCATTTACGGCATCTTCCATGGTTTCCCACGTAACTAAATCCACCCACGTATCGCCATGGGAGAGTACTTCCCAAGAGAGGAAGCCCTTTTTCTTGGATAAGACCTCTTTGTGCGTCTCTTCGGATGCGAGCAGGAAATCAGATGCGGACGCACCTTTTTTGAGTTTGTACGAGATGAACCAGACTGCATTTGGCATGATTGTGTTTCTCCTTTTTGAATATTACGCGTTTATGCGGTCTTCCACCGCTTCAGCGTCGGCAACAAGGCACGCAAATACGCGGCGGCAACGGCCTCGGTGGGGTACATGACGCCGCTCTCCTCGACCCACATGGGGGCGCATTCGGTGACCATTTCTTCTATGGTCTCATACGAATCTTGGAATGCACCGTTTACGAAGCAGTAGCCGCAATAGTCTTGGTTTTGGCTCCCGTCTGCGTTTGTCCCGAAGGTCACCTCACCCTCCATAATCGGCGAGCCGCAGCTTTGACAGATTGTTACGTTTTCCATGTTGTATTCCTCCTACGGATGTTAAATTTCTGAGCGTGTTAATTAAAATGAAATTTTCGGCAGTTCTCCCCCGCCGCAGGCAAGGGAGAGCAAGAAAAAATCATTCTCGCCCGGATTTGTCTTGCTCGTCCAGCATAACAGGGGGAATGTGACAACAGCGTGTCATATTATAAATATTTTCTTGCGATTTTTTCCGCCTCGGCTTTGATGACGGCTCGGACGTGCGGCGGCTCCAGCACTTCGATGTGTGCGCCGAAGGACAGGATGAAGCCGTAGACCCACTCCGTCTCCGGCATGATCACGCTTACGATGAAACTCCCGTCCGGCTGTTTTTCTGCCATGTCCTCATAGAACTCGTCAAACACACGGTAAGCTTTTTCCGGCGCGATACGGAGTTTTAGTGTGATGGCTTGCTCCTCTTGGCCGCTGTCATCTGACAGTTCGACTACATCCCGTTCCGGGAAATGTTCGTCTGTCACCACGAGGTTTTTAATCCGTGCCAGTTTGAATAGCCGCATATCCTGCCGCAAAAGACAAAAGGCACTCAGATACCACGACTTGGACTTGAACCAGAGCTGTATCGGCTCCACGCTGCGGTGGGTTTTGTCGCCGTCGCTGTTGTAGTAGTCGAATACTGCGACACGCCGTTCCAAGATGGCAGTTTTGAAGTCGCTGAAGTAGTCGTGCTCGTGGCTCCAGTCAGCATAGTCTACTTCCAGCCAGTTTGTTGTGGTCTTATTGAAGATAGTGGAAAGCTTTTGCAAAATTTGCTCGGTCTCAGCGGTTTTGACGCTTGCCAAACCGTGCAGGGCGGATAGGATTTCGGTCTGCTCCTGCTCGCTGAGGATAGATTTATTCAGCACGAACTCGGGCAAAAGACTGATGCCGCCGCCTTTGCCTTTTTCGGTATATACAGGGATGCCCGCCGCGCTTAATGTGTCGATATCGCGGCAAATCGTCCGCCGTGAGACGCCCAGCTGTTCGGCGAGCTCTCCTGCGGAGACTTTCTTTTTGTGGAGCAGGATGTAGATGATTTCGAATAATCTGCTTGTCTGCATATAGTATCACCGATTTCATTATATCACACAAATACGCCAACTGCATGTCACATTAAAATTGCATGGAACAAAATGCGCGCTTCTGTCGTCTTATGCAAGTATAGAAACAAAAGGAGGCTCCTCATATGAAAAAGATGAAACTACTCGCATTCTCCCTCGCCCTTATCCTGTTCCTTGCGGCCTGTAGCGGCGGGATGAACTTCGCCGCCTCAGACGAGGCCGCACCTCTGCCGGAAACTGCGGAATTTTGGTCGGCAGATGAGCCGGAAATCGTTGCTTTTGCTGATTTTAGCGGCTTCGGCAGCGGTCTCAGCAACTCCGACGGTTTCTCGCGGCAGACTACATTGCAGACCGGACGGGCGGCATCCGAAAGCGAACCCGCAGTCCCGTCTGCCGAGGATGCGGCAAGCGGTGACACCGCCACCCCTGTCACCGCCACAATCTCGGTGGATCGGATTATCTTCGAGGCGAACGCCACGATTCAGACCGAGGACTTCGACGACACCATCCGACAGGTCTATACGTTGACAGAACGGTATCAGGGCTTTATCCAATGGTCGAACATCTCCGGCGGGGATGCGCCTGCGGCACGGGGAGACGGCAGAGTTCCCGGACGGTCGGCGGAATTTTCCATCCGCATCCCCGCACGCTCATACGGGGCGATGACGGAAGCACTCGACAGTTTGGGGCACGTCAGCCATCTGGGTACGAGTGCGACGAATGTCTCCGGGCAATATGCCGACATCACCTCCCGTCTGCACTCTCTGCGGGTGCAGGAGGAGCGGATTTTGGCGATGTTGGAACGGGCGACAACGCTCAGCGAAATGCTCGACCTTGAGGCTCGGCTGGGGGATCTGATTTTTCAGATTGAGCAGTTCACGTCCCAGCGGAATGATTTAGACCAGCGAATTTCCTACAGCACCGTTCACCTGCATATCTCGGAGGTGGAGGAGATTATCCCGGAGCCCGAGCCCGATGAGCCGGATGCCACAACTGTGGGCGGAGCGTTTGCGAGTTCTCTGCAGGCCCTGCGGGCGTTTGGGCGCGGGATTGTGCTGGTTCTTGCGACTTTGGCACCGTGGCTTATCGTAATTGCGGTTGTCGGGGTGCCGGTTTTGATGGTTGTGTTTGGGGTGAGGAAGCGGAAGAAGGGTGAATAGGTTACATAGTGTATAATTGAGAAAAGGGCTTGCAGTATCTGCAAGCCCCTTATTTCTACACCCGCACTTTCTCAATCACCGCAATATACCGCGCCCTGTCATACACAACCGGCACGGGATAAATCGGATTCGCTTCCTTTCCTGCCCTGCGGGCCATCTCCGGGATATCTTTATCGAGGATAAAATCAAATCCCGCGGGGATATCCATATCCGCGTTAAACTGCCGAATCGCCGCGATGAACGCTTTTGCGTCGGCCTCCTCTCCTCCGCCTGTGGCCACTCCGGCGATGGCGGCGAGCCGAGCGAGTTTCGGGTATATTTTTTTGCCGTAGTCTTCCAACACAATCGGCAGAATCACGGCGTTGGCGAGGCCGTGCGGGGTGTTGTACAGGCCGCCTAATGTGTGGGCGACGGCGTGTATGTTGCCGACCCCGGCTCTCGTGAAGGCAAAGCCCGCCTTGTAGGAGGCGATGAGCATCTGTGTTCGCGCTTCAAGGTTGCCGCCGTCTGCGTAGGCCTTTGGCAGATTCCGGAAAATCATCTCCACGGCCTCTTCGGCGAAGCGGATGCTCTCCTTGGTGTTGTATGTCCAACAGAGGTATGCCTCGACAGCGTGAGTCAGCGCGTCCATCCCTGTGGCAGCGGTGATGCTCGGCGGGAGGCCGACCGTGAGAGCCGGATCGAGCACGGCATAGCGCGGAATCAGACTGAGGTCCATGATGGCGTATTTGTAGTGTGTCTCCGTGTCCGTAATCAGGGCGGCAATGGTGGTCTCACTACCCGTTCCGGCGGTGGTGGGGACTGCGATGAAAGGCGGCAGTTTCCGCCGCACACGGAGCAAACCGCCGAGCTGCCCGACAGTTTTACGCGGGCGCACCACCCGTGCCGCGGCGGCCTTGGCCGCATCCATGGGCGAGCCGCCGCCGATAGCGATTACGCCGTCACAACCGCTCTCCCGATACAAGTCGTAGATTGCGTTGACCGTGTTGACGGAGGGATTCGCCTCCACCTCGGCAAACAAGGCGAAGGAGACCTTATTCTCCTCCAGTATTTTGAGTATCTGCGGCGCGACACCCACGGCCATCAGACCGGGGTCGGTCACGACAAGGGGTTTTGCCACCTTAAGCTCCGAAAGTAGTGCGGGGATTTTTTCTATCGCCCCCGCTCCGCTCACGACAGCCGCTTTGCGCCAAGGCAATACCCGTGCGCCGATGTTGAATACGGCTTGGAATGTGCGGTAATATGCTGTTTTCAGACTTGACATAGAAAAACCTCCTTAGAGGGTTTCTGCAAGCCCCCCGGAATAGTATAGACAACACCCCAAGAGAACCGAAACCTGCCGCGCGGAGCAACAGAACCTCTTCCCTCTTATATTTTGTGCGCAGAAGCAAGATGCCGCTACTAAGCATGAGCATAATCGGCACACGCAACACATTAGGTTTCAATAGTACCACACCTCTCCATGTGAATCAACTATAAATGACTATCCTTTAGCGGCCGTAAAACGATTCCCGTTGAGGAATTGTCCGGCTTGTACCGCTCATTCCGCGTGAGGTCGGCAGCGGGACACGGACGCAGTTCGAGGAGATTATGCTGAGTCACGGCGGCGAGATGAATATCCGTTGGTCGTGCAATTTTGGACGCCGTGGAGTATACTTCCGGCGTGAGCCCCCGGTCTCGGATCGGTTAGCAGCCAAGGGGACAGAGAAATGGGCGTTCCATGCAAAAAACCCGAACCCATTGCCTTTCGGCTACGGGTTCGGTTTTTTTGTTTCATTTTACGACCAGCCCTTATACCATCCGGCGGTCACAGCCTTTTTTCTCTTGCGCGGCATAATATCGTCTCTTGAAAATCTTGTAAATTTCTATCATGGGAATAATCGTAACACCCGCAGCGACGGCTATGCCCCATTGGGACAGCGAAATCGGCGCGATTCCGAGTGCATTTTGGAATGCCGGAATCGGCAGCACGAGGCTTCCGACCACGAGAACAACCGTCGATAAGACCGCCAGATTTAAGGCTCTGCTTTGGAAAGGCTTAGACTTGAACACAGACTTTTTGTAGTGAATCAGGTTAAACGGATGAACGGTTTCCACCGTGCCGAGCACCACGTAGCTCATGGTGATTGCGACGATTGGCTCCCACTCAAATACGAAATAGCCCAAGAAGTAGACGGTGAACACAACCAAGCTTTGGAACACGGAGTGGACCAGAATGGTAACACCTGTCGTGCCCCTGAACAAACTTCCGCCTACCGCATTCGGTTTTTGCTTCATAATATCATGTTCGGGCGGCAGGGAACCCAGCGCGATTGCGGGCAGGGTGTCTGTGACGACGTTAATCCACAAAATCAGCAAGGGGTTAAAGAAGGGAAGCCTGAACACGGCAATAAAGGTCGTGAGGAGCACGATTTCGGCGATACTCAGAGACACGAGATAGATGATAATCTTCAGGATGTTACTGTATGTACGCCGTCCCTCTTCGACGGCGGATTCTATCGTTGCGAAGTTGTCATCGGTTAAGATAACATCCGCCGCCCCTTTTGTGACCTCCGTGCCGGAGATGCCCATGCCGATGCCGATATCGGCGGCTTTGATGCTCGGTGCGTCGTTCACGCCGTCGCCCGTCATGGCGACGATTTTATTCAGGGACTTGAGGGATTTGACGATGCGCAGCTTGTCCTCAGGGTTGACACGGGCGTAGACACGGTAGCCCAAAACTTGTTCGGCAAGTTGTTCGTCAGACATTTTGCGCAGCTCCGCGCCCGTTATCACTTGCGCTTCGTCTTCCGCGATGCCGACCTGTTTTGCGATTGCATAGGCAGTATCGCGGTGGTCGCCGGTAATCATAACTGTCATGATGCCGGCATCTTTACAGGTTTGTACGCTGTGGAGGACTTCTTCACGCGGCGGGTCAATCAGGCCGGAGAAGCCGATAAAGATGAGGTCATCCTCGTCTGCCGCTGTCAGCTTCTTCCCCGCTTCAAACGGCTTGTACGCATAGCCCAACACACGCAGAGCTTGCTTTGCGAAGCCGACGGCTTCCGCATTCAGTCTCGCCACGTCCTCGTCCGTTATGGGGCGGACTTTTCCGTGGTCTAAGATATGGCTGCAATGCGTTTTGAGGATTTCAAATGCACCTTTTGTGTACATGATGAGGCCGTCTTCCGTCTGATTCACGGTTGACATCATTTTTCTGCCGCTGTCGAAGGGCAGTTCGTCTTTCCGGGGATTTGCCTGCTCTACTTCGTGCTTTTTCAGCCCGAATGTATAGCCATAGTGAACCAGAGCGGCTTCCGTCGGGTCTCCGATGGTTTCCAACGCGCCGTCGTCCGTGTATTTGGCGTGTGTGTCGTTGCATAAAATCATGCAATCGTACATTCTCTTGTGGTCTTCCTCGGGCGCATCTTCGTCCGGGTAGACGGCGGTTACGGTCATCTTGTTCAAGGTGATGGTGCCGGTTTTGTCCGAGCAGATGATTTGGGTACTGCCCAAGGTTTCAATTGCGGGCAGATTCCGCACAATTGCTTTGCGTTTACTCATCCGCTGCACACCGAGTGACATGGTTACAGAGATGCAAATCGGAATCGCCTCGGGGATGGCACAGACAGCGATGGCGACGGTGATTAACATGCTGTCGATGAGCGAGTCTCCCGAAAGCGCACGCATCAGGAAGATGAAGGCTGCAAGCAGGCCCGCAATCGCAGTAATAATGCGCATGGTTTTGTTCAGGCTGACGGTGAGCGGCGTCGGCGGTGTTTTCTCACAAGCGAGATGCCCCGCGATGATACCGAGCTGTGTTTGCATCCCGACAGCGACAACAACGCCCCGCCCGCGGCCGTATGTAATGATACCGCTCATGAAAGCAATGTTTTTCATATCGCCGAGTGCCAAGTCCTCACCCAATACCGCATCCGTTCCTTTTTCCACAGGTACGGACTCGCCGGTGAGAGCCGCCTCTTCAATCATGAGGCTCGCGGTCTCAATCAGCCGCAAATCAGCGGGAACAATGTCGCCCGCTTCGATTAGAACAACGTCACCGACTACGAGGTCTTCCGTTTTGACGCTGATGACCTCTCCGCCGCGCAACACTCTCGCAAAGGGTTTGGTGGCTTTCTTCAGGGCTTCAACCGATTTTTCCGCTTGGTTTTCTTGGAAGAATCCGATGCTTGCGTTCACAAGGATAATCAGAGCAATCAGGCCCACGCCAATCCATTTCTGGTTTTCCGGATCCATAATCGACGTAGCAGCCGTTAAGACCATGGCGATAAACAGCACAATCATCATGATGTGCTTGAGTTGTTTTACAAAACGCATCCACGCCGGAACTTTTTTGGCTCCCTGCAGTTCGTTTTTCCCGTCTCGCGCCAAACGTGCCTCGGCCTCAGCTACGGTGAGACCCCGCGTGTCAGTTTTTGCGAAAGCCAGTATTTCTTCTATGCTTTTCGCATAAAATTCGTTTTCCATGCCCTTCTTATCCCCTTACTGAAAAATGGTTGCACACTCTTTTTTCATTAGTCTGCACAACTTTGTTAGTTTATCACGGACAGCTTGGTATGTCAAATTTTTTGGACTTGCAACCACGCTTGTAATCGCCCCCCTGTAAAGCCAAAGCCTGCGCCCGGATTTTCCCGGTGCAGGCTTGGCGTATTTATCTTGGTGCGGGGGGTCTTAGGGGATTCTACTGCAACCCCTGCAAACACTAGGGCATGATGAGCCGCAAAGGGTACTGCCGACAAGAACTCAAGAGGTAGCGAGATAGAGCTTAAATAAACAAAACAGCCGTCAATAGCATACAGTTGACGGCTGTTTTGCAGTTCTTTTTAATACGAATCCAATTAAGTAATTTCCAGTTCTCTTTTCAGTTTCTCATACTCATCCATAATTTTGGTATCATTTTTGTTGCGGTTGCTACTGCTTCTACTTAACAGCGTTGGTGCAAATACGATGAGAAGAATAATCATCATAAACGCCCAACCTGCCATGAAATGCCCCGGCCAGAATCTCTCGCCGTTGCCAATAACAAACCACAGGATAGTTTTACAAATGCTTATCAGAGCACCAAGCCCGAGCATCCATTTGAGAAATCCCCTTGTTTCGACCCGCTCTCTTGCCTGTTTCATCAGCCTTTTGTCTATAGCCGAACCCTCTTTTAATGAGTTTTGGTTTCCGTTTGTCATGCGTGAATACCCCCTTCTTCTTTTCCTAAAAATTTATATTTCTTGCCGAAGATTAACACAGCCGCCGTGGACATAATGAACGCAAGTCCGACTGCTATTGGCAATGCCATCCACACGCCATCCATATCAAACCAGCGTGGTAGCAAAATAATGAGCGGCGTATTAAACGCAAGTATAAATGTGAGCGAGAGAACTGTAGATATATGCCCCTTAGACAGAGCTGTAAAAATCCCTGTAAAAAGTGAATTGAAGCCCACCACGACAAAACCAATCGATACAATGCGAAGTCCTCTCACAGCAAGCTCACGCATAAAGATTTCCCCTGGGTCTGTAAGCGACGGCAGGTATATGCGCATCAAAGGCTCGGCCAATAAAACGGCTATTGCCAAAAGCACGAAGGACAACACGGCAATTATAGCAAGACTTTTCTTAAATAGTTGCTTCAGCCTGTCGTAGTTTTTCTTGCCGTTATTAAAGGATAGCAAGCCGCCTATGCCTTGCAAATAACCGAAATACACCTGCCCAAGCATACCCTGCAAACCCATAACCATACCTGCTATAGCAATACCCATTGCGCCTATACCGGGCAAACCTACAAGTATATTGTTTTGAACAGTCATCATAATTGAGCCGGCCGCCACGGGTGCGCCTACCGAGAAACCATTTATGAGGAGCAAGCCAAAAGTTATGCCGTCAATTGACGGTTTTGCAAAGCGGAAGTTGCCCGTCTTGTTGCGCAAGAACACGATGAAATACCATATGGTTGTGATGCCTGTACCGAGAATCGTTGTCCATGCCAGAGCATAGATGCCCATATCAAAAACAAATAGCACTACATAATTGCCTGCCGCACCGATAATCGTACCAAAAATACTGATACCCATGCCAAGCCCTGGCTTGCCGTCTGCAATCAAAAAAGCGTTAAATACTTGCCCTACCGCCATGAATGGGAACGCCCATACTGCAATACGCAAATAGGTTGTTGCAAGGTCATATATCTCGTAGTTCGCACCTAAGATGCCAAGTACGGCACTTGGAAATATTGCTATTAAAGCTGATAGGACTAACATGATAATACTGGACAAAATGCTTATAAATGTATAGTTTTGTCTTGCTTCATCTGGTTTGCCTTCGCCTAGTTTTTTTACGATAACTGCACTACCGCCTGCAGCGAAAAACATTCCTACTGCCATAACAATCGTAAATAATGGCGTAAATATGGCTATCGCTGCCATAGACTCCATGCCAAGGGCGCGCATGGCAAATATGCCGTCTACAATAGCGAATGTGTGCAATACTAAGATTGCGAAAATCGTGGGAAGTGCAAATTTCATGATAAGTCCGCCTGTTATCGGCTTATCCAGTTGCGATTCTTCTTTTGATGCTTCCGGCGTTACTGATAAATTCCTATCTTCCATTTTAATTGCCTCCTTCATTTTTAGCTAAATAAATCACTAATACTTGGTGCATATAATCACTTGCAATCATGAGTTTTTCTTTTTCGGCTTCATCCATAGTGGCAAGACCTTCTTCGTCCTCGCCCATCTTTGTCAAAGACTCTTCGAATTTTGCAAGCATCTCTGCATCTCCGCCTGTGATTTTTTGAATTTCGCCCCAAAGCCTACTCGCAAGGTCTTGTCCTTTCTCGCTATCGGGGGCTATACCTGCTTCGTGCATATCTATCGCTTCAAGTTGAAGTTTTCTAAGCGGCTCGAAAATTCCGGCAAAGCCATCAGGACTATAGGCGACTTTTGAGCGTATACCGTCTAACACATCGCTGTCAAAGTGCTTGATAGTCCAGTAATGCTCATGTTTCATTTGTAGTTGAGCCACGATGTCAGCGTACTTCTTAAAATCAACCGACTGCATCCTCATAACTTCTTCTTTAAGCACCTCAACCGCTACTAACGTATTGGTTAGCGACTCTAATTTACTGCGTATAGCGGCGGCGTGTTCCGCAAGTGCCTTTGCAACGTCGTTAGGTGTATCTAATGACACAAGATGGGTTTTTATATCCTCCAGCGAGAAGCCCAAGTGTTTCATAGCCAATATTTGGTGCAGAATCACTATATCCTTGTCGCTGTATAGTCTATAGCCGCCTTCGCTTTCGCCCGACGGCGAGAGCAGTCCTTGCTTGTCATAATGGTGCAAAGCTCGCACGGTTATGCCCATTTTCTTTGCCAGCTGCCCTACAGTCATGTATCCTTCGGGTATAGCCTTGTATTTGTCCATCTTCATGACCTCCTTGATTTATAGTATAGACCCTAACGTAGGGTCAGGCTCAAGACTTTTTTGAAAAATATTTTTGGAAACTTTAGAATGAAGCCGCGCTATCCTTAAACCATAATTATATCATAAACCATGACGTAAGGTTAGGGTCAATAGGTTTTTGAAAGTTTTTCCTCAATGTAAAAACACTCCGCTTATGAACGGAGTGTTTTGGGATAATCCAGTAATAGTGGCTTTTTTTCGTTTTCAACCAAAATAATTTTCTGAAAATCCTTGACAAAGGTTAAACCCTTTTGCGTATATTCGGTCGGAGAAAGATATCCTCAAATTTGTGACGGCTCTTATCAGATATATTTGGTACGAGGTGCCACCGCACGAGCACAACATGAACACATTGGTGAAAATGATTAATACCATGGAGATGGCAGCGGGTGCAAAAGCACTATGGAAAAACCCGTGTGCGACAGACCGTGAAAAGTGAAAAAAATATGTTTGCAGGTCTGCTCGTCTGCTCAACTTGTGGCGGGAATCTGGCGTTCCACTTTAACCAAAAGAACCACAGCCTCACTTATTTTAACTGTCCACTTACAACAATCGTGGCAAGGAACGAGGACCATGTGATGCCACTCATCATATCCGCACGGACTTTCTTGAGCAAGTGGTACCGGGTGATATTAAGCGCATCACGGTTTTTGCGGCTACCGGGTTATCTTCTTCTATGGTGGACACATATATTGACAAGGTTTGTGTTTATCCTGATAGCCGGGTTGAGATTGTTTGGAAAGCCGTAGTGCTAGGGAGTGTATAGTGTCGCCGTGTAATAAGCTGATATATCTGAACGTGACAAAGCCCACGCTAATTTTTAGCGTGGGCTTGCCATACTTCTGGCGGAAGCGGTGGGATTCGAACCCACGAGCCCTTGCGGGCTACCGCATTTCGAGTGCGGCTCGTTATGACCACTTCGATACGCTTCCGCATCGATTCTCTGCTATGTTAGCAAAAATAGAACAGAAAATCAAGAGGGAAAATAAGAAGTGATGTTGCAAAAAAGGAAGAGATATGTTTTCTCCCCGCGGTAAGCATGGGAGAAAACAGAAAAATCATAATTTTTGCAGCACCCTCTAAGAAAAAGTATTTGACAACCGCGTCAATTTCTACTATAATGTCATAGTGTCAATTAGTGAGGCAGGGTCATTATGCGTTTGAATCTCAACGACATTATAGGAATCCCGGGGGCGAGGAAGCCGTTTGACTTCTCTCTCACCCTCCCCGATTTGGCCGCTTGCACGATGTGCGGGTCGGCTTCTGCGTCCGGGTATGTGGTAAACGTAGCCGGTGCATTGGAACTGCGGGGCGAGATTCGGGTGCCCATGGTCTGTACTTGCGATCGATGTATGGCTTCATTCGAGGCCGAGAAAATTTTGCCCGTCACCGCCTATTTAGCGGAGACGCTGACGAACGAGGAGAACCCCGACATCTTCCTCCTAGAAGGCGGGTCGGTGGATTTGGACGAGATTTTCACCACGGTCTTTCTCTTAGACATGGAGAGCAAGATTGTATGCGACGAGAGCTGCGCGGGGCTTTGTATCTCCTGCGGTGCGAATTTGAACGACGGGCCTTGTGCCTGCAAACGAGACGTCGACCCCAGACTGGCTGCACTGCAGCAGTTATTGGAATAAATCACACAATGCTGCAAGCAGCAACGCCAAGGAGGTGTCATTATGGCGGTCCCAAAAAGTAAGGTATCGAGACAGAGAAGAGACAAGCGGCGCAGTTCCCATTGGAAACTGGCTACGCCCAATATCCTGACCTGTCCCAAGTGCGACGCTTATCGCTTGCCCCACCGGGCTTGCAGAGCTTGCGGTACGTACAAGGACAGAGAAGTGATATCTGTGAAAGACGCAGACTAAGCGGAAAAGAGGGGGCATCCGTGCCCCCTCTTTTGTTATGTTGGAGTAGGAGGCGAACTCCGTGACCGAAATCATAAGCATAAGCCCAAATTCCCCGGCGGCGGGGAAAATTTCGCCCGGTGAAATGCTGGCGGCCATCAACGGCACACCCATCAAGGACGTGCTGGATTATCAATTCCACAGCTATGACGCCGACCTAATGGTTACAACCAAAACGGAAGATGGCGAATGGAAGATTGTTTCTGTACGCAAAGGTGATGGCGAGGATTTGGGGCTTCAGTTCCCCACTTACCTGATGGACAAGCCGCGGGGATGTGCTAACCGTTGTATTTTCTGTTTCATCGACCAACTCCCTGCGGGGATGCGAGAAACGCTCTACTTTAAAGATGACGACATTCGGCTGAGTTTCCTCACCAGCAACTACATCTCGCTCACGAACCTCACGGATGCGGAGCTTACGCGGATGCTGCGGCTCAAGGTCAGCCCGATTAACATTTCCGTCCACGCCACAGACCCCGCCGTTCGTACGATGATGCTGGGGAACCTGCGGGCGGGGCGGTGTATGGATGTAATGCGGCAGTTTCGAGATGCGGGGATTACCATGAATGCGCAGATTGTGCTGTGTCCCGGCATAAATGATGGGGCCGTTTTGGAGCGGTCGATGGCGGACTTGGCAGGGCTTTGGCCCCGATTGCAGAGTGTGTCTGTTGTGCCTGTGGGGCTTACTGCGCATCGGGATGACTTGTATAATCTGGCTCCCGTTTCGCCGGAACTTGCCCGCGAGATGGTTGCACAGGTGGAGACGTTTGCTGCGCGGTGTCTCGCCGAGTACGGTAGTCGGATTTTCTTTTGCGGGGACGAGTTGTATCTGCGGGGCGACCTGCCTTTGCCCGAAGAGGATGCCTATGAGGGGTATCCGCAATTGGAGAATGGGGTTGGCTTGATGCGGTCGTTTGAGGCAGAGTTTTTGGATGCCTTAGATGAGCGGTCGGCAAGATGCCGTCCCTACATTGATCCCCCCCTTCCCTTTTCTATTGCTACCGGAGTGGCATCTGCGCCGTTTCTACAAGATTTGCTGGCGACAGCGGCGGAAAAATGTGGTAAGATAGAGGGGTGCGTGTACGCCATCCGAAATGACTTCTTCGGGCATGATGTCACCGTGGCAGGTTTGGTCACGGGACAGGATATCGCCGCGCAGCTCAAGGACAAGGATTTGGGTGCGCGATTGCTCATTCCCAAGTCCATGTTTCGGGAGGGTGAGGGCATATTTTTGGATGACATGACCGTGGATGCTTTGGCGGAGACGCTGGGTGTCCCAGTAGTAGCGGTTGATGTGGACGGGGGCGCGTTTTTAGGGGCAATTATCCCCTTGTAGGGCGCGATGTCCTCATCGCGCCGCACGCCCCAAATACGATACACGGCGCGATGAGGACATCGCGCCCTACAATTCGTAGTACAAAGCAGAATCGAACGGGCGCACACTATGCGCCCCCTACAAATACCTTTGGAGGTTTCCATGCCAAAACCATTAGTAGCCATAGTCGGCCGCCCGAACGTGGGCAAGAGCCACTTATTTAACCGTCTGGTCGGCCAGCGGCTCTCCATTGTGGAGGACACGCCGGGGGTGACACGTGACAGGCTTTACGCCTCGTGTGACTGGAACGGGCGGGACTTTGACCTCGTGGACACCGGGGGCATTGAACCGACGACGGACGATGAAATCCTGCTCTTCATGCGGGAGCAGGCGGAAATCGCCATCGCCACGGCGGATGTCATCGTGCTGGTCACGGACATCCACGCAGGGGTCACGGCGGCTGACCAAGACGTGGCGCAGATGCTCTTACGGTCTCGGAAACCCGTGCTGCTTGCCGTCAATAAGATGGACCATGTGGGCGGGGCGGTCAACCCGGATTTTTATGAGTTTTATTCCCTCGGCCTCGGGGATCCTATCCCTGTCTCGGCTGTCCACGGCCACGGGACGGGTGACCTTTTGGACGCTTGCGTGGCACTCTTCCCTCCCCCGGATGCGGAGGACGAAGAGGATGACACGATTAAGGTCGCCATCATCGGCAAGCCCAACGTGGGCAAGAGTTCGCTGGTGAATCTCGTCTTGGGCGAGAAACGTGTCATCGTCAGCGATGTAGCGGGTACGACACGGGACGCGGTGGATTCGTCCTTGGAGAATGAACACGGCAAATATGTCTTTATCGACACGGCGGGTCTGCGCAAGAAAAGCCGTGTGTATGACAGAATCGAAAAATTCTCCGTCCTGCGGGCTAAAATGGCCATTGCGCGGGCGGACGTGTGCCTGATTCTCATTGATGCCCGCGAGGGCGTCACCGAACAGGACACGAAAGTCGCCGGGATGGCGCACGAGGCGGGCAAGGCAAGTATTGTCTTGGTCAACAAGTGGGATTTGGTCGAGAAAGAAACCGGCACGATGGAGAAAATGCGCAAGCGGATTCTCGGCGACCTCAGTTTCATGAGCTACGTACCCGTCCTCTTCATCTCAGCCCTCACAGGTCAGCGGGTAGAGCGGATTTTCGAGCTGATTAACTTCGTCTACGACCAGAGCTGTATGCGCATCTCCACGGGAAGCCTCAACAGCATCTTGGCCGATGCGACCATGCGCGTACAACCGCCCACGGACAAGGGCAAGCGGCTGAAAATTTACTATATGACCCAGACCGGGGTGCGGCCGCCGCATTTCGTGGTCTTTGCCAACAGCCGTGAACTGTTCCATTTCTCCTATCAACGGTATCTGGAGAACCAGATTCGCGGCGTATTCGGACTGGAGGGCACACCGATTCGGATGACGATTCGGCAGAAAGGCGACCAGGGGATATAGGGAACAAAGGAACGGCGGGCGAACACAATTCGCCCCTATGAGGGAAGGAGTATATATATGGTTATTTTATTGGCTATCGCCATTGCTGCCGGGGCTTATTTCCTCGGGGGCTTGAACGGGGCGATTATCACCTCTCGGCTTGTCTATCGGGAGGATATCCGCAAACACGGCAGCGGAAATGCGGGCTTGACTAACTTTTTGCGCACCTACGGCGGAAAAACGGTTGTGCTGGTTATTTTGATTGATGTCCTCAAGGCCGCCGGCCCTGTCATCGCGGGCGGGCTGCTTGCAAATCACTTTCTCACCTACGGCGAGGCGGCGGATCGGGTTATCATCGGGCAGATGTGGGCCGGGCTGTTTACGGTGTTCGGCCACTCTTACCCTTGTCTGTACGGCTTCAAAGGCGGCAAAGGGATTTTGTCCGCAGGGACGATTGCCATTATTGCGGACTGGCGGGTGGCACTCATCGTCTGGGGCTTGTTTTTCCTCGGCGTGTTTTTGACCCGCTATGTGTCGCTGGGGTCGATTATGGCGGCTACGGCTTTCCCTGCCGCGTTTTGGGTGTTGGGTCTTGACCTTTGGGCGACGCTGATTGCTTTGGTCTGCGGAGCGTTTATCGACTATCGGCACGGTGGGAATATCGTGCGTCTGATTAAAGGCGAGGAGCGCAAACTGAGTTTCGGGAAAAAGCGAGGAGGGGATGACGCTTGAACATCACCGTATTAGGCAGCGGCGGTTGGGGCACGGCTCTGGCCATACTGCTCCGTGAAAACGGCCATCGGGTGACTCTGTGGTCGGCGTTTGCCGCGGAATCCGAAGTTCTGCAACTGACACGGGAGAATCCATTCCTTCCCGGTGTGACTTTGCCGGAAACGCTTGTTTGCACGGCGGATATCTCCTCGGTGCGGGATGCGGAACTTGTCGTACTCGCCACGCCGTCTTTCGCCGTGCGGGAGACGGCACGGGCGATGCGGGAATACTTAGCTCCGGGGGCTGCGGTAGTCGTTGTCTCCAAGGGCATTGAGCGGGAGACGCTCAAACACTTTTCCGATGTGGTGCGAGATGAACTGGGCGAACATGCCCGTATTGCGGCACTTTCCGGTCCGTCGCACGCTGAAGAAGTCGCACGGGGTATCCCCACCGCCTGCGTGGCGGCATCGGCGGACTTGGCCGTTGCCCGCTTGGTGCAGGACGTGTTCATGAGCGATCGCTTCCGTGTCTACACCAGCACGGATGTTATCGGCGTAGAGCTGGGGGCCGCGCTCAAAAACGTCATCGCCCTCGCCGCCGGGGCCTCGGACGGGCTGGGCTGCGGGGACAACACCATCGCCGCACTCATGACACGGGGTTTGGATGAAATCGCCACCCTCGCCGTCGCACTCGGCGGCAAGCGCGAGACTTTAGCGGGTCTTGCGGGCGTTGGCGATTTGATTGTCACCTGTACCTCTCGCCACTCACGCAATCGCCGTGCCGGGGTTTTGATTGGCAAGGGTGTGCCTGTCTCAGAAGCCATGGAGCAGGTCGGGGGCGTAGTCGAGGGCTATTACGCCGCCGGTGCCGCCCAAGTGCTGGCCGCCGAGGCGGGTGTGGAAATGCCCGTCTGCGGGGAGATTTATCGAGTGCTCTACGAGGGGAAAGATCCCGGACGGGTACTGGAAGATTTGATGCGGCGGAGCAAGAAAGCGGAACTCCATGACCCGGCTACGGCGGAGTGGGTGAATTCTTGATTTTGGAGCTAATTATGAAAAAGAGAATTTTCGTTGTTTTGCTCACCGCATTGCTCTGTGTCGGGCTATTGACAGCTTGCGGCAGCATAAGCCCCGAGGAGGCCATCATCGGTTCATGGGCGTGCCAACAAGACGACAGCCCATCACCCGATTGGATACGCTTTTTCACCTTTTATGAAGATGGCACCTTCATCGACGGCGACGGCGATTGGGGTACATTCCGCATTGATGGTGATACTTTGTTCTTTGATTTTGACAGCATCGTTTTCTTCCCATTCGATGCTCACTTCACACTCCGGGAAAATCAGTTGATACTCCGTTCTGAAGCCGGAGATGATTATTACCTTGTACTTGTTCGTCAGTAGAGCTTGGAACATTGAATAGACAAAAAGGGCCGCTCTTCGGAGCGGCCCTTTTTCGGGGATTTTTTGTAGGAGCGGGGTTATCCCGCCCGTGCGGTTGCGGTTTGGCGGGCGGCGTGGGGGCGACCGTTACAAAAGGCACCACCCCACCACCTGCGGCGGCACCCCTCCACGGAGAGGGAAAAACAAAAAAGTAGCCTATCGGCGTTTCCGCCGATAGGCTATGTTAGGGGATTGGGATGGTGGTTCGCTTGCTTTGGAGGATTGTACAAAGCAATCAGGGGGAATGAAAGGAGTGGAGTGCTTTATTCAAAACGCCTTGCGGCGGTCTTGATGGGGGGGGTGGGGCGCCACCGCCGGTGACGCCCCGGTGTGTGCAATTGAAGGAGAATGTGTATCCCACTTGGGATGGTTTTAGTATAGCGAAGAAATATGGCTAAAGTATGAACGTGAAAAAAACTGTTTGTTAACAAAATAAAACGATTGCAATCACTCGTTTTGGGAGGGATTTGTGAAAGCCTCCTTCGCTTGCGTGGGAGGTGGCCGCCGCAAAGCGGCGGGCGGAGGGAGTTCTCCCCCAGTCAGCTATACTGACACAGCCCCCTCGGCAAGCGAAGGGGCCTAAGGGCGAAGGGAAAGGGCGGCCACGTGGGGCCGCCCCTACAACTATTCGCCCAACACCACGCGGCAAAACTTCTTTTTCCCGCGGCGCAGCACTATGCCTTCGCCTGTGAGGGCTGCGGCGGTGAAGCTTACGCCAAAGCCATCCATTTTTTCTCCTGCGGCCTCTACCCCGCCCTGTTCTACGGCGCGGCGGGCTTCGCTTTTGGAGGGGCACAGGCCTGTTTTGACCAAGAGTGCCAAGATGTCGATGACACCGTCTGTGAGGTCGTCCGCTGTGAGCGTCACGGTGGGCATGTCCGCTGCGCCGCCTGCGGTGAACAGGGCTTTGGCGGTCTCTTCGGCTTTCTGCGCCTCGGCCTCGCCGTGGACGATGGTGGTCAGTTCGTAAGCCAGAATCTCTTTGGCACGGTTGAGCTGACTGCCCTCCCATGCCGCCATCGTCTCAATCTCGGCGACGGGGAGGAAGGTGAGCATACGCAGACAATTGAGGACATCGGCGTCATCTACGTTGCGCCAGTATTGGTAAAAGTCAAAGGGACTGGTTTTTTCCGGGTCGAGCCAGACGGCTCCGGCTTGGGTCTTGCCCATTTTTTGGCCTGTGGTGGTGAGCAAGAGCTTGAAGGTCATACCATAAGCGTCCTCACCCGCGCCGCCGTTTTCGGCTGTTTTTCTGCGGATGAGTTCCGTACCCGCCAGAATGTTCGACCACTGGTCATCGCCGCCGCATTGGAGGCGGATGCCGTGTTCTTTGAAGAGCACGTAGAAATCATAGGCCTGCATAATCATGTAGTTGAACTCTAAGAAACTGAGACCTTTCTCCCAACGGGCTTTATAGGCTTCGGCAGTAAGCATACGGTTGACGGAGAAATGCGCACCGACTTCACGCAGGAGTTCTACGTAGCCGAGGTCAATGAGCCAGTCGGCGTTGTTCACCATCATGCTCTTGCCCTCGGAGAAGTCGAGGATTCTGCCCGCCTGCTGTTTGAAACACTCGCAGTTGTGGGCAATTTGCTCCATGGTCATCATCTGCCGCATGTCGCTACGACCGGAGGGGTCGCCGATTAAGGTCGTCCCACCGCCGAGCAGGAATACGGGGACGTTGCCCGCCAGTTGGAGGTGGCGCATGATGATGAGTTGCACCATATGGCCGACGTGGAGACTGTCCGCCGTGGCGTCAAAGCCGATGTAAAACTTTGCGCCGCCTTTGTCGATGAGTTCTTGGATTTCCCGCTCGTCCGTCATCTGGGCGATGAGGCCGCGGGCTTTCAGTTCTTGGAATACGCTCATTTTTGGTCACTTCTCTTTCTTGGGGGTTCCGTCCGATTTATTTTGTCTCGGCATTTAGTCAAACACGCGACTTGCGGCATATTCTGCGTCTTCGCGTGAGAATCCTTCAAACTCCAACTGGTCTATCAGTCCGCTTCTTGAAAAGCTCATGAGGTCCAGATAGGCCTCCGCCGATAACACCGCTTGCTCTCTCCAATCCGTTTCCGCATCAATTTGCGTCATGGCCCACTCGATTGCGTCTTCCGGGAAGCCCTCAAACTCCAACTGAGAAGCGAGACCCGAATGGCTGAACGCCATGAAGCGCAGGTAGTCTCGGCCTGAACGCAATGCGTTTTCCCACTCGCGGGGGACGTCTTCCGTTTGCGGAGCCGGGGTTGGTGCCGGAGTTTCTTCGGGGGCCGGAGTTTCGACTGTCGCGGGGGTTTCTGTCGGGTCGGCATCTGTGTTGCCGTTGTTGTTTGTATCGGCGCAGGCGGTTAGTAGGAAGGCAAACGTTAGTACTGCCATTAACAGCAATAGGGACTTTGTAAGTTTTTTCATCTGTTTCGGCTCCTTTTCGGTTTTGTCGGAATTATTTTACCACGATACGCGTCAAATGTCCAACGGATGCTGTTACGCTCTGCGCTTCTTATATTTTTCCGCCGCCGCCAACTGCTCCCCCGCGGCTTGCAAATTCACCTCGGTAATCGCCTCACCCACGGCGAGCCGCGCAAGTTCCCGCTTGCGCCCCTCCACATCCAAAGGCCCGACCTGCGTATACGTACGGTCACCGGAGACGGATTTGCTGATGAGATAGTGCCCGTCCGCTAATGCCGCAATCTGAGGCAGGTGAGTAACGCAGAGGATTTGCTTTGTCCCCGCGAGACTGCTCATCTTCTCGCCTACTCGTTGCGCCGCAATGCCCGATACGCCTGTGTCTACCTCATCGAAAACCATCGTAGAGACCGTCTCGTTCTCCGCGAGAACGCTCTTGAGTGCCAGCATAATCCGAGCCAACTCACCGCCCGAGGCGATGCGGCTGATTTTGCCGAGCTTCTCGCCCGCATTGGCACTCATGACGAAACTCACGGTGTCGATGCCCGTGCGGTCGGGGGCTTGCTCTTCCATATCCACAGCGAAGCGGACGCCGGGCATACTGAGGTCTTTGAGTTCTGCGATGATGCGAGCCTCCATGTCCTTGGCCGCCTTTTGGCGGGCTTTGCGGAGAGCTTCGCCTGCTTTTCGGACTTCGGCTTCGGTCTCCGCGAGCCGTTTTTCCAGTTTTGCAGCTCGGTCGGCGGAGAAGTGGAGTGTGTCTAACTCCTCTTTGCACTTTTCCAGGAAAGCCAGCATCTCCGTCTCGCTGCCGCCGTATTTGCGGGCGAGACGAGTGAGCAGGGCGAGACGGGATTCGAGTTCGTCCAGTTCTTGGGGTGAAAACTCTAGGCTCTCTTTGAGGTCTCGGAGTTGTTCCAGCGTGTCTTCCAAACCATATCGCACATCCGTGAGTCCTTGGGCTACGGGTTTAAAGCTGTCGGAGAGGGTGGCGGCACAGGCGATTTGGTCGTCGGCGCGGCTTATGAGTGATGCGGCTCCCGCGCCGCCGTCATCGTCGCCGTAGAGAGCCTCGAACGCACCCTCGACCGCTTCGGCAAGCTTGCCTGCGTTGGCGAGGAAGGTGCGGCGTTCCCGCAGTTCGTCCTCCTCGCCGGGGCGGAGATTTGCGGCCTCCAATTCCTCGATTTGGAATTGCAGCGTATCCACGCGGCGAGCTTTTTCGCTCTCGTCCATTTGGAGGGCGTCATATTCTTTTTTGACCGCACAATGCTCGTCATAGGCCGCCCGATAGGTGCCGAGTGAGGCTTCGAGGCCGCCGAAACTGTCTAAGTAGGACAGGTGGTGCCGCTCGTCAAGGAGCTGCTGTCCGTCGTGTTGTCCGTGGATGTTGAGGAGCTGTTCGCCCAATGCCTTGAGTTGCCCTGCGGAAACGGGCGTGCCGTTGACACGGCAGCTCCCCTTGCCCTCGGCGGTGATTTTGCGGAGCAGGAAAAGTTCGTCTTCCCAATCTACGCCGTTCTCCTCGAACCAGTCCGGTTCCGGGATATCGGCGAACACCGCCGTCACGGACGCACTCTCCGCACCCGTGCGCACAAGGTCACGGCTGACCCTGCCGCCGAGGACGGCACCGATGGCGTCGATGACGATACTCTTCCCCGCTCCGGTCTCCCCCGTGAGTACGTTGAAACCGGGCCCGAAAGCGATTTCGGCCTTTTCGACGACGGCTACGTTTTCTATGTGTAGTAAGGATAGCATGGCTGTCTCCTTTTTCTTGACCTTAGGCCCCCTCGTTTTGAGGGGCTGTCAGCGCAGCTGACCGGGGGAGTTAGCGCGCATTTTAAAGTTAACACACAACAATGTCAACGCATCTCCCTACGGCCCTGCGGGCCACCTCCCTCGCAAGTGAGGGAGGCTTTGGGGCTACAGCATTCCCGCGATTTCCATGCGAAACCGTTCTGCTACGGCGTTGTCGGCCATAGCGAGAAACGCGGTATCGTCTCCGGCGAGCGTGCCGATGAGGCCGGGGTAGCCCATGCTGTCTATGGCAGAGCAGGCGGCCGAGGCCAAGCCGGGCAGGGTTTTTACCACCAGCAGGTTCTGCGCGACATCCACACTCGTGACGCTCTCTTTGAAAATGGTACGCAGACGGTCTATGTGGTCTTGTGTGGTGTTTTGGCGGGGAGCGACATAGCGGTAGCCCCCTTCGGGGCCTTGCTCTTTGGTGAGGCCGAGCTCCCGCATATCACGGGAAATGGTGGCCTGCGTGCCGGAGATACCGGCCGCATGAAGAGCCGCCGCCAAGTCGTTTTGGGTTACGATGTCTTGCGCTCGGATTAGCTCTAAGATTTTCTCTTGTCTTTCTGTTTTCATCTCACTATGCCCCCTACTATAATTCGCCCAGTTTGTCGTTTACGATTTCATAAAAGCTCCGCTCTGAGGCTTTCACCAATCGGGTGACGTACTTGCTTTGGGTGACTTTGATTTCGTCTTGATTTTCCAACGCGAAACTGCCGCCGTCTACGGCCAAATAACCCTGTTTGCCGTCACCCAGCGTAATTTTCACCGTGACGGCTCGGTTGGGAGCCAGCACGAAACTCTTGGCAATCAGCGCGTGGGCGCAGATGGGTGTAATGGCGAGGTTTCTTGCGTTGGGCTCGATAATTGGGCCGCCCGCCGCCATGGAATAGGCGGTGGAACCCGTCGGCGTGCAGACGATGATGCCGTCTCCGATGAAGCGGGTGATAGGTCTGTCGTCACCGTAGACCTCGATATCCACCAAGCGGGTCACACCGCGGACAACCGCATCGTTGAGGGCGAATGCTTCGTGTATGATTTGGCCGTTTCGCCTGACGGTGACATCTATCATCATGCGCCTTTGGATGCTGTAAGCGTCCGCCGCGGCGATGTCTATGAGTTTCTCCGTATCCTCCCGCTCCAGTTCCGCGATAAAGCCACGGCGGCCCATGTTGACCGTGAGGATGGGAATCTCATAGGGGGCGGCCACACGGGCAAGGTGCAGGATTGTTCCGTCGCCGCCGATACAGATGATGAGGTCTGCGCCTCGGATTTGGTCTTGCAGGGCGCACAGCTCGGCCCCCTCCGGCTCAGTACGTTCCTCGGTGACGTAGTGGAGCGGGCAGAGGACAACCTCCATCCCCCGCTCCGTCAGACGGCGGCGGATGGTTTCGGTGTAGGCGAGGTCGATGTCTCGGATTGGGTTGGGGCAGAGGACGATTTTTTTCATGGTAGGCTTCCTTGTGGGGGGTGGTGGGATGGTGGTTCTGTAGGGGCGGATTCCATATCCGCCCTGTCCCATGGTTGCCGGGCGCGAGACCCAGGCGGATATGGAATCCGCCCCTACATATGGCTGCTTGCAACGATTGCAGGTATATCTATATCCGGGGCGTTGGGCGTGCCCTTTTTCAAATGTCCCAAATATTCGATATTCCCCTCCGGGCCTTTGATGGGGGAGAAATCTATTGCCTGTACGCCGAAGCCTGCGGCTGTTGCGTCTTGCAAGAATGCCTCCAGCACCTGCCGATGCACGGCGGGGTCTCGGACGACACCTTTTTTGCCGACTTGTTCCCGTCCGGCCTCGAATTGGGGCTTTATCAGAGCGATGGCCTCACCGTCCTCCGCGAGCAAATCGCGGATGGCCGGGAGGACGAGGCGCAGGGAGATAAACGACAGATCGATGGCGGCGAGTTGCGGGACGATGCGGGCATCGTCCTCTACAATCAGTTCTTCCGGTGTCAGGTGGCGGACGTTGGTGCGTTCCAATACGACTACGCGCTCGTCTTGACGGAGCCGCCAGTCGAGCTGGCCGTAGCCGACGTCTACGGCGTAGACTTTGACTGAGCCGTTTTGCAGGAGACAGTCGGTGAACCCGCCGGTGGATGCGCCGCAGTCGATGCAACATTTCCCGGCGGGGCTGATATCGAATGATGCGAGGGCTTTTTCGAGCTTCAGGCCTCCCCTGCTCACGTAGGGCATGCGCTCACCTCGGATTTCGGGTTGGGCATCCTCGGGAACGAGGGTACCCGGCTTGTCCAGCCGTTTGCCGTCTAGGAATACCACACCTGACATGATGACGGCTTGGGCTTGGGTGCGGGTTTCGACGTGGCCTTGCCCGGTCAGGAGGAGGTCTAATCGTATTTTTGGCATAGCGAGGGTATCCTCCTGTTTGTGTGTTGTGCAGGGACGGGGTCATCCCGTTCGTTTCGGTTTTGCAATGTATGCGGGGAACGGGCAACAGAATGCCGCCCCTGCAATGTTCTATAATGTGTACTGCCGCGGGGCGTCGGGGGTGCCGCCCCCTACCTGCGCCGCAGTAATTTGGCCACAAGCCAGTTTTTGCGGTACACCACCAATGCCGTCATATGCACAATCCGTGTACTGCCCCGAATTGCCGCGCCTTTGCCCAAGGCCTTTCCGCCTATGGTCAGGCCGACTACGAAGCCGGAGATGATTAAGTTGATGGCGAGACTCGGGAACTCAAAATCAACCACCATCCGTGCGGCGAGGACGGCCATTGTGGTGCCGGAGATGATGCCTGTGATATCGCCCACCACGTCGTTGCAGATGTTAGAGACGCGGTCGGCGTTTTTGATCATGCGTATGGCCTCTTTGGCCCCCTTGCCCTTGCGGGCGGCCATGGAGTGGAACGGCGTCTCGTCCGCCGCCGTCACTGCTACGCCTATCATGTCGAAGAGGATACCGACGGCGATGAGCAGGAGCAGAATGGCGAAGGACAAAATGTACCCGGCCTCGGAGAGTGCCGCCGTGGACAGAAGCGTAAACACCGTGGCCAACACAATGCTGGACGCCACGATACGGATTGCCCAGCGGATGTCACTTTTTTTCACGTGGGTTTCTCCTTGATGGAATGTATCAATCGGGCAAAGGCTCCTTTTCCAACTGACGCCCCAAGAGCGAAGCGATTGGCTTGGCGGAAGGGGTGCCTGTGGTGCAAAGGAGCTGTCAGCGAAGCTGACTGAGGATTCATGTTTGCAATGTCGGTGGCAGAGGATACAAATCCTCCGTCGGGCTGCGCCCGCCACCTCCTTTGGAAAAGGAGGCTGACAGGTTGCCCCCTCTGTGAGGGGGCAATTTTGAGCAGCGGCGACAGGCGGGATAAATCTTACGGCTTAGGTACGGGTTGAATTTCTCCGTGGACTGCCTCCCGTTGCCGACAGAGGCGGTTTCCCTTTAAAATCCACGTCCCGGTGTTGCCATCCGGGCGACCCGATTGCCACTGAGTCCGCACTGTAATCCCCCGCCTGTCCGGGATTTTTGCCCCGACAGCCTAGATGTTTTCCATCACAGTCTTACCGGTTCTTTAGCCTCTTTTGCAATGGGTATTTCACGGAGCAATTCCCCGGAAGCTTTGGCCTTGGCCTCCCGGGGCAAGTTCCCCGATCCGCACCGCATCACGCAAGGCAGGCTACAGCTGCACACAGCGTCAAAAATCGCACCGCAATGCAGGTTCTCGTCCGCCCCTACCGGGATACGGACTGCCTGAACCGTACCGACGCCGTACCGCAATGGGAGTGGGCAATCAGCACGAGGACAGGTCTCCACGGCAACAGGCACCGCCTCTCCATGCCATTGGAGAGCGACCTGAAGCCGCAGGAACTCCAAGGAGTTCCTCCCCCCAGCACCCACCCCAAACTGGCGTTCAAAGCAGGCACCACAGGTTTCACAGATATGCCCGACGGAGGATTTTTAGCCCCTCCTTGGGAACCGGCAGCACTGACTAGGATACTGCGCCACTGTCTGACTACTAATATTATCAAAATTTCGTGTGAAATTCAATAGGCGGAGACGTCTTTTTTGCGGTGTCGAATTTGGGCGGTTTGTTGCGGATTTTACTTGTGTTTGTTTGTTTTTTGTGGTAGAATTTTTAATATTGGGGTAATTGTGCCCAAAACGTGAAAGGGGAATTGGTTATGGCTAAGAATTTGCAGCGAGGGCTTTGTTTTTTGTTGGTGCTTTGTATGTTGTTGACGCTCGCGCCTGTGGCGGGAGCGGTTGCGGTAGAGGAAGTGCGTGAGCGGAGCCGGGAACGGGTGTCGGTAGGAAGCGGCACGGCTTTGCCCGCGGTGGTGGGGGCGATAGATGAGGTATCGCTGTTTGGAACGGTCGAAGCGTTGGATGGTGCGGCTGTGCCGAGCGGGGTGCGTGAGGTTGCGGCGGGTGGTGAGCATACTGTGATTATTGCAGACGATGGGGGCCTTTGGGCTTGGGGCAATAATTTCTGGGGGCAACTTGGTGACGACACAAGAACTAGTAGAACTGTACCTGTGCAAATTGGCACAGACACCGATTGGGCAAGTGTGTCTGCGGGCACCTATCACTCGGTGGCTATCAAGGTTGACGGCAGTCTTTGGGTTTGGGGACGGAATAACTTTGGTCAGCTTGGCGACAACACAATGACCACTCGAAGCACACCGGTGCGAATCGGCACAGATTATGATTGGGCCAGCGTGTCAGTAGGCGGCAATCACACAGCAGCCATCAAAACTGACGGCTCACTCTGGGCTTGGGGACAAAACTGGGGCGGTTCGCTTGGTGACGGTACAACATACATCAGAAACGAACCTGTGCAAATTGCTCCGCATTCAGCTTGGTCAAGCGTGTCGGCAGGTCATGTCCACACAGTAGCTATCAATGCCGACGGCAGTCTCTGGGCTTGGGGAGATAACTGGTCCGGCCAGCTCGGTGACGGTTCAACAACACCCAGACATGCACCTATCCGAATCGGCACGGATGCCGATTGGGTCAGCGTGTCGGCCGGTAATAACCATACTGCGGCGATTCGAGCTAACGGTAGTCTTTGGACATGGGGAGGCAACAGTAACGGCCAACTTGGTAATGGCACGACAACCGACCGCACCACCCCTGCGCAGGTCGGCACGGCTACAAATTGGGCAAGCGTAACAGCGGGCGGTAGTGGAAGTGTTTTTACAGGTCAAGGTCAAACGGGGGCTATTTGCACGGATGGCAGTCTTTGGGCTTGGGGATTGAACCCCGGCGACGGCACATGGGGCAACAAAACTACACCTTTGCAAATAGGCACAGCGAGCACATGGACAAGCGTGACGACGGGCGACCGTCACTCTGTGGCTATCGGAACTGACAGCAGTCTCTGGACTTGGGGATTGAACGGCTCCGGCCAGCTTGGCAATGGAACAAACACGGAATCCCTCGTCCCCGTCCCCATCCTCCAGCCCCCGCAAATCCGCAACCCCGTCCGCAGCATCGATGCTGGCATATCTCACACCGTGGCCGTCAAAGTTGACGGTACGCTTTGGGCTTGGGGCAGCAACGGAGCCGGACAACTGGGCATCGGCGGGACGGCGAACCGCTATACGCCGACGCAGGTCGGCACAGCGCGCAATTGGGCGAGCGTTGCGGCGGGCGGCGGGCACAGCGTGGGCATACGCACAGACGGCACGCTCTGGGCTTGGGGGTACAACGCCCGTGGTCAGTTGGGTGACGGCACGACGATAACCAGGTACACACCTGTACAAATCGGCACGGCAAACACATGGCATAGTGTGTCGACCAGTACGTATCACACTATGGCCATCCGAGCGGACGGCAGTTTGTGGGCTTGGGGCGACAATCTCCAAGGCCAGCTAGGCGACGGTACAACCATCCGTCGGAACACACCTGTTCGGGTCGGCACGGCGAACGACTGGGTCAGCGTGGCGGCAGGCGGCGATGCGTGGGACGGCGGCCATACCGTAGCGATTCGATCAGACGGCAGTCTTTGGACTTGGGGCGACAACTTGCATGGTCAGCTCGGCATCAACTCTTTGGATTTCTACAGAACTACGCCCGTGCGGGTCGGCACGGCGAACAACTGGGCGAGCGTTGCGGCGGGTTGGAACCACGTTGTGGCCACGAGAACAGACGGTACGCTTTGGGCTTGGGGATGGAACGAGTTTGGTCAGATTGGCGACGGCTCCTCGATGACCAGCAGTTTTTCCCCCGTACAAATCGGCTTGGGCGGCCATTGGGTCAGCGTGGCGGCGGATCTCGCACATAGTGTAGGCATCCGCAACGATGGCAGTCTTTGGGCTTGGGGATTGAATTATCACGGCCAGCTCGGCGACGGCACATTAACCTCCCGCACAACGCCCGTGCGAATCGGCTCGGCGACACATTGGACGCAGGCGGCGGCTGGCAACGCCCACACCGCGGCCATCACGACGGACGGCAACCTCTGGGCTTGGGGGAACAACAGCGACGGCCAGCTGGGCAACGGCACGGGGGTGAACGCCTCCGTCCCTCGGTGGATTATTGAACCCGACGACTTCCCCTTCTGGGACGTCGTCCGCGGCCACTGGGGCCGTACATTCGTCCTCGACGCCTACGAGGGCGGCTTCATGCGCGGTATCCAAGCCAATTTGTTCGACCCCTATGGTCACCTCACCCGCGCACAGGCGGCGCAAATACTGGCGAACAAGGCCGGGGTCGGCGCATTTGGTGCGCTTCCGTGGCCGACAACCGCTCCCTTCCCGGATGTGCCCGCTCACGCGTGGTACGCGCCCGTTATCTACTGGGCATCCGAGAATAACATCATGAACGGACACGCCGACGGCACATTCGGGCCGGGTCAGGCGATTACGCGGGAACAATTCGCCGTGATTTTGCGGAACTTCGCGGCGTGGCAGGGATACGACACGAGAAGTCCGGCAGACGGCGGCGCGCAGTGGCCGTTTCCGGACGGGTCGGCGATTTCTTGGTGGGCTGTGGATGCGGTTCGCTGGGCGAATTATCACGAGATTATCTTGGGCGATGGGCACGGGTTCAGGCCAAGTGATGTGCCGCTTCGTGTGGAGGCGGCGACTATGGTGGTGCGGTTTGATAACGCGGATTTGCCGCCTGCGCCGGAGCCTGACCCGTTGCGGGACGCGCTTTCGGCTTATCGGGCGTTTTTGCTAAATCCGCAGTCGGTGGATCTTGAGTGGGGCGGCGGCATTCCTTGGCATGGAGTTATCTCTTGGAATTTGGATGCGATATTACACGCAGAATTGGTTGATTTTGACAATGATGACGTACCAGAGCTTGTACTATTGATTCAGCTGTCAGAAGATGACTTTAGCCATTATTGGCTTGCTCATCTATTTGTCGTTGTGGGCTATATAGATGGAATTGAAATTCTCCGTACCGGACTCATCTGGGGCGATGGCGGAGATTGGGAAAGTTTTAACATTGCGCTCACCTCCGACGGGCACAGCTATCTGGTTACTATTTTGGGGGAATTGACCTCCACAAAGAGAAGTTACCATGCCCTGACAGATGGCGCATGGACTCTGACTCTGACGACAGAGCAAACACTTTACTGGGCGGGAGATGCCTCATACCCTGTGCCGGAATTCTTTTATGTAAATGGTAATCGCGTCAGCGAGGCCCAGTTCAATGCTGCACATACCGAACTTGACATTGTTGAAACCCGTACACTTTGGGGGCTTTGGCACGGCGAAAGTAACGTCCGCACCGTATTAGCAGAAATCGAACGTCAATTGGCCGCATAGCGAGCAAATCTTAGCCGGCCTAACTACACACAAAAAGGAGAATCCCATGAAAACCACAAAGCGCGCACTCTGTCTGCTGCTCACCATCTGTCTGCTGCTCGCGCTTGCGCCCGTCACGGCCTCGGCTGTGTCGGCGAATATTACGGCGCAGGCGGCGATTGTGATGGACTTTGAGACGGGTGACGTCCTATGGAGCCGCGACCCCGACACCCTGCGCGTCCCGGCCAGTATGACGAAGAACATGACGGCCTTTATCATCTTTGAAGAGCTTGCCGCAGGGCGGCTCACGATGAACACCATGGTCACGGTCAGCCCCTACGCCTCACGGCGGAGCCATGAGTGGGACTGGATTGCTTGGCTCTCGTCCGGGAGCCGTCACTCCGTGGCTACGATGCTTCGGCTCATTATGCTCCCCTCCAGCAACGGGGCCAGCATTGCGATGGCCGAGCACATTTCCGGCTCCGAGGCGGCCTTTGTACAGCGGATGAACGAGACGGCTCAGCGGCTGGGCATGACCGCCCGATTTGACAACTCCCACGGCGCGAGAGACAACTTAATCACGGCCCGCTCCGTCGCCATTCTCGTGCGGGAGTTTATCACCCTCTACCCGGAGATCCTCGACATTACCCGCCTGCGAAACTTCAGCTTCGGCGGCTCGCAAGTCCCCAATACCAATCTGCTCCTCCAAACGCAATTTTTCTATCAGGGCGCGGACGGCTTTAAAACCGGCACCACCTCTGCGGCCGGACATTGCCTCTCCGCCACGGCGATGCGGGACGGGCGGCGTGTCATCACCGTTGTGATGAACGCAAACGGCAACCCCGGCAGATACGGCGACACGACGGCGATGCTCAATTTCGGCTTTGCCGAGCTGGCACGGCGGGACAATCTCATGAATGCCATCGGCATCAACCTGTCCGCAAACGTCGCCGCCGTGCGGCGGAACGATTATTACACCCTCACCGCCCAGCTGACGAATGTCAACACAGGGAGCTTCACCGCTCACGGCGGGGGGTGGATTATAAACGGACAAACGGCAGCCACCTTCGGGCCGTTCGCACCGAGTACGCAGCAGACGTTTTCCATCAGACAACTCCTCCCCACGGGCAGTCCGCTGACGGAAATCAATGCCGAGTTCTTCGTCAACCTGCCGGGTGCGGGCAGGGTCAGCGCGACTCTTACGCTACCCGTGAGCACAGAGCCGCCTCTCCTGTTCCGAGACATCCCCGGGCACTGGGGGCAGGGCTTTATCTATCAGGCATATGACTTGGATTTGATGAACGGCCTCGGCGACGGACGCTTTGACCCGGACGGACATTTCACCCGTGCGCAGGCCGCCATTGTCCTTTGGAACATGGAGGGCCGACCTACGGGCTACGTCCCCGCGTTCATCGATGTCCCCGCGCACGCGTGGTATGCAAATGCCATCGGCTGGCTGTCGGAGTACGGCATCGTGCAGGGGCATCCCGGCAACCGCTTTGCGCCGGGCGACCCTGTGACACGGCAGGAGTTGTTTGTCATGCTGCGAAACTATGCGGCACTTTCCGGCTATGATGTGCGCCCGTTTGCAAGCCCTCAGTGGCCTTTTGCCGATGACAATCTGCTCGCTTGGTGGGGCAGGGATGCGGCGATGTGGGCAAACTTTCACGGCATCGCTGTCGGCAGCGGGGGCAGGTTGAACCCGACCGGGACAACCACCCGTGCCGAGGCGGCGACGATGTTGGTGCGGTTTGCAAATGCGGATTTGCCGCCCGCGCCGGAGTCGGTTGATATTGAACCGCTGTTGCGGGCGGAGTTTGATGAGGTTAAGCATTTGTTTGGGAACGTGGTGGATTACATGGAAGAGACCCCTTGGGGAACTCGGTATTATGAGTTTGATACCAATGCGGGCGTCCACGTTCTGAATGGGCTTGTGAGCAGCATTCATGTCCATTACCAGGACAGTTACCCAAAAGACCTGTTCCATTTTGATGGTATCAACGGCTATTCCACAAGTGCCGATATCAGAGCCGCCTTAGGAGCCCCAACCCTCGGAAACCCAGATGGCATGGACTTTGGCTTGGCCTATTGGTATTGGTTGACGGAGGAAACCGGCGAAGTCGCAACGCTTGCGTTCCGCTTCCTTGAAGATGGCACGCTCACCGGAATTAGTATTTGGGATAATAAGATTTACATCCCGGATGCGCCCCCTGCACCGATTGATGTTCAATCGCTCCTGTGGGCGGAATTTGACGAGGTTAAGCATTTGTTCGGAAATGTGGTGTCTTCTGGTGATCGTGATGGGTGGTCAGGTCTTCCGTATTATTTGTTTGACACTAATGTGACTGTCCATGTTCGCGACGGCCTTGTAGATATCATTCATGTCCGATATCAGAATGACGATTCAAGGACACGGTTCCACTTTGACGGTCTCAACGGCTACTCCACGAGTGCTGATGTAAGGGCTGCACTAGGCGAAACGGCTCCTAATCCGGAGGCGGACAACAGCTGGTCCTATGCGTACTTTTTATTAGATGCAGACGGCCTCGCAGACAGAGCCATTTCTATTCATTTCTCTGAAGATGATAGAGTTATCGCCATCGTCGTGTGGGGTAGTGTCGGATAGCAAACAAAAGGGCTGACGCAGATGCGTCAGCCCTCTCTCTATGTATGGCACCCCCTACATCCGCCCAACCGAATCGTCATTAAACACCCAATCCCGCACCTCGGTGACGGTATACGTCCCCTCACCCGTGCGGCAGATGATTTTTGTAATGCCCGCGTTGATAATCTGGCGGCGGCACATGGCGCAGGGGGTGGTGTCATCCAAAATTTGGCCGTTGGGGTATTCCCTGCCTGCGAGGAAGATAATTGCGCCCAGCATGTCCCGTCTGGCGGCGGAGATGATGGCGTTGGTCTCCGCGTGGACGCTGCGGCAGAGCTCGTACCGCTCACCGCTGGGGATTTCCAACTCCTCCCGCGTACAGCGGCCGAGGTCGCCGCAGTTTTTCCGCCCGCGGGGCGCGCCGTTGTAGCCTGTGGAGATAATCTCATCGTTGCGCACGATGATGGCCCCGTACTGCCGCCGAATGCAAGTGGAGCGGCGGGATACGGTGTCGGCGATGTCGAGGTAGTAGTTGATTTTGTCTTTGCGGTCCATGGCGATGTCCCCCATTTTTTGTTTTCTTCAGTATAGCACATCCGCCTATTGATGAAAAGGGTTATCTGTGGTAGAATGATTGTGTGTGAGATGGAGGATGCCTTATGCGGGAGATGACGGTTGGTAAAAACGATGCGGGGCAGCGGTTGGACCGTTTTCTTGCAAAGGCCGTCCCGCTCCTGCCGGGTACGCTTGTGCAAAAGTACATCCGCACGAAGCGCATCAAGGTAGACGGTAAGCGCACCGAGCGGAACTATCGGCTTATTGAGGGTGACACCATACAACTCTACATCGGCGATGCGTTCTTCGAGACGGCAGCCGCGACGGAACGATACCGCACCATTACGGAACCGAAGCTTGCGGTCTGTTATGAGGACGATGCGATTCTCATCGTCGATAAGCCGCCGGGGCTGCTCAGCCACAGCGGGGATGACCCGAACGAGGTCACGCTGGCGGATTTGGTGAAAGCCTATCTCTATCGCAGCGGCCAATGGAAACCCGATTCGGAGCAGAGCTTTGTCCCTGCGCTGTGTAATCGGCTTGACCGCAACACCGGCGGATTGGTGCTTGCGGCAAAGACAGCGGAGGCGCAACGGGATTTGAACGCGAAAATCCGAGCGCGGGAAGTGGATAAATACTACCTCCTCGCCGTCCACGGCAGGCCGGCGCCGGAGGCGGGACGCATTGAGGGGCATTTGGTGAAAGACAGCACACAGAACCACGTGTCGGTCGCCGAGGCCGGGGCGCAGGATGCCAAGGATGCCGTCACGGAATATCGGACCTTGGAGACGAAAGGCGATGTATCCCTCGTCGAGTGCAAACTCGAAACCGGGCGCACGCATCAAATTCGGGCGCAGATGGCCGCGTTGGGGTGTCCGCTGCTGGGCGACCGCAAATACGGCGGCGGGGGCGATGAGCCGTATCAGGCTCTGTGGGCGTATCGGGTTTGTTTGGATGAACGCGAGTTTTATAGCGGGGATGTCCCGTTTTTGGATAGGTATTTTGATTACAAATTGTAGCGGTGCCGCTTGCTGCACCCGTGCAGACACAATGTACGTTGTAGTGGCGATGCCCACGGTCGCCCCGGGAATAACGCAGAAAAATGAACACGGGCCGATGCGGGCATCGGCCCCTACACCCACGGTCGCCTGCGGCGATGACCCTCTCTGAGAGAGAGGGCCGAAGGGCAACCACCCCACCGTCTGCGGCGGCCCCCCTCCAAGGAGGGGACTTTAAAAGGGCAAAAGCCGTTGCGGGAAAACGCAAAAGCGAGGTAACAACATGGAAAAATTCGTATTAAAAGGCGACATTTGCTACAGCACGGACACGCGGACGCTTCAGACCGCCGAAGCGGCGTATCTCGTCTGCGTGGACGGCAAGAGTGCGGGCGTATTTGAGACCCTACCGGAGCAATATCAGGATTTGCCGCTCATTGATTGCAGCGGGCAGCTCATCATGCCCGGACTGGTTGATTTGCACGTCCACGCGCCGCAGTTCGCCTTTCGGTCGCTGGGGATGGACTTGGAGCTGATTGACTGGCTCAATACGCACACCTTCCCCGAGGAGTCCAAGTACGCAGACATGGCCTATGCCTTCTCCGCCTACCTCGCCTTCGTCGGCGATATCCAACGGGGGCCGAACACGCGGTCGGTTATCTTCGCCACACGGCACGTACCCGCTACGGTGCTGCTCATGGACTTGCTGGAGGAATCCGGGCTCTCCTGCATGGTGGGCAAGGTTAACATGGACAGACATGCGCCGGAGCCGCTCGTCGAGACGAGTGCAGCACAGTCTTTGGCGGACACGCGCACATGGCTTTCTGAGGTCGCGGGGCGGTATAGCCGGGTCTCCCCTATCCTCACGCCGCGCTTCATCCCCTCCTGCACCGATGAACTGATGGCGGGCTTGGGTGAGATTCATCGGGAATTTGGCCTACCTGTGCAGTCGCACTTATCGGAGAATAAATCGGAAATCGACTGGGTTGGTGCGTTGCGCCCCGAGGCGGAGAGCTACGGGCACGCCTATTACCGCAACGGTCTCTTCGGCGGCGATGTCCCCACGGTGATGGCGCATTGCGTGTGGCCGACGGCAGAGGAATTTGCCCTCATCAAGCAACAGCAAATCCGGGTGGCGCATTGTCCCCAGTCGAATATCAACCTGTCCTCCGGGATTGCGCCGATTCGGCGGTATTTGGACGCAGGCGTACCCGTTGGCCTCGGCAGCGACGTGGCGGGCGGGGCAAACACCTCTATCTTCCGCGCCATGTCGGATGCCATCGGGGTCTCTAAACTCTACTGGCGGCTGATTGACCAAGACGCGGCTCCGCTGACCTTGGAGGAGGCGTTTTATCTCGGCACGCTCGGCGGCGGACGGTTCTTCGGCGAGGTCGGGAGCTTTGCCCCGGGCTTTGAGTTCGACGCGCTCGTGATTGATGACCGCTCGATTCCCGGACGGCGGGATTTGGAGATTGCCGACCGCTTGGCACGGGTTGTGTACTTGTCGGATGAACGGCATATTGTGCGGAAGTTTGTGCAGGGTGCGGCGGTTGCGTTGGGTACATAGGCACGGACCAGACCGCAAAAGGAGAACTTGATGAAAAGACTATTGAAAATCGGTATTTGCCTATATCTGATTGCCGTCATGCTATCTGCAAGCTTTGCGCTAGGCGCAAGTGCAAATGGGAGCTACCCGCAGGAAAATGCTGAACCATCCGCTCTTGAGGAATTGTTAGTTGGCACATGGCGATGGGAGACCTCGGATTCATGGCTTATCATGTTTCGGCCTGACGGCACAGGTGTGGACGGTCCGCCCGGCCTTCGCACGAGGTTTGTTTGGCACGTGGAGAACGACAGGTTGTTTATAGACGGTACTGACTATAATATCCGTATCCACGGTGATACGATTACGCTTGATCGCTTTTTCAGCAGGACATCGTATACTTACATTCGGCACAGCGATGAAACAGATTTGGCCACGAGCTTTTGGTTATTTATTGTGCTCGGGCCTGTATTCATTGGTTTGCCTGCTTTGATTATCGTTCTGGTTGTGCGTGCTGTGCGGCGGCGAAAACGTCGGCGTGAGAGTCTTGGGCAAGAACATCATTTTTAATCGGATCGTTCTTTGTTGGGGCGGGGTTATATGGCCGCCCCTTTTGGTTTTTGTTGTAGTCTGTTTTTGTAGGGGCGGGGTTATCCCATCCTTACAAGGAGCGCAAAACCGGCGAGTCGATATGGGTACTGACCCCCGCAAAGGGCAATCCTCAGTCAGCTTCGCTGACAGCTCCTTTGGAAAAGGAGCCTTTGCGGCCTATGGGCATGTGCCATAAGGAAGCCACCGTGTACCCAGAGACACGGGCGACCGGGGGCGGTCGCCCCTACGAAAAGCAGCGGACGGCCAAAGGCCGTCCGATGCTTTTTACTCCCCCCGCTTCTTCAACTTCTCCTTGTTTCCATCCTCATCCACAAAATGGACACGGTCCAGATGGTGTGTCAAGCTCCGCTTGAAGCCCGCAATGTATTCCTGTCGCAAGGCGTGGCGTTCTGCGGTTTCTTCGGGGGTTAACCCCTCCGTTTTGTGCTTTCTGGCCAACTCGTTGATTCTGTCAATTTTTGCTTGTTCCATATTTCTCTTGCCCCTTGTCAGTATTAGTCGTTTTATGGTATAATAACTACTATGTAGTTATTATACGGGTATTTAAATCACTTTTCTCCCCGCCTTTGGCGGGAACTGAAAAGTATGATGTTTATACCATGAATTTTGAACAAATTCATGGTATAGTTAACAGGTGCGTTCATCAAAAGCATTTCTTCAAACCGTCAAAATACTATTAAAATACCCATTTTTTCGGCATTCCGCCGATTTAAAGAAACGCCCTAAGGGAGTGATATATCTTGTCCCAAGTGCTGCCGCCCAATCCGAAATTTGCCGTTATCGGCGACCCTATCATACAGAGCTTGTCACCGGAGATTCACCTGCCGGTACTCAGGCATTACGTAGATAATCCAAGCTTTGAAAAAATCCGTGTGCGCCGCGGAGAGCTGCCGCAATGGCTTGACCGTGTGCGGGAAGAGGGGTATGTGGGCTTTAACGTCACCATGCCGCACAAGTTGGAGATTGCACGGTATTTGGACGAACTCGTCATGGAAGCCGATTTAATCGGCTCCGTGAACGCCGTTGTCAACCGAGACGGCCGTCTCTACGGCTACTCTACGGATGCGTTGGGTTTTTTTACGGCTCTGCGTGAGAACGGCATCGACTATGACGATAAGCGGATTTTGATTCTCGGCGCAGGTGGTGCGGCTAGTGCTTTGGCGCATCGGGCGATTTTGGAAAACGCCCATCGGGTCGATATCCTTGCCCGCCGCGGAGAGCAGGCACATGATTTGGTCACGGGTGTTCGGGCACATGTGCGGAACGCCGGTCTCGCTTGGGGTCGGCTGGACATGCACAACCTGCAGCGCAGCGCGTCCCGTGCCGATATCATCATCAACGCCACCCCGCAGGGGATGGTGGGTGTGGAGGCGCAATGGGAGGATTTGAGTTTCCTGCAATCCCTGCCCAAACACGCCGTGGTGTGTGATATCATCCATGCGCCCCGTAAAACGGCGTTTCTCGCCGAGGCGGAGCGGTTGGGATATACAATACAAAACGGCGTAGACATGCTGATTTATCAGGCCTTGGTGTCCGACCATCTGTTTTTGGGCTTGGACATTGATTATCCGGCGATGGCCAAGGTGGTGAAAGACGCGATTCATAAAGAGGGCGGGTGTGCGTCGGGCGTGACCTAGGGGCAATGTAGAATGAAGGGCGGGGGCGCAGTTTGCGCCCCTTTTTTGTTTAGGCCCCTCCGTAGGGCGCGATGTCCTCATCGCGCCGTGCGCTGCAACCTGTGAGGGGGGTGATGCGGCGCGATGAGGACATCGCGCCCTACGGCAGCCGTTTATTGTTCCGCCGAAGCCGCTACAATCCCGCCGAAAGGCGGGGCTATTTTGTTACCCTAGCATCTCCAAGCCCAATCGCAGACGGCGGAGGGTTTCTTCTTTGCCCAGAATCGCGCAAATCTCCACCGCGCCACCCGGTGTTACTGCCTTGCCCGCAGCGGCTATACGAACGGGGTACATGAGGGTGGCGTTTTTGACCTCCAGAGTCTCGGCCAGGCCGATTAGGCAGGCGTGTATGCCGTCTTTGCTCCAGTCGGTCAGGGCTTCTAAGGCGGGGATGGCGGCGTTGAGCATGGCTTTGGAGACAGCTTCATCCGTTTTGCTTTTTTTGTTGGTGTAGAGGGCGGTATCGTAGCTTGGGAGGGCATCGAAGAAGTCTACTTTTTCGGGGATGTCGGTCAGCGTCTCACAGCGTTGCTGCAAGAGGTCGGCGACGGCCTGTGTGTCGATGTTTGGGTTTTGCAATGTCCGGCGGATGTAGGGCAGAGCCAGTTCGCGGAAAGCTTCGGGGGACATGGCGCGGATGTAGGCACTATTGAAGTAGCGCAGTTTGTCCATGTCGAAGATGGCGGGGCTTTTGGAGATACCGGAGACGTCGAACACCTTGATCAGCTCGTCCAGCGTGAACATCTCCTCTTCCCCGCCGGGGCTCCATCCGAGGAGGGCGACGTAATTGAGGACGGCGTCGGTGAGGTAGCCCATAGCGATGAGGTCTTCGTAAGACGGGTCGCCGTGGCGTTTGCTCATTTTATGGGTGGCGTCCCGCATGACGGGGGAACAATGGATGTATATCGGCGGCGTCCAGCCGAAAGCTTTGTAGAGCAGATTGTACTTCGGCGTACTGCTGAGATATTCCGAACCGCGCACGACATGGGTGATGCCCATGAGATGGTCGTCAATGACGTTGGCGAAGTTGTAGGTCGGCAGACCGTCGGATTTGATGAGCACGGCGTCGTCGAGGTCTGCGTTGTCCACTTCTATTTCGCCGAACACCACGTCAGAGAAAGCCGTGCGCCCCTCGGGGATGCGTTGGCGGATGACGTAGGGCGTGTTTGCGGCGAGTTTCGCGGCGACCTCCTCGGCGGGGAGACGGCCGCATCGGCCGTCGTATTTCGTGGGGATGTCACAGGAGCCGCTAGGGGTGTCGTCCCCTGCGGGTTCGTCCTTGCCGCAGAAGCAGTAATAGCCGCCGCCCCGCTCGATGAGAAGCGCGGCGTATTTGCCGTAGAGGTCACGCCGCTCGGTTTGGATGTAGGGTCCTACGGGACCGCCGAGGTCGGGGCCTTCGTCATGTGTAAGGCCGCAATCGGCCAGGGTTTTGTAGATGATTTCCAGCGCGTCCTCTACGAGGCGGCTCCGGTCGGTGTCCTCGATGCGGAGGATAAATGTACCGCCCTGACTGCGGGCAATCAGGTAAGTGTAGAGTGCCGTGCGCAGATTGCCGACGTGCATGTAGCCCGTCGGGCTGGGGGCGAATCGGGTACGGACGGTACCTGTGGGGATGCGGGATTCCATTTCGGTGAAATAGGTTTGGGGTGTCATGTGAGTGTCCTCCTGTGGTGGGGTTTGGTTGGGGCAGTTGAAAGCGGAAAGGTAAGGGCAGTATACAATGTACAAATAAAGGCGGATGCGTTGCAGGGGCACCCCATGTGGCCGCCCGCCCTTGACCTTTGTAGGGGGCGGCGACCTCGATACCCCGTGGGCTTCGTATCTTTGCAGGGGCGGGGTTATCTCGCCCGTGGTACGCACGCGGGGACTGCGGGCGGGATGACCCCGCCCCTGCAATGTCGGTTAAAACTGAAACGTGCGGGCGCGCAATGCGCGCCCCTACATTACGTTGGCGGTTTTTCGCAGGGAGGCCCGTCCGGATAAAGCTTTGCTATCTCTCTCAACAACTTCATCCTATCATTCATTTCCCTCGCGATTGCTCTTGCACGGCTCGGACTTGTTTCGATTAGGTATGCCCTGTCAGCCGTGTTAACAGAGAGTATGTTTTTGTGTTCCGCATCAACCTCGGCGGAACATATGCCGGCATATTCCAAGCGAAAGGCGGCTACATGTTCTCCGCTCAATGCCGCCTTTATTTCACTACCGCCGATGCCTTCAATGATGTGCTGGTACACAAAAATTTTTGTGCTTTTTTTCTTTGCGGCACGATTTTTTATTTCCCTAACAATGATAACTGCGGGCAAAGATGCCGTTATCAAAATTTCTATCGGCCCGAAAATCCACAGCCGCAGGGAATCCCAAGCTCCGAGGTTCGGTGTATACGCGCCGAAACTAAAATAAGGGTCAACGGAGCGTCCGGTTTCAAACAGCAGGATTATTATTACCATAAACGCCACCCATAGGGTTGCAATTGTGATTGACTTTTTGACAGAAGTCTCTCTGTGGCTTGCAGCCAGTAATCTCCCTTTCGGGTCAGTTGGTTTCATAAAAACCTCCTATTCTGTTTTGACGGGCGCACATATGCTTACAAATACTCAATCTGCTTAATCGCCGCCTCGTTGATATGTCTCTCGTAAGTAATCTTCCCTTTGTCATCTCGTTTGAGCAGCCTGATATAGTTTTTATGTACCCTGCACATCTGCGGACTGCAACTGTATTGGATAATCTCGCCGTCCAGTAGTGTGATCTTCATTTCCGAATATACATACTTGGCCGTTCTCCATACGAATGAAATCATCAAAGAGAACCACCATATGGTGCAAATCCAATTGATATAGACAATCACTTGTGTAAACAAATTCTGCTGTTCCAGCATGGCGAACGGGACATGAATATAGCCCAATATTACAGAAATGCCGGATATCCAATGTATCATCAAAAATAGTAGTCGGCTTTCTTTTTTTGCTCTTCCCGTCATCTCTTTCATTCTTTTTGTTCTCAGGAGCAGACCCCAAAAAATCAATATATTGACAATCGCCAGACCTAGTGAGAGGAGCATGAGCGGTACGAATTCTACTATGCCGACTATGCCGGCCTCAAGGAACAGCACAATCACAATTCCCAGAACAGCACCAAGCACCACCGCAAGGACATTCAGGTATACGAAAAACAGCAAGGCCGATACCAGCATACGTTTATCAATTTTTCTGTAATTGACCGAACGCTTTGAGAACCATGACATGATTACGCCTGTCATTGCGCTGATTACCATGCCGACTACTTTGAAGACGGTGAAATTTATGGAACTTAGGGCTTCTATTAGTTCTGACATTTTGTGGATTCTCCTTTTTTGGCGGAGTTGCATAAAGTGCGTGGTTCGGGACGCTGAGGGCGGCATTCTACAATGTACAACGTGTAGGGGCGCGCATTGCGCGTCCGCGGACGGCCAATGAACCAACACCGTAAATTTCTGCTGTTATACGGGATACCGGAGGACAGCGTTTCCTACGCGGGGCAAGGCACGGGCGGCAGGATGCCGCCTCTGCATTTGGATGAAAATTTTCATCGCAGACATCCGCCGCCCCTACGGCGTGAAATGCTTACACCACGGCGCGCATGAACAAATCTCACACTTCGCTTTCCTCGCGGTACACACAGCACGGCCGTGCAGCACCAAGCGGTGGCAGAAGTCATTTGACTTATCCGGCGGCAGTATTTTTCGCAGTTCCGCTTCAATCTTCACCGGGTCTTTCGTGTCCACCAAGCCCATGCGGTTTGTGATGCGGATGCAATGCGTGTCCACCACGATAGCACCGGGGGTATTGTAGACGTCGCCGAGGATGAGGTTCGCCGTTTTACGGCCTACGCCGGGGAGTTTGAGCAAATCGTCCATGTTGTCCGGCACTTTGCCGCCGAAATCGGCGAGAAGCATCTGCGAGGCCGCTACGATGTCACGCGCCTTGGCGCGGTAGAAGCCGGTGGAGTGGACGAGGCGTTCTACATCCTCCACGGGGCCTGCGGCGAAAGCTTCCAAGGTCGGGAACCGTTCGAAGAGAGCGGGGGCGATTTGGTTTACCCGCTCGTCCGTGCATTGTGCCGCGAGGCGGACGGTGAAGAGCAGTTCGTAGTCTTTCTCGTATTGCAAGCTGCACAGCGCGTCCGGATAGTCGTGTTCAAGGCACTCTATGAGCTTTAATGCGCGTTCTTTTTTTCGCATGCGTATCCCTCCCCTGTCAGATTATTGTATCACACTTGTAAATTCCTGTATAGTTCTGTTATAAGAACCCCGCCCGGGAACCTTGTAACATGATTTAAGGTGCTTCGCCCCCCCCTTTGCAATGCAAGTGGAATCATGTTATAATGGTAAGCAAAAATTCCATCGGGGGTATTTACTATGGTAAACGACATCATGCAATTTGTCACCGGGGCCGACCCGGAAGTGGGGGCGGCGATTCGGCGGGAGTTTGACCGCCAGCGGGACCACATCGAGCTGATCGCCTCGGAGAACATCGTGAGCGAAGCGGTCGTGGCCGCTGTCGGCACGGTGCTGACAAACAAATACGCCGAGGGCTATTCCGGCAAGCGGTACTACGGCGGCTGTGAGTACGTAGACGTGGCGGAGGATATCGCCATCCGCCGTGCCTGTGAGCTGTTCGGATCGAAGTACGCCAACGTGCAGGCGCACTCGGGGGCGAGTGCCAACTATGCAGCCTTTATCGCCCTCTGCGAGCCGGGGGATACGATTCTGGGTATGAATCTCTCCCACGGCGGACATCTGACGCACGGCAGTCCCGTGAATTTCAGCGGAAAATATTACAACGTCATCCACTACGGCGTGACAGAGGACACAAACGTCATCGACTATGACGTCGTGCGGGCAATGGCGAAGGAACATCAGCCGAAAATGATTATCGCCGGAGCCTCGGCCTATCCGCGGACAATTGACTTTGCGGCTTTCTCGGAGATTGCCAAAGAAGTCGGTGCCCTGTTGATGGTGGACATGGCGCACATTGCGGGCCTCGTGGCGGCGGGGGTGCATCCCAGCCCCGTGCCTTATGCGGACGTGGTGACCTCCACCTCGCACAAGACGCTTCGCGGGCCGAGGGGCGGCTTTATCCTCTGCAATGACGAGACGATTGCCAAGAAGATTAATAGTGCCATCTTCCCCGGCGCACAGGGCGGGCCGCTGATGCACGTCATCGCCGCCAAGGCTCTGGGTTTTGGGGAGGCACTCAAGCCGGAGTTTAAGGTATACGGGCAACAGGTCATCAAAAACTCTGCCGCGCTGGCCGAGGGTTTGATGCGCCGCGGCTGGAATCTGGTCTCCGGCGGGACGGACAACCATCTGATGCTTGCCGATTTACGCAAGTTCGACCTCACGGGCAAAGAGATGGAAAAACGGCTGGACACCGTGCAAATCACCGCCAACAAAAACACCATCCCCGGCGACCCGCAAAGTCCGTTTGTGACCAGCGGCGTACGTTTGGGCAGCCCCGCCGTGACATCCCGCGGGTTCGTGGAGGCGGATATGGATTTGGTGGCGGAACTGCTTCATTTGACAGCGACGGCGTTCGAGAGTAAGGCGAATTATATTCGCAAAGAGGCGGATGCGCTTTGTGCGCGGTATCCGATTTACGTGTAATAACCTAAACGTCTAATCGTAGGGCCGCGACGCCCTCGGCGCGCCGTGCGATAGTGGTGACGGCGCGCCGAGGGCGTCGCGCCCTGCATATAAAGGTGGTGATTCGTGTGTACAGACCCTTAGCGGACGAAATTCGTCCTACTGACCTCTCCCAAGTCGTCGGACAGGAACATATTCTCGGCTCGAACGGGCTTTTGCGTCGGGTGATCGAGAGCGGACAGGTGCCGAATATGATTTTCTACGGCCCGTCCGGCGTGGGAAAAAGTACGGTGGCATCCATCATCGCACGGCAGACGAATCGGGCTCTGCGGAAGCTCAACGCCACTACGGCGGGGATTGCGGATATCAAGGAAATCATCGCCGAACTGGACACGCTGATGACCCCCGGCGGGGTGCTATTGTATTTGGACGAGATTCAATATTTCAACAAGAAACAACAGCAAAGCCTGTTGGAATTCATGGAGAACGGAAAGATTACGCTCATCGCCTCAACCACGGAAAACCCGTATTTTTACGTGTTCGGCGCCGTACTGAGCCGGGCGACGGTGTTTGAATTTAAACCACTCACCCCGGAGGCCGTTCGGTCTGCCGTTTTGCGGGCGATTGATTTGTTGCAGACGCGTCGGAAAACGGCTGTGACCTTGGAGGACGGTGTGCTTGATCACATCGTTTCCGCTTGCGGCGGGGATGTACGCAAAGCACTCAACGCGGTGGAGTTGTTATTCTCCGCCGCCCGTGGAGATGTCATTACGCTAACCGACGCCGAGGCTGTGAGCCAACGGAGTGCCTTACGCTATGACAAGGACGGGGACGAGCATTATGATATCTTGTCCGCGTTTCAGAAGTCCATCCGAGGCTCTGACCCGGACGCGGCGATTCATTATCTGGCACGGCTGTTGGAGGCGGGCGACCTCATCTCCCCCTGTCGGCGGATGCTCGTCACGGCGGCGGAGGATATCGGGCTGGCACATCCGCAAGTGCTGTCCATCGTGAAGGCCTGTGTGGATACCGCTCGTGAGCTGGGACTGCCGGAGGCGCGGATTCCCTTGGCCGATGCCGTGATTCTGCTCGCCACATCGCCCAAGAGCAACTCCGGAGACAAGGCAATCTCTACCGCCATGGAGGACATCCGAAACGGCAAGCACGGGGACGTGCCTGACCATTTGAAAGACACGCATTACGGTGGAGCGCAAAAGTTGGGCCGAGGACAGGGATACAAATATGCCCACGCCCATCCGAACAACTATGTGCCGCAGGAGTATCTGCCGGATCGGCTGCGCGGGACGGTGTATTATGCGTATGGGGATAATAAAACGGAGCAGGCGGCGAAGCGGTATTGGGATTTGGTGAAAGGGGAATAGGGAGCTGACGCGGCAAGGGGAAAATTCTTAGTTTGAGGGCGTAGACGGTAAAATTCCGTCTGCGCCTTTGGTTTTTGGTGTTCGTATGCAGGCGCGGGAATGGGGCTTCATCCTCTCCCGCGCGGTTCATCCTAATCCGAACGTTGGGTTCGTCCGGTCGGCGGGGGCTTACTTTTTGCTCGTGCAACCCGCCCTAAGCCTCCTGCGGGGGCAAAAGGCGGTTAAGCTCTGCATTAACTCGGCTAACCATTTGCCGGAAAACCGCGCCTAATAGAAACCAAGGCTTCTCTTAAAAATCTCATCCTTTAGCTTTGCGCTCGTAGTAGATGCAAACATCATCTTCCGGCTCGTCCGCCGGAAGATGATGTTCGCGGCAGGGTGTTAGATGGGCTGGCTGAACATCAAAACAAGTTTTTGTCGTTCGGCACTTTATTTATACATTGTACACTACACCCTGTACACCGCCTCCCACCCATGCTATACTATCCCCATGTTACACTTGATTCTCGGCCCTGCCGCGACCGGCAAAACGGGGCGCATCTATGATGCCGTCCGCAATCGAATCGAAGCCAAACAGCCCGGCGCAATTCTCATCGTGCCGGAGCAGTATTCCCATGCCGCCGAGCGGGAACTCGTGGCGCGGTGCGGTGCTTCTTCGAGCCTCTATGCCGAGGTGCTGAGTTTCACACGGCTCGCCGGGCGGGTTGCGGAAGAACTCGGCGGCGGGGCGGCAGCTCCCTTGGACGAGGGCGGTCGGATACTCACCATGCGCTTGGCTCTGACCGCTGTTGCCAGTGAACTCAGGCTCTACGGACATCTCGGGCGCAAGCCGGAGTTTTTGAAAGGACTGCTCGACACGGTAGACGAGCTGAAGCAATGCGGCCTCACGCCGGACGATCTCTTTGATGCCGCCGTGGATGCCGATGGAACCCTTGCGGACAAGCTTCGTGATTTACACTACATCCTCGCCGCCTATGACGGCATCAGCGGCCGATGCGACCCGCGAGACGCGCTGACACGGTTGGCGGATACGGTGGCGGACAGTTCCGTCGCGGACGCCGCGATTTTTATTGATGCTTTCTCCGACTTCACGGCGCAGGAGGGCTTGGTTTTGCGTCGGCTGTTGGCTCGTGGTGCGGATTTAACCGTGGCTTTGACTTGCGGGGGGCTTGATGATGACAGTTCCCTCTTCGCGCCTGCCGTTACTACAGCGTGGGCCTTGCGGCGGCTTGCGGAAGAGTATGGACATACGGTAGAGATCACCGTGCTGGAGCCTGCGCATGACCGTCCCGCTGCACTTTGTGCGGTGGAGCGGGGATTGTTTGCGGAGGACGGCGGGTCGATGTGGGCATCAGCCCCTACAATGTCTGCCGTGCCCGATGCGGTGGAGTTATACACAGCCGTCTCCCCTATGGAGGAGTGCGAACTCGCCGCCGCTCGGGTGCGTTCGCTTGTGATGGAGCAGGGATACCGCTATCGGGACATCGCCGTGGCGGTGCGGGGGTTCTCGGATTATGAGACTGTTTTGGAGCAGGTGTTCGGGCGGTTTGGCGTGCCTGTGCATGTGGCGCGGAAGGTTGATATTTTAGACAAGCCCATCCTGCTCCTTCTCACGGCGGCATTGGATATTTTAGACGGCGGATGGCGATTTGAGGCGATGTTCCGTTACTTGCGGACGGGACTGGCCGGGATCGGGCAACGTGAGGCTGACCTCTTGGATGGCTATGTCCGCATGTGGGACATCCGGGGTGCCCGTTGGACACGGAAAGCCGATTGGACGGAGAACCCGTCAGGCTATGGGGCGGACTTCGGCGAACGGGAGACGGCGGTTTTGGCCGAATTGAACGACTTGCGGCATCGAGTAGCTGCACCTCTGGCGGCCTTGGAACAGGCCGGGCGTTCGGCAAAGACCGCCGCAGGGCAAGCGGCGGCACTCTATGACTTCTTGGAGGCCATCGACCTGCCGCAGACCCTCGAAACTCGTGCCGCTCGGCTTCGGGAGACGGGGCGGGAGACTACGGCGGCGGAGTACGGACAGATTTGGGACATCCTCGTCTCGGCATTGGAGCAAACGCATCACATCCTCGGCGATACGCCGATGGACAGGCAGGAATTTGCGGCACTTTTGCGGCTGACGCTCAGCCAGTACAGCGTGGGGGCGATTCCGCAGACGATAGACCGGGTGCAACTCGGCGAACTTGACCGCGTGCGGCGGCGGGATTTGAAATGTCTCATCGTCCTCGGCGCAACGGATACACGGCTCCCCGCCCCCGCCTCGGGCCGAGGTGTGCTCACCGAGCCGGAGCGAGAGCGTCTGCGGGAGATGGGGCTTGCGCTTTCAGATAGTGCGGAAGAAAGTGTCTATCGGGAACAGGCCTTAATTTATCACGCCTTTGCGGCACCGAAAGAGCGGCTCATCGTCTCGTGGCCGCGGGCGTGGGATGACGGGAGTGCGTGCCGGAAATCGCCTGTATTCGGGCGGTTGGAGGGGATGTTTGGGGAGGCGGAGGATGTGTTGCGGCCCGAAACGGGCGGGCTGCAGGATGCCGCCCCTACAAGTGCCGCCTCCGCAGGGGGCGATGCCCGCATTGACCCGTATGTGCAATCGGATGAGGAAACGGCGGGCCGATGTAGGCATCGGCCCCTACAAGGGCAGGCTCTGTCCATCCCCGCCACCCGGCGGCTGTATGGCGAGACCTTATCCCTCTCGGCGTCCCGAATTGAGACGTTTCATTCCTGCGCATTTCGGTATTTTATGCAGTACGGCCTCCGCGCAAAACCGCGCAGACGGGCGGAATTGGATTCACTTGTGGCCGGGGATTTTATGCACTTCATCTTGGAAAACGTGACGCGAGACATCAAGCACAGCGGCGGATTTCACTCTCCCACCGCACAGGATTGGCGGACGCTCACGGAGCGTTATATCGACGAATACACCCGCCTGCGCTTGGGCGATATGGCGGAGAAAACACAGCGGTTCCACTATCTCTTCCGACGGCTGCGGCGGGACACCTATCAGGTCGTGGAAGACATGGCGGAAGAGTTGGGGCGGTCGGATTTTGTACCCTTGGACTTTGAACTCACGTTCGGCCCCGACGGGGATTTGCCGCCCGTAACACTTGCAGGGGAGGGCATCGATCTCACACTCCGCGGGGCGGTGGACAGGGTAGACGGTTGGCGGCAGGACGATAAGCTCTACTTGCGGGTGGTGGACTACAAGACGGGTAAGAAAGCACTCTCGCTCTCTGATGTGTGGTACGGCGTTGGTGTGCAGACATTGCTCTACCTCTTCGCGCTCACACGGCTCGGCAATGCGCATTTCGGAAATGCGGCTCTGACCCCCGGCGGTGTCCTCTACGCCCCAGCGCGGGATGTGATTGTCCGTATGCCGAAAACCGCCACCGCCGAAGAAATCGAAAAAGCGCGGCGCAAGGCACTCACCCGCAGCGGGCTGATTCTGCGGGACGCGGATGTCATCGCCGCTATGGAGCACGGAAACACTCCGGCGTTTCTCCCCGTCAAATTCGGCAAAGACGGCGAACCGGGCGGGGACAGTCTGGTGACCGCCGAGGAGTTTGGCCGTATCAGCCGCCATATCGACCGCACCCTGCTCGACCTCGGGCGTGAGATGCTGCGCGGCTCCGTGGCTCCCCTGCCCTTGGGCGGGAGCGTGGGCAGTCCGTGTGATTACTGCGAGTTTCGCAGAGCGTGTCATCACGATGCGAACACGGATGGCGTGCGGTATTTGCCCGCGTTGAAGCGGGATGAGGTGTTGGAGAGGTTGATGGGCACCGAATCGTAGGGCGCGATGTTCTCATCGCGCCGCATCTCTTCTACATATACGACATATACGACGCGCGGCGCGATGAGGACATCGCGCCCTACAGCAAGGGTTTAGGAGATATCCCATGTCTAACAAAACATTCGCCCCCACGCCTGAACAGCAAGCCGCCATTGATGACAGGGGCGGTGACTTGCTCGTCTCTGCTGCTGCGGGGTCGGGGAAAACACGGGTGCTCGTGGAGCGGCTGATGAATCAAGTGGAGGATGGGGCCAATCTGAATCAATTTCTCATCATCACTTTTACACGGGCCGCCGCCGCCGAACTCAAGGGACGGATTTTGGAGGAGATCGGGGCGCGGCTTGCCCTGCGTCCGTCTCGGCATCTGCGGCGGCAGGGGGCTTTGGTTTATGGCGCGGATATTGACACGATTCACGCGTTTTGCGGGAGGATGATACGGGAGTTTGCGCATGTATTGGGTATCAGTCCCGATTTCCGCATGGCCGATGAGAGCGAGACGGAGCCTATGCTGCGGGCAGTTTTGGACGATGTGTTGGAAGAGCGGTACGCCCGTGCCGAGAACTTCCCGGGCTTCCTGGAGCTGACAGATACCGTATCCGAGGGGCGGCGGGATGCCGTTTTGGCAGAGCTTGCCTTGGATGTCCACGCAAAACTGCTCAGCCACGCCGCACCCGAGGCTTGGGCGGCGGAACAGCTTGAGGTCTTGGACGTGACGGTTCTGCGGGACGCGTCCGAGACGTCTTGGGGGGCATCTCTGCTGCAAGAGGCGCACGCCGCGGCGGACGATTGGCTGCGGGAGATGTCGGCGGCACGGGCGGAGTTTTTGGATGACGAAGTGTTCTACGCCGCCTATGGCGCAAGTTGGGATGAGACCGTGGACGGCCTGGCCCGCTTCGTGACAGGGGCGGCGCAGGGGTGGGATGCGGCTTTTGCCGCTCTGCCTATCCCCTTTTCACGGGTAAAGTCCGTGAAAGGCGAAGCGTATGACGGGTTCAAGCATTTGCGGAATCGTTGCAAGGAAGCTATTGCAAAATTGACCGCGCCTTTTGACCTGCCCTCATCCGAACTGTTCGAGGATATGGAGGCCGTGCGGCCTGTGATTTGCGCGTTGGCGGAACTGGTACTGGACGCGGAACAGGCCTATCAGCGGGAGAAGACCCGGCGGGGGGTGTTGGATTTCTCCGACTTGGAGCATCTGGCCATCCGACTGCTCACAGACGCCGAGACGGGCGTCGCCGCAGAGCTTGCGGAGCGGTATCGTGAGATTATGGTAGATGAATTTCAGGATGTCTCCGGCATACAGGACACGATTTTCCGTGCGCTCGGTGCTGAAGGGAGCCGCCTGTTTATGGTGGGAGACGTGAAGCAGTCCATCTATCGCTTTCGTCTGGCTGACCCTTTGATTTTCCTGGGGTATTACCGCAATTTCCCCAACCACGCAGACGCACGGGACGGGGGGCCTCGGCGGGTGCTTCTCAGCAAGAACTTCCGCTCGCGGCCGGGGGTATTGGATGCGGTGAACTTTCTCTTCTGGCGGATTATGTCCGTGGAGTTTGGTGAGATGGAATACGGCGACAGCGAGGCACTCTACGCGGGGCTGGAGGACGCATCCGACGAGCCTGCGGCGGAGTTGGATATCCTCGACCGCAAGCCGTTGGAAAAGGACGGCACGGACGCGCGGGACATGGCCGAGGCACGGCATGTGGCGGCTCGGATTTTGGCTTTGCACAAAGAAACGGGCTACGCCTGGGGGGATTTTGCGATTCTCCTGCGGAGTTTGAAGAATAAGGCACCACGATTTGAAAAGGCTTTGGAGGAACTGGGCATCCCCGTGGCGAAGTCCGGCGGGGAGGGGTTTTTTTATACGGCTGAGATTGCATCGTTTTTGAGCCTGCTGACGGTGGTGCTCAACCCCTTACAGGATGTGCCGCTGATTGGGGTTTTGCGGTCGCCGCTGTTCGGATTTAGCCCGGATGAGTTGGCGGAAATTCGGCTGGTTGACCGAGGTGTTTCGTTTTTTGAGGCGATGGAGATGATGGCCGATTCCGTAGGGTGCGATGCTCACATCGCACCGAGCACGGTTTCGGTGGGGAGCAACAGGTCGATGTGGGCATCGACCCCTACGGGGGGGCGTTGCAAGACATTCCTCGCCGACCTCGCACGGTGGCGGGATACCGCGCCTGACCTCACGGTGGAACAGTTTTTGTGGTATCTCGTGCATGAGACCAATGCGCTCTCCGTCTTCGGCTCTATGCCGCAGGGGGAAGCGCGGCGGCAGAATCTGCTGACCTTTCTGGCCTATGCCCGTGGTGCGGCTAGCCATGGGGGGCGGAGTTTGTTTGACTTCGTCACAGGGCTCGAAAAGCGGCTGGAATCCGGCGACCCGCCGAAGCTCGCTACGGCGCACGGCGGCGGGGATGCGGTGACGATTATGAGTGTGCATAAGTCCAAAGGCTTGGAGTTTCCCGTGGTAGTCTTGCCGGATTTGGCCAAGCGGTTCCAATTGTCGGACACAACGGCGCAGGTACTCGTCCATCCCACGCTGGGGCTGGGCAGCGTGCGGCGGGATTTGACACGGAAGATTCGCTACCCCACCCTGCCCCAGATTGCGATTGCGCACAGGTTGCGGCAGGAATCGCTGGCGGAAGAGTTACGTATTCTCTACGTGGCGATGACGCGCGCCAAGCGGCGGCTCATCATGACCGTGACGCTGGACAATGCGGACAAGACAATGGACGATTTGCAGGCGATGGCATCGGGTTCGGTATCGCCCTATGTGTTGGCGGCGCAGTCGAGTGCGGCACCATGGGTATTGTTGCCGACGTTGGCGGTGTCGGAGCCGCCGTGGACGGTGCGGCGGGTTACGTGCGGGGTCGAAACGGGTGTAGGGGGTGACGCCCACATCGTCTCGTCTGCTGCGGAGCGCGTAGATGCAGGCGGCAGGATGCCGCCCCTGCAAGGGTTTTCCTACCCCTACCCGGAAGCCATAGACCTCCCCAGCAAACTAACAGCTACGGAACTCAAGGGGCGTAAGCGGGACAGCGAGGTTCAAGCAGAGGCAGAGGGGTATCAGCAGGCCAAACGTCCCGTGTTGTTTCGGCGTCCCGGGTTCATCGAGGCAGAACGTCCGCTGACTGCCGCAGAGCGGGGGACGGCTACGCATTTGGTGATGCAATACATTGATTTTGCACGCTGTACGAGCCTCGCGGGTGTAGAGGCGGAGGTTGTGCGGCTTCATCGGGAGGGGCGGATTACGGCGCAGGCCGCCGAGGCGGTGGATGCGGCGAGTATTTGGCGATTTTTTGAAAGTCCGTTGGGTCAGCGGATACGGGATGCGAAGAACTTGCAGCGGGAATTTAAGTTTTCGCTTTTGGTACCTGCCGCGGATTTGTTCGGAGCCGGCGGGGACGAGCAGGTGTTGCTGCAGGGCGTGGTGGACTGCTATTTGGAGGAGCCGGACGGGCTGGTGGTGGTTGATTTCAAAACGGATTACGTGCCGCCCGATGGCTTGGAGGCGAAAGCACAGGCGTATGCGCCGCAGATGGAGGCATATGCGTATGCGCTGGAGCGGATCACGGGGAAAGCCGTAAAAGAAATGTCCCTGTATTTCTTCGGGCCGGGTGAGCGCGTGACCCTGTAGGGGCCTTCGAAGGGGACTAGTCCCCCTTCGACCTTCCCCCCAACCCCCGCCGGGTTTCAAAACATCCCCTAAGGGCAATCCTCAGTCGGCTACGCCGACAGCTCCTTTGGAAAAGGAGCCTCTGCGGCTTGAGTGCATTTGCCGCAGAAAGACAAGGATATGATTCGAAACACGGACGGCCAATGGCCGCCCCTGCAAATCCTCTTGACATCTTGCGCCGTTTGCATTATAATAAATGATGCAAATAGCCCCCAACATTGAAAGGAGTATGTTACATGGACACATTACAACTGGCTATCGACTTAATTATGGAATGGATTTGGATTATTCTTCCGCTGTTCATCCTGCAACTGGTGCTGTTTATCGCCGCGCTGGTGAGTATTTTGCGGAAAGACGTCACGGGAACGGAAAAACTGCCTTGGATTTTGTTGTCTCTGTTCGCCAACACCTTCGGGCCGATTATTTATTTCATCTTCGGTTCCGGGTATTTGGACAGAAAATCGGCTGAGAGGGAGAACCGGGAATGACGGCGGTAGAGACATTTTCACTCAGCAAACAATATAAGCACACGCTGGCGGTTGACCACGTATCCCTCCGCGTCCCCGAAGGCGTGAAGTGCGGGTTTTTGGGCAAGAACGGCGCAGGAAAGACAACGACCATCAAGATGCTGATGGGATTGAAAAAACCTACATCCGGCGGATTCTCCATCATGGGCGAGGAGCAGGTCTTCGGACGGCGGAATCTGGCCGTGGGGTATCTGCCCGACGTGCCGAATTTCTACAGTTACATGACGGGAGCGGAATTCTTAGACCTCTGCGGACGGCTGTATGACATCCCCGCGGCAAAGAGGAAAGAACAGGTACAGAGCTTGCTCAAACGGGTCGGGCTGGACAAGGCGCGGGGGCGGATTTCCACCTATTCCCGCGGGATGAAACAGCGGCTCGGCATCGCGCAGGCGATGATTAACAACCCCTCTATCATCTTCATGGACGAACCGATTTCCGCGCTCGACCCCATGGGGCGGCGGGATGTCATGGACATTGTGCAGAGCCTCACCGACACCACCGTGGTGTTTTCGACGCATATTTTGTCCGATGTGGAGGATATTTGCGACTATATCCTCATCATCGAAAAGGGTCGGATTCTCGTGCAGGACAGTTTGGCCGGATTGAAAGCGTCTCACGCCAAGGACATGGCAAAGGTGACGCTTTACGAGGCGGCACACGGAGAGGCCTTGCGGGCGGCTCTGGGTCGGTTTGATTATCTGTCTGTGCAGGCGGATAGTCCCGTTGAGCTTGCGGTCTCGTCCGACACGGCGGACACGGCGGCGATTAGCCGGGCGGTCTCGTCCGCGTTGACGGAGCTTAGCCTCCCATTCGAGCGGTTCGTGCCGCATTCGCCTACTTTGGAGGATATTTTCGCCGAGACGATACGAAACGGGGTGAGCACAGGTGCATAATTATCTTGTATTTTTGCGGAAAGAAGCCATGGAGTTTCTGCGCACGAAGCGGCTCTTGGGTCTCGCCTGCGTGTTTGCGTTTTTTGCCATCACCAGTCCGCTCCTCGCACGGTATATGGTTGAATTTCTCGCCGCGATGGTTCCGGCGGAGGAGGCATTGGCCTTCATCGTCCCCGACCCGGTTTGGACGGATAGCTATACGCAGTTTTACGGCAATATTGTACAACTTGGAACCATCACACTTATCTTGCTTTTTATGGGCGCAATCAGCGCAGAAAAGAGCCGTGGGACGGCAGATTTGGTCATGACGAAAGGACTTAGCCATGTGAGTTTTGTGCTGTCGAAATTCACCGTCATGGCTCTTGCGCTGTTGGTTACGATGGCGATTTCCATCGGCGTGGTCTACGGCTATACCTACATGTTGTTCGATATGGCAGGCAGTATGGCTGACGTGTTCTTCGGGGCGGTGCTCTCGGCACTATCTCTGCTGATGCTGGTTGCGCTGACGCTCTTCGCCAGCGCGATTGCCAAAAGTTCGGTGCTGGCGGCCCTGCTTGCGTTTGCCGGATTCCTGGCGATTTCGGCGGTGAGCGCTCTGCCTCGGATTGGGAATTGGCTGCCGGGGAATTTGGGAGCGCGGAGCTTGGAGATTACGAGCGGCGGCGGGGTTCATCCCGACCTTTGGTGGAATGTTGGGACGACGATGTTACTGACTGCTGTGTTCTTGTTGTTGGCAGTATTGGTGATTCGGCGGCGTGAGGGAGAGTAAGAGCACACTATAGACGGCTAAAGGCCGCTCCGAGCGAGATTCGCTTGGGGCGGCCTTATTTTTTTGATTTGTCGTTGGTTATCGTCTGGTGGCGGGGCCTTGCTTTTGCTTGTGTAAAAAGTATGTAAAAAACACGCCTAAGAGAAACCAAGGTTTCTCTTAAAAAATCTTATCCTTTGACTTTTCGTTCGTGGTAGATGCAACGCGTTATCTTACGCCTCGCCCGCCGGAGTGGGGTGTTTGCGGCAAAAGGGCTCGCGCTTGCAGACAAGTGAGAACTTGGAGGGTTTTGCACTCACCGCATCCCATGCCGCCTGCGCGCGGGAGAACGTTTGGGCAGCCTGCCTGCCGAGGATGGCCCCGCCCCTACAACAACAAAGAACACCCGCTGCACATCTCTGTGTAGCAGGTGTTCGTTCATTTCTCCTACTTCTCCGCCCCCAAGAGGGCAGCCCCTATAATCCCCGCATCATTCCCCAGCGTCGCCGCAACAACCTTGCACCGCAGCACACCGCCGAGGACATACTCGGCAAGTATCTCTCGAATCGGCGCGAGAATCGCCTCGCCCTGTGCGGAGATGCCGCCGCCGATTACGATGACCGCCGGGTCGAGAACGTTGATGAGATTTGCCAGCCCGACTGCGACATAGCGCAAGTAGTCTATGACGACGGCGTTTGCTGTCCCATCCCCCGCTGCTGCGGCATCGAAGACGGCTTTGCCCGTGATGGCATGGATTGCGGCGAGAGCGGACTGCGGATTCTCTATTGCGGCACGTTCTGCCTGACGGATGAGTGCGGTTGCGGAGGCGTAGGCTTCCCAACAGCCACGAGTGCCGCAGGTACAGGGTTCGCCGTCCATGCAGATGAGGATGTGACCAATCTCGCCCCCGGCACCGTGTGCGCCTGTTGCGAGTTTGCCATCGATGACGATCCCGCCGCCGACCCCTGTGCCGAGGGTGACGGTAACCGAATCTTTCATCCCTTTCGCCGCACCCGCGCGGCTTTCGGCGAGGGCTGCACAGTTGGCGTCGTTTTCCAAGCGGACGGGCAGACCCAAGGCCGCCTGCAGCGGGTCTCGGATTGGCACTTGGTCAAATTGCAAATTCTCGGCGAATACCGTGACCCCATTCTCCCTGTCACACAGGCCGGGACTGCCGACACCGATGGAGGCAATATCGCTCTGCCCTACCCCGCTGTCGGCCATGACCTTTTGGCAAAGGGCTATCATGTTCGCTATGACATGTTCATGCCCTCTGTGACTTTCGGTCGGGATGCTCTCCTTGTGGAGCAGTACGCCGTCTGCCGTAACGATGCCTGCGGCGATGTTGGTGCCGCCGAGGTCGATGCCTAAGTAGTGTTTCAATGTCTTATCCTCACTTGCCGTCGTCCGATTCCTTGCGTTTGAATGCTTTTTTAATTTTCGTCCGATTCGTAATCGCGGTCGCCAAGATGATAATCGCACCGCTGACGATGGTTCTGTCCGCAACCGGGAGGCCTGCCAGCGTGAGGCCGTTGTTAATGACGCCCATCAACACGGAGCCGATGATGGCACCCATGATGGAGCCGTTGCCGCCCGCAATGCTCGTGCCGCCCAAGATGACGGCGGCGATGACGGAGAGCTCGTCACCCTCGCCGAAGGTATGCCGCCCGGCTTGGAGACGGCCTGCGTATAAAATGCCCGCGAAAGAGGCCAACACGCCGCTGAGAACCATGACTTTGATTTTAATCCAGTCCGTGTTGATGCCTGAGAACTTTGTTGCCGCCTCATTCCCGCCCGTGGCCAGCACATGGCGGCCGAAGGAAAAACGGTTGAGCAGGAAATAGCCGATAATCGCAAAGAACACCGTCCAGAACAGCAAGACGGGTATGCCGCCGATGTCGCCGACACCGAAGATAAACGTAAAATCATCGTTTAGGATGGGTACGGCCTGATTATTCGTCGTGCGCATGGCAAGGCCTCGGACGACCTGCATTGTGCCGAGGGTGGTCAAAAACGCGGGAATTTTTGTCTTTGTGACCAGGAATCCGTTCACGGCACCAACCGTCGCACCGACCGCGAGGCCTGCGATCAGACCCAAGAAAATATTGTTCGTCGAACGCAGGACGAGTGCTACTACCATCGCACTAAGCGCAGTCGTGGAGCCAATCGAGAGGTCAATCATGCCTGAGCCGATGACGAAAGTCATGCCGATGGCCATGACGGAAATCATCGCCGTCTGGCGGGTGATATTCAGGATGTTGTTGACGGACAGGAAGGTCGATCCCAGGTAGACGGAAAAGAATACGAATATGGCGATGAACGCAAAGTACACCGTCAGATTCTTTTTGAGCAGATTGCCCGGTTTGAACTTAGCCTTGAATTGCATGTTGCAATACCTCCTCAGACGCAATCTCTGTGCGGTCGAACTCGCCTGTAATGCGTCCCTTATATGCGATTAGAATGCGGTCACACACGGCCATCAACTCGACCAGTTCGGAGGAGACGATGATAACAGAGTTTCCCGCATCGGCGAAGTTGCGGATAATCTCCGTGATTTCGCCCTTTGCTCCGATGTCGATGCCCGCCGTAGGCTCATCCAAGAGCAGCACTTTCGGCTCCGAGGCGAGCCATTTGGCGATGACGATTTTCTGCTGGTTTCCGCCCGACAGGAGCGAGATGACTTTGTGGATGCCGTCCGTTTTCACGTTGAGTTCCCGCACTTTGTCCGTCACCATAATATCCGCCCGCTTTTCGCTGACGAGCAGCCGCCCTTTCAGACGTTCTAACACAGGCAGGATAGCATTTTCTTTGACCGTGTGTTCGAGCACCAGCCCCTCTGTGCGTCTGTTTTCGGGGACGAGGGCAACGCCCGCTTTGATGGCATCTTTGACACGGCGGATTTTGATTTCTTCACCGTCTATCGAAATCGTGCCGGATTCGCATTTGCGCATCCCGAACAGAGCTTGTAAGATTTCCGTGCGGCCGCTGCCCATGAGACCTGCGATGCCGAGGATTTCGCCTTTTTTGATATCGAAAGAGACAGGCTCGTCCATCCCGCTGATTTTGAGGTCTTTGGCCTCCAACATAGTCTCATTGGACGGCGGGTTTTTCCTCGGCACCCATGCGAAGCTTTTTTCAACGCTGTCGCCCAACATGTGGGAGATGATATCGGGGATCGTCAGCGCATCGGCTTTCTCTGCGGCTACGACTTGGCCGTCACGCAGGATAAGAACGTCATCGGAAATTTCCAGAATTTCATTCATCCGATGAGAGATGTAAATCATCGATACGCCCTGTTCCTTGAGGCGGCGGATGGTTTGGAAGAGGATGTTGACCTCGTTGTCGGAGAGCGAGGCCGTGGGTTCGTCCAAAACTAAGATTTTCGCGTCCGTCGAAAGGGCTTTTGCGATTTCAACCATCTGGCAGTAACCCACACTAAGCGAGCCGACTTCCGCCTCGGGCGAGATATCCATGCCCAGAGATTCGAGGAGTTCTTTCGTCTTGGCAATCATGGCCGTCTTGTCGAGCAGGCGGGCTTTGGTCTTCTTTTCGTTGCTGAGGAAGACGTTTTCGTAGACCGTCAGCGTCGGGACGAGGCTGAACTCTTGGAAAATCATGCGGATGCCTGCCTTGCCCGCCTCGTCATAGGAACGGAAGCTCACCGGTTTGCCGTCTAAGAGAATCTCGCCGCTGTCTCTGGTATAGACCCCGGTCAGGATTTTCATAAGCGTTGACTTCCCCGCCCCGTTTCCGCCGATTAGAGAGAGGATGTGGCCTTTTTCAAGTTGCAAGTCGGCGTTCTTCAAGGCCGCCACACCGCCGAAAGACTTGCAAATGTCTTTCATTTCGAGGATATAGTCCATAATGATCCCTTTCCGTTACGGGATGGGTACCCAGTTGCCGCCGTTTGCGTTTGACGCTTCGATGGCTTCACAGATGAGCGAGATGCGGTAGCCGTCATGGAAATCCGGGGAGACTTCGGTGTCTTCCGCAATCGCTTTGATAAGGTCATAGCACTCTACGATTTTGGTCTCGCTGTAGCCGATGCCGAGTGCGGGGATGGGCCAGAGCCCCTCGCCGTAGGGGTGGGCGGGGCCTGTATAGATGGTGCGGAAGCCGCGGCGGTTACCGGGGTCGCCTGCATAGCAGACTTGCAGCTCGTCCCGCCGCTCGTAGTTGAAGTAGATGGAGCCTTGCGTGCCGTGGATTTCGAATGTGATATAGTTATTGCGCCCCCAGGCGTTTCTGGTCGCCTCGATGGAGCCGGTTGCGCCGTTTTGGAAGCGAATGGAGAAAGACGCCTCGTCATCCACCGTCACGGGACCTTTCGGCACGTCGCCCGAGGCTTTGACCGTGCCGAGGGCATCGACATTGGAGGATTGGATGGGCCGCTCGGAGATATAAGTCTTTAATTCGCCGCTGACCGCTTTGAACTCACCAACCAAATAGCGCGCCATGTCGATGACGTGGGTGCCGATGTCGCCGAGCGCGCCCGTGCCGCAGACTTCGCTTTGAAACCGCCACGAAAGCGGCGAATTGGGGTCGGCTGACCAGTCTTGGAGGTAGGTGCCGCGGAAGGTTTGAATCTCGCCGATCTCACCCGCCGCGATGATTTCACGGGCGAGGGCGACGGCGGGGGTACGGCGGTAGTTGAAGGCCAGCATGTGTTTGACCTTGTTCTTCCGCACGGCCTCCAACATCTGAGCCGCCTCTTCGGAAGTCATGGCGATGGGCTTTTCGCAAAATACGTGCTTTCCGTTGTTTGCAGCGGCAATTGCAATTTCCGCGTGGATATTGTTCGGCGTGCAGATATCTACGATATCAATGTCGGGGTCATTGACCACCTCACGCCAGTTGTCGGTATACTCCGAAAAACCCATCTGTGCCGCCGCGTCTTTGGCACGGTCTATGGTGATGTCGCATATTTTCTGCCGCACGGGGATGCCGGGGGCGGGCCAGAAGAACATGGGCATGGATGCGTAGGCCATGGAGTGGGCTTTGGCCATGAAGCCTGCGCCGATTAGGCCGATTTTGTAGTGTTGCATGGTGTGCCTCCTTTTTGAGTGGAAAGTTGAGGGAGGGCGTAGGGGCGGCCCCACGTGGCCGCCCGCCCTTGACCTTAGGCTCCCTTACGAGGGAGCTGCACCGTAGGCATTCCTTCCGCCAACCAATCGCACTACGGCTTCGCCTTGCGCTCTTGGGGCGTCAGTTATCGCCGCAGGCGACCGGGGGAGTGTTCCCTCCGCCCTTGCGGGGCACCTCTCTCGCAAGCGAGGGAGGCTTTGCGTGCCCTTGCCCTTGTAGGGGGCGGCGTCCCCGACGCCCCGCGGGGGTGTTTTGGCGGTTATTGTAGGGGCGACCGACCTCGGTCGCCCGTGGGTTTCGTCTTAATTGAAACGTTGGTTTTGCCTGCCGGCGGCGTTCTTTTTATCTCGCTAAAAAGAACCAAAAACGCGACTTAGAGGCTGCGCCCCTAAGAACCCGCCGGCGGTTATATACGTCGGATAAAACGCCACACGTGTGCGGTATAATGTACAACGCACTATGCGCGCCTGATTATTACGTTTGCAACCCGCGATGATAGGCGTCTGCGGGCAGGCTGCCCAAACGTTCTCCCCCACGCGTGGGCAGGGTGCGCTGGAGGTGCAGAAATCCTCCAAGTCCCAACACACCTGTCGACGTGAGCCCTTCTGCCGCAAACGCTCCATTCCGGCGGGCGAGCCGGAAGCAAATGAGTAATAAATTACCGCGAACAAAAAGTCAAAGGATGAGATTCTTAAGAGAAACCTTGGTTTCTCTTAAGCGTGTTTTTGCTTCCTTTTTACACGAGTAAAAAGGAAGGCCGCCCGCAGGGCAAGCCCAACGCATGAAACACACGCAGTCAAACGGCTACAACAAACATAGCCATTTGACTGTTCTGTATCTTATTCACATTCTACCACATTCCATACAAGGATGAAATGGCTATGCGGGGAATACATAGCCATTTCATCAAGCTTCCCTAGCGGTTGGCTTCGTGCAGTTCTCTCAGCCACGCGGGGGCGGGTGTGTTGTAGACTAACTCGTAGGCCTCCAACAGGTTTGCGAAGAATACGGGTTGTGCCGGAACCGCGACATAGGCGGGGGCTTCTCTGCCTAAGAGGGCATAGGCGGCGAGGATGGCTTCGGCTACGCCTTGATGGAACGGAAGCTGTGCGCCGAGACCTGCGACCATTTGCCGCTCTGCAATCATTCTTGCTACGTTGTCACCCAGGTCAACCGTTGTGATGACGAGGTCATTGCGTCCCGCCGCGATCGCGGATGCGACGACTGCCTCAGCGGGGGTGTCCCAGTTGGCGAAGATGCCGTCGATGTCGGGTACACGGGTGAGCATGGCGTCTGCCACTTCGTTGACGCGGTTGGGGTCGTCAAAGCCGCCGCGGTCTACGATTTCGATGTTGGGGAACTCGTCACGAATGGTCTCTTCAAAGGCAGCCACTCTCTGGTTCGTGACGAAGAAGTTCGCGTCGTGGTAGATGACGCCGATTCTGCCCTCGCCGCCGAGTGCTTGGCCCATGATGCGGGCCGCAACGACGCCGTTACCCGCGTTGTCGGCGGAGACGACGGAGACATAGTCAACGCCGGCTGTCATACCGTCGGGTACGTTGTCCATGAAGACGATGTGTACGCCCTGGTCAGCCGCTCTTTGGAATGCGTTGGCTGTTGCCACGGGGTCTACGGGGATAGAGACGATGATGTCGGGATTGAGTGCCAGTACGGTCTCGATATCCGTCACCTGTTGCTCCGCGCTGAAGTCAGCGTTTGTGATGGCGACGATTTCAATGCCGAGATAGCCGAACTTGTACTCCAGGCCCATCTGCTGCGCACGGCTCCAGTCACTACCGGCGTAGTGGAAGCAGATGGCCGCTGTGTAGCCGCCCGCTCTGATGCGCTCTACATCTTCATCGGAGAGGGAGAGCTGATCTGCCGGGAAAGCCTCTTCGCCGTGCGGGCCTCTTGCGAGGACGGGCCCTGCTTCGACGAAGATATCGCCGAATCTGTCTCCCGCGTCGGTGTCGCCGCCGTTGCCGTTGCCGCAGGCCGCGAACAGACCTACTACCATTAGTGCCGCCAGGAGCAATGCCGTGAGTTTCGTTCTTTTCATTTCTAGTTCCTCCTCATGTTTTTTCGGACAATTTGTTATAGGGGTATTTCCCTTATATCATAAATTCTTTTGCGAAGCAAAAGCGTTCTGCCGAAGCCTCGGCAGAACAAGGCGCGTTAGTGCCGCATTTTATGATACAACGTTCCGGGGTACCCACTTGCCGCCTTTGGCGGCTTAGTGGGTCGGGTTGTTATATCATGATTTGGATCAAATTTCAATTTGATCCGGGCGATCTTGATCGCCGTGGTCGCGTAAGCGACAAATCAGCCATCAACGTTCTCTCAGCCGCCCAAAGCTTTGCTTTGGCAAGCGGCGTGAGGTTGTTATATCACAAAATTACGCATGTACCGATAACTGAGCTTCAGTGAATTGAGAACTTTTTCGATACAACCCTCAAAGGCTTTGTCCTCTATCTCGACACAGGTGTAGCCGTCATAACCGATGTCGGTGAGGGCGGAGACGAATTTGGCCCAGTTCACATCACCCAGACCGGGGAGCTTGGGCGACATGTAATCGAGGGGATAGGCCATGACGCCATGGTCGTTCAGTTTGTCTTGATAGAGCTTGATGTCCTTGTAATGTACGTGCAGGATACGGTCTTTGAACTCGTAGAGGGGCTTGAGGTAATCAATACCCTGCCAGACGAAGTGAGAGGGGTCGTAGTTGATGCCGAAATGTTTGCTCGGAATCAGCTCAAACGCTTTGCGCCAGATGGCGGGGGTGGTCATGAGATTTTGTCCGCCCGGCCATTGGTCGGGGCCGAAGAGCATGGGGCAGTTCTCGATGGCGATGTTTATGCCCCGCTCCTCCGCGTAGGCGACGATGGGCGTCCAGACCTCTTGGAATATCTCAAGATTCTCTTCCACCGTCTTTTCCTGCACACGGCCAACAAAGCCGGTCACCGTATTGACACCCAGCTTACCTGCCGCATCTATGAGTTTGTAGAAATGTGAAACGTGGAGGTCTCTCTGCTCCAAGTCCTCCGTGATTGTATTCGGATAATAGGCAAGCGCGGAAATGGCTATATTCTTCTCGGCCAAAAGAGCTTGGACTGCTTCGATTTCCCTGTCGCCGAGGTTGTCAATATCCAAGTGCGTGACTCCGGCGTATCTTCTGACCGCTTTGCCGCGGGGCCAACAGGCAACCTCTAAGCACTCATAACCGAGGTCTGCGGCGGTTTGTACGACTTGCTCGAAAGAGAACCCATCCAAGATAGCGGTCATAAAGCCCAGTTTCATAATGCTTTCGCCCCTTCGCATTTTGCGCAAATTTTTCTTTTGTGCCATAAGTATAGTCTATTCAGCAGGGTGTTGTCAATGTTTTTTGTGTGTAATTTCCGTTGAAAATCGGTTTCACTTTCTGCCCGGCTTGTTTTTCGCTATCCCATTGACACATTTGCGCAAATATAATATAATGAGCATCATCTGCCCCCGGGGCGTTTCTTCAAGCCGTCGAAATGCCCTGCCGGGGTAAATCTAATACCGTCAAAGAGGGAAAGGACTGTGAAATATGGTTAAACTGGGCTATATGACAAACGCATTCGGGCCGCTCGTCGGGACAGGCGGCGGGGTCACCTGCATGAAAGAGGTCGGCTATGTGACGATGTGCGACGATGACGTGCAACTCCAAAAAGTTGCGGAAAAGGGCTACAAATATTTCGAGATGTTTGAGGGGAATATTTGCAGCTACGAGGGAAATCCAGAGGCGTTTGAGGCCTTGATGGCAAAGCACGGCATCGCCCTCTTGGGCGTGTATGTTGGTTGTCATTTCATCTATCCCGACGCCTTGCCGGACGAGTTGGCGAAAGTCGCGCGTGTCGCAAAGCTGGCGAAACGCTTTGGGGCGAAGCATATCGTTCTCGGCGGCGGCTCAATTCGGGCGGCGGGGATTCAAGAGGGCGACTACAAGCTGTTGGCCGACGGCATCGACCAAGCCGCCGCTGTCATCAAATCGCACGGGCTGACTCCGACCTATCATCCGCATCTTGGTTCGCTGGCGGAGACGCCGGAGCAGATTCACAAGCTGTTCGCGCTGACCGATATCGGCTTCTGCCCGGATGTTGCGCATCTGATTGCAGGCGGGTCTGACGCTTTGGAACTGTTGAAGCAGTATTACGACAGAATCCCCTATATCCACCTCAAAGATTTTGACGGGACAAACTTCGTACCGCTGGGCAAAGGCACCGCGCCGATTGCGGAGATGGTGCAGTTCCTGCTTGACAAGGGCTACAAGGGCGACTGGCTCGTCGAGATTGACGGCTATCCCGGGGACCCGTCCGAGGCCTGTGAGACTTCGTATAACTTCCTGAAAGGGAAGCTCATCTAACACAGGACAGTTGGTGAATTGCATTGATTTAACTTTGTTTCCCCCCGCCACAGGCGGGGGGAAACAAGAAAATCTTTAGTGCGTTTCTCCACTATCTAACACAGAAAGGAATGACAGCCCTATGAAGAAGTTAAATGTCGGCGTTATCGGTGCCGGGTTTATGGGCAAGGCGCATGTGGTGGGGTATTCCAACATGCCCAAGCTCTTTTGGCCCGCACCCGCTATACCTGTGATGAAAACCGTGTGTGACATCGTACCCGAGATTGCTGCCGAGGCGAAAGACCGTTTTTCCTTTGAAAAATCCTGCACGGATTGGCGGGACATTGTGAATGACCCCGAGATTGACGTGGTGAGCATTTGTACGCCGAACAATGTCCACGCCGAGATGAGCATCGCCGCTTTGGAGGCGGGGAAGCACGTCCTCTGCGAGAAGCCGCTGGCGTCTACTTTGCAGGAGGCTGAGGCGATGGAAGCGGCAACGAAGAAGGCCGCAGAGAAAGGTGTCATCCACATGACGGCCTATCAGTATCGTCGTATCCCTGCGGTCTGTCTGGCGAAAAAGTTTATTGACGACGGCTCCATCGGCGAGGTTTTGAACGTGCGTTGCACCTATCTGCAATGCTGGTCGGCCGACCCGAGTTCTCCCCTTTCTTGGCGGTTCCAAAAGGACATCGCGGGCGCGGGGACGCTCGGTGACATCGGCTCCCATGCGATTGACATCGCCCAGTATTTGGCGGGAGATATTGATGAGGTCGTCTCCATGGTGAAAACCTATATCCCGGAGCGGCCCGTGCAAGAGGGCGGGGTTGACCTGCTCGGCACGGTGAAGCTTGGGGCGGATGCGCAGAAGGCTCCCGTGGACGTGGATGACGAGGCATCGTTCCTCGCGCGCTTCAAGGACGGCGCAGTCGGCAGCATCGAGGCGACCCGCAACGCTTGGGGACGCAACAACTTCCTGACCATCGAACTGCACGGGACGAAAGGCTCGATTGCGTTTAACTATGAGCGGCTCAACGAGCTGCAAGTCTGCTTTGCGGATGACCCGGACTATTGCCGCGGGTTTAAGACCATTTACACGGGACCGGCGCATTTCTACGGACCGGCGACTTGGAATATTCCGGGGATGAATATCGGCTACGGCGAACTCAAGGCCATTGAGATGTTTGATTTCATCAGCGCGATTGCGGATGGGGTGCAGCCTTCTACGAATTTTGCCGTTGCGGCGCAGATTGAGCGGGTGGTTGCTGCGGTTTTGGCTTCTGCGCGGGATAAGGCTTGGCGGAAGGTGTAGAACTGACTTCGTGAATATTGAGAAAAACGAGCCGATTTTTGGCTCGTTTTTTGTTTGGGGTTATGTTGGGGGGCTTGTTGGCGTTTTTTATTCTCTGTCCTTTGTAGGGGCGGCCATTGGCCGTCCGTGGTTCTAATCCTGCGTTGCGGAAGCCGGAACGTAGGGGCGCGCAATGCGCAGCCCCTACATTAGGTATGTTGGTGACCCGCGATTATGGGCGTCTGCGGCTGACCACTTGGGGCGTTTTCCCCCGCGCGCGGAAAGCGGTGGGGGGTGCGTGATATAGGGGCGGCCTTTGGTCGTCTATCTCGGTTGCAAGCGTATGGGTAAGTCTCCCGGGTCTCCTCGACTTTCTCTTGAAACATTGCCGCCGTGACCTCGCAGGCTACTGCCGATGCGCCATAGTTCGCCGTCTCTTGTCAGCACAAAAGTGTTCATAAAGCCCACGCCGCCGTGATCCATGAAATAGTGGGGTGCAACTTCCGCCACGTTTTCCATAATCGGTACGGGCGAGAGCCTTGCCTCTGTTGTACCGTCGCCGAGTTGGCCGAGATTGTTTGCGCCCCACGCCCAAAGCGTACCGTCGGCGTCAATTACAAAGACCGTATCTGCGATTGGCGATACCGACAGCACATTGTCCATGATTCGGACGGGTGAGGTGCGTTCCACCGTTGTTCCGTCGCCGACCAGCGGCGTGTAATCCCAATGTTCCGGCCATTGGTTTCGTCCCCATGTCCACAAGGTACCGTTTTCGTCTATTTCGTAGAAAAAGTGACGCAGGGGAAAGCTTGGGGTATCTCTCGGCATATTGATTTGTGCCGGGTAGAGCCGGTTATACTCCCATCTCCAAAACTCATGTTCCTCATCGAAAAAATACGATGGCCCCCACCACCATTGCGCACCGTCCTTAGTGGTGGCATAAGCACCGTCGCGTGTCGGCGTGACAGAACTTACGGAATCCATAATCCGAACAGGCGCGCGACGCGGGATATCGGTTCCATCGCCAAGTGCTGCCGGCAATTCACCTGAATTCCCATTTTGCCCCCAACCCCATAATGTGCCGTCCGCCGTGATAGCATAAGAGCGCACACCGTCTCCAACGTGTGTGTTTGGGTGCACGGGAGAAATTACGGCATATACAACATCTTCCATAATGGGAACAGGGTATGGCCTTGGTTCGTCTGTGCCATCACCGATTTTTCCACTTTCATTGTTCGTTCCCCAAGCCCATAAGACCCCGTCTGCATCTATGACAAGGTGGTGGTTCCAGCCCGCCGCCACGTGGGTGACGTTATTCATAATCCATACAGGCGGGGATGACCAATCTGCGAAAACCCATTCTCGGGTTTCTCTGTCGAACGCATCAACATCTTCCCACATCCACAAAGAACCGTCCTCCAAAATAGCCAGCACGCTCGTGAGCGATGCCGACATGGCGATCACCTCTTGGCCGCCGGGGTCTGTGGGGATGTGGATGGCCGGGGTTGGCTCCCGGGTCGGTTCCGGGGGTGGAGTTGCTGTTTGCGGCGGGGTTGGGGTGGGTTCCGGCGTTGTGGTTTCCGCGCAGGCGGTGACGAGCGCGGTTAGGAGTAGGAATATGAGGAGTATAGATCGTGTCTGTTTCATTGGCGGCGTCCTCCTTGCGGATGATGAGGCATGTTGTATTAGACGTGTTTGGGGACAAAAATGTTCCGTAATGTGCAGAGGACAAAGGGCGGCCGCATGGGGCCGCCCCTACCATCGCTCCATCACCCCTCCGCCGGCGGAAGCAGCATATTCTTCTTCAAAGCCTCCCGCAACTCCGTCGGCGGATTTTCTTTGAAAATCTGCGCCCACGCTTTCAGCAAATTATCCGGTGTGACACTCACAGGCTCAATGCCGACAAAAGACGGCGTCGCCTTGCCGAGCAGGGCATTTGCGGCGGCTAGGGCTATCGCTTCGCCCTGTTCATAGGGGCTTTGTGCGCTGATGGCTCGAATCATGCCGCCCCCGGCCATGACTAGGGCGGTGTTGTAGTCGAGGTCGCCGGTGGAGATGGGCATGATATGGCGGCCTGTGTCGGCGATGGCACGCATGGCCTCTAAGGCGGGGCCATCCCATGAAACGTACAAGGCCTCGGCCTCGGGGTGCTTTTGTAATAGGCTCAGCGTGAGGCCGTAAACATCCTCTTCCCGCAGAAAACTCGCCGAGCCGCAGATGTTGATGTGGGCGTATTCCTCACTCAAAATTTGCTCGGCGGCGGCATCTCTTTGGTTGGTGCCGTAGAAGTCGGCTCCGTGCTTGATGAAAAGGGCGTTTTTCAGGCCATGCGCCGTCATGTACTCCCCCAGACCCTGCCCGATGTTGCGGCCGTGGGAGCGTTCGTTGGTGGAGATGCAGCTCACATAGTCCCCCGGCGCGAGACCGTCGGGGACGTTGGTGATGAGAATCAGCTTCGCCTTAGACTGCGCCACCTTTTGGAACGTGGGCGCGGTTTTTTTGTTGTCCGTCGGCATGGAGATGATGACATCCGGTTCTAACAGGCAGATGCTTTCGAGTTGTTTGCTCTGGAGTTCCGGGTTGAAGTGGGCGTCCGTGGTGGCGATGAGGGAGATGTTGAGTTGCTTGAACACGGACGTAATACCCCGCAAAGTCAAGTCCATCCACGCCTTGCCCATGTAGTGGAAAGAGATGGCAGCGGTGTAATTGTGCTTGGCAATCGTCTCCATCTCCTGCGCCGTGAGAGTCAGGGACTCGATGGAGTCCGCCTTTTCGCCGAACGGCCCCCGCGCCATACCGGAGGTCGAGGAGCGCACGACCAGTTTAGCCGGGAGGGTGACGATGGTGTGTTCGGTGTCCTCGGATCGGTCTGCCGCCTGTTCCTCGATGAGTTCAATCAGCCGCCGCACGGCCGCTTCGGCGATGCCGTCTGCGTCTTGCCGCACAATCGTGATGGGCGGTGAGTTCAGCGTGGCCCACTCGAAGTCGTTGAAGCCGATGACAGAGAGGTCTTTCGGGCAATGGATATTATGCAGGTTCATGTACTGGAACAGCGGGGCGACAATGGAATGCGTCCCGGCGAATACGGCCGTGGGGGGGACTTTGCGCTCGAACATTTCGTCGAGGGCGGCGTAGATTTTTTCTTGTGTGGTCAGGCCTGTGCGGAGCAGGCCCGGGTCTCGGGGCAGACCGCTCTCCTCCATCGCACGGCTGAAGCCCTTGTAGCGGTTTGTTTTTTCGCCAAAGTCTTCGCAGAGAAAGGCAATGTGTTCATGCCCGTTGCGGATGAGGTGCATGAGTGCGCGGTAGGTGCCGCCCTCGGAGTCGGAGGCAATATAGTTTGCCGAGATGCCGTCTATGACGTTGGAAATCATCACGAGCGGGAGTTTTTTTCTCTGCAGCACTTGCAGCATAGTCTCCGGCGTGTTCCCCGGAAAGGCGATTAGTCCGACGATACCGGGGTGAGACAGGATGGTCTCGTCCAGTTCACGGAATTGGCCGGGGTCTTGGTAGTTTGCGGTGAGCAGGAAGTAGCCGGATTTTTTTAGTCCTTGCAGGATTTTCTGTTCCACGCTCTGACCGAAGAAGCTGTTATGGCCGGACTTCAGGAAGACGATGCCCTTCCCGCTCTTCTGGTTTTCCTGCGCACTTTTCTGTTTTTTTACGACGAAATTCGGCGGATACTCGAATTGATGTATTGCACGTTCGACTTTTTCCACAAGCTCGGGGCTGACGTATCTCGTTTGGTTCACAACGTGCGAAACCGTTGAGATGGAAACGCCAGCGAGTTCTGCTATGTCTTTGATTGTCGGCATCACTTTGTTGGTTCCTTGTCTTTGGTTAATTTTTTCACTTATATAGTTTATCAGGTTTTGGTGGCGGATGCAAGGGGATTTTTCTATATTTTTCTTGGGGGGATATCCCAAACGGACTGTTCCTTGCTCTTTTTGTTGTTTTAAACCACAGAGCCATATTGCAGGGGCGACAGCCTCGGTCGTCCGTGCGTTTCATGTTGTTATTGCGTTGGTAAGGCCCCGCCGGCGGGGCCTTACTTTGACTTTTCGCTCGCGGTAGATGCAACGCAACATCTTCCGGCTCGCCCGCCGGATGAAGGTGTTTTCGGCAAAAGGGCTCGCGCTTGCAGGCAAGTGAGAACTTGGAGGGCTTCTGTATCCACCAAACCACCCCGTCCGCGCGCGGGAGAAGAACGCCCGGGTAGAGTCTGCCCGCAAACATAATAAGGCGTGTATGGCGCGTAATTCATAACGCCACACGAGTACGACGTTTCATTGAGCGTAAGAACCCGCAGCGGGTTCCCAAGGGCGCAGCCCCTGAGTCGCATTTTTGCTTACTTTTTTACACAAGCAAAAAGCAAGGCCCCGCCGGCGAGGCGAAACAAACGTATCAACAAAAAGGACGGCATAACTACACGCTACGCCGCCCTTTCCTGCGTTCTCACCTACCCCTCATACCTTAACGCCTCAATCGGCCGCTTCTTCGCCGCCTGATTCGCCGGGTACAAGCCAAACACCAGCCCAATAAACACCGAAAACGCTACTGCAACGGCTATCACACCCGGCGAGAGGTGGAAGTCCATCACATCCCCGACCAGAGCGGAGGCGATTTGCAGGATGCCCCACGATACGGCAACGCCAATCAGGCAGCCGATGAGGCAAATCACCAGAGCTTCAATCAAAAACTGGAGCATAATACTCCACCGCCCCGCCCCGATGGCTTTTCTCACGCCGATTTCTTTCGTTCGCTCCGTGACGGAGACCAACATGATATTCATAATGCCGATGCCGCCCACGAGCAGGCTAATCGCCGCCACGCCGCCCAAGAGGTTGGCGAGCAGGCCGGTGATTTCGTCCATCGCCTCGGCCATGAGGGCTTGGTTGAACATACCGAAGGCTTCCGGGTTGCGGCGGAAGCGTTCCAGCAGCATCTCCTCCATGGCGGCCTCGGCGGCGTTCATGTCGCCGTCTGCGGCGGAGACCAACATCGTGGTCACCGCACCGGGCAGCCCCTCCATGCGGATGGCCGTGGTATAAGGGACGTAGACGGTGAAGCCGGGCATGAGGAGGTTCGTCAGCGTCTCTTGGTCTTCCACGGTGCCGACGATGGTGAACGGTCGGCCGTTGAGTGAAAGCGTTGCGCCGACAACCTCCGTTGTGCCAAAGAGTTCCTCGGCCGCCTGTTCGGCAATGATGGCGACGTGGGTGTTATTTTCCACGTCCGAAGTGCGGAGGAAGCGACCGCCTGTGAGCGTCAGGCCGGAGATGCCGTAGTAGCTCGGTGTTGTGCCGGAAACGGTGGCACGTCCGCTCTCGTGGCCGTTGCGGGCGGTACCTGTGATTTGGTTGAGCGGTGCGACCGCGCCGATATCCTCATGGGTGGTGAAGGTGCTGAGTTCATCGAGGCGGAGCGGTCTGCCGCCGTCAGCGAGGACGGTGACACGGATTAAGTCCGTGCCGAGACCTTCGACTTGCTCGGTCACGGCATCGCCCGCGCTGGTGACGAGCGAGACCAACACCACGAGCGCGAGCACACCCACGATGATACCGAGCATGGTGAGGAAAGCCCGCATTCTGTTAGCCGAGATGGCTTTCAAAGCCATTTTAATACATTGCCAAAGCATACCCATACTAGGCCACCTCCTCTACCCTGCCGTCACTAATCTTGATGCGGCGGCGGGCTTGGTCGGCGACTGTCTGATCGTGGGTGATGAGTACGATCGTGTTGCCCTCGGCGTGGAGCCGGTGAAAAAGTGCCATGATTTCCTTGCCCGTGCGGGAGTCGAGGTTGCCCGTCGGCTCGTCGGCCAGGAGCAGACTGGGGTGCGTGGCGAGCGCACGGGCGACGGCGACACGTTGCTGCTGGCCGCCGGATAATTCCGTGGGTTTATGCTTTTTGCGGTCGGTGAGTTCGACGAGGGCCATAACCTCCTCCACCCGCTGCCGCCGCTTCGCAGGGGAAAGTCCTTGATAAATGAGCGGCAGTTCCACATTCTCCGCCGCCGTCATGCGGGAGAGCAGGTTGAAACTCTGGAAAATGAAGCCGATTTTGCGGTTGCGGATGCGCGCCAACTCGCCCTCGGTGTACTGTTCGATGCGTTGGCCGTCCAGTTCATAGACCCCGCTGTCGGCGATATCGAGACAGCCCATGATGTTCATGAGTGTACTCTTCCCGCTGCCCGACGGGCCGATGATAGCTACAAACTCGCCCTTGGCAATGTGGAGGGTGGCACCGTCTAAGGCGCGGACTTCCTCACCGCCGATGTGATAGGTCTTGGTGACGTCTTGGAAACTTATCATTGGGTGCCGCCACCTCCGCCGCCGCCACCGCCCCAACCGGGACCCATGCCCCAATGCGGCCAGCGGAAGGTCTCGATGACAATGTAGTACACCGTATCACCCGGATTTAAACCGTGGAGAATTTCCACGTACAGGCCGTCTGAGATACCCGTCTGTACGTCCACAGGATCGGTGGGTTCGTTGCCGATGAGGGCGGTGTAGACGTAGATACGCCCGCCCTCCTCTTGAACGGCTTCCACGGGGATGAGCAAGATATCAAAGACTTCATCCGTAGTAATAACCGCCGACGCACTCATACCCGGGAGCATTTGAGGCGTGCGGGGGATGGTGATTTCAACCTCATACCGTGCGCCGCCTCCTGCGGCTGTTCCCGAGGTGTTGATGCGGGAAATTTCGCCGCCGAAGAGTTCGCCCTCGATGGCGTCTAAGCTGACCTCGGCACGCTGGCCGACTTCGAGGCTCAGGATGTCCCGCTCATCTATGACAACAACGAGCTGCATGGTGTCCGCCGCGGCGATGGTGAACGCGGTGATTTCGTTCGGGCTTGCCGCGCCGCCGTCCATGCCTGCGAACGCGCTTGCGTCTATGTTCGGCATATTGAAAGAGGGCATATTAAAGGAGGGCATGTTGAAGTCGGGGAGGTCCGGCAGTCCGGGGAAGCCCCCTCCCCCGCCGCCTGCGGTGGGCGGGAATGTGACGGTTACGGCAAGTGCGTTGAACATGAGTTCCGCCCCCACGACAGTTGCGCCGGGGGTCGGAAAGTTGCCCGCACGAACATCGTCCAATGCCGCCGGGCCGAACGTATAGCCTGTGCCGGGTGTGAGGATAATGAGAGCCGTGTAGGTCGTGCCGGGTGTGAATATAGCCGAGGACGGAATCCATTGAACGGTGCCTGTATAACCTGTGCCTGACACGGTAGTCTGGGGTGTCTGCCCCGTAACGGGCGGGGCGAGGATAAGGTCTGCTATGTTGGTGAGTTCGGTGTTTGACGGCGGTGGTGTCGGTGGTGCCGGTGGTGTCGGCGTAGTAAGCGGCTCCATGTCGGTGTTCGATAGCCGCACGACACGGACATCTTCCCCGTCAGGCATGTCGTTGAGCATCCCGAACATACCGGGCGGCAGCCCTGCCGGGATGTTGCCGGGGATGCCGGGACTTGCGGAGCCGGATGCCGCATCGCCGATGGCGACGCTCTCCACGATGCCGTCAAAAGCCGCCGTGAGTGTGCCATTTTCGGCCAAGCGCAGGAGACTGAGCAGAATCTCAGCTTGCTCCGTGCGTTCACGGACGAGTTCCCGATGTGCGGGAGACGCGTCTACATCGGCGAGTGTGAACAGCATCGCACCCGCGCGGACACGGTCGCCCACGCCCACGTGGACACGGGAGATGCGGCCGGACGTGCCTGTCACGGCGAGGGTTTCCTCAGATCCGTCGATGGCAATGATGAGCAAGGCTCCGTGTGCGAGCATGGTATCGGTAACGCGGTCATCCGTCTCTGCAAAGACCGCTTCGACCGTGCCGGATACTCTCGTGGTAATCGTCGTCGGCTCCGTATCGGTGCGAACACGTTCGATTTCGCGGTCAAGCTCGTCCAACTCGGCTTGGACAGCGGCGATTCGGCTTTGTATGGAGCCGAGGTCAAAGGTCGCAAGCACATCCCCCGCCGCTACAATATCGCCGGGGGCGACAAGGACATCGTCCACCGTCAGCCCTGCGGGGATGCGGACGGCTTGGCCTGTTTCTGTTTCGAGATTACCCGTTCCCGTCACCGTGGTGGCGAGCGTGCCGATAGTCGCCTCGGCGGACGCCACGCTGCCCTGCGCACGGGCTTCGCCTCCATCGCCGGGGAGCAGGATGATGAGGGCCAGAGCTACGAGCAGTACGCCTGCGCCGATAAGGAGCGGTAGGCGGCGTTTTTTTATGTTGTGTCGCATGGGGATTCCTCCTGATTGGTTTGCCTAATTTTTTATTATACATGATTTTGCTGTGAGATGGGTGAAGTTTTTGTGAAGTTTTTGATTTTTTGTTGCGGGGGATAGGGATGGCCGTCCTTGCCCTTAGGCCGCTTCGCTTGCGAGGGAGGGGCTATACTATAAAGGGGTGTTGCATAAAACACCTACTACAACAAGGCGCAAACGGCTCATCCGCAACGGTTTCATCGGTTTCGCAGAGGGGCAGGTGATACTCAAAAAGACGACGTGACCTCGCCCGTGCGGGCAACAAAGGCCAATAAAGCGGGGAACGGCGTTCGTCTCGGAAAGGTTCCCGCCGTTCCCACAAAGCAACACCCGAAAGTGCCACAAGAGGATTCTATCATATCCGATTTAGCCTTGGGAGATGGAACACTAGAACAGCGTGGGGGTACGCATTGCGTACCCCCATTCCCAAAGTGGACTTCTGGCTTGAGTTGTGATATACTTCTGTGTAGTAATCTTCGTTACGTTGTCAGCAGACGGCGGGGCGATTATGCCGAATTTATAATAGGGAGGTGAGCCTATGAAAAAATGGATTGTTGGAATAATTATTGCACTTTTGTTTATTAGCTTTGTTTTTCTAAGTGTTTACCTAGATTTAGATGAAGATAGTCTTTACGTTCTTTCGGCAGCAGTCGTGTTTCTGGGGCTCATCATTTTTGGCGTTCGCTCTTTTTTCAAAAACAGGGCAATACGCACCTATAATCAAACAGTAATTCCTGAAAACGTAGGGGCAGAATCTTATATTGATAAGAGAACCAATGCAGTACACCTACGTTCATATGACTACGACACAAAAGGTGGATGTGAATGGGTTGTAACTCTCCGCACAATAACAATCAACCACAATAATAACAACACCAGTCAAACCATTTCTTTTTCGGCTATTCATGAAATTTACTTAAACCCCACGGAACCAATAGGACAATTATCAATTTCAGTTCTTAGCACGCAAAGCCATATGGTTGCGGACAATATCTTTGAAGATCGTATTGTAGAAGTAACCAAAGGCAAAATCTTTTTCTTTTCCAAAGACATTCGTATCGCACAAACAATTCAGACTCGCTTCGCTAAATAACCATACATAATAAGCATTTCTAAACTCGATACAAGGAAAATCCCCATTGCGTGATGGGCAAAACTAGCTACGACACAGAGCAAAATCAAGCTCTGTGTCGTTTTTTTATGTTACACCCCTTGACAACATGAGGCCGAGGCTTCGCTGTTTTGTGTGTTGGCATAGATTTGAAACGGCGGGCGGCCAATGGCCGCCCCTACACAGTAGCACCTCACCCCCAACCCCCATACAATATACTATCCCAATGTAAAGGAGTATCTTTCTACATATGCACGAACATCATCACTCCATGGAGCATCATCACAATCATCCCATGGAACATCATCATCGACACCATCACCCGTCGCATCGGCATCATGCGGATTTGCATATTTTGCTCATACCCCACATCGAGCGTGCGCATATGGCGCACGGCGACATCGGGCGCATGAGCCATGACCAACTGCATGTGCTGGCGAACCGGGTTATGCACGACAGCGGCGTGCTGCATCAGATGCCGCAGGGACACACCGAGGACACCATGCGGGACATGGTAAAAATCCTGCTCATTTCCTCCGCCGGAGACGATATGGCCGCAGTAGAGGCCATGGCACCGCTTGCGCCTCTGGCTCTGGGGTTGGGACTTGGCCCGTGGGGCTGGGGCTGGCCCTATTGGGGTTGGGGCGGCCCGTGGTTCGGGCCGCGGCGGCGCGGGTTTCGGGGCGGCTACGGCGGACGCGGTCATCACGGCGGACATCGGGGCGGTCACGGCGGCAGGCGGTAGGGCTGCTCCCTCCGGCCCTGCGGGCCACCTCCCTCGTAAACGAGGGAGGCTTTGTCCCCTGCCCTTAGGCCCCCTCGTTTACGAGGGGGCTGTCGCCGCAGGCGACCGGGGGAGCTGCCCTTGACCTTCGCAGGGCGCGACGCCCTCGATGCGCCGTGTGCAATTGCGCTGCGTGATAAACAGCGCACCGAGGGCGTCGCGCCCTACATCGCTATCCTTGTACCCAAAACACGGGCGGCCAATGGCCGCCCCTACTTGCGTCAATGCACAAAATTTGGTATGATGGTTGGACAGCAATTGGGGGAGACGGATATCTATGGCTAAGAAGCTCAAACTCTACGGATTCAACAACTTAACCAAAGCACTCAGCTTCAATATCTACGACGTGTGCTACGCCAAAACCAAACAGGAACAGCGGGAGTACATCGCTTACATCGACGAGCAGTACAACGCCGAGCGTTTAACGGGCATTTTGTCGCAGGTGGTGGATATGATCGGCGCACGGGTACTCAGCATCTCCAGTCAGGACTATGAGCCGCAGGGGGCGAGTGTGACCATGCTTATCTCCGGCCCCGGCCCCTCTCCCCTGTCCGATTTGCGGGGGGATGCTACGGTTGCGCACTTGGACAAGAGCCATGTCACCGTACACACCTACCCGGAACACCACCCGGAGAACTCAATTGCCACCTTTCGTGTGGACATTGATGTCTCCACCTGCGGTGAAATCTCGCCGCTGAACACATTGGACATGCTTATCGGCAGTTTTGATTCGGATATTATCACCATGGACTACCGTGTCCGCGGGTTTACCCGTGACGTGGACGGGAAAAAACTTTTCATCGACCACAAAATGGACTCCATCCAAGATTATATCGCAGAAGAGACTTTGGCGAAGTATGAATCGGTGGATATGAACTTGGAGGAGTACAATCTCTTCCACACCAAGATGCTGATTCGGGAGATCGATTTGCAGAATTATCTGTTTAATTCGGACGCGTTTGTGCTATCGTCCGATTTGCAGCGGTCGGTTGTGGAAAACCTGCGGCGGGAGATGGTGGAGATTTATAGCGGGAGAAATATTTTTTAACCCCATTTTCGTAGGGTGCGACGCCCCCGGCGCACCGCATCCTCCCTGTTACGCAATGCACGGTGCGATGAGGACATCGCACCCTACAACAGCCCTGTGTAGGGGCGACCGACCCGGTCGCCCGAGCCATGTTGCGAATTTTGATACGACGGGCGACCGGGTCGGTCGCCCCTACAAGGCGGTGAATCGTTTGTTAGACCAAACCAAAGCCCCAATCTATGACGCACTTGAGCGATTCCGCAAATTGCGGGTCGTTCCGTTTGACGTGCCCGGACATAAGCGCGGACGGGGGAACCCCGAACTGCGGAACTTCTTGGGCGAGCGTTGCGTCGGCATCGACGTGAGTGCGATGAAGCCTTTGGACAACCTGTGTCACCCCATTTCCGTCATCCGAGAGGCGGAAGAACTTGCCGCCGAGGCATTCGGGTCGCATCAGGCGTTTTTTATGGTGGGCGGGACGACGAGCAGTGTCCAAGCGATGGTGCTGACGGCCTGCAAGCGGGGAGATAAGATTATCTTGCCCCGGAATGTACACCGGAGCGTGCAAAACGCGCTGGTACTCTGCGGGGCGGAAGCGGTGTACGTGAACCCCGACGTTGACCGAACGCTGGGCATCTCTTTGGGGATGCCTTTGGAACAAGTGCGGCGGGCGATTGCCTTGCACCCGGACGCAAAGGCGATTTTGGTCAACAATCCGACCTATTACGGTATCTGCTCCGACCTGCGGCGCATCGTAGAGCTTGCCCATGCACACGGAATGCTCGTTTTGGCGGACGAGGCGCACGGAACGCACCTTTATTTCGGCGACGACCTCCCCGTATCCGCTATGGCGGCGGGGGCGGACATGGCCTCGGTGAGTATGCACAAATCGGGCGGGAGTTTGACGCAGAGTTCGTTCTTGCTCACGGCCAACACGGTTTCTACCGGGTATGTGCGGCAGATTATCAACCTGACGCAGACGACCAGCCCGTCCTACCTGCTGATGGGCAGCCTTGATATCTCTCGGCGCAATCTGGCTCTGCGGGGCAAGGAAGTTTTTGCCAAGGTGCTGAATCTGGCACAGTATGCGCGGGGCGAGATTGCCGCTATGGACGGCTATCGGGCCTACGGCAAGGAACTCATCAACGGCGACAGCGTGTTTGATTTTGACCTGACCAAGCTCTCTGTGAACACGCTCGGTATCGGGCTTGCGGGGATAGAGGTCTATGATATTCTGCGGGACGAGTACGATATTCAAATCGAGTTCGGCGACCTCGGGAACATTTTGGCCTACCTCTCCATCGGCGACAGGCTGCAAGATTTGGAACGGTTGGTGGGCGCACTCGCCGAGATTCGCCGCCGCTACGGACGTCCCGGCACGGGGCTTTTGGCGCAGGAGTACATCGAGCCGGAGGTCGTCATGAGCCTGCAAGATGCGTTCTACGCCGAGAAAGAGCCCTTGCCGCTCGCGGCGACGCTTGGGCGTGTGTCTTCTGAGTTTGTGATGTGTTATCCGCCCGGCATTCCCATCCTCGCGCCCGGCGAGCGGGTGACGGAGGCGGTGCTTGCGTATATTGCGTATGCGCGGGAGAAGGGGTGTTCGATGACAGGGCCGGAGGATGCGGGGATTTTGACGCTGAATGTGTTGAAATAGTGGATAGTGGAAAGTTAAGGGCGAGGGAGGACGCTTATGAAGAGGATATTAAAGGTTCTTCTCTGTATCATTTGTGCCGGACTTGTCGGAGGCATATTGGTATCGGTTTTGGGGGGACACAATATAGATTTTTTTATATACTGGGGCAGGCTCTTCTTAATACTCATTGTTTCGCTTGTTTTCTATCAACTCCACCTCATTCTGCATGAGGTCGGGCATGTGGTTGCGGGGAAACTCAGTGGATACAACTTTGTTTCGTTTCGTGTTTATAACATCAAGTTGGCAAGAGAGAACGGAAAGTTGGTACGCAAAAAATATAATGTTGTAGGCACAGCCGGACAAGCCCTGATGTCGCCGCCGGAGGTAGAAAATGGGAAAGTCCCAATGGCTTTTTATAACCTCGGCGGGGTTTTGGCGAATTTTTTGTTTAGCGGTCTTTGTTTTTGGTTCTACTTGCTTCTTCCCGACCCTTGGTCCATCATATTTCTCGCCTCGGCCATTGGGGGGGTGTTCATGGGCCTTGCAAATATTATTCCGCTCAAGATCAAAGGTGTCCCAAATGACGGGTATAACCTTTTCCTCCTTAGCCGCAAGCAAAATGCGGATGTGCGCCATGCTTTTTGGGTACAGCTCAAAGCCAATGCGCTACAGACAAGCGGTGTACGCGCCCGTGACTTCCCGCCTGCATGGTTCGAGTGGGTGACGCCCGATACGGTCAACGACCCGATTATTGCCGCTGTTGCTATGCTGCACTATGCGTATCTGCTCGACAGGTTGGAACTGACCGAGGCGCGAGAACTTGCACAAACGACGCTTGACACGGTGAACAAAATGGGCTCTATCCACAAAAACGAATTTCGTTGCGAGCTGCTCTTCCACGAACTCATAGGCGAATGCCGTCAAGACGAAATCAAGCGCATCTACACCACCGAATTGCAAGCCTACGTCAAAGCCACAGCTATCTACGCATCACGACAGCGGCTTTTGTATGCGTATGCACGACTGTTCCTGCGGGATGCCGCTAAGGCGGATGCGCATTTGGTCCTGTTCCACAGGGCCTGCGAGAAATCCGCCAGCCTCGGTGAGATTCCGGGCGAGCAGGAATTGATTGCGGTGGTTGATGGGGTTGTGGAACAGCGGGAAGCCGTCACTCTGTAGGGGGCGGCGTCCCCGACGCCCCGCATCACACATACGCAATACCACGGGGTGTCGGGGACGCCGCCCCCTACAAGTCACGAAAGGAGCACGCCCCATGGAACTTTGGTTCTCCGAAGCACATTCCAAGCACGTCAAGTTCTCCATCCGGGTAGAGCGGCAGCTCTTTTCGGCGCAGAGCGAGTTTCAACGTATCGACGTGTTTGAATCAAAAGAGTTCGGCCGTTTTCTCACGCTCGACGGGTACATGATGCTCACCGAACGGGATGAATTTATCTATCACGAGATGATTACCCATGTCCCATTGGCCGTACATCCCGCACCGCACAACATCTTGGTCGTCGGCGCGGGAGACGGGGGCGTGATTCGGGAGTTGACCCGCTACCCGCATATCAGGCACATTGACCTTGTGGAGATTGACCCCATGGTGGTGGAAGTTTCACGGAAGTTTTTGCCCAAGACGGCCTGTAGTCTGGACGACCCGCGGGTAAGCATCCATTACGCCGACGGTCTGCGGCATGTGCGGCGGTGTGAGAATCAATATGACCTCATCATCGTAGACTCTACCGACCCATTCGGGCCGGGCGAGGACTTGTTCACACGGGAGTTCTACGGCAGCTGCTATAAGGCACTCAAAGAGGACGGCATCATGGTCAATCAGGACGAAAGCCCGTTCTATGAACAGGACGCCATGGCCATGCAGCGGGCGCACAAGCGGATTGTGGAGAGTTTCCCCATCAGTCGGGTGTATCAGGCGCATATCCCGACCTATCCGTCCGGGCACTGGCTGTTTGGGTTTGCGTCCAAGCGGTATCACCCGGTGCGGGATTTGGATGTAAAGCGGTGGGAGGCACTCGGGCTGAAAACAAAGTATTACACGCCGAGATTACACGTCGGGGCATTCCTGCTCCCGGCGTATGTGGAGGAGCTTTTGCGTGAAGTTGAATAAAAATATCGAGACCTTTCTCGGCTGTGACGCCGAATATGAAGACGCCGCGACCGTGCTCTTCGGCGCACCGTTCGATTCCACCACCAGCTTCCGTCCCGGCGCACGATTCGGCAGCCGGGCAATGCGGCAAGAATCGTATGGACTGGAGACCTATAGCCCCTACCAAGAAAAAGACTTGACCGACTACGCCGTGTTCGACAGCGGGGATTTGGAATTACCGTTTGGCTCTACCGAGCGGACGCTGGAGCTGATTCGAGAGAGAACGGCGGCGATTCTGGCAGACGGCAAGCGGCCCTTTATGCTGGGCGGTGAACATCTCGTCACACTAGGTGCCGTCCAAGCCGTGGCCGAAAAGCACCCCGACTTGCACATCATCCACTTCGACGCCCATGCCGATTTGCGGGACGAATATCTGGGCGTAACGCTCAGCCATGCGTCTGTGATTCGGCGGTGTTGGGATATCTTGGGCAGCAACCGCATCGCCCAATTCGGCATCCGCTCCGGCGACCGCGCGGAGTTTCGGTGGGGCGAGGGGCATGTGCATACGCAACTGTTCAACTTCACCGGGTTGGGGCATGTGTTGGACACGCTGCGGGAGAAGCCCGTCTACTTCACCATCGACCTAGACGTACTAGACCCGTCCTGCTTCCCCGGCACGGGAACGCCCGAAGCGGGCGGCGTGACATTCCTCGAACTCTTAGACGCCATCTTCCTCGTACTCGGGCAGGCGAATGTGGTGGCCTGTGACGTCGTGGAACTTGCACCGACGCTCGATGCGAGCGGGGTTTCGACGGCGACGGCGTGTAAGGTCGTCAGGGAAATGCTTTTAGCAATTAATAATTAAAGACAAAAAATTCTGCGTTATTAATTCTGCATCAAAAAAACGGAGGTTTTTATTATGGGAAAAGTCCTAATCATTGGCGCAGGGGGCGTGGCCGGCGTGGCCATCCACAAATGCGCTCAAAACAGCGAAGTATTCAGCGAGATTTGCATCGCAAGTCGGACGATAGCGAAGTGTGACGCGCTCAAGGCGCAGTTGGAGGGTAAGACTGCGGCGAAGATTACCACGGCACAAGAAGACGCGGGCGATGTGGCAGCTTTGACTGCGCTTATTGAGCGGGAACGGCCTGACGTAGTGCTCAACCTCGCCCTCCCCTATCATGATTTGCCCATCATGGACGCCTGTTTGGCAACCAAAACGCATTATGTGGACACGGCCAATTATGAGCCGGAGGATACCGCAAAGTTTGAGTACAGTTGGCAATGGGCCTATCGGGAGCGGTATGCCAAAGCGGGGATTACCGCTCTGCTCGGTTCCGGGTTTGATCCGGGCGTGACGGGTGTGTTCTCGGCTTACGCGCTCAAGCATTATTTTGATGAGATTCACTACATCGACATCCTCGACTGCAACGGGGGCGACCACGGGTATCCGTTTGCGACGAATTTCAATCCCGAAATCAACATTCGTGAAGTCTCGGCCAAGGGACGGTACTGGGAGGACGGGCAGTGGATTGAGACGGAACCGATGGAGATTAAGCGCAGTTACAACTTCGACCAAGTAGGCGAGAAAGATATGTATCTGCTCTACCACGAGGAATTGGAAAGCTTGGCACAAAATATCCCAGGCCTCAAACGCATTCGCTTTTTTATGACTTTCGGCGAGAGCTATCTGCGGCATTTGAAGTGTCTTGAAAACGTCGGCATGACGAGTATTGAGCCGATTTTGTTTGAGGGCAAGGAGATTATCCCGCTCCAGTTCCTCAAAGCCGTCCTCCCCGACCCGGCCTCACTCGGCCCGCGGACGAAAGGCAAAACGAACATCGGCTGTATCTTCCAAGGCGTGAAAGACGGCGCGGCGAAGTCGCTGTATATTTACAATGTCTGCGACCACGAGGCGTGCTATCGGGAGGTCGCCAGTCAGGCGGTGAGCTACACCACGGGCGTTCCAGCGATGATTGGGACTGCGCTTGTCATGCAGGGTCTGTGGCAGAAGCCCGGCGTATTCAATGTGGAAGAGTTCGACCCCGACCCGTTTATGGAGGCCTTGAACAAGTGGGGCTTGCCGTGGCAGGTTGAGGAGAATCCGGTTTTAGTGGATTAAGGGGCATATAGGGACGGCATCCTGCCGCCCGCACGTTTCAAATTTACGCCAACACACCAAAGCCGCGAAAGCCTCCCTCGCGAGGGAGGCGGCCACCGCGAAGCGGTGGACGGAGGGCGTCTGCGCATGACTCCCTCGGTCAGCTGCGCTGATAACTGACGCCCCAAGAGCGCAAGGCGAAGCCGTAGTGCGATTGGTTGGCGGAAGGAATGCCTACGGTGCAGCCCCCTCGCAAGCGAAGGGGCCTAAGGGCAGGGGTGGCCACATGGGGCCGCCCCTACAAGGTCACAAATGTACTATACACAGCCCTTAACTTTCTACTTTCCACTACCCACCCCCACAAAGGAAATCTTATGAAGCGTAACACCCTCCCCACCCCTTGCTACATCATCAGCGAGGCAAAAATCGAAGAAAGCTGCCGCATCCTGCGGGGCGTAACGGAGCGCACGGGATGTAAGATTCTGCTTGCGCAAAAGGCGTTTTCGATGTATACGCTGTATCCGCTGATTGGACAATACCTCAGCGGGGCGGCATCTTCAGGCTTGTACGAGGCACGGTTGGCGCGGGAGCATTTTCCCGGGGAGAGCCATGTGTTTTCTGCGGCGTTTCGGCCGGATGACTTCCCGGAGATTCTCAATTACAGCGACAAACTCATCTTCAACTCCCTCGCCCAACTCCGCCGTTACGGGCCGCAGGCGAGGGCGGCGGGGGTGAGCGTTGGCTTGCGTATCAACCCGGAGCATTCGACGCAGGACGGGTCGGGCATCTATGACCCCTGCGCGCCGGGGTCACGTCTCGGCGTGACCTTAGAGCAGTTCGACCCGGACTGTCTGCATCTCTTGGACGGGCTGCATTTTCACACGCTCTGTGAACAGGATGCGGCTCCGCTCGTCGAGACGGTGGCGGCATTTGAGGCCAAGTTCGGCTGGTGGCTGACCGATCTCAAGTGGCTCAACTTCGGCGGCGGACACCATATCACACGGCCGGGGTACGATATCGCCGCATTGGAGGCTTGCATCCGGCGTGTGCAGGAGACGTATCACGTGGAGGTCTATCTCGAACCGGGAGAGGCGATTGCGCTCAACGCCGGGTGGCTGGAGACTTCCGTGCTGGACATCGTGCATAACAATGGTGTTGACATCGCCATCTTGGACGCGTCCGCCGCCTGTCATATGCCGGATGTGCTGGAGATGCCGTATCGTCCGCCGTTGGCGGGCAGCGGTTTGGCGGGTGAGCGGGCGCACACTTATCGTCTCGCCGGGCCGACTTGTCTCGCGGGGGATGTAATTGGGGATTACTCCTTTGATGCTCCGCTGAACGTAGGCGACAGGCTGGCGTTCGGGGATATGGCGATTTATACGATGGTGAAGAACAATACGTTTAACGGGATGCCTTTGCCCTCGATTTTGATTGAGGACAGCGACGGGGTGTGCCGGGTGGTGCGGGTGTTTGGGTATGCGGATTTTAAGGGGCGGTTGTGATTTTTTGTGTGTTGTGAAATAGTGGCATATGCACTTCAAGCCGCGAAGCCTCCTTTTCCAAAGGAGGTGGCAGGCGTAAGCCTGACGGAGGATTTATTGCCTCTACCGCCACCATTCAAATAGTGAATCCTCAGTCAGCTTCGCTGACAGCTCCTTTGCACCACAGGCACCCCTTCCGCCAAGCCAATCGCTTCGCTCTTGGGGCGTCAGTTGGAAAAGGAGCCTTTGCATCTTGAGTGCATGTGCCGCAGAGAAGCAGATATACCATTAGAGACGACGGACGACCGAGGACGGCCACCCCTACGGTTGACAATCCAATCTATATTCTGTAAAATAAACCCCATTATGCGCCCGTAGCTCAGCAGGATAGAGCATTCGCCTCCTAAGCGAAGGGTCGGACGTTCGAATCGTCTCGGGCGTGCCAAGTGCCGCAAACCTATCGGTTTGCGGCACTTTTTCACATATAATTCCCCGCTCTCATAAACTGGACTATACTAGCTCCAAATAAAAACATCGCCAAGATATTTTTATAGAAAATTAGTCTTACAAATTTTTATGAAAGCGAGACACTTACCATGCTCCCATACCCCGGAACGCTGATCAGACGCGGCTCAACAGGGCCGAACGTTCGTATAATCCAAGACTATCTCAACATCCTCGGAGCCGCCCCGCGCCTCGCGGCGGACGGTATCTTCGGGCCGCTGACAGAGGCGGCCGTTATCGCATTCCAGCGGCGATTTTCACTTGCGCCGGACGGCATCGTCGGGCCGATTACCTGGGCGGAACTCATGCGGCGGCACGCGGCCGCAACGGCTCCGCAAACCCCGAGCGGGGTGTTCAACTACACCGTTGTCGCAGGCGATACGCTGTGGCAGCTTGCAGGACGGTTCGGCACAACGGTAGACGCGATTCGCGCACAGAACAATTTGACAGGTGACCTCATACATACCGGTCAGGTACTGCGCATCCCCGGCGGTACCGCGCCACCGACAGTACCGCCTACACCGCCTGCGCCGCCCGTTTCTTCACGGGTCATCGTGTTGGACGCGGGCCATGGCGGGAGTGACCCCGGCTCGGTCTCCGGGACACGGCAGGAAAAGAACGATAACTTACGCCTTGCCCTCGCCGTGCGGGATATTTTGCAGGGGCAGGGCCAGCGTGTGGTGATGACACGGAGCACGGATGTATTCGTCACACTCGCCCAGCGAAGTGCAATTTCAAATCAAAGCAACGCCGACCTGTTCGTCTCCATCCACAGAAACGCAAGCACAAACGCCGCGGCGAACGGGGTAGAGAATTACGTCCACACGAGCGCATCTGACACGGAGATTTTGTATGCCTTCAACGTGCTGGATGAGATCGTGGGGGCGGGTGTGCAGAACAATCGGGGTGTGATTCGGGCGAACTTTGCCGTTTTGCGAGAGACACGTGCGCCGGCGATGCTGTTGGAGATGGGCTATATCACCAATGCAAGGGACAATCAGCTTTTCGACACACACTTTACGGACTATGCGGCGGCGATTGCACGGGGGATTATCGCCTCGCTGACGGGGCCGTCTTTGCCTCCGCCCTCAATTACCTTCTATACCGTCGTGCGGGGCGATACGCTGTCGGGGATTGCACAACGGTTCGGGACGACCGTGGCGGCGATTACTGCGCTGAACGGACTTACAACAAATAGTATAATCATCAATCAGGTGCTGAAAATCCCACGATAAAGCGCGTCCATGTGGTACAATACTCCCATAGAAAAAAGCGAATTATTACGCTATAGAGGGAGGACACCACATGAAATTCATCGAAACAGCGGGACTGCCTATCAAATCTTGGTGCAATGACCCCGAAGCCGGAGCCGTCGAACAGGCGAAGAACATCGCCGCCCTTCCCTTTGCGCACCATCATATCGCGCTGATGCCTGACACGCATCAGGGCTACGGAATGCCAATCGGCGGAGTGCTGGCTACGGCGAATACCATCATCCCCAATGCCGTCGGCGTGGATATCGGCTGCGGGATGTTGGCCTGCCGGACGAACTTGCGGGATATCACGCAGGATGAAATCAAGAAAATCATGGGACTGGTGCGGGGCGATATCCCCGTGGGCTTCAAGCACCGCACTACGCCCCTGGAACTCTCCGCCCCGCCGAGTAATGCGCCGATTGCGCGAGCGGAGTACGAAAGTGCGCGGCATCAGGTCGGCACTTTGGGCGGGGGGAATCATTTTATCGAGATTCAGCGCGGGAGTGACGGGCATATCTGGTTCATGATTCACTCCGGCAGCCGAAACATCGGCAAGAAGGTATGCGACCACTACAACGCCCTCGCCAAAGCTTTAAACGCCCGTATGAAATCGGCCGTGCCCAAACAATGGGACCTCGCTTTTCTGCCTGTCGATACGGAGGAGGGACAGCAGTATATTGCGGAGATGCAATACTGTCAGGCCTTTGCACAGCAGAATCGGGCCGTCATGGCCGAGGCGATTTGCCGTGCCTTTGCACAGGTGTGTCGGGATTATATTGCCGATGTGGATGCGCCTGTCTACAACGTCCACCACAACTATGCCCGACCGGAGCACCACTTCGGGAAAGATGTGTGGGTGCACCGCAAGGGCGCGACCTCTGCCGCTAAGGGCGAGGCGGGTATCATCCCCGGTTCGCAGGGGACGAAGTCCTATATTGTCACGGGGCTTGGGAATTCGGAGTCTTTCTGCTCTTGCAGTCACGGCGCGGGACGGCGCATGGGACGCAAGGAGGCACAGCGGACATTATCGCTGGAAGCGGAATTGAGGCGCATGAACGATTTGGGGATTGTCCACGGCATCCGCAGTGCGCGGGACTTGGACGAGGCCGCCGGGGCGTATAAGGATATTGATATCGTGATGGACGAGCAGAAGGACCTTGTCTCCATTGCGGTGGAGCTTACGCCGCTGGGGGTGATTAAGGCGTAAATGTACAGCCATCGCAACGGGGCGGGCGAAGGCGGTTTTCCTGCGGCAAATGCACATAAGCCGCAAAGGCTCCTCTTCCAAAGGAGCTGTCGGCGCAGCCGACTGAGGATTCATGTTTGTGATGTCGGCGGTAGAGGCAACAAATCCTCCGTCAGGCTTCGCCTGCCACCTCCTTTGGAAAAGGAGGCTTCGCGGCTTGCAATGTATCTGCGGGGCGTCGAGGACGCCGCCCCCTACATAACCCCCTGCGGACAAGCTCGTTTGACAAAACGCTTGAAAAATGAGATAATATCATGTGAATTTTACGATAAGGAGAGGTGATCGGATGGCATGGCATGAGAGGTCCTTGCAGGAGATTTTAGAGGAGCTGGGCACAGACCCGAAGCAGGGTTTGAGCGGGCAGGAGGTCTCCGCACGACAGGGAAAATACGGACTGAATGAGTTCGAGGAAGAGAAGAAAGATACGCTCTTCCAAAAGATTTTACACCATTTGTCGGAGATTCCGACTATCGTTTTGATGATTGCCGCGGTCATTGCGACGATTGCGGCGGTTTTGAACGCGCAGACTTACGGCGGCGTAGTGTTCTCCGACGTGGCAAAGGTGATTGTCATCCTCTCCATCGTTGTCATTAACGTAGTGCTGGGCCTGTATCAGGAGAGCAAGTCGGAGAAGGCGCTCGAAGCCCTCAAAAAGATGAACTCCTTCAAGACCACGGTCATCCGAAACGGTGTGAAGCAGGTGATTGAGGCCAATCAGCTCGTGCCGGGTGATTTGGTCGAGTTGGCCGCCGGAGATGTGACCACGGCGGACGCCCGCATCATTGAGGCCAGCAGCTTGCAGACGGACGAGGCCGCCCTCACGGGCGAGAGCGAACCCGTGCAAAAAGACCCCAATGCAGTAATTGTAGACGACGCGCCTTTGGGCGACAGGCTCAACATGGTGTATTCCGGCTGTCTGGTGACGGCGGGGCGGGCTACGGCTATCGTCGTCGCCACGGCGATGGAGACCGAGATGGGCAAAATCGCCAAGATGCTCAACAACACCAAGAAATTGATGACCCCGCTCCAACTCAAACTGCGGCAGCTCGCCAAGCGCATCTCTGTGGTCGCACTCCTCAGCGGTATCGCCATGTTCTTGGTCGGCCTCTTGGTCTGGGGCAACGAGGCCATTGACATGCTGCTCCTCGCCGTTGCGCTCGGTGTGGCGGCGGTACCGGAGACTTTGCCGATTATCGTAACGATGATACTCTCTTTCGGCGTGTTCAACATGGTGCAGAAGAATACTATCATCCGCAAAATCCCCGCCGTGGAGACGGTGGGTAACACCTCCGTCATCTGCTCCGACAAAACGGGGACATTGACACAGAACAAGATGAAAATCCAACAGCTCTGGTATGTCGGCAAAGGCCCCGTGGCCGCGAATGAAGAGTTCTGCGAGGATGAAACCTACCTGCTGGAGCTTCTGGCCTCTTGCAGTAACGCCACCATCGAAGTCCACGGGGACGAGGATGAGCATGTCGTGGGTGACCCGACGGAGATTGCCATTATTCGTTTGCTCCACGAAAAAGGGCTGACCCGTGTCGATGCCGAGCGGCAGTATCCCCGTGTCCACGAGATTCCCTTCGACTCTGACCGCAAGCGCATGACCACCGTACACCACAACGGGCCGACGGATGAGTACATCGTCGTGACCAAGGGCGCGTTTGACCGCCTGCCCGTCGAGTGGGACCCCGTGCTGCTCAAACAGGCCACGGAGGTACATGATTCCTTCGCCGACCGTGCCCTGCGTGTCATTGCGCTGGGTGTCAAAATCTACGACCACATGCCCAAAGACCTGAGCGAAGAGGCACTCGAGAAAGACCTCACTTTCCTCGGCATGGTGGGCATGATAGACCCGCCGCGGCCCGAGAGCTGTGAGGCCGTCGCCCGCGCCAAAGAAGCGGGCATCAAGACTGTCATGATCACCGGTGACCATATCGGCACGGCGAAGGCCATCGCCAAGGAAATCGGCATCATGGAAGAGGGCGACGCGGCTATCACGGGCGCGGAACTCGCGCTGATGAATGACGAGCAGCTCCACGAGCGGGTGCGGAATATCTCCGTCTACGCCCGTGTGAGCCCCGAGGATAAAATCCGCATCGTGCAGGCTTGGCTGGCGCATGGGGAAGTCATCGCCATGACGGGCGACGGCGTGAACGACGCCCCCGCCCTCAAAGCCGCCGACGTGGGGCTTGCGATGGGCATCACCGGCACGGAAGTCTCCAAGAACGCGGCCGATATGGTCATCACGGACGACAATTTTGCAACCATCATCGACGCCATCTCCGAGGGCCGGACATCCTTTGACAATATCCGCAAGACGATACAGTTCCTCTTGGGCGTGAACTTTGCCGAGATTTTTGTCCTGCTCTTCGGTATGCTGGTCATCGGCGTGTCGCCGATTACAGCCTTGCAAATTCTCATTATCAACGTGGTGTATGACGGCATCCCCGGCTTCTTCTTAGCCTTTGAACAGCCGGAACCGGGCGTGATGAAGCGTAAGCCAATCCGCAAGGGCAGCAGCGTGTTTGCGGGGCGTGTCGGTTTCTTTATCGCCGCCCGTGCGATGATTTTCGCAACGCTCACCATGACCGCCTTTTTCATCGGTGCCTACCTGCTCCCGCATACGGCCGGATTTGAAATGTGGGACGGCACTTGGGCCGGTTTGCAATACGGTGACTTCGCCGTGGGTATCACCATGGCCTTTATGGTACTCAGCTGGGCGTCTACTATCGATATTTTCAACACACGGACACAGCTCTCGATTTTCAAGGCCGGGTTTACGTCGAACAAGGGCGTGTTCTTCAGCGTACTCGGTGCGCTGGCCTTCTCGGTTGTCGTTGCCCTGTGGGAGCCGCTGGCGCAAATCTTCGATGTCGTCCCCGTGAGCGGGCGGCACTGGCTGATTATGGCGGGGCTTGCGTCCTTGCAGCTCGTAGCCGTTGAGATGATTAAGCTTGTGCTTCGGCGGCGGGATCGGAAGAAAGAAGCGTAGAGTGACAAGAAAAAGCCCGGTGAAACGATTGCGTTTCACCGGGCTTTTTGTCGCTTTTATAGTCGATTAACTTTAAAACAGTCTACAGATTTGCGAGGCTGCTTTACGCAGTTCAAGGATGACGACGCGGGCGGGCTTTTGCCCGGCAAGGAGGAAGACGCAGAAATGCGTAAAGCAGCCCGCAAAGATGGGGGCGGTTTTAAAGTTTATCGGCTATATATGTCGGGTGCAGCAAAATGGTTCGGTTCCGCTGCACGAATAAATTCGAGTTGCTGCAATTGTTGTATCACATGCAAAACATTCACTTTGCAGTTTTGGTCTAATCGTATCAACATGATACGTCTGTACTCCAGCCAATTCACCATTGTTTCTTGCCATCTGCCGTCTTGAATCAGTTCCCACTCTCTATCGGAAAGTCTTGATAGGTCCCTAACATATGAAGCACCGGCAATGTTGCCGAAGTCATCGAGTGTCCAATCTCTGTTGTCCCGCTGGCTTACGCAACGGGTTAAGACAACGATCACGGCATTATCTTCAAAGTCATCATCAAGAGAGGGTGTCCGAAAAAATCGCTCATCCCCGCAACCGGGGCATATCGGCGGCGGTGTGACTGTGAGTGTGATTGGGTTAGACCAGACTTCTATTCGCTGGTGATTATCCTGACCCACATTTAAATGGAAGTTAGCACTAAATCTCAGTTCATGCGTGCCCGGTGCTAAAGTGCTTCCAATAGATCTGTTTTCGATAATTACACTATCTGCCTCAAACAATCTTGATTGGGGTGCCGGAAGCTCTGTCAATACAGGACACCCGCAGTCGCCGGGACAGCCCTCATAACCACAACCAAATGGATTCCAGTTTGGAATATGCGCCCCAAACAAGAAAATATAGGTTATTTCATGGTCTTCCCCGCTATTGTTTTCCAGTTCAACATGCACCGTGAAATTCTCACCTTGCGGCAGGGTCGTCTCTTCCACTAAAATTGTCAGCACAAAAGGTTCACGCAATCTTTCAATTTCTCTGACAAATCGCACCGCAAGCGCGGCGGCTTCCGCACGGATTGTTGTGCCGTGGGGGGTGACGCGCCCGTCGGGGTTGCCTCGGACTATCCCGGCGGCGGTGACCCATAGGGCTGCATCCCTTGCCCAATGGCAGATTGTGTCGTGGTCGGTGAAGATTCGCCCGTCATCCGATGTGACGGCAGTATCGACACCCATCCAGCGTGCAAGCCGTTCCAACAGGACAAAGAACTCTTGGCGGGTGATGGTCTCTCCGGGGGCGAACAGATTATTGCCTCGACCCAAGATAATGCCCTGCTCCGCCGCCCAAGCGACGGGGGCCGCGTACCACGCGCCGGGAGCGACATCGGAGAACTGCACCGCACGCTCAGGCATCGGCGAATCTACTACGCGCCAGAGCACAGTCGCCGCCTCGGCGCGGGTGAAGCGTCCGTAGGGGTTGAATGTGCTGTCGGGGTTGCCCCGCACAAGTTCTCTTGCGTGGGCTTGTTGGACGTAGGAGTGCGCCCAGTGGGTGCCGAGGACGTCGGGGAAAGCGGACAGCATCGGGTCTGCGCCGAGTGCGGGGACATCCGCGTGACGTTGCCGAACCCAAGTATCCGCCATCGTCGTGCCGTCAAAGCGGGTTGACAACTCGTCGGAAGTCAAAGCAAAGCTCCCCTGCGGGTTCTCCGGCGTGCCGTCGCCTGCGTTTTGCCAACGGCCTGTGTAGACCTCGCACTCGGACACGGGCGGGAGGCCTACACCGAAGCGGAAATGTTCACCGAGTGTGAGCTGACGCAGGGCGATTGCGCTGTCGAACATCCATTCCAAACCGCCCTCACCCGGCGGAACGGCACGGGTGTCGAATGCGGAGAGATCGAGGCTGGCCACATTCAGCGTCCAGCCGAAGATGCGGCTGAAGTTTGTTGTGTTGCTCGTGTCGAAATAGGTCAGGCCGTCTATGGCGGTGAGGTTCCACAGGCGGGCGAAGAGGTAGGCCAAGGATTCACCGCCGACTATGGGGCCTGTGAATGTGATGGTTCGGATGTCGTGGCGGTAGTCATGCCACGGGCTGCGGCGGGATTCGCCTTGGTCGATGAAGCCGGGGGGCACTACCAGCGTGCCGTCGGCGTAGAGCCGCCATGGTGCGCCGCCTTCGCCGATAGTGCCGGTGGCGATGGAGTTATCGGCTATCCCTACGATAATCAGCCTCGGCACGTTGGAGCTATTCCACCTCGTGCCGTCGCCGAATTGGCCTCTGTAATTATCGCCCCAAGCCCACAGGCTGCCGTTATCCCGAAGTGCTGCGGTGTGATAAAAGCCCATCACCACATTTGCCCAATCCGTATCCGTGCCGATTTGCACGGGTATATTACGGTCGGTTCTTGTGCTGTCGCCGAGTTGCCCAAAATCATTCCGACCCCAAGCCCAAAGACTACCGTCATTCCGAATGGCCATAGTGTAGCCAAAGCCTGTCGATATAGTGACCCAATTCGTATTCGTGCCGACTTGCACGGGAACGGCACTATTTTCTTGCGACCCGATACCGAGTTGCCCATTCGTGTTTATCCCCCACGCCCACAAGCTGCCGTCTTCCCGAATGGCCACGGTATGACCGTTTCCTGCCGCAGCACTTGCCCAATCCGTATCTGTGCCGACTTGTACGGGGGCGGTAAATTCGAGGATTGCGTCATCGTGGCTTAAAACCATCCCCCAAACCCAAAGACTGCCGTCCCCTCGAATCGCAACGGTGTAGCCATTGCCTGCCGAAATGCTTGCCCAATCTGTGTCCGTGCCGATTTGCGCAGGAGCGGAGCGACTAATCGTTGTCCCATCGCCAAATTGCCCCCTCCTATTATCCCCCCAAGCCCAAAGGCTACCGTCTTCCCGAATAGCTGCTGTGTGTCCGGGACCGGACGAAATGATGTCCCAATCTGCATCTGTGCCGATTTGCACAGGCGTTGTGCTACTTGCCCTCCTGCCCCAAGTCCAAAGACTTCCGTCGTCCTTTAGAGCCACAATATTTACATCCTCTGCCGAGACATAGGCCCAATCTGTGTCCGTGCCAATTTGCCGCGGCACGGCACTACCGGGCCACGGGGGGCCGGGCAGTACCCACATGCTGCCATAATGCCCCCACTGCCAAATGGTGCCGTCACTTGCGATTGCTGTGGTGTGGTGGTGACTTGCCTCTATTTGGCGAATGGGCGGCGGCGGGGCGGCCGTATGTGGCATTATCGGCTCGCCAACCGTGCAGACAGCCCCTGCCATGCCTGATATTAAGCCAAATACCATACAACACACCAAAAGCAGACAAACAATACGTCTCGTTTTCATGGCAATTCTCCTTCCAATTTCCACCGACGGTTTGCATGGGTATACTATTTTGAATATATCACGTCTTCATTTGAATTTCCAGTAGTTTTCCGCAGAATTTACAATTTTCCCGCGAAAAAAGAGCCGCCGAAGCAGCTCTTTTCTACAGGACATTTCTTCAAATATTCAACACAATACAAGACGGCCGCTCCGGCACCAGTTGCGCCGCCGTGACGGCCGCTTGGACTGCCGCCACTTCCCTGCCGTCTATAGTCTGGACATGCCAGTCGGCAGCGGCAAATTTTGCGCCGATGGCGGCTGTGTCTGCAAAAGCGATGAGATTGCCTAACCCTTGGGCGGCGGCGCGCTTGGCGGGTTCCTCGGTATATGCGCCGTCTTCGAGAATAAGATAGGTGCGTGCGCCTTTGCCGTCCGCTTGCCCGGCGGCGGCCAGAGCCGTGGCGGCAGAGAGGCTCCCGGTCGATTTAGGCGGTAACTCCGTGGGGAAGTAGCCCAGCAGGGTCAGCGCAGCGTGGAGCGCGGGCGCGGCTTGGGGGTTGCTCAGTACGAGCTTATCCCGCTCCGGCCAGTCCGGGTTTTTGGGGTCTATGCGCATGACGCTGCCGTAGAGTACGGCGAGGGTGGGGATTATGAGGTGGGCATCCGGCGCAGTCTCCTGACGGATACGAGCGGCGAAATGTTCGAGGGCGTGTATCATGAGAGCCTCCTTGGGTGTTCGGACTGCGGGCGGCCATTGGCCGCCCCTACAGTTGTTTAGGGTAGCACATTTCCGGTCGGAAAGCAAATGTTTTTGTTGTGTTTTGGAGGTGTTTTTGGTATGATGAGGATATCTTTATACTATAGGAGGGTTTGGTTATGAAAGGGACTTTGAGGCGGGTGCTTTGTTTGGTTTTGGTGGTGTGTTTGGTATTTGGGCTTGCGCCGATGGTTGGGGCGAGTGGGGAGGTAACCACAACGCCCATGATTTCGGCGGGGGCAGGTCATACTCTCGGTCTCAGAAGCGATGGAACGGTTTGGGCTTGGGGGGATAATTCTATTGGCCAGCTTGGTGACGGCACAGGTGGCGGCTGGGACGTTGATAATTACAGTATCACTCCTGTGCAGGTGCCGGGTCTCACCAATGTGACCGCAGTTGCAGCGGCGCAAACGCCGCATATGGCTATGGCAAGTCTTCCGGCGCATAATGTAGCATTGAGAGGCGACGGTACTGTTTGGACTTGGGGTTCCAACATACGGGGTCAATTAGGCATCGGAACAGCTTGGGCAGACAATTGGGAAAATGAAAGCAATGCCTATCGCGCCGCCCCCGTACAGGTGCCGAATTTCTCCAATGTGACAGCTGTTTCGGCAGGCGCAGAGCATACTGTCGCATTAAGAGCGGACGGCACAGTTTGGGCTTGGGGAGCTAATTCGAGCGGACAATTGGGCATTGGTGTTATCGAATGGAACCAAAACCATGACGCTTTCCGCACCACCCCTATGCAGGTGTCAAACCTTACTAACATAACAGCGATTTCAGCGGGCGGTCTCCATACCGTAGCTTTAAGGGCAGACGGCACGGTCTGGGCTTGGGGTTCAAACTTTGATGGCCAACTGGGCAATGGAGTCGGTGGTTGGGATGATTTTCTCCATACTGTCCCTGTTCAGGTTGTGGGTCTCGACAATGTAGCAGCGATTTCGGCGGGCGGCGGCCACACTATGGCCTTACGAAATGATGGTACGGTCTGGGCTTGGGGTGCAAACGGGGTTGGCCAACTGGGCGATGGTACCGGTGGTTGGGACGATGATGCAACGTTCTCTCGCTCTACACCTGTGCAAGTACCGGGACTCTCCAATATAACTGCAATTTCGGCGGGCGGGCGGCATACTGTAGTGCTAAGAAATGACGGCGTTGCTTGGACTTGGGGCGCAAATGGAAGCGGCCAACTAGGTGATGGTACAGGAGGCACAGGCGTTGTCGGCATTGAGCCTTCCCGCACCACGCCTGTACAGGTGCAGGGGCTTACCAATGCGACAATGATTTCAGCCGGCGGGGAGCATACCGTTGCGCTCAGAAACGACGGTTCCGTTTGGTCTTGGGGGTCAAATTGGAACGGCGTACTCGGCTGTGATGGTGCAGGCTACTATGATGAATGGGGTCATTATCACAACTATCGTACCACACCCGTACAAGTCCTGGGGTCGGGCGGCGTAGGACACCTGAATCTCTTCTCCCTCTTTCCCGACGTCCGCGCAGATCACTGGGGCCGCCAATTCGTCCTCGACGCCCACGAATCCGGCTTCATGAACGGCAACCCCGACGGCACGTTCGCGCCCTACGGCCACCTCACCCGCGCGCAGGCGGCGCAAATCCTCGCTAACAAAGCCGGGGTCGGCGCATGGGGTGCGTTGCCGCGTCCGGCGGCCAATCCTTTCCCCGACGTACCCGTAGCCGCATGGTACTCCCCTGTCATTTACTGGGCATCGGAGAACAACATCATGAACGGCCACGCCGACGGCACGTTCGGGCCGGGGCAGCCGATTACGCGGGAGCAATTCGCCGTAATTCTGCGGAACTTTGCGGCGTGGCAAGGCTATGACACGAGAAGCCCCGCAGGCGGCGGGGCGCAATGGCCGTTTGTTGACAATGCTTCGATTTCTTGGTGGGCTGTGGATGCGGTTCGCTGGGCGAATTATCACGAGATTATCTTGGGCGATGGGCACGGATTCAGGCCAAGTGATGTGCCGCTTCGTGTGGAGGCGGCTACTATGGTGGTGCGGTTTGATAACGCGGACTTGCCGCTTGCGCCGGAGCCTGCCGCCTTGTACATTGACGGCAATGCAGTCGATGTGGGGGCGGTGAAACACATCACAGAAAACGTATCATTCCAAAACGAACATGACGGCCCGATTTATAGAGAAGCTTTTGGAGATATCATGGTTGATGCGGAAAAACTTGTCGCCGCATTGGGCATTCGTCTTGCGACAGAGGACGAACAAAGCATGATGAATTCCGGTGCATCTACTTTTAATTTGGGTAGCTTTGTATCAAAGGTAATCCCGCAGGATGGCGGAGGGTACTATATAGAATACTTTGACATCGCCGAAGGTTGGAATTTTTTGGCCTTGAACAGTATTCGCTATGACGCAAACTGGAACGGCCTTGAATGGGACACAGTAAGTACGGTTTTTGTTTCCAGCAACATTACGCCAAGAATGATAGACGGAAGACTATTCGTATCTGCGAGACATCTTAGTGAGCTTTTAGGTTTTCAACATGAATTGCGGGACACCGGCTTCTATATTACAACACAGCCCTCCCCTTTTACCGTGCATATTGACGGCAAAGCAGCCGATTTGGGAGCATTAGAGCGCATCACGCATACTGTATCGTTCTACGATATTAGTGATATGCTGATTCGGGAAGTTGCCGGTGATGTCATGGTGGATGCGGAAAAACTTGTCGCCGCATTGGGCATTCGCCGTGCAACAGAAGAAGAACAAAGTTGGATGGCAGCCGGAGAGGGAGCTGTTGTTGATTTTATTTTCAGAACAACCTATGCAGAAGCAGAAGGAGACTTTCCAGGCGGATTTGTTGTATTCTCCTTTTCCATTATCGAAGGCTCAGATTTGTGGATGCAATTCCATAGTTGGGTCACGGATGGGAATCATCCGTGGGCATGGGGACTGTGGCTGGTGTCTTCCAATGTCCCCCCAAGAATGATAGACGGAAGACTGTTCGTATCGGCAAGCCAACTTTGTGAGTTATTAGGATTTTCCTATGAGTTAAAAGACACCGGGTTCTATATCACAACACAGCAATAAATAAAAAAATCGGGACTGACGTTTTTGTCAGTCCCGATTTTTTTATATCTCTTCCGCAATCAATCGCCCGACCTCTCTCGTCCCGACTAAGGTGAGCCCGTCCTCTCCCCGATACAAATCCGGGGTGCGGTAACCTTTTTGCAGCACTTGCCGCACGGCCATCTCGACTGCATCGGCCTCCGCCGTCAGCCCGAAGGTGTAGCGGAGCATCATGGCCACGGAGAGAATCATCGCCATGGGATTTGCCTTGTCTTGCCCCGCAATGTCCGGCGCGGAGCCGTGGACGGGTTCGTAGAGGCCGAAGTTGCCCGCCGTAAGGCTCGCCGAGGGGAGCATGCCGATGGAGCCCGTAATCATACTGGCCTCGTCCGAGAGGATGTCGCCGAACATATTGCCTGTGAGAATCACGTCAAACTGCCGCGGCGCGGCGACGAGTTGCATGGTGGCGTTGTCGATGTAGAGATGGTTCAGCGTGACCTCGGGGTATTCCGCTGCCACCTCGATGACTATTTTGCGCCAGAGGCGAGAGCTTTCGAGGACGTTCGCCTTGTCCACGCTCGTGACCTGCTTATTCCGCTTCATCGCCATGTCGAAGGCCACACGGGCGATGCGGCGGACTTCCTCCTCGGCGTACTGTTCCACGTCATAGGCGGCGCGGCCGAGGGGCGTGTCTTTGTAGCCCTTTTCGCCGAAGTAGATGCCGCCCGTGAGTTCGCGGACGACGACGATGTCCAACCCGCCCGCTATGATTTCGGGACGCAGAGGACAGGCGTCGATGAGTTCCTCGAATAAAATCGCTGGGCGGATGTTGGCGAAGAGTTTGAGTTCTTTGCGCAAGCCCAATAGAGCCTGTTCCGGCCGCTCATTGCCCGGCAGCGTGTCCCATTTCCAGCCGCCGATTGCGCCGAGGAGCACAGTGTCTGCTTCTTTGCAGGCGGTGACGGTCTCAGCGGGGAGACAGCCGCCTGTTTTGTCGATGGCGCATCCGCCGGCGAGCAGGGTTTCGTAGGTGAAGCTGTGGCCGAAGCGGGTGCCGATGCTGTCCAAGGTGCGTTTTGCCTGTTCCATGACCTCGGGGCCGATGCCGTCTCCGGGGATGACTGCGAGTTTGTATTGCATGTGGTGTTCCTCCGTTGTTGGTGGTGTAGGGATCGATGTCTACAAATTCCCCTCCTTGGAGGGGAATTAGGGCAAGGGTCTACGTCTGCCGTTTCTTAATCGACGCCAGCAATCCCCCGGCTTCGATGATTTCTTTGATGAACGCCGGGAATGGTTCGGCTGTGTAGGTCTCGTTTTTCGTCAGGTTCGTGATGATGCCCGTGTCGAAGTCCACGGCCACTTCGTCCCCCGCGGCGATTTGTTCGCTTGCCGCGGGGCATTCGAGAATCGGGAGGCCGATGTTGATGGCGTTGCGGTAGAAAATCCGCGCAAAGGTCTTTGCGATGACGCAGGAGATACCGGATTCGAGTATCACCATGGGCGCGTGTTCCCGTGAGGATCCGCAGCCGAAGTTTTGACCGCCGACCATGATGTCACCGGGCCTCACCGCCGCCACGAAGCCGGGGTCGATGTCCTCCATGCAATGGGCGGCGAGTTCTTTTTTGTCGGCGATGTTGAGGTAACGGGCGGGGATGATGACGTCGGTGTCTACGTTGTCGCCGTATTTGTGTGTGATGCCTTTTGCGTTCATGTTTTCACGCCTTTCTGGTTGTTTATTGGGTAGGGGCCAGTACCCACATCGGCCCGTGTGTATCGTGAGAAACGGCGGGGCGATGTGGGCATCGCCCCCTACAGGGTGCGGGGGTCGGTGATTTTACCCGTGATCGCGGACGCCGCCGCCACTTGTGCGCTTGCGAGATACACCTCGGAATCCACGTGTCCCATACGTCCCACGAAGTTGCGGTTTGTGGTCGCCACGCAGCGTTCTCCGGCGGCTAAAACGCCCATGTGGCCGCCGAGGCAGGGGCCGCAGGTGGGCGTGGAGACAGCGCACCCGGCCTCGACGAAGGTTTTCACGTAACCCCGCTCGATACAGTCAAGGTAAATTTGCTGTGTGCCGGGGATGACGATACAGCGCACGTCCGGGTGGACTTTCCGCCCCGCCAGAATCTCCGCCGCTACCGCCATGTCACTCAGCCAACCGTTGGTGCAGGAGCCGATGACGACTTGTTGAATGGCTACCTCGCCCGCGTCCCCGATTTCCCGTGTGTTCTCCGGCAGATGCGGGAAAGCCACGGTGGGTTCGAGGGTCGAGAGGTCAATATCCACAGTACGGACGTATTCGGCGTCGGGGTCGGGCGCGTAGGCGGTGTAGGGGCGGTCTACACGGCCTTGCATGTAGGCCTCGGTGACCGCATCTACGGGGAAGATGCCGTTTTTGGCTCCCGCTTCGATGCTCATATTGGCGATACAGAGCCTGTCGTCCATCGTGAGCGTCGCCACGCCGTCACCCGTGTATTCGAGGCTTTGATAAAGCGCGCCGTCCACGCCGATGAGGCCGATGAGGCGGAGAATCACGTCCTTGCCGGACACCATGGGTCTGAGCTTACCCGTGAGCCGCACCTGAATTGCCTCGGGGACTTTGAACCAAGCCTCACCCGTGACCATCCCTGCGGCCATGTCGGTGGAGCCTACGCCTGTGGAGAACGCGCCGAGCGCACCATAGGTGCAGGTGTGAGAGTCGGCACCGATGATACACTCCCCCGCCGCCACGAGGCCGAGTTCTGGCAAAAGGGCATGTTCTATGCCCATGGGGCCGACGTCGTAGAAGTGTTTGAGCTTGAACTTCTTTGCAAACTCCCGGCAGGTCTTGCATTGCTCGGCGGCCTTGATGTCCTTGTTGGGCGTGAAGTGATCCATGACCATAGCGATTTTGGTCGGGTCGAACACGCTGTCGAAGCCCGCTCCGTAGAACTCCCGTATGGCCACGGGGGAGGTGATGTCGTTGCCGAGTACGAGGTCGAGTTTCGCCCTAATGAGTTGCCCGGAGCGTACTTCGGGCAGTCCGGCGTGTGCGGCCAGGATTTTTTGGGTCATTGTCATTGGCATGATTTTGGTTCCTCCTTGTAGGGGGCGGCCATTGGCCGTCCGCTCGTTTTAGGGTTTGGTGAAAGTGAAAGGGCCGGACGGCCAATGGCCGCCCCTACAAATCAAAAATACGTTTCCAACTCCCGATTCACGGCCGAAATCAGCGCCAACACCGAAGCCGTGGTAATATCGTGATGTACGCCTACGCCCCAGAAGGGTTTGCCTGTGGCATCGGATATTTTCACGTAGGCGGCGGCGCGGGCGTCGGATTCGCCCTCCAGGGCGTGTTGGGTGTAGTCGTCGAAGCGGAATTCGAGTTCGGGGTGGGCTTTTCTGAGGGCGGAGCTGACAGCGTCTAAGGAGCCGTTGCCCGTGCCGATAAGCTGATAGCGTTCGCCTTTGATTTCCAGTATGAGGTCGGCGATGGTCTGTTCTCCGTCACGCCGCCAGTCTGCGCTGACGAAGGAGACGGGAGTGGCGACGTTGACGTAGCCCTTTGTGAATGCGTCCAAAATCTCCTGCGGGGCGAGTTCTTTGTGGGCGCGGTCGGAGATGTCTTTGATGAAGTAGCCCACCTCTTGCCGCAGTTCTTTCGGGAGATGGTAGCCGAAATGCTGCTCCAAGATGTAGGAGATGCCGCCCTTGCCGGATTGGCTGTTGATGCGGATGACATCGGTCTCGTATTCCCGGTTCACATCGCCGGGGTCGAGAGGGAGGTAGGGCACCGTCCAATGCGATTCCGCCTGTTCTTTGCGGTATTGCATCCCCTTGGCGATGGCGTCTTGGTGCGAGCCTGAGAACGCGGCGAAAACCAGCTCCCCGGCGTAGGGGTGCCGGGGGCCGACGGGCAGGCCTGTGGCCTCCTCGAAGGTCTGCACGATGCGGGGCATGTCGGCGAGGTCGAGCTCCGGGTCTACGCCGTGGGTGTAGAGGTTGAGGGCGAGGGTGACGATGTCCACGTTTCCTGTACGCTCACCGTTACCGAAGAGGGTGCCTTCGATGCGGTCGCCCCCGGCTAAAAGGCCCAACTCCGCCGCCGCTACGCCCGTTCCCCTGTCGTTGTGCGGGTGGAGGGAGACGATGACGTGCTCTCTATGGTGCAGGTTCCCGCTCATGTAGGCAATCTGCTGGGCGTAGACGTGGGGCATGGACGCCTCTACTGTAGCGGGGAGGTTGATGATGACAGGACGTGCGGGCGAGGGCCGCCAGATGTCGATGACGGCGTTGCAAATCCGCAGGGCAAACTCCGGCTCTGTGCCTGTGAAGCTCTCGGGGGAGTATTCGAATGCAAACTGCGTCTCCGGCATCTCCGATGCGAGCCGATTGAACTGCCGTGCGCCCTCTTCGGCGATGGCGACGATTTCGTCCTCGGAGAGCCGAAACACCTGTTGCCGCTGGGCGTAAGAGGTGGAGTTGTAGAGGTGGACAATCACCCGCTTCGCGCCTCGGACGGCCGCAAAGGTCTTTTCGATGATATGCGCCCGTGACTGTGTGAGCACTTGGATGGTCACGTCATCCGGGATGAGATTGTCGTCAATCAAGGTGCGCAAAAAGGCGTACTCTGTCTCCGACGCGGCGGGGAAGCCGACCTCAATCTCCTTGAACCCGATTTGGAGCAGGAACTTGTAATACGCCAGTTTCTCTTCCAAACTCATAGGCGTGATGAGCGACTGATTCCCGTCCCGCAGGTCAACGCTGCACCAAATCGGCGCACGAGTCAGCCGCTCCTGCGCCACCCAGTCCGTGTGCGTCCCCGGCGGCATGTAGTAGAGAGGTTTGTATTTGTGTGTGCGTTTCATGTCAACCATCCTTTCCCTTGTGGGGGGTGTTTAGAAACCCGGCGTAGCCGGATTTCTAAACACCCCGTAGGGGCGGCCCCGCGTGGCCGCCCGGCGTTTTGCAGGGCGGCCACATGGAGCCGCCCCTACGGGGAACAAAAAAGCCTTCGTCCCCTATAATCAAGAGACGAAGGCCGTAAGCTTCCGCGGTACCACTCTTGTTGACGTCAATTAACGCCCACTCGTTCGGTTTGCACTCCGGGGTGAGACGCTGACACTTCCATACGGCCTCGCACCAAACGGCCGCTCTCTGCAATGGATGTGGGGTCAGCATATTCCCATCATTGTGCGCTGTGTTTTGTTGTGGTTTCTAGGATACTGGATTTTTGCGGGATTGTCAAGGGCTAAATCCCCAGCACATGAATCACCAACGGAATTGTCAGGATTGACAACACCGTTGCGATGAAAATCCCTTGGCTGATCATCTTGTAATTCCCGCCGTGACGGATACAGAGCATAATTGTCCGCGGGGCGGTGGGCATGGCGGACAGGACGACGAGGATACCGAGCAGCACGGGGTCCGCAACGAAGCGGGACAGCACCAGAAACACCGCCACGGGCGCAATCAAGAGCTTCATGCCGATGGATACATAGACTCGCCAGCCGAAGAAAATTTCTTTGACCTCCATCCCGCCGAGTATCGAGCCGATGAGTATCATCCCCAAGGGAGTGAGCATGTTGCCGAGGTGGCTCAACGGTGCTTCGATGAGAGGCGGGATGCGGACGTTCAGCATGAAGAGGAGGATAGCAAAGACGGAGGTGCACATGAGCGGGTTGACGAGCTGTTTCAACGAAAGTGACCCCTGTGCCCCTGTGAGAAGACGAATACCGAGCGAGAAAGCAAAGATGTTGCTGATGAAATTAAAGAGCACGGCGTAGAACATGTTCTCCGCGCCGAAGAGACCCAGGATGAGCGGGAATCCCATGTAGACAAGATTGCCGAACATGCCGATCGAGGCCAAGGCTCCCTTGTCCGTCCGTTCTTTCGCCCCCATCAAACGGGAGACTGTCCATGCCAGCACGCCCGTGATGACGAAAGCCAGCAGGCTGATACCGAGGACATAGGCCAAATAAAGATTCCCTCTGCCCCCGGACGCCCCGGTCACACCCAAGAGAATGGCCGCGGGCAGGACGACGCTGAGCACCAAATGTGTGAGCAGTTTGTCGCTGTTTTGGTCGAGAATTTTGAGTTTCCGCAGGGTGAAGCCTACGGACATGAGAGAAAAGAGGATGAACATTTGGCGCAGGACGATGGTGATATCCATGAGGGCCTCCGAATGGGTGGTGGGGAGATATGGGGAGTATATCATAGATTGGGGTTGGGGGCAAATGGATTGTAGGGGACATATGTTTAGCGCAAATGCACCCCAAGCTGCGAAGCCTCCTTTTCCAAAGGAGGTGGCAGGCGAAGCCTGACGGAGGATTCCAGGCGCATACATTTCCTGCGGGAAATGTATAAGTCCGCCTACGGCGGACGATGCGCCTTCGAAGGGGGACTGGTCCCCCTTCGACCTTCCCCCTAGCCTCCGGCGGGGTCAAGGGCAATCCTCAGTCGCCTACGGCGACAGCTCCTTTGGAAAAGGAGCCTTTGCGGCCTATATGCGTTCGCCTCATAGAAGCTGCTCATATGATTAGAGACGGCGGGCGGCAGAATGCCGCCCCTACGACGGGAAAAGGGGTCGGTTTTGTGAAAACCGACCCCATATATTCCTATTGATTCCGCAGCCCAATCCGCGCACAGGTCGTCTCCACCTCACGCACGACGCGCTCGGCGTCCATCGTTGGGAAACTGCCGTTCTCATACAGAATCTTACCGCCGACCATGGTGAGTTCCACCTCGTGACCGCTGGTGGAGTAGGCCAGCGCGGCGATGGGGTCGTTTAGGGGGCGAAGGTTGGGCGCATCCAGGTCGAGCATGACGAGGTCGGCGGCGTAACCCTCGGCGATTTTGCCGATTTTGTCGCCCATACCCAATGCCTTTGCGCCGTTGCCCCAGACCATCTGCAAGGCCTCATGCGACTTGACGGTCTGCGGGTCGCCGCTGAAGCCCTTGTGGACAATGGCGGCCACGCTGAGGTCTTTGAACATGTTAAGCGTGTTGTTACTCGCCGCACCGTCCGTGCCGATGCCGACGTTGATACCCGCCGCCATAAACTTCGGCACGGGGGCGACGCCGTTTGCGATTTTCAGATTGCTCACCGGGTTATGCGCCACGTGGACGCCGTTACGGGCGAGAATTTCGATATCCGCGTCGTTTACATGCACGCAGTGCGCGCCGACGGTGCGGGGCGTGAGCATCCCCGTCTCCTCCAGCATCTGCGGGGGACGCATCCCGTATTGGGCGACGAACTCCTCAATCTCGCGGACACTTTCGGAGATGTGGGTGTGGAGGCCGACATCGAGTTGCTTTGCGGTTTGGACAATCTCGCGTTGATAGCTCGGATCGCAGGTGTAGGGGGCGTGGGGGGCCATCATAAAGCTGAGGTTTTCCCTGTCCCGCCAGCGGCCGATTTCGTCCACAGCCTCTTTGAGCTTCACATCGCTCCCCTCACCGCCGACGAGGCCGCGGCTGAGGACGGCACGGCCGCCCGCGTCGCAAATGGCGGACGCTATCGCGTCGGTGAAGAGGTACATGTCGAGGAAACAGGTCGTCCCTGTACGGAGCATTTCCATGAGACCGAGCTGTGTCATCCAGTAGGCGTCCTCCGCGCGGACTTTCGCCTCCATCGGCAGGATGCGGTCGAAGAGCCACTCGTGGAAGGTGAGGTCTTCGGCGGCGTTGCGCAGGAATACCATGGGGATGTGCGTATGGATGTTGATGAGGCCGGGGATGAGCAGTTTACCCCTGCCGTCGATGCGGCGTTTGGCGGTAAAGGTGAAATCTTTAGGTGCGTGGTCAATCCCGGCGATTTTGCCGTGCTCTATGTAGACATTTGCATGGCGCAAGGCAAATCCGCCCGCCGGGGCTTCAAATACTCCGAGGATATTTTCAAATAAAATGGACATAGAAACGTCCTCCTTTCCATGTCCACCATTATACCATATTTCGCTAAGATTGCGCTACAAAAATATGCCCGACAGCACGATTGTTGCCGCAGAGAGTACCGCACCCGCCGCAAGATAGGCGAGACGCGGGATTTTGGCGAGTTTTCCGCGGGTATAAATTTGTTGTTTCACGTAGCCATTGGCGACTTCCCTTGCTTCTTCCAATACACAGCTCGCATCTACGCCTGTAAGGTTCACGTCCTCTTTGACGATGAAGATGGCCTCTTCGAAATAACGCGGGTCGGGGGATTTGACGACGATGACACGGCGGGTGGTTCCTTTTACCATGCGTTCACCACTCTCTTATGGGATTCTTTGGATTTTAGCCTGTTTGGGTTGGAAATATACGGGGTTTTCAATTTAGAATTTAGTTAGAATATAGCGTGTAGAATTGTGGTATGCCGCAAAGCGACATGATTTGAATTTACCAAAATTCTACATTCTAAACTCTACATTCTGCATTACCCTACGTCCGTTCCTCCACAAACACCGCCAACACCGTCTTATCGTCCTCATGCCCCGTGCGGGCTATGGCGGCCTCTACTATCTCGCGGGCGAGTTCTTTTGCCTCGGTTCCGGTATAGTCGGCAAGCAGGATGCGGAGCCATTTGTCATCTTTTTCTTGGGAGATACCGTCGGAGACTAAGACGGCAAAGCTTCCGGGCGGCAGACGCAGGTTTGCGGTATCCGGCGTATGAGATTTCGCGCTCCCCAGCCCTGCGGCGAGGCTTTCGCCACGGATGGCTTTGACATTTCTGCCGCGCTTGATGTAGGTCGGGGCGGCACCGTATTTGTATAGTTTGGCCGCGCCGGTGAAGAGGCTGACGGTGAGTAAATCCACCGAAGCACATGCGGTGAGGCCGCCGTTTTTGACTTGAAGCGCGCCGTTTGTGAGCTTCATCGCCGCAGCGGGGTCTAATCCCGCTTGGAGGAACTGCTGCAAAATATTGCTGAGTTCGCCGCTCTCTTTTGCGGCGGCACCGCCTGTGCCCATGCCGTCACAGAGGATGAGACAGAGGTTTCCGTCATCGGTCTTGAAATAGGTACTGCGATCACCGCTGACTGTCTGGCCGCGGCGGCGGACGGAGGCAATGCCCACAGCGGCGGCTAAAGGCTCGGCCTCCATGAGGGCGATGACTTCCCGCTCATGTTCGGGTGTCTCCGTGCGTTTCTCGCAGAGGCGCACGCCGAGGGCGGCGGAAAGTTTGGCGAGACGGTCGGAGTCTCGGAGCAGAGTACGGAGGTTCACGCCCCGCAGTTCTGCGTGGAGACGGCCGCAGGTGTCTCGAAAGACTGCCGTTTTCGCTTCTACATCCAAGGTGCGCAGGAAACGTCTGAGTTTACGTTCTCGGACGGGTTCGGGGGTGAGAGATTCGCTCAGCTCCGTGGCGAGGTCTGTGAGGATGGCCCTCATATCGGCGTATTGGGCGGCGAGGACAGTACGGTTCTCCCGCAGTCTGGCCCTGTGTTGGCGGCGGAGGGTGAGGGCTTTGAGTTCAAAGTTGACGAGGTCGATATACCGCTCCAAGTGCTTGCAACTCTCCCGAAAGTGCCGAGGGAAGTCCGCCGCTTCGAGTGAACCGCGTTCCAGCATGGGTTTGGTGGCGTTGTTCATGGCGTCTATGGTGGTCTCGTAGTCGAGCCGCCAACAGGAGAGCGCGCGTTGGCACTTGCGGCAGCAGCCCTCGGCGGCACGATCAAAGACGGTTGCGATGTCATTGTCGTTTTTCCACTCAACGGGGGGCGACTTTACCGTCTCATAGAGGGTGTGGAACGCGCTTGCGAGCCGCTCGGCTCGGCCTTGGGCCGCGGTACGGGTGCGGGTGACGGGGGTATCTATGGCCTCCTCTCCAAAGTTGAGGGCAAATTTTGACAGCACACTACCGGGCAGGAACATGAACGTCATGGAGACAAGGAACACCTCATAGACCGCCGCAATGTGGGCGGGCTCCCCCCAAGTCCACAGCACGGCTACGGCATTGGCGAGGACGAAGCTGACTGTAAACAAAAGTTTCCCGTGCCGTCCGAACAGCCCGGAGATTAGGCCTGAGAATGCGTAGGCCATGGAGAAAAACGGTGTGCCGCCGAGGGAGGCATCCATCGCAATCCCTAGTGCCGCCCCGGCGGTGCTGCCGGATCCGACACCGCCCTTATAGGCGGTACACATTACCAAAAACACGGCCAGGAGTCGCCCGACGGAGATTCCGGCGGGGCCTGTCATCCCAGCGAGGGCGACGAGGCAGACGGAGACGAGGATGAGCACGCTGACCGTGCGCTTCAGCCCCATATCCTCCTCCCGCACCGCGCCGCCCCACCCGACGAGGGCGATTTGGAAGAAGTAGGTACTGCCGCCGATGAGCGTGGTCTCCGTGATGTAGAAGATAACCGCCGTCATACCGAACCCCGCGTCTTGGACGTAGACAAAACCTGTGGCGGCGGCCATGAAAGCGGCCACGGCGGGTTTGAACCAATGCTTTTTATAGACGGCAACGTCGTGGAATACGAGGTTTGCGGCGTAGACCAGTACAGCCATGGCGATATATTTCAGGCCGAAGAAAAAGTCTCCGCCCAAGTAACTGCCGAGCACTACGCCGGCAAATGCCAATGCGCCCGTCATCCCCGGCCCGGAGACGGCGACGACGGCCACACCGAATGGCGTGTAGCTTCCGAACACTTCCGCCTGTGAGAGGCCGAGGGCGAGGAGGAAGTGGGCGAGGCATCGGACGACGCGAATCATCTCCGGGCGGCCGAGGACAGTCTCCCCTCTTAAACTAAGACGGCGCAGGCTTTGTCTGATGGTTTCCATAAGTAATCCCCCTTGCGGATAGGGCTTGTCTCATATACGCGGCGTTTTTCCTTTAGTGTACTTCGGTTTACATAAAAACGTAGTCGCATTGCGCTGTCGGTTTGGGGGAGTTTTGATTGGGGAATGGGCAGAAATAAAAAAAACCCTCGGAATGTTCATTCCGAGGGGGGACGAACGGCAAGATGCCGCCTTTATACCGCGTATTCTTCGCTGTAGACTTCGTACTCGTCGTGGGTTTCGCAATCGCAATGTTCTTTGCAATCACAATGTTCTCTGTGCCTCGGCGGCTCGTGGTGGTGACAGCGGTCGCCCAATTTGAGAATCAGGAGTGAGGCCGTGACCGCATGGCAGCCGCAGTCGGGGCCGTGGCCGCCGCAGCCTGTGGCGCAGAGTGTGAGTTCGTCGCCGGCACACGCCCGGACGATAACCATCCCGTTGCCTGCATAGGTGCCGCCGGGAATGGGCTTGCAGTTGAGGCGGAGCTCTACGCAGTCGGCTTCACGATGCTCCGCGGTGAACCATACGGCGTAGTCGGCGGTCTCTTCCAACACGACTTTTCTGCCGCGGGGTGTGATGTGTCCCGCCACGGGGCCGTGGCAGTTCAAATCCACCGCCGCGCCCTCTGTGAGAGAATGGGTGGTGAAAAGGTAGGCGTAGGTGTCGATTGCGCCATCTCTGCCATCGCAGCCGTCTCTGCCGTGCTCTCCGCGCTCGCCTCTCGGCCCCATCGGGCCGCGGGGGCCGGGGCGGCCGTCTTTGCCGTCACAGCCGCGCTCACCTTTTTCGCCGTGACAACCGTCCTTGCCCGGTCGGCCGGGTTCTCCTTGGAGGCCGCGCGGGCCGCGCTGACCGGGACAGCCGTCTTTGCCGGGTTCCCCTTTCGGGCCGGGACAGCCGTGCTTGCCGGGGTGACCGGGTTCGCCCTTGGGGCCTTGCGGGCCTCTGGGGCCGGGCGGGCCGGATCTGCCGTCGCAGCCGGGTTCCCCTTTGGGGCCGCGCGGGCCGGGATGGCCCTCTTTGCCGTCACAGCCGCGCTCGCCCCTCGGCCCTTGCGGACCGCGGGGGCCGGGCGGGCCGGGTTTGCCGCAGACCGTAACGCAACGCTCTTCCCTGCGAGGGGGCGTGTGACAGTCTTGCTCTCTGTGTTGTTCGTCTGCTTTGTATCGATTCATATTGATGTTTACCCCATCTTTTTAAACTGAGTGCGGGCGTATGTGCCCGTGGGGTATTGTATTCGGGGTAGGGGTTGTTTGGTGAGGGGAGCCTGCGCATGGGTTTTTGCGGTCGTTGCAGGGACGGATTTCATATCAGCCCTGTGTCGCTGCGCTTTCTTTGCTATTGTCGGAACCGTGTTTGTTCAGCCTGCTCCTTTTTAACTTGCGTTGTTTGCGCCTCGACCGCCGGTGAGGGGTGTTTGTGATAAAAGGACTATTTCTTATAGGTGAGCAAGAACATAAAGGGTCGTTGCTTTCACAGAACAACAAATCGTCAATGGCCGCCCCTACGTGGACCTCGCGCTACAACGCCCCGGCCGCCCGTATCAGCAGTTGATCCAAAAATGGCACCGCGGCGTGATTATCCCGCCAGTAGCCGGGTGAGTTGATTGCCCCGGCACGATTCAGAAGCCCGATGGCGGTCTCCACATTGTCTACGGAACCTCTGCTGAAGTTGAGTTCGGACAGGACGACCAAAAGCCGGTCGAGATGCGGCAAGTCCCGATAATGCTCCAACCAATGGTCGGGCGTGTTAATTATACCCGCCTGTACAAGTGCATCCACCGCCAACGGGACGGCTTCGGTCAAAAATTGGGCGGATGCCCAGCCGGTAAGGCGACCGTCTGTCACGTGGAGCCAGTCCCCGGAACGGCGGGTGGCTGTGACCAGAGTGCTGCGGGCAAATGTCCCCACGACGGGTGCCGTCGAGCCGGGTGATACGCGGACATTGAGGGGCGATGACTGCGTGGTGACACGGAACAGCGTCGCCGTGATTTCCTCGCTCGCTTCGCCTCCGCTCTGACCGCCCCCGCCGACTGCGGCAGCTACGTCTCGGCGGAATTGCGCCATACTCAAACCGTGGCGGTTCCACAGATGCTCCACGTCTGCGTGGTTCGACGCGATGCCCCGTCTGTGACCCTCGGAATGGCTGATAATTACGCCGTCCCCCAACGGGTTGAGCCGAAATTCGCCACAGAGCTGCGCAAAGAGCAGCACCGCCGTCTGATACGTGTCGTGTACGAAAGCGCGGGTGGCGGCGGGGTCATTGTCCACGAAATTCGCGCCGCTCCCGGTGTAACGAATGCTGGCCGGCTCGGTCATCTCGATGCCGATGTGGGTGTTGTTCCCCGCTCCGCCGCAATGCCAAGCGCGATTCGTCCAAGGCAGAATCTGAATCGCTCTGCCGCCCGCCTCGACAAAGCCGTGGACGCTGACACTCGCTGCGGGGTTGTTCCAACGGTCAATAAACACCTGCGCCCTCGGCTGCGGTACGCCCACACTATGGAGCATGAGACCCCGCACCGTAATCGTCTGCGGGTTTGTAAAGGTGCGGTGGTTTCGGATGAATGATTGGGTTAATATCATAATTTATCCTCCTGATTGTAGGGGGTGTTTTGAAACTCGGCGTGGCCGGATTTTTGAGTGATTTTTTCATCCTGCAAGTCAAATTTTTGCAGGAATAATTGGTTTATTTCAAGAAAATTTGCCGCCGCAGGGCGGAAAAATCGCCGAAAAGGCGGTTGCGTCGGGTTTCAAAACACCCCCTGGGGCGCCGACGCCCTCGGCGCGCCCTACGGACACGGGCGGCCACGCGGGGCCGCCCCTACAGCATATGTTGCAGACAGCCTAGTACATCCCTTCCAACAGCGTAAACTTCTCCGGAATTTCAAAGTCCTCGAAGGTAAACTCCAACTCCTCGGACAGAAAATCCGCATCGGCGTCAAACTTGGCCAAGACACCGCTGTCGAGATTACAGCCCTTGAGCACTACCGTCTGCCGCCCTGCGGCGGAGGTAGGATCCTCGTTGGCGATTTGGATGTCGAAATACACATCCTCACCCTTAGACTTGAAACGATACATCAGCTCACGGAAGATGCTCGTGTTGTAGTGGAACGTCGCACTCCCTCTCCCCCTCCAGCCGGTAGCCTTGTTGCCCCGCCCGGTTTGGCCGAGAATAGGTACCTCCTGCTTCACCCGCTCAATGGTGGCCTCTAAGTCGATGGCCTGCATGAAGTGATAACGGCGTCCCTCGATGGTCACATAGCACTCGGCTAAGGGCGCGCTGACTGCGTCTCTGGCGTTCATAAAGCTGTTCATTCCTCTCTCCTCTCTACCAGACCACAACGGTCATATACAACTGGCTCATCGCCGTCACAGGAGTAATCCGCCCCGTGACTACAACGCTCTGCTTCGTCTCACCCGGCTCTACAATGATATCCTCCGGCTCAAAGTCCTCGATGGCGCGGATGGTCTCCAGCCGCCGATGATGGCTCACGATATCGCTCCAAAGACTGATGCGCCCCGCCTCATCGTTGGGGATGATACCCAAGTAGCGGTCTGCGAACAGACCCGCAGTATCCGCCGCCACTTGGTCGAGCACACGGACGGTCTGGTTGAGCGAGAAGTCCGCTGAGCGGTCTGCCGTAAAGGTGGTGAGCGTGTTCACGTCCTCCACCACACGGACATCGCCCCGTCCCGCGCCGTGGAAGAAGAAACTGCCGTTTTTGCGCCCCTGCTCTAACTCCTGCCGCGTGTGGGTCGTGTCCACGGTGTATGCCCCGGTGTAACGGCGGTTGGTGAGGGAGCGGTTCACGGGGCATCCTGCGGACATGCCTGTGACCCAGTAGACGAGAGAGGACGGGGCGGTGAGGACACCTCCCTCTACGACTGCGTTCTCCACGGAGATAACACCCTCGTAGTCGGCCTCGGTACAGCGGTAGAGGACACATTGGAATTTTACACCCAGTTCCTCCCGCATCCGCTTGGTGTGTCGGGCGAACATGCCTTTTACGGTGTCATCCGCGGCGATACAGCCCATGGTGTTGAAACTGACCTGCTCGGACAGTTCTAAAAATCTGCCGTATTCCTCGTTTGTCGGCACACCGTCTGTGCCGCCTGTAAGGGGCATCCCCGCCGTGGGGGCAAGGGTCTGCGTGCGGTCGAAGCTGACGAAAGCGTTGTCACGGAGTTCCTCCATTGAGGCCGCCGTCTGATAATCTGCACCGATGCCGTCTACCAATGTCTCCACCCCGAACCCGTCCCCTGCGGGGGTAACCACCAGCGCAATCTGATTGCCGAGCACCCCCGGGTGCAGAGCCGTCGCCAGCACGCAATGCGCCCGCGCGCCCGCCGCACCCAGCCGAAAAAGATGCGCGACCCGTGCGCCTGTGAAGAGTTCCCGCAGCGGACGCAGTTCCGGGTGGCTGTACTCCCTGCCGAAAAGAGTACGGCTGTTTCGTACCAAGTCCTCCCCCGTCACCGTGATAATTTCCCCGCACGGCCCCCAGGGGAGCGGCATCGCCATCGCCGCATGGCCTCGGTCTGAGAGTGCCACGGAGGCCGAAGCCGCCGAGATGAAGTTGATATATGTGCCGGGCAGGATTTTGTTTTGCGCTATGAATGTTCCGCCGCCAATTGCCATGATTGTTATTCCTTCCTTTCGTTGGTTGTAGGGCGCGATGTCCGCATCGCGCCGTGTGGTAGATACTGCGGCGCGATGCGAACATCGCGCCCTACAAGGGGCGTACAATTGAAATCATCGTCTCGTCCGCACACGCACATCGCCCATACGGGGTCTTGTATCCACGGGCCGCATCCGCATTGTATATACGGCACGGATGTGCATGAGGCCGTCGTTTATGTCGCAGCGGCGGGCCGTGCCGCGTATCATACTGCCGTCGGGTAAACGCAGCTCGGCCAACAGTCCCGCTACGCGCGGGCCGACGGCCCATAACTCGCTGTAATCGCCCTGCCGTTCAGGGAAATAAGTCACTTTCACGGACTGCCGTTGTTCTATGCGGCCACCGGGGAGGGGCTTTTGTTTGCACTCGCCCAACCCCACAAAAAAAGCCGGCGTTTGCAAGCCCTGCCGCACCCGCTCGTCTCCGTAGACCGTACAGTCGGGGAAGCCCGCCGCCAAAGCGCGGGATACGCCGTCTAGGATAGCGTCCGTCATCGAAACACCTCCCCGATTAACTCCCGCACATGTGTCTCTGCCATGCCGGGCAGAGACGTCTCCGCTTCCTCCATCGCATCCCGCATGAACCGCCGCCCCGGTACGATGTTTTTGCTAATCCAATGCCGCGTATCGAACTCCACAAAGGAGGCGTAGTGCACCCGATTCCGCGCTTCTGCCGAGAGCGGCCCCGTCTCTGCCGCGCTCCAACTTCCGCGGAGCAATCCCGTGTCTATCGGGGTACGCAGCTCGGCCTCCTCGGCCAGATGCTCGGCCGCACGTAGTGCCAAGCCGCCCAATGCCCGCCTCGATGCGTGCCGCATCCGCAATGCACCCCGTTTGAGTTCGGTGACATCGATCCGTATCATATCGGCATCCCCTGTTTTTGCCACGTTCTGCCATTGAAGGTGTCGCCGATGCCGTAGCCCTCCGGCAACACCGCCACGCCGTCCGCCTCCGGCCAGACACCGTCCTCCAGAAACCGCCGCGCCGTCTCCATATCACAAAACACGGCGACATCCATGCAAACCCCGTTTGCAAGCACGCCGACATAGATTGCCTTCTCTCGGGACTCGGCTTCGCAGGCCGCAACATCTTCCAATGTCAGCCCACCAAATTCCGCAGAGGGAACATTTTTCGACAACATGGGGGTTCCTACTGCCGCCGCTGAAACTTCTTCCAACCCCTCATCCGCACAACAACACGGCTCATACGGCAGATAGGCGTAAATATACACCAGCCCCGCACCGCCGCTGCCCGCACGGAAATTCCCGCCCGCCGTCGCGCCACCGCCACCGCCGCCGAACCCGCCGTTTCCGGCATTACCGTTCCTGCTGCCGCCGCCTCCGCCGCCCAGAAAGCCGTTTGTTCCGGTCCCGGATCCGCCGCTTCCTCTGCCGCCCGCGCCTCCGCCGGCGGCACGGGGCCCACCGCCGCCGCAGCCGTACATCACGCCGTCGTAGGGATTGATTGGATATGTCCCCAGCGACCCGGCACCACCGCCGCCGCGTCCGTGTTCTCCGCCGCCCGTGCCGCCCGCACCGCCGCCGAATCCGCCGTGTCCGCCCACTCCATCCCCGCCGTTGCCTCCGCCGCCGGAGCCGCCGTCACCGCCGTCGAGCATGCTCGCGGCAGGGCTGGCGAGACCCCCGCGGGCAGAATACCCGAATGCAGTAGTCGTACCGCCGCTACTCCCCAACGGCGCAGAGGCGTTTGCGCCACCCGCACCGCCTGCGCCGATGGTGATGTTATAGCTTGTCCGGTTCAAGCGGACATTCCGAATCAGTTGGCACCGCCCGCCTCCGCCACCTCCGCCGCTATGCGTACCGCCGCCTCCGCCGCCGGTCATATACACATCCGCCATTTGGCCGAAAATACCGTAATGCTCGGGCCGAAATGTGCCTGAGGAAAAAAATAGTTCAACCAAAACCTTGGGTTTGTACCCGGCGAGTTCATGCAAAAGCCCGTCCACCTGCTTGGTGTTTTCATTGAACACATCCACATCGTAAAAATCCGTCCGTCCGGGCAGACCTAATTTGTAATGTTCCGTTCGATTCATAGTATTTCCTCGCTTCTCAACTGTTCATGGGTATAGGCTCCCATCTCCGCATGGGTCATCGTACTGAGTTCACCATGTGTGTTGTAGGCTGTTCTCAGATGTATTTCCACATTCGCGGGCACAATATAGCGCAGTAAATCCCACACCACATCCCACCGCTCCCGCCAAAGCGGCCGCAGGCGAACGGTAAGTGTAAACGCGGAAATCTCTGCCGCAAACCCCCGCTCCGACCCGACCAGGGCCGTCAAAAACGCAAGAAGCGTCCTCCAGCCATAGGGTATATTCTGACTGAGCCGTGCGTAAATCACTTGCCGCCGCTCGTCCAAGACGGCATCCGTTTCGGGGACGATGCCTAAGATGTTCTCCCAATGCGCAAGCCCCCGCTCGCCCGCCGTTTTGAGATAGAAATCGTCCTCCGTCTCCCCCGCGCTCTGCCAAAGCTCGTCGACGGCTATCTGATACTGCCCCATGAGACAGCGGAAATCCCGCACCCCCTGCAAGACAGAGGGAAGGTAATCGAGCATCAAATGTCTCATAGCACCACACTCGCAAGTCGGGGGATTTGCAGTTCCTCCAAGGCCAGGTTCCCTCGGATTCCGTTGAGCGTCAAATCCGCCACGTCGAGTACACCCCGAAGTTCCAGCAATCGGGTGTCTACCCGACCCACCCGCACGACAATCTGCTCCCCGCTGTCCCAGGCCGCAGATAACTCCGTGAAATACGCCGCAATCGCCGCTTCAGCCTCCGACTGCACCGCGCTTTCATCCGCACCGCTCTCCAAAATCAGCATAGCCGACACCGTAATCGGCAGGCCCTCCACACCCCGCACGGTTACATGGTGACCGATAGGTGCCCAGCCACGCCCCTCGCCGCTTGACGGTTCGGGGTCTAAATCCTCCTGTACGGCGGCGACCAGCGTCGCCGACGGCGGCCCGTAATCCGCTGCGATAATCGCAACGCCCACCGTCCCCGGCCCGTCCGGCGCGGGGAATACTCGCACCCCGCCCACGCCGGGCATAGCCCGCACCCGTTCCCGATAGGCGGTAATATTCCCGCCGAAACTCTGCGCCCTGTGGCTCTCCATGTATCGTTGTCTGAGCATCTCGGTCGCCTCCTCATCCCGCCCCGGCACAGCCAGCGCACGAATCTCGGCGGCCTGCAAGCCCTCAACTAAATCCAAAGGCACCAGCCGCCCACCGGAGAGATTCCCGACACGCCCCAAGCTCTCCGCCGTAAGCAAAGGCCGCCCCTCGACGGAATATCCGCTTATCGCATAGACCACAGCCCCCGCACGGAACCGTGTCCCATGCGCAATCTGCAAGTCCTCCGGCTCAAACACGGCCTCCACCACGGCGGCGGTGGCCTCTAGCGGCCGAATGCCCCGCTCTGCCGCCCGTCGAACCAAAAACTCCCTGCTCGCCGTATCGGCATAGCTCATCTCCAAGGCAAAATGCAGAGCGGCATAGATCCGTTCCAACTCCGCCGCCGCAGGCCCCAAAGCCGAGTAAATAAGCGAACCCTCACGGGTGTCCAACTCCGGGAACTGCTCCCGCGCACCCGTGAGCAAACGTTCTAATATGTCCTCAAAGGTTTTGTCTTCCAACAAATCAATCGCCTCCTGTCTGTATCCCTACGTCTTTGCGGGGGTGCCTCTGGCCGTCCGCTGCTTGGACGTTTAGTGCGATATCGAGGGAACGGACGTCCAAAGGCCGCCCCTACAACGCAAATTCCATCTCCGCATCCCCAAATACCGTATGGACAACAAACCGCACCTCTACTTGCGTCCTCCGACGCGCGAAAGTGAAGTCCGATGTCCCTGTAATCCTGTCGTCCATCATCAAAGCCTCGGTCACCCGCCGTTTGATTTCGGGGAACAAAAACCCGTCATCCCGTCCGGGCAAGTCCGCAAACTCCGTGCCGAAATTGAAGCTGTAGATAACATGCCGATACCGCTCCGTATGCAGTATGATCCACGCCGCCTGCCGCGCCGCTGCATGTCCGTCCGTCATCCCCTGCACAGTCTGCGTATCCTTGTCCAAATAAAAAGTCGTCTCCGGCAACCGCTGCCGCGTGAGTTCGCCCAATTCACTATGGTATGGAATCATTCTCTCAGCCACCCCAAAACAAGATATTTTTGCCCCCCGGCGAAGCGGAGCAAGGCCAACCTGTCCCCTCTCGCCGGTATACGCTGCCCCGCCAAAAAGAGAACCTGCCGTCCGCTCAGGGTCAACCGCTGATTCAGCCGAATCTCTAAGGGATTATCCGTCATCACAGTCCCAACACAAGGCACAGCCGGGACTTCGGCCTCCACGGCCTCAATCGCCGCACGCTTAATCGTCTGCACCAACTCAATCACGAAACTCACTTCCCCACGGGGCAAGCCCCGCGGGGGCCCCTTTATTTTATCTATTACGGCGAGCAAAGCCCGCCTATATCAAGGTTTTTGCTTCGCAAAAACGCTTGCACGCCGGACTCCCGGCGGCAGGGCTTCGCCCTGCAAATACGCCATCAATCACGAAACTCACCCCCGGCCAAAACCAGTTCCATCGTATGTCCGCCCTCGGAAAAGCGATGCACAACCCGCTCCGCCATCAGATAGTCTCGGAAGATGATATCACCCAAATTCATCTCCACAGGCAGCATAGACCCGCCCCGCACGCAGGGATTCCCGACAGCGTCTTGAATCCGAAACCGCCGCGTCTTGCTCCCGTAGAGCCGCATCAAAGCCTCGGCAGTCTCCGTCCCGAACGCGCCCTCTTCCAAGCGGCCGAAATAGCGCAGCATCCCCCAACGCCGCACCAAATCGTCCCGCTGCGCACCGTAGAACACCGTCTCCCCCGCCGCACCGTCCGTCCGATGGAGCCGCACCGCAGAATAGGCACCTCTGTCAATCGTAGAGGTATAATCGAAATTCGCAATGCTCCCCTCGCAAATCAGCATGTCCTCCGCCATGTTCTGTACATGGGTCAAGTTCAGCTCCCCCGCCTTGTCGTAGAGCACAAACAAATGCCCCGTCTGCTCCGCCGTGATGTCCAGCGCAGTCTGTATCATGTCAAGCAGCGACCGCCCATTCTCCACACGTTCGGGGAGCAGAAAGCCCGTCTCCGCAATCTCTCCGCAGAGCATCCCCCAATCCCCTGCGATTTGCCGCACGAGTTCGGTCGCCGTCAGCCCCTCATAGGCGAGCGTATCCCGATTTTTCAAATAACGGATTTGGTCATAGGCTGTAACGGTAATCACCCCGCCCCACGTCCGCCGCTTGCTGAACACAAAGCCGGAAAAGAGCACAAGCGTACCCAAGCGGAGCACCACGTGGTCACCCTCATGAAAACTGAGCACCCCGTCCGCAACCACCTGAAACGTCAACTTCCCCGGTGTGCCCGCTCGGCTAAACTCCAAAACAATTTCTTCCGCCGACACGGGCGTGAAGAGGAAATTATCGGTCTGCACCGTAATCATAGCCCTATCCATCACGCCACCGGCAAGCGCAGAACCTGCCCCGGAAAAATCAAATTCGGATTACGAATTTGATCCCGATTCAGCTCAAAAATTTCCCGATACCGCCGCCCGTCCCCGAGATGCCGCCGCGCGATGCCCCAGAGCGTGTCGCCCCGCACCACGGTATGCGTCGGCACCACAGGCCGATTATCCGTCTCCCGCGCCGGCCCCTCAATGATAACCCGATGCCGCTCAGATACTACCCGCGCAGCCCTATGCTCCCGATACTCCCGCAAGGTAAGCTGCACGGTCAAATCGCCGCCGTTCTCGGCGCACTCCACAAGTTCCAAACTCTCCAAAGAAACCCGCAAGTTGGTGTCCGTCAGCAGCCGTCCCGCAGGCGAAATCCGCGCACAGATAAACCGAAACGGCTGTCGCCTCTCACGCAGAGCTAAGAACCGCTCCAGAAACCGCTCCGGCTCCGAAAACCGTCCGTCATACCGCGCAAATGGATACCGCCGCCGAGGCAGCATCAACGTAAAGGACAGCTCCGCCCCCTCTCCCGCCCGCAGACGGGTCAGCTCTCCGCCGTCCAGCAATGCCGTCCGCCGATTCTGTCCTCGATAGCGCACCGATATCCGCCCCGGCGTCACAGGCATCAGTTGCCTGTCTATAAAGATACGATAACTCATATACCAGACCTCCGCCAAAAGTGTTGCAAGATTTGCGAGGATCGCTTTCGCAGTTCGAGGATGACAACGCAGGCGGGCTTTCGCCCGGCAAGGAGAAAGACGGAAAAATGCGGAAACCCGACCGCGAAAATGCACCGTTTTTGGTGAAAATCCGGTATCAAGCGTATACCCCCTCCACCGAACTCGCCACAGCATCCGCCAAGCGAACTTCCATCTCCCTGAGCACCGCCTCCGCATCCACAGCCGATGCAATGTGGTTCTCATTCTGCACCGTCACCGCCACCGTGACAGGCAAAGCCCCCGCACCGAAGCCCGCCCCCCAATACGCCGACGGTTCCGGCAAACAAAGCGCGTCCCGCCCCGACACCTCAAGCGGCCCGGATACAGCCATCAGCCCCACCGTCTCTACACCGCCCCGCGCCGCCACAGGCTGTACAGAGGCAGAAGCGGTATTCACCGCCGCAACCGCGACAAGCGCAGCCCTCGCACTCGCCGCCACACTATTCAAAGACGCCCGCGCCGAGCCCGCCATAGCCGCAAACATCCGCGCAATCTCCGCAAGCGGCCCGTCAAAATACCGAGGCAAACGAACCGCCAAGCCCGCCGCATCCCGCTCTATGCGCCGAAACGTCCCGCCAATTTCAACCTCCATACGCCGAAACATCTCAGCCACATCAGGCCCAATCGCCCCCATCTCATCGCCAAACCGCATCATCCGCCCCCCAAACCGCTCGAGGGAAAGGCTCATGTCTCGCAGTACGGGGGACACACCGTCATGTAATTCGATGGAACACTGAATACTAGCCATGGAAAACCTCCGGCTCTTTAATGCAGAATTAATAATTAATTGCCCTTCCTCAACTGCACCGCCGCCGCAAGGAAAGCTTTTTCTTGTCGGCTCAGGCGCACAAAATCAGAGGGCAAAATGTGAAATTCGTGAAGACAATAGAGTGCCAGGCAGGACGTGCCGTCGCCTTCACGGATTAGTTTTTTACCTCGTCCACCAACTTTTCAAAGGGGACATCAAAGCCGCAAAGCCGCTGTACCTGCCGCAGATATTCCGTGTACTCCCCCGGTGTCAGCATCGCCCGTAACAGATGGTCTGCGCCCATCACGGCGTAGCTGTCTTGGAGTTCCTTGTCATCCAAATCGGGAAACACCGTGCACCGCGCCGCAAGCCGCCCCAAATACAGCGAAACATCCGTCTCGGAAACCGACTGCCCTCGGCCTCCGTCCGCACGGCGGGCCGCCCCCCGCCGAATCTCTTCGTCCTCCGTGGAAGATACACAACGAAGCTCCCACAAAACAGGTGTCCCGTCCTCCCCCACAAACCGTCCCGACGCAGGGAAAAACACGTTTTCCACCTGCCCCGCATTGCAATGCAAAAATGCCGATAGGTCACGCATAAAAATTCCTCCATTCGTTGTAGGGGCGACCGACCCGGTCGCCCGCCGCTTCAAATTTGCACCGTGACACGGGCGACCGGGTCGGTCGCCCCTACAAAGGGTACACATGCACCCCTACGCCCACCGCACAAACCGCTCCATACGAACCTCCTGATGCCCCGCAAACACCGCAGGCATTCCCGTCCGCGCATAGGCTGTCTCATGCCCCCCGCGCCACACCACAATCTTGCTCCCGGCGGGCACAACAATCTCCGGCGCAAGAAATAACTTCACCGTCTGCCCGGCGGACACGGCGGCGTCCCCCACGTCCCGAACGCCGCTCACCGTCTCGAATGACAGCCGAAAACTCACCCGACAAGGCAAGTCCGTATGCACCCGCCGCTCCGTAAACACAGCACGCCCCGTGGCGGGGTCAAGCAGACTTTCCCGCACGAAAATATCACAACGGTCTGTCCAAAGCCGCCGCAACCGAGCCCCTACCATCGCAGCCGCCTCCATTGATGCAACACGGCCTCCGGCGGCGCAGCAAGCCTGTCGATCAGCGCATCCACAGGCGACACCTGCCCGAACTCCACCGCATAGGTGATGCTCGTGTCCCCCTGTGACATCTGCCGCACAACCTGCTCTTGGTCGAATCCCGTAAGCCGCCCGGCCTGCTGCAAGAACCGCAAATATTCCCCGGCGGCCACATCGACCACCACAGGCTCCAAGCCCTCCGGCAAGGTCGTCCGCCCGGTCTCGGCCAATATCCACCGTCTCGCCCCGGCCAAAAGGGTCTCCAAATGCGCCTCATCCCGTACCGGAGGAACCAAGCCCAGCTCCCCCAGCCTCACCCTCAAAGCCGCCGTCATCACAAAGACTGTAGGCCGGTAATGCTCCCGTGCAAGAAGCCCGCTCCATGCGCCAGCCCAATCTGCCCGAAGAGCTGCACCTTCTCCGAAGCCCCCGTCTTGGCCAGCTCCTCCGTGAACAGCACACCTTTCCCCGGCACCACCTGAAACACAGGCGCAATATGCGCTACGTCAGCAATGAGTATCGTGTCCGCAGGCACAAAGCGGTTCCACACAATGCCCATGTTGAAGAAATCCGTCTCCACCTGCGTGATGTTCACACCGCCCACAGTCCGACACTCCGGCATCCGAAGCCCCATCTGGCTCGCATAGACTTCCGTCAGCATCTGCTTCTGATACGCCGAGAGGAACATGACCATGTTGTTAAAATATGCCCCTGCGTCGGCCATCTCCCGATAGAGCTGCCGCAACAAATCCGCCGAGAGCGGCGCACCGCCCGCGCTCAGATTCACATTGTCCCGTGTCAGTTCAAGAAGCCCCCGTGTCCGATTCGCTTCGCTCGCGTTGCTCGCTTTTTGATAAGAGCCGTTGATAAAACTATGCTCCACATCCCGCGCCACTTTAATCAGTTTGTGTTGTAGCTGGAACAAGCGTTCGTCCCCATAAGCGGGCTCCTGTCCCGCCGTGTTCAGTCCGCTCATCCGATGCAAATTCGACAAGGCCACATAGCTGAGGTCAATAACCTCCTGATGAATCTGCACTACGTTCGTCTCCTGCTCCCGCAGGGCATGGGTCGCCTGCGGTGCCGTGGCCGAAGCCTGTTCCGAAATCTCCGGCTGATCGGCCGTCGGATAGTCGTAGAGTACCGCCGTCGGAAACTCAAAATTGTCCGTCTGCCGTCCACCGGTCAGGCCGCCCGTCATACTGAGCAGCGGCGTCTGTGTCGCGTCTGCAGAGAACAGTTCCCCCGCATAGTTGGGTAATGCCCAACCGGTACCCAGTCCTGTCACTTGATTTGCCATGTTTTGTTGCTCCTTTTTAGTTTTTAAAATGTAGGGGCGGCATCCTGCCGCCCACGTGTTTTGTATGATGCTCTTCGTTGGGGTACCTCCACGTGGCCGCCCGCGTCCCTAATCCTGCGTTGTACAAACCGAAACGTGCGGGCGCGCATTGCGCGCCCCTACATTTACGTTTTTCTGTCATTCTAAGCCGTAGGCGAAGAATCTTATATCGCACAAGATTCTTCGCTACGCTCAGAATGACCAATCATGCACACAAGCCGCGAAGGCTCCTTTCTCAAAGGAGCTGTCAGCGCAAGCTGACTGAGGATTGCCCTTGCCCTTTTCCCCTCCTTGAAGGGGTGGCAGGCGTAGCCTGACGGGGTGGTTCCCGCGAGGCGTTCGATGCAGGGGGCGGCGTCCCCGACGCCCCGCACGCCACACACGCAGTACTGCAGGGCGTCGAGGACGCCGCCCCCTACAACAACGCACTCCTATCACTCCGGGCACAGGAGGCACGGCTTCCCTCTACAACAACACAATCCCCGCGCGCGCAGCCTCCTGCTTCACCCGCAATGCACTAAGCATATCCCCGCTCTCCCTCGCCCGCCTGAGTCTCGCCTCAAACGGCATCTGATCCTCCTCCGGAGCCGCATCGCCCGACTGCCCCGGTTGCGTACCCACAAACTTCGGCGGCAATTTCAACTCGTCAATCAGTCCCCAAATATCCTCCAACTCCTGCCGAATCCCAGACAAATCTTCCATCATAATCCCTCCCAATCTTTGCTATGTTACCAATCTATCAGTTCTCGCCGAACGCGAGCGAACAACTATTCACCCTCGTCCTCCAGCCGCTGCAACTCCTTCCCCACATCACTCGTCCACGGATGCTGATACAAAATCGTCTCCCGCGACAAAATCCCCGCACTCCGAATGCAGTTCTCGATGCTCTCCGTCTCGTTAATCAGCACATCCCGATTGAATATCAGCTCCACCTCACCGGGCAAAAGCCCCGACTTCCCGCTCCACTCCAAATGCGCGCACACAAAGCCCATCAGCTCCCGAAACGCCGCCGCGAACTCCAGCTCCATCACGCCCGCGTCCAAGTCCATATCGGCATACATCGACTGAATCGCCATCTGATTCGGACTCCCCGCAAAGGTCAAATCCCGCACGTCAAACCCCTTGGCGTTCTCCACCAAAGCCCGCTTGAGAATCCGCAGCACCGCCTCAAAATTTTCGGCATCTACCTCCATGTGCAAAGTCTCAACACCCCCGCCGTCCACACCGTCCCCCCGGACTTTCACCGCCCCGAAGGTCGCCAAATTCCGACGAAACTCCCCCAAATCTTCCCCGTCAAAATTGCGAATCACCAACACCGTGTGGTGCGTATCCTCTCCCATGCGGTCTTGAAAATCGGAAATCATCAAGTTAATCCCATCCTGCAACCGCTTCACCCGCCGAATCAAGGGAATCTCCCGAAACCCCGCCCGAAACGGAATCAGCGGCACCCCCGGCCAAACCCCCGCCAACTCCCTGCCGTCCTGCACAGCGGAAAAATACGGCCGAATCCCCTGTTCCTGCTTGAATTCGCCCGCGCAATCCGCAAAACGGCAAATCCCCTCCGGCGAAAAATGTTCCACTACCGTGTCCGCAGCCGCTCCGCCGCCCCGCTCCCGCGGATACACCCGCATCGCACCCTCCAGCTCCCCATGTGCATCGTCAGTCCAAAACGGCTTCAGTTCCCAAGGTGCAATCCGCCGAAACATCAACTCTCCCCGTCTGTCATAGCAGGGATGCAGCCACCCGATACCGCAGTTGAGCGTATCTTCCGCCACCAAACGCAGCTTCCGCTGAAAATCCGGCCCGAAGACGGCGGTCAACACCTCCCGAAATTCCTCCCGCTCTGTTGCAACAGTCAAAGGCCGCCCCAAGAGGTAGCTCACCTTCTGATCCACCACCCGCGCATATTGGTTGTCCACGACCTTGCTGTTTGTCAGATACTCACACGGCTCTTTTGAACCCGCAACGGTCTTTTTCCGCTTCAAAATATCATGTTTCCCTTTGTAGTACGCCTCCCCCTCCAGCATCTCCCGCCGTTTCTCCGACGGCAAGAACCCCTGCAACTCCTCCCGCAAAATATCCATCCAATTCGTTCCGTTAAACAATGCGTCCCCTCCTCATAAAAAAAACACCCCGGCGAATCCCGCCGTAGTGCCTCCTATCTCACGCTGCCATCTTACCATATCCCAAGGGAACAGAACGAACGGCTTTGTTTTTGTGCACCCACATACTTCAATACCACGCCGACACACAGACGACCGAAGATGGTCGTCCCTACAAAAACCCTTCTGTCGAACCCTGTCAAATCTTGACGAATGCCCCCGCAACCTGATATACTCCCATCAACAAGAAAAACAAGCAATCAGGGGGTATTCCACATGAAAAAGACATTACGTTTCGGCACATTCTTCCTCGCAATCCTGCTTCTCTTGCAAAGCATCAGCCCTCCCCCCGCACAAGCGGTTGACCTCGCCCCCCTGCAAACGCTCCTCACCCAAGCCGAAGCCCGTACCGGCAGCGACTACACCAACACAAGTTGGCGCACCGTTTTAGATGCAAAGACAAACGCCCAAAACATCTTGGATCTCTCATCCAACGACCCGACCGAGATAGACACCGCCTATACCGCCCTGCAAGACGCACTTGCGTCCCTCACCACCCTCGCCTCCTTCGGCAATCCTTTCTCTGATATCCATCCCGGCACTTGGTTCTACGATGCCGTCCTATACGCCAACGCAAACGGTCTCATGCAGGGCAGCGGCGGTCAATTTTCCCCCGGCGGCACCCTCTCCCGCGCCATGATGGTAACCGTCCTCTACCGCATCGAAGGCAGCCCGCCGGTCGATAGCGAACAATCATTCGACGACGTCCCGGCATACGCTTGGTACAGCGATGCCATCCTCTGGGCGAGCGAAAACGGCATCGTTCTCGGTGACGGCAACGGCCGCTTCGCCCCGCACCGCAACATCAGCCGCCAAGAGATGACCGTCATGCTCCGCAACTACGCCCGTTTCAAAGGCTATGACCTCTACGTCCCGGATTTGGTACCCCTCACCGCTTTCTTCGACCACGCACAAATCGCCCCGTGGGCAAGAGAGGCCGTCCGTTGGTCATTTTACAACCAAATCATCCGAGGCCACGCCGGACACTTCACCCCCCTCGGCACAGCGACCAGAGCCGAATGTGCCGTGGTTCTGCGCAACTTCATAGACCGCTTTGAGTTCGACCGTCACGGCCCTCCGCCGCCAATCGTCACCCACCATATCGACTGGCGGTTCTCCATCTATGCCGCGCCCGCTTTTGAGGCCGCACGCATCGCAACCCTTGACCCGCAGCGTGTCGTCATCCTCCAAGACACCGGCAGCGGCTGGGCACAAATCGCCACTCCCCACGGCCCCCTCTGGGCCTACCTCCGTGCCAACATCCGTTTCATCGATTTCCGATTCTCCGTCTATGCAGAACCTGATTTCCGCGCCCCGCGCATTGCAACCTTTGACCCGCAACGGGTCACCATCCTCCAAGACAAGGGAAACGGTTGGGTGCAAATCTCCACTTACCGCGGCGCATACTGGGTCTACCTCCACGCCAATATCCGCTTCATCGACTTCCGATTCTCCATCTATGCAGAACCCACCTTCCACTCCCTGCGCATTGCAACTTTTGATCCGCAACAAGTCATCATCCTCCAAGATGCCGGCAACGGTTGGGTACAAATCGCCACCTATCTCGGCGCGCACTGGCTCCACCTCGAACAGCCCGTTGGTCTCCTCCCCCGTCAACCCGGCGAGCGGCGCATCGCCCTCACCTTCGATGACGGCCCCAGCATCCATACCGCCCGCTTGCTGGATGCCCTCGCCGCCCGAAACGTACCCGCCACATTCTTCGTCACAGGCCAACAAGTGACAGCCCGCCCGGCGATTGCGGCCCGCATCGTGGATGAGGGCCACGAGATCGCAAACCACTCTTTCTCCCATCCCAACCTCGCCGCCCGCAACGCCGCCACGATTAGAAATGAACTGCGGCGTGCCAACGAGGCCATCTACCAAGCCACAGGCACAACGCCCACTCTCCTGCGCCCGCCCTACGGCTCCCACAATACAACTGTCCGCAACGTCGCCGCAGAGTTCGGCTTCCCCCTCATCCTCTGGACAGTAGACACCAGAGACTGGGCAAACCGCAACGTCAACGCCATCATGAGCCACTTCGTAGACAGAAACGGCATTCGCATCCGAGACGGCGACGTCATCCTCATGCACGATGTATTCCCCACCACCGTAGACGCCGCCATCCGTGCGGTTGATTTGTTGCTGGCAGACGGGTTTGTGTTCGTGACGGTGACAGACTTGTTGACAGAGCACCACGGGACACTTGTGCCGGGACGGGTATATCAGAGGTAGGGGGTACGAGGAAAACCGTCCCGGAGATATATTTTTTTTAAATATTGCACTTTCATTGACAAATCGTTGACAAACCTCGGTGGAAATAGTAAAATCATTCCAACAATATATTATAAGAAAGGGAGGGTATCAAAAAAGTCGTTCCAACACATATTTTTGAAGGAGGGTATTAAAAAATGGTTGTAGCTCAAATTATTATTGTCATTGCGCTAATTGCAATGATCACAGGGAAAGTTCCGCTCTACCTAACCGCTTTCGTGGGGGCAGTTCTTGCTGCGCTGGCGGCGGGCATCCCCGTGAACCCCGCATGGGCACCGGACTATTGGGACGGCCCTACTATCATGGGCCTGATGCAAGCAAGCGGCTTAAATCCGGTAATCTTGGATATGTTAGGTGTCCTGCTGTTCATCGGCATTATGGAGAAAGTCGGATTTCTCAACGCCATCATTCTCAAAATTATCCATGTCGGGCATAGGTTGGGCGGAGGCCCTGGCGTTGCTACGGCAGGCGGCATTGCCGCGGGCATCATCGGCGGTATGACCGGCTTCACACAACCGGCCATCACCGGTGTCGTCACCGGCCCCCCTGCGGTTGAGATGGGCGTGGACAAAAACCGCGTTGCCGGTATCTTGGCTCATGCGGGCCACCTCGGTAATTTCGGCGGATTCACCCATCCGACAATCGTAGCAGTCGTCGCCTTAACCGGTATCGCATGGGGACCGACCAATGCTGTTGGTATCATTGTAGCACTATCGATTTTCGCTGCGAGTTTGATTCGTGTCCGCCGCATGATGAAAAAAGAAGGCACACTAGGCAAAAAAGTCGATCTTAATTTGGAGACCTCAGAGGTTCCGTTCTGGAAGGCTATCATTCCGTTCCTCGTTTTGATTGTAGCGTTTATCTTGGGTCTCCCCGTTGTCTTAGCCGGTATCGGCTCCGCCTTCATCGTGATTCTGATGAGCATCAGGAACTTCATAAAGGGCGAAAAAGACATGATGGACGGCCTTGTGCGGATCACCGTTCCGCTCTTTGCTACGGTTGCATTTTTGTTCATGGCTCGCATCGTCCAGGAAGTAGGCCTCATCGACCTCCTTGTCGAAACACACGACGGCGAAGTTGTCGGCGGCATACTGGCCGGCGCAATGCAGAGTTCACCGCTGATTCTGATCCTAATCATGTTCTTGGTCGGTTCCTTCGCAGGCCTGGTAACACAATCTAACGGCGCATCGATTCCGTTTATCATGCCGGTTTTGATGGCACTCCTTGCGGCCGGCGTCAACCCCGTTGCGGCGGCTGTAGCCGCGGCCGGCGGCCCCGCCATCATGCAATACTACCTGACCGGCGGCCCGGTAGCGGCTCTCTCTACAGTTATCCCGGTTATCCCCGGCTCAGACCTGAAGCTTGCAAACAGATTCCAACGCCCGTCCATCCTGTGGGGTATGCTGGTACTGCTTGTGATTAACGTTTTCCTCGGTCTCGTACTGACGCACGGCCTATAAGTTTGCGCGCACAAGTCAAAACACCATAATTATCGGCGGTTTTCTGCCCTGCAGCATAGGTTCCGCAGGGCGGAAAACCACTTTTTATTCTTTAAATTAAGGGGCGTTACTATGCAAAAAAAGAAAATAGCCGTTTTTCATACAGGCGGCACAATCTCAATGAAACGGGATGAAACCGGCGGTCTGGATCTGCAAGAAGCCAACCCGCTTGCAGGCAATGCCTTAGACAATATCGAATTAGTCGAAGAGCGGATTCTCGGTGTCTCATCTCCACAGATGACGGAACATACAATGGCGATACTGGCCAATGCGATTAAGCAAAAACTCGCCTCTGACCGTTTCGACGGCGTCATTGTCACCCATGGCACGGATACAATGGAAGAAACGGCCTATTTCCTCGATATCACAGTCAAAACGGATGTCCCCATCGTGGTAACAGGCTCGATGCGCTCTACCAATCAGTTGGGCTCTGATGCCCTGTTCAATTATCAATGCGCAATGATGGTTGCTATGAGTGACGCGGCAAAAAAGATGGGCACAATCGTCGTATTTAACGGGGAAATTCATGCGGCTCGTGACGTAACCAAAGCCCACCCCACCGGTTTGGCGGGTTTTCAAAGCCCGGACTTCGGCCCGATTGGGTTTATCGCAGGCGAGGATGTTATATTCGGCCGCACCCTGCCCGCGCGTGCGCACTATGACGTCACAAGCATAACAAAAAATGTCATGCTGATCAGAGCCTATGCCGGGCTCACCACAACAGTCTTTGACGCTTTGAACGCTCTGGCGGAACAACAAGGGCAGTACCCGATAGACGGACTGGTAATAGAGGGTCTGGGTGCCGGCAATGTCCCTACATGGATTGTACCGTGTCTGCAAAAAATAGAGCGCAGAGGCATCCCAATCGTTCTTGCAACCAGATGCGTTGAAGGCATGGTGGAAGGTATTTACGATTACTCGGGCGGCGGAAAACGCCTAAAGTCAACAAATGTACAGAGCATCATATTTTCAAATGGGCTAACCGGCCAAAAAGCCCGCTTAAAGCTGGCAGTAGTTCTGGAAACAACAACCGCCCCCAAAGAAATAGAAGCACAATTTGCATTATAAAACCCAAAAAGGACCACCGGCATATGCCGGTGGTCCTTTTGGTAAACAAAGCCCTTGCCCTACATTTCTCCAAAGGCAAAATGCTCAGACTGTCAAAGAAGTCTGTTCATGTCCATCGTCCTTTTCGCCGTAGGCGAAAATCTTTTTTGCCGACAAGTGCATGATAGCACCTGCCTAAACCGCCCTAAGCCTTCGCCTTTGGCGAAGCCAATGGCGGCTAAGGCTTGCATTAACTCAACTAACCT